>Ga0214919_10009092_pt1 | contig 12868 bp, 22 predicted proteins | sample LL1503_MetaG_FD_177994 | JGI IMG/M metagenome (GOLD analysis project Ga0214919, IMG submission 177994) | Freshwater microbial communities from Lake Lanier, Atlanta, Georgia, United States - LL-1503 | ecosystem: Environmental > Aquatic > Freshwater > Lake | place: USA: Georgia | collected...
AGATTTCCAGCGTTCTTTCTTCACCGACCTTATCAACCAATCTCTTTATATCGTCCGAAGTGGGCGTTATAAGAATCGGATGCGGTGTCGGTGCGAAAGCCATATTAGTTCCTTAAAAGGAATCTCATCTTCAGCATCATCTTCGTCATCTGGGTCAGTATTTTCCATTGAACCTAGGGTGGCGAACAACGCACCATCTGGAGCCGTCCCAGCGGACATCAACAGACATCCCTATGCCGAACTTGGTTGACTCTCTGCAAAGTACATTGAATTGCTTTCCGTCAATAAGCACACCAATTACCTTTGGATTCTTGAACTTAGCGTAGACTGTGCCACGCTTCTTTTCTGGAGGCAGAATCTTCTCTGGCTCCTTGAAGCCAATGTTATCTTTCAGACGGGCAATGCCAGCGTCCGTCCATTCGACCTCCCACATATGTTGAGGCTTCCTAGACTCGACCTTGAACCAGTCAACGCCTTCAGCGTATGATGCTCTGAATTCCTTGAGAATCTCACGGGTAAGACCTAGTGCCACAGAAAGTTGTTTTTCTCTCATATCGACACATTCGCAGTAATGTGTTGATTTTGTCAAACTAAATCGACACATCCATATCAAATTTTTTACAGTAGGGGTGGAGAGAATCGAACTCTCGACTTAGCCCTTATAAAGAGCCCACTCTAACCGCTGAGTTACACCCCCGTGTAAAGAGTACGGCAAGCGGGGGTCGAACCCGCAACATCCAGTTTGGAAAACTGACACTCTGCCAATTGAGTTACTGCCGCTAAAGCGTACTGCCGTGAAAAGATGCGGATGGAGGGACTTGAACCCACAAGCCGTAGGGCAACTGATTTTAAGTCAGTCGTGTTTACCATTTCACCACATCCGCTAAAAGTGGGACTGACTGGACTTGAACCAGCAACCAACCGCTTAAAAGGCGGCTACTCTGACCATTGAGTTACAATCCCTAAAGGGTGGAGGCGGGGAGAATCGAACTCCCATTGCCCCGATGCAAACGGGGATTCCTGCCATTGAAAGAAGCCCCCGACTAATCTTAAGCCTAAGTCTGACCAATCTAAAGAACCCCGATAGGGAGTCGAACCCCAACTAAGAGAACCAAAATCTCCTGTGCTACCATTACACCATCGGGGTAAATCACCGAGACAGGACTTGAACCTGCAATCCCCTGCTCCCAAAGCAGGTGCGATGCCATTACGCTACTCGATGTAAAAAGACGGCACAAGGAATTGCACCTTGCAGGGTCAGACCAATAAAGCCAGTTGCCACATAGACTGCTTGTCTGCCGTCAAACTCGACCCACTAGGAATCGAACCTAGATAACCCGCTTAGAAGGCGGGTGTTCTATCCGTTGAACTATGGGTCGTAAATCAGAGGGTATCCGATTTGAACGGATGGTCGGTTTCCCGACTTCAGTTTTCAAGACTGACGCAATAGACCACTCTGCCAACCCTCTAAATGGTGGGTGTGTGGGACTCTAACCGCACAGTCATAACTTATATATAATCTGGACACATACATTAGGCATTTACTCCTATATATATTTGTTATGCCTAGCCACATTAGGCTAGCACCCAAATGGAGCCTTGTGTTGGGATTGAACCAACGACCTACTGTTTACAAAACAGTCGCACTACCGCTGTGCTAACAAGGCGAGTCAAAGAACAACTTACCCTTTATTCCCAAGAGAATACTTATAGTCAACTAAAATTTCAAAAACCCGTCCCCCGAGAATACGGGGGATAGAGGGGGTTGAAGCCACGGGGGTTATTAGGGGGTTGCAATCGACCCCTGTCAACACGAAAATCCATACTTCGTCCGAATTCGGTACACCTCCCAGTTTTCGCTTGACGATACACCCTTTATACTCCCTTAACAATCCCTCTTCTATAAGCCATAAGCCTACACCTTAAGCCTTATCCGACTCTTGAGTCGAGCCTTATTGCCATAAAAAATTTATCTGGGGCTATCGGTAGATAGCAAGCCCTAGGAAAAAGAAAAAGACTCCCCCCCCCGAGGGGGTGTGGGTCTATAATATTCTAATATAATTATAAAAGGACTATAATAAAAAGGATATGATAATATTATAAAAGGATTATAATAAGATTATATAAGGATTATTATAAAAGTGTCCTACAGGCTGAAACCCATCCCAATATAAAGATATTATATAATTATACTATAATGAAAAAGGATATGGATTTATGGGATTGTAAAAGGAAAGTAAAAAGGATGTGCAAGGGCTCTGCTCGAAATTAGGCAGGTGAATAGAGGGGTCTGGGAGGCTCTAGGAGGCGGGATTGGGGGCTGGGGTATGGTAGGGTATAGGCAAGGGGATTGCAGGGGCGTAGTGAGGCACAGGGAGGGCTAGAAACAAGGAAACCCTAGCGGGTTAGGCTAGGGTCTCGGGGTGGCAGTCTACTAGGAATCTGAATCAGAGACTGAACAGGGCGTAGGCGAATGCCCAGCCAGCGATGGCGAGGGCGATGCCGAGGAGGGCTTCACGCATTGTAGTTAGGATTTGGATACGGATTAGGAGAACAGCGTTCCGTGAGTGCTGTGCGGGCGGTGGATTTCGCCGTCTGATTCCATTACGACCTTCCAATTGGAATCTCGTTCTAGATACCAGCCTTTGCTCTGTGCGTAATCCTCGACCTTCCAGCGAGCCTCTGCCAGCAATTGCTCCGTGTTGAATCGGTAATCGCAGGGAGGATTCTCCCACAGGTCGAAGAGGTTGCTGTAGTAGGCTTGAAGCCACTCGTAGCGTTGCTTGCGGAAGTCCAGCGAGGCAAACTGCCTCACTCGAAACTCTTGGTTCATATTATCGTATGTGTGCATAGGATTTTGTAGTTAGGATTTGGTGACGCAGGGGTTAGTAACTTCCCCCTTTGTCGATTAGGATTCAGTTCAGTTCGCCCCGCTTCGGGAGCGTGTCCACGAACAGGGAGTCGATACCCTTGCGGACGCTGGTGCGGAGGAGGGAAGCCGTGTCAGCGGTCACACGCTCAGCGAGGTTGAACCGCTTGTGGGCAACTTCGTGAGTCGTGTGTTGCGTGACAGCGTTGTACAGCGACCACACATTGCGGTCAGCGTCTTCAGCGTAGGTCGGCTTATCCCAGATTTCACGAATCCCGTCCGACATCCGAGCGGTCATCGCCTTGCCAATCACGAGCCCGTTCAGCACCTTGTGACCCTGCGATTGCGTGAGTCGGGTGGACTGCCAATCCGTGAAGATTTGGCGAGCCTCCGTCACGCTGGTCAGACTGTTCTCCAGAGCGTGGGCGGTGAAATCCAGATTCAGAGAAGCCGTGTGTTTCTTCATCAGCGAGAAGGACGAGCCCTTGAACATCGGAACTTTGACCCCGTTGGAGCAGATGAAGCGGAAGAACCCGACATCCAGAGCAACCTTCAGAGAACCATCGAAGGAATTCTGAACCATAATCTGGAGGCAGGACACATCGCCTTTGCCCATCCGCAGTTCGATATCGGGGAAGCGGAACTGAGCCCGCACCTGCCGACCACCATCAATCACCTTGAACCCCTTGGATTCGTAGCGGTGACCAGAGGAGCGGAGGAGGCTCTCAAACTGCGGGAACAGGACGCTGTTCTGCATCGGCGTGTAGCGTTCACCGACCACACCGAGAACCGCACCATTGTCCTTACGCACAGTAGCGAAGGCAGGGGTGGGAGTTCCGTTGGCGAGCGTGAGACGCTCCAGACCGACCTCGAAGTCCACGCTGTTCAGCGTGTCCACGATTTCGAGGGTTTCGATTTCCGTGTTGGGATTGACCATGTTTCTAGTTTACTGTCACGCCCTGCGGAGGCAGGACGGCACGAACCTGTGCGGGGTGTTTAGGATTCTGATGTTGGCTCATCAGTAGCGGATTGACCGCTAGACAAGGGAGTCACCTGACTCCCGCTTGTTTCGCCATTTTAGATTCCTAGTAGACTGTCAAAGTTCTGGGCGGGCTTACAGCCTTTCGGCATCGGTCACTCAAGACCTCACTCGATTGATGAGACTCAATCCAAATCCTTGCAGGGCATCAAGCCCTATTTCATTTTTTTCTAACTTTTTTTTGAGCCTAGATTCGCCGCCTAGCAAGTATCGTGCCAAGTCCCTGTGTAGATTTTTGCACATATGCCCGAATCCTCGTTTCCCTATGCAAGACCCTTGGCAAATGGGATACCCCCCTAGAATCGCCTCCTAGACCCCTAGGATTGCATTTTTACATTCTCTTTACATTATATGATTGGTATATGAACTATACATAGGTTCTTGGGTCACGATTAGATGATTAGCCCTGTTTACACTTTTTTAACATTATATCTTTGGTCAGGATATCAGGATTAGGAGCGGCTGGTCGTGCAAGCACCTTTCGTGCCAAGTCATTTGCAGGTCGGTATTATTTACAATTTTTACATTTACATATTATTTACAATCACACGCTGTAAGTCGTTGAGTTTCAATGAGTTACGATGCGTGTTCTTTTGCCCCTAGGAGGCGTTTTGAAGGGGTGGTCAATGGTCTTACACGGGCGGGAGAAGCCACCCTCCTAGAGCAATCTAGACCCTTGCAGGTGCTTTGGCACAGTCCCTGCTATAGCCTTGCAAGGCTAGACTATAACTTGTAATCATAGGTAATGTTATAATGATTAGCCGACCAGAATCCTGTTCTAGATTCCCGCCTCAAGTCGGTCTCATTATTTTATAATACTATAATATTTTAGAAATAGGATTAGAAAATCTTATATGCTCATTAGCAAATCTACTGCGTGCAGAATCCTTGAATGAGGACTTGAGACTTCCGTCAAAGTTCTTTCAATGGTCTATGTAGGGTGAATAACCCTACTGCTCTTTGAAATCAATTTCCGTAAACCAGCAATCTCGCTGGAGCGGGATACCAAAAAACCAAAACACAAAAAAGATGAAAACGCTGATTATGAAACTGCTGGGTCTGAACACGCTGGTCGAAGACATCGCCTACCTCAAGGAAACCTTGAGCAATGTCGAAGCGGAAAACGAGAATCTGAAAAAGGCTCTCGCTGAAATGACCGAAAAGGTGGACGAAATCGAGATTCCCGATTTCGACCCCGATGATTTCGTCCGTGAGGATGATGTTAACGACCGAATCGAGTCCTATGTCAATGACAACGATATCGTCACGCAATCCTATGTTGATGACGAAATCGAGAGCAAGGTCGATGCGGCTATTGAAAACGCTGACATCGATTTCAAGGTCGAAGAAGCGATTGATGACCTCGACATTGAGGAAAAAGTTCGTGACCTGTTCAATGATGCCAGCCCCGCACCTATGAGCGAGGATGATATCAAAGAGGAGATTCAGAAGGCTATCGCTGAAGTCTTCAGCAAGGTTTACGATACGCTCAAGCGTAAGTAAGTGTCGAAGGGGGAAGTCACTAACCCCTTCTTTTTGGTTGCAATGGTATTACCAATTGATTTCCTCACTTTCTGTTCTTTCTCATCCGCATATGCTATACTACATCAAAGCCAAGACAATCCGTGAACGAGCGTCTGGACACAACAAGCGAGTTTCCAAAGACTTCCTTGAAGCGTTTGACCGCTATGTGAGCGATAAACTCCTCGATTGCCTTGAAGAGCATAATGGAGGCAAGAAGACCCTAGACGGGGCTCTGGCTTCCTATATGCTTGGCAGGGGCAAGGCTAGGATTAAGAAGTAAAGCAGGGGGTAACTCCCCTTTATGCGGAAAATTTAGGAGTCGGCTTTTATTAAACGAAATAAAGGTAGCAGGGCTAACGACTTAAACCTTGGGGTCGCTCAAGGGAATGGTGGTCTTCGATAGCCACCCCTAAACAAATTTAGCAAGAAGCCCGAATGGGTTTTAAAAAACCATCTTGCTTTTAGGTTCTGTTTCTTGCGGGTGGTATTCATCATTAAACCCTAAAATAATAGAAACAGGTAAAAGCCAAGAGGCTTTCCTAATTACCTTTGACGGCAGGAAGCCTTCTGGATTTAGAAATAACCAGAGCGTTAAAGTTCAACGCTAGTGGGGCTGAACCTGCCGTCTCCCTTTAACCCTAAAAAACAAAATGGGCATAATACCACGGGGAGGAAAAACCTCCCCACAACTTTCTTTCACAAAAGACTTGTAACACAAAAATAAAAAGACATATCTATAACCTATGATTATCGTGCTAAAAGACCGAGACATCGATTTCGTGGACAACCGAATCGAAACCTGCCGCACCATCCTGCTCTCGCAATGGTTCGACGATGTGCAGGATAAATGGACTAGCGTCCAAGCCGAAAAGATGTTCAATGAACTTGAGCAACTAAAAGAATTTCTCATCACCAAAGAATAAATATGAAAAACAAAAACAAGAAGAACAAGAACACAATTGACGCTCAAATGGTCGAGGCGTGGATGGGTAGCGATGCTACCTTGTCAGACTACGCTGAAATTATCGCAGCCCTAGCAAACGGGGACTACGAGCCCAACGATTGCCAAACCGAAGTTAACGACTATAACGACGAATAATAAAATGGAATACTCCCATCACTTCAACCGACTCAAAGTCCCTTATGGGGATGAGTTCATCAAGGTCAGCGGGACTGCTACCTATCAGTTGGAAGACCTGTCTTCTGGCGAGTATGGTGAACCCGAAGAACTCCACGCCTTCTTTTTCAAGGTTATGATTCGTTATTGGGAAACCGCTGACGAGAATCCAATTACAGGTCTTACCAAAAAAGACTTGGGTAAACTTGAAGAGATTGTCCTTGAAACCCTCAACGATGACTACGAACTTTGCTCTACTCTCCCTAACGACCACGAATCCAACTAATCCCAATATGGACTACGATAAAAAGTTCGACGAATACACCTACGGCTACACGCTAGTCTTGGTTCAAGTCTGTGGAGGTGACACGATTAATATGTTCACCAACGACCACCAGACCGCACAGCAAGCCCTTGAAGCCTACGAAGGCTGGGTTGCTCATTTCCAAGAACTATATAATCGCTACCCAGATAGCGTTATGGTTTACAAGATTCAAATCAAGCGGATGCTGAACTTCAAATTGGGCAATTCCTATATGCTCCAAGACCTCACTCTGGACGAACTCAAGTCCAAGATTTCCTAATTATGGAACAGCAAAAGATTCTTGCCTATGGGAAAAAGATTGGAATCACGGATGCGTCCGTCTTCCGTGTTGAGGAACGCAAACTCCCCAAGGGCTCTTACGAGGGGCTCTACGCCCACAAGGACATCCACAAGAGCATTAACTACTACGACAACACGCCCGTGAAGCAGGGCTATATGGTTCGGCTGGTAAAGGACGGGGACGAGTTCATCGTAATCAACAAACGCTCTTGAGTACCTGCTCCTCCTGTGGTGAAGATTGTTTCGTAATCTTCAATGTCGGTACTCCCGTAATCAAGTTTTGCCCAGCCTGTATGCTGGAGCAAAAGCCTTGGTTAAATCTTCCCGCCAAGAATGCGGCAGAGGTGGCTGTCGTTGTTCAGAGTAGCGACTGTGCTGTCGGACAGGTAGCCAAGAACCTCCTTTGAGGTGATATAGCCCTCCTTGCCCAAGGCATCATAAAGTTCCGCTGATTCAAATCCAGCCTGTCTGCCGTCTTCTTCGTAATCTTCGATTACATAATTGGCGACCCCATTGACTAGAAAATCCAGCCCCTCGTGTTTGATGTTTAGGTTTTTAAACCGATACTGATACATAGCGGGTTCAGTATTCATAAACTAGTATTACCGATGTCAATCCTTATTTTCGATAGGGGGTATGTCAATGATGTCCCCCTTAATCATAGCGTTAATATCCTCGTGGCGAACCTTGAGTCGATGCTCCACGATGACGCTTGGAGCGTCCTGCAACTGCATCACCTTGTCGGTCATAATGGCGATAGCAAGGGGCAGTTGACCAGCGGGGATGTTGTCGATTTCTGTCATAAGCCTCTGCGAGCCTCTTGTCACAATCTCGGACATAATCCTAGCGGTGTTCTTTTTCCAAGTTCCAGATTGAAATCCGTTTGCATCCTCCATCCGCTTTTGAATCCCTATAACGGAGTTGTTACAGACTCCTGCTTCCTCTGCGACAGCCACGATACCCTTACCCTGTTTAAGAAGTTCCTCGACTTGAGTTATCTTTTCCTTTGGCAAGTTCTTACCACGATTCTTTTTTGCGTGGTTTGTCGGGAGGCGTTCTGGCGATGATTCGTAATCCATTTCCTATCAATTATTCTTATTGACACCAAAAAGCAAGCATTATCCTACAAATTATGGAATTCCTAGTATTTACCTTCCTCTGCCTAGTGGCTGGCTCTGCTTTGCTTAGGGTAATCGGCTGGCTCGGAGTCCTGTTCACACCCGAAGACAAATGAGAATTAAGATTAAAGATATCCCGCTTTTTAGAAATAAAATTGCACAGGAGCAGGGGGGCAAGTGCTGGCTGTGCGACATCGAACTGTCCAAGGTTACGCCCTGCCTAGACCACGACCATATCACGGGACATATCCGTGGGGTGCTGTGCGGGAACTGCAATGGCATCGAAGGTAAGATTCATAATCTGGCTCGCAGGGCTAAGCGTGACAAAACCAAGTACGATTTTGTGAACAGGGTGCTGTCATATTGGAATCACTTTTCGGCGTGTAGGCGTGAGGAGATTCATCCTACGCACAAGACCGAAAATGAGAAGCGTTTGAGACGGAATAAAAAGGCCAGAGAGAGAAGGAAAAAGGCTTGACGATTGTAGTACACGCTCCAGACTGTAGGAGCAATGCAATCGCTCATCAAACAGTTCATCGCTGGCAAAGACGCTAGCGTTCTCACGGACATCAGCGAGCAGGACTACCGCAAGGCTCTCGGGCTTAGCCAGTCCTCACTCAAGGATTTCCTTACTAGTCCCGCCCACTATCTCTCGGCTACGGAAGAGGTGCAAGAGCCAACCAAGGCTATGCAGGTGGGTACTGCGTTCCACGCTCTGATGCTACAGGACAACCCTTTGGCATTCTACGCTGTCAAGAAGAAGGTCGATGGTAGGACTAAGGATGGCAAAGAGTACAACGAGCGGTTCGCTATCGAGAACTCTGGTAAGGCGATTATTGATTCTGAAGATGAGGAGACCATTCAGCGGATGCGTGAATCCATCCTGCGTCACCCTCTCGCCCGTGAACTGATTTCCAAAATCACGCACAAGGAACTCGCTGTCTTCGGGACGACTAAGGACGAGGATGTTCGGCTGAAGGGTCGCTTGGATGCCTACTGCGAAGAAGAAGGATTCATCATTGACTTCAAGTCGGCTGAGGATGCCAGCCCCGATGGATTCAAGAAAGCCATCTTCGACAGGCGTTATGATTTGCAAAACATTCAGTATCCTTGGCTCATCAACAACGCTGGCAAGAAGTTCACCAAGTTCTATTTCATCGCCTGTGAGAAGAAGCCCCCGTATGCGGTTGGCGTTTATTCTGTCTCAGAAAATTGGCTGACCTATACGGCTGATGTCTGGACTAAGGCGGTCTATCGCTACTCTGATTGCCAGAAGAGCGGTGTCTACCCTGCCTACTCTGACGAAGAAGTTGTCCTCTGATGAGCGAACCTAAGTTCACGGGAATCTGGATTCCCAAGGCTGTGTTCCAGCACCCCGAACTGTCCACCTCCGCAAAACTGCTCTACGGGGTCGTGGCGGGCTTGGACGGGGAGGATGGGTGCTACGCCTCCAACGCATACCTCCAAGCGGTTCTGGGGGCATCTGAGAGGGCTGTACAGGGGTTGCTGGCTGAGTTGGATGGGCAGGGTCTCATCCAGCGGCAGGATTACAGGGGCAAGAGGGTCATCCGAACTGTGGAGTCCATCGCCCTAGGGGGGTGCAAAAAACTGCGGGGTGGGGTGAAGAAATCTGCGGGGGAGGGGTGCAAAATTCTGCACCCATATAATAAAGATAATAATAAAAAGGATAAAGATACAAGGGCTAACGCCCCTTGGGTTGTAGAACTTCCTTTTGAATCTGAGGCTTTCAGCAAGGCTTGGAGTTCTTGGATTACCTACCGAAAGGAAATCAAGAAACCAATCAAGGAATCTACCATCAAGGCTCAATGGCGAGAGTTCGCCAAGTGGGGCGAGCAGAAGTCCATCATCGCCATCCAGCAATCCATCACTCACGGCTGGCAGGGTCTCTTTGAACCTGCTAGGTCTGTAAGTGGTAATACAAATACCTTGACTTCCAAAGACCACGACTCATTCTGACGCATATGACCAAAGCAGAAAACACCAGAACGCAAGTCAATCGCCTAGGCTTTGGTGCTTGGGCTGAGAACATCATTATTAACTTTCTTGAAGATTACAGGGAAGTTATGCTAACCAGCGAAGGACAGATGACTGTCGAGAAGTTCGATGAATACGAACTGACAGCCAAGTGGGATGGCGAACAATTGTCGGTTGCAGTTCGTGCATATGTCGATGGAGAAGGCTGGCAGACCCTTGAACAGCACATCAAAATCAAATGAGAAACCTAAACAAACCTCCTCGCTATAATGTAGCCAGCATCCAAGTCCAGCAAACGCTGGGCGGTGATGTGATGGTTGCTGACGAGAACGGAAACTATGTTGAATGGCGTGACTACGCTTGGCTTCTGCTTGAGGTCGAGCGTCTAAAGAACAATATCGCCTATCTCGATAAGAAACTAGATGAAGAATTGGACAAGGGGGTTCAGTCGTGAGCCGCAAGAACCCTTACGAAGCAGGAACAATCAAAGCGACCACTTGGGCTTTGCTAAAGCCGATGCGTCAAGCGAAGGCAAAACGGAGGAAGCAAACCAAGGGTGCATTTGGAACAAGAATCAAATGAGCCGTCAATACTACGAGGCAAATCCTAATTGGTATGTGAGAAAGGATATTCACGATGAAGTCGTTGCCGAGAACGCTAATCTTAAGGAACAGGTTAAGCGTATCGAGAGACTGGAATCTACAGTCCGTGTAATTGCTGATATCTTTGGAGAGCGAGTTGACAAGCATTTTTACTACAAAATCAACCGAGTCTTGGAAGGGGGTCAGCCGTGAGAGAACCACAGCGATACCTAGCCAAATGTCCTTGGTATTCTATCGAGATGCAGGCACATCCTAGGGGGGAGTTTGTGCTGTATTCCGACTACGCCAGCCTCAAAACCAATGTCGAGCGGCTGACCAAGGCCGCAAACGAAGTAGATGCCGCTTGGTCTATCTATGAAAACGGACTGATTGAAACGCCAGAATGGATTAAGAGAGGCCAAGTTCGTGATGCTGTTAGCCGTCTCTGGAACGCCGCTAAGAAGGGAGGCCAGCCGTGAGCGACATCGCCTGTCATTGCGGACGCAAGGGAGCCCTGTTCGTTAATCAAGAGAACAGGCTCGTCCGCTATTACCTTTGCCGTGACCACCTAGACCTGTCTAGAGTCGAGAATGATGGGCTATCCAAACCAAAATATCCTACGCAGATGCCAGCAATTTTTCAGGATACTGATGTAAATCTGCTTCACGAAAAGATTCAACCAATCGTAGATTGGCGACCCGAAGGAGATAAGACTGGATTGCTCATCCACGGAACTACGGGCGTGGGCAAGACCAGAGCCCTCTGGGAAATCGTCCGCAGGATGTGGGTCGAGAAGGCTAATCAAGATATCAATATGCCTTACCTATTCCTCACGATGCGTAAAATCGAATCTATGATTGAGCAGGGCTTTGACACCAAGAAGCACGGCACGATGCTGGACAGCCTCATCGAGCATCCCCTGTTGGTCATCGATGACTTGGGCAAGGAGCGTCTGACTTCCCGTATGGCTAGCGACCTATTCGCCATCGTGGACGAGCGTACTGTCAACCGCAGGACTACCATCATCAGCACGAACTTCAACGGCACGACCCTGCTGGAGCGTTTCGAGAATAAGGACAAAGAAACGGGCGTTGCATTCATCCGTAGACTGAAAGACTATTTCAGAATCGTAGGTTGCTCATAATCCACTTGACTTGTAATACCATTTGTTTTTTCCTCGATTTCCAATGAAACGCCTACTCGCCCTGCTGATTGGTTGTTCCTGCCTCAACGCCAAGTCTATCGTTACTGACGAACTGGTGGACAAGTTCGCCATCATCGAATCCAACTACGACCACGAAGCCGTGGGCGATGGAGGCAAGGCTCTTGGTGCTTGGCAGATGCACAAGGCGGCTGTCTATGAATCTGTGAACAGGCTGTACCGCAATACTGGAAATAACTTTGCTAACTGCGGAATCTCTTGGAATAAACATACGATGTTCGACCCCTTGAAGTCTCGTATGATTGCTAAGACTTATATGCTAATCCTAGAAGAGCAAATGCACAGAATGAAAATCCAAGTGACACCAATCAAACTTTATATGGTTTGGAATCTAGGCTTTACTGGTGCAAGAAACCATAGGTTCGACATCGACAGTCCTTATCTTGAAACCAAGCGAAACAGTATCCTTCGCAGAGCCAACTACATTCTCTCCCGATGAAAACCAAACACATCAACAAAGAAATTATGCTGACTGTCCGAGTGACTGAACGCCTACTTACACGCATCAACGCTGTGTCAAGAAGTAAATACGCAACCCGCTCAGATTTTATTAGGGATGTCTTACAGAAAAGCGTTGACAACAAGTAACCCCTACTTATCACCAATGAAGTACGACAAATTCCTCAATCCTATCCTTCCTATGCATACCAATACTCCCGAACAACAGACCGCCATCAACAAGGCTCTCATCGGTTTCATTTCCGAGACCTCCGATATCCTTGCTGACGATTACAACCCGCACTTCCGCTCCAAGTTCGCCAGCCTTTCTAAGCACCTTGAGGATCTGAAGCCCCTGCTC
>Ga0214919_10009093_pt1 | contig 12866 bp, 7 predicted proteins | sample LL1503_MetaG_FD_177994 | JGI IMG/M metagenome (GOLD analysis project Ga0214919, IMG submission 177994) | Freshwater microbial communities from Lake Lanier, Atlanta, Georgia, United States - LL-1503 | ecosystem: Environmental > Aquatic > Freshwater > Lake | place: USA: Georgia | collected 2015-03-15
CATTGCTGTCAGTCAGGACGGTATAGTCACCCGATACTGTGGAGACATAACTCCCTAAACTCGTGACTCCAACCGTGCTAATCGTCAAGCTATCTACGCCAGAACCACCATCAATACTCTTGTTACCGACAATGTCAATACTAATGGCATCATCACCCAATCCACCAAGGACGAGATCATTACCTGCACCAGTCGTTATGGTGTCATTACCAGTATCGCCAATAATGATGTCATTTCCAGCGCCACCCAGTAAATGGTCGTTATTGCTACCCCCGCTTATAAAGTCATTTCCATCACCACCGTAAATGGTGTCTTCACCCTGCAAACCGTAGATAGTGTCATTACCCTCAAAGCCGTACATCACATCGCCAACTGAAGTCCCGTACATCGTGTCGTTATCAGGCGAACCGTCAAACTCCTCAAAGGTCTGGGGGATCCTAGTGACGCCAAGATTGAAATTGTCTAACTTGGCCACGCCAGCGTCATAGCTACCATCCACGTACAACGCAAAATCACGCGAATCATTAAATGCGGGGATGTTCAAACTCGCTGCCGTCAACCCTACATCAGTTATCGCTCCACTTGAGTCGTACTTTGAGACAACGGCAATAAAGTCTTGGTAGCCATTGACCGATTTGAGTTCGATGTGCACCTTGTAAGTGCCCGCTGTTAACGTGTAGTGGTCCTGGCTTGATACATCACCAACCAAAGATGATCCACCAGTCGCTACCCATTGCTCGTAAGTCAGATCAACTAAATTACTACCTAGCTTGATATTTAGCGGCGCACTTGCGGGTTTGGTTGGCACTAGCGCGATATCGACAATGACGTCTTTGCCAGTAAAACTTGAAACGACTTTTGCCGGGTTATATGTAAAGTCAAAATCCAAAGAAAACGAATTAGCTCTCTTTAGGTCTTGGTTTATCTTGATGTTGTAAACGTTTGGCTCGTCTACCTTAGGGAAATACACGGTAGTGCCGCTATACCCATACACAGGATCAGTTGACGCGCTGTAGAGCGTCTCGCTGGTTCCTCCACCGTCTGCATAGGTGACCTTTGAACGAATAGCTTTACCTATGAGAGAGGAGTCAACAGAGAGTTGAGACTCACTTGCGGCGCTCACATTTGTCCATGTCAGCCCGTTAGAAGATGCCTGCCAAGTGATCCCGAAAACACCCAGACCGTCTTCGTCGGTTATGCCAGCGACATTGGCATACAACTGTTGTCCAACTGCTAACTTACCAACTACCGTCGCTACGCCTTGGGGGGCGTCATTGACATTAAGAACAATGCCGCTAGGGTCTGTGGTGTAAGAACGCTCAAAACCATAGATGTCTGTATAGGACGCTACTGCACGAATCGAGTGCCCCACCTGAGCCTGCGCTAGACTAAGAGTGGTCGCAACGCCTTCAGATAGCGTTTCCCAACCGTTGACAGAATCTAAGGCTTGCCACTTCACATAAAGTGGGGCATCGGTTGCCTTTGTTTTTACACCTGATATATCTAGGCTCAGCGTTTGATCCTCAGCGGCCGTACCGGTGAGCAAAACCTTTTCATCGTTTTCATAGGTGACAAACGAAGTACTTGTTAGCGAGGCGAGATCGGCGCCAGACAAGTTGTCCAAAACGGCATAAACATCCGTGCCGTTTAAGCTTTTGATGGCTACCCTGTTGCTTCCGTCGGTATCGGTGACGCTTTGAATCACTAAATCGGCATAACGCAAACCACCCGAGAGAGCAAATTTATCTGTCCCAACCTTAAAGTCCCTGATATGGTCTGCTAGGGCTATGGAGCTATTGGCCTCCCCTAGGCGAAGGACAAATTGGTCCTTACCTCTGCCACCGGCTAGCGTGTCTGTGCCAGCTCCACCATCCAAAATATCATTGCCGTCGCCGCCCCAGAGTACATCAGCGCCCTGATTGCCCTGCAGCTCGATGTCACCCAATGAAAACGACGCACTGGTTACGTCAATGACATCATCCCCTTGACCACCCAAGATTCGTTCCACCCCGCTCATGCGGCTAGTCCCCGAATTACCCCGGTTATCAACGACAAATGACCCTGTCTTGTTGGAGTTAAAGTCTGTAAAGAAGTCGTGCAAAAAGAAGGCATCACCGTTATAGGTATCTGTCAGAACAATCGTGTCAAAGCCAGAGTTGCCATCTACAACATCAAAAAACCGGTTCCTGCCATCAATTGCAAGATACTCAGCGATATTGCTTACACCAGCATTGTTGTATTCGACCCTTGCCGCCTGGAAACCGCCAGCCCAAAGGCCATCGGCAGCCAAATAGACGGCATCATTTCCTGAACCAGCATCGATGACATCAGCCCCCTTTCCGGCATCGATTTGGTCGTTACCTGCCCCAGCACTTATATTGTCATCTAGTGCCGAGGCACTGATGTAATCATCTTTGATGGTTCCAGAGACTAGGTCACCAGCGGACCGTCCTTCAACGCCGCCTAATATGGTTCGATCAGTAGCCCAGGTTATCGTTTCTACAAATCCTTGTTTGTCCGTATATTTAAGATCCACTCGAACATATTGACCAACATCTGATTGAGTGAGTGTGTAGCTCGGCAAAGCCGAGGAAGCCACCTTAGTCCATGTTCCAGTAGCCGAAGTAGCCCTATACCAATCAAAGGTCGGTACGCCGATACCATCGACGTCTCTGATATCGGAATAATCAACGCTCAGAGTCTGGCCACTAGAAAGGAAGCCATTGATCGCTAGGTCACCTAGCGGGGCATCGTTTACCGCGCTCACAGGTCCGATGGACTGGGAAAAAACGGTTTCAAAGTTGCCTTGTCCATCTACATATTTGACGACTCCGCGCAGAAACTTCCCAACGTCCTGGTCGTCTAGCTGAAGCGATACTGCGAACGCCCCTGGCCTACTACTCCATACTTCACCATCCTTGGAGTACTGCCAGGAGTACTGAAATGCGCCGAGGCCATCGTCGTCTGACAAGCCTGCAGTATTTAAGGCGATGACCTTATTTTCGGTGGGTGCCCCGGTGAGGGTGAGAGTGCCCACAGGCGCGTCATTTGAATTGCTAATCCTTTGCGAGGACGAGCTACTGAGGCTTTCCCTGAAACCTTGCCCGTCTTTGTAGCTCACTACTACTCGAACTTGGGCGTCCACTTCAAACTTAGTAAGTTCGAGGTTTTTCTGGGTGGCCGCAGAAATGTTGGTATAGATAATCCCATCTAAGGATTTTTGCCATTGGTACTTTAATTCGCCGATTCCATCGTTGTCACACAAATTAGCAACGTCTGCCGAGACTACGCCGCCTTGAAAGAATTGGCCGGTCACCTTGACGCCCCCGGTAGGGGCATCGTTTACACCTGCTACAGCTGAACTTGCAGCAGAGTAAACCAATTCTTGGGTGCCTCTTGCATCCGTGTATACGACCGCAGCTCGCACAAAATAGCCGACATCATCATCCCCTAATGTGTAAGTAATAGAACTTGCACTTTTTATATTGGTCCAATCAGCGCTATCTAGACTTCTCTGCCATTGAAAGCGCAATACCCCTAAGCCATCTGCATCACTGAGATTGGTCGTATTCACAGTAAGCGTCATGTCTTCGGTGCTGACACCAGAAAGAGTAATAGCACCTACCGGATTAGCATTAACACTGGGCACAGTAGAAGTTGCACTACTGATCATTTGCTCACTAGTTCCTTGAAGGTCAACGTAGCTTGCAATAACCCTTAGCTTTTGACCTATATCATCACTGACCAATACATAGTCTGAACTGCTTGCTTGTGCAATGTCACTCCAAGTTGTGCCGTTTGATGATCTTTGCCACTGGTAGCTAAAGGCGTCTATATCGTATATGCCGTCACTGAGCACCAAAATACCGTCGGAATCAGAGATGCTGGATGTATTTGCGCTCAGTGCGGCGCCTAGCGCAAGTTTTCCATCTATCAATAGACTGCCAGTTGGGGCGTCATTAACGTTTTCGACTTTAACTGTGCCGTAGCTCGCAACAATCTCATTTGTGCCATGAAGGTCAGCAAACCTCGCAGTAGCCCGTATAGACTTGCCAACCAAACTGTCGCCAAGAACGAGTGCACTCGTTGTTGCTCCAGCGATATCAATCCAAGAACCCATGACAGATGCATACTGCCATTGGAACGAGATGAGCCCAAGGCCGTCGTCGTCAGTAACTGATGCCGCACTTGCGGTAAGTGTTTGATCTTCCTTGACAGCACCGGTGACTAAAACAGCACCGCCTGGCGTGTCATTGATATTTTTTATCTGAGTGGACGCATCGCTAGTAGCCGTCTCTGCAGTGCCATGCCCATCGGTGTAGGAACCGATAACACGCACATAAAGACCCACTTGCGCATCCGTCAATTTAAGGCTTGAACTTGTGGTCGAGGTGATATTTGACCAAGTGGTCTTATTTGTAGATGTTTGCCATTGGTAGCTAAGCGAGCCGAGCCCATCATCGTCCGAGAGTGTGCTTTCAGCCGTCAGTGTCGAGTCTTCAATCTGCGACCCATTTAGCCTGATGCCACCAGCAGGTGTGTCGTTGACATTCTGTACAAGAGCGCTTGGAGCTGAGTAAACCGTCTCCAAATTTCCACGACCATCTACAAAGCTTGCCTTTAATCGAAGGCTCAATCCCACTTCGGCATCAGTGGGGCTAAATGTCTTGAGCTTAGCGTCAGGCACAGAAACCCAAGCAGACCCAGTTAGCTTTTGCCATTGATAAGAAAACGCACCCAGACCGTCTTGGTCTGCTACAGCGCGCATGTTGGCAGTCATTACCGAGTCTTCTTTGGGAACTGCTCCAAGTAGATCAATTAGCGGGACGCCCGTCGCAGCAAAATTAGAAGGATTTACTATTGCCGTCGCCGCTGCGGTAACCGATTCAACTGTGTTGTACCTATCTATGTACGAAACGATAACTCGAAGCGATTGAAACGCATCGGCTTCCGCAATTTTGTAGCTTGCGGTAGTAGCATTTGAAATGGCATCCCACTTAGTACCGTTTGCTGTACGTTGCCATTGGTAGCTAAGAGTTCCAAGGCCATCTTGATCTTGGATTACCGATGCATCGGCAGTTAGAACTTCCCCGGCCGTGGCTTTACCACTGATCGTCACAACTCCGGTCGGGAAGTCGTTAACGTTCAAGACAGTCGATGTCGCATTAGAGTATGCAATTTGTGCATGACCTAAGGCGTCGATATAACTGACTTTAACCCTAAGAGTTTGATCAACCTCGTTTTGAGTAAGCGTTAAAGAAGTTGTAGTTTTTCCAACAAGATCGACCCATGAGCCCGTCGCAGTTTTTGATTGCCATTGCAAAGCGGATGTACCTACCCCATCGGCATCGGTGATAGACAGTTTCAAGCCGAGTTGCTCGTACTCTTTGGTAATTCCAATAATGCTAGTTGTGATGACGGCTGGTGAATCGACAATGTAGCTTTGGAGCTGGCTAGCGGTGATGTCTTTGCTTAGGGTTGTTCCATCTCCAAACCGGTAGATTTCAAAACCTGTAGTTGTTGCGTACAGCGTTGAGCCTTTGGAAAAATTAACACCGCCCGATACATTGCTACTTATCACGAAGTCCGTAACGTTTTCAGTGAAGACTAAAGTGTCAAGTCCGTATCCGCCATCTAGGGTATCGCCCCCCCCATACGACCAAACAAAGTCGTTTCCGTCGCCTGCGTTGATTACGTTGGCGCCAGTGGTCCCATAGATTGCATCATCATAGGATGAGCCTTGCGCATTGCTAAAGTTTCCCAAGCCAAGAACTGTTTGCGTATTGGGATATGCGGCCTTTAAAGACGTTGCGACCGTAAAGTCCGCACTGCTATCGCTGAGTTTTATATACCAGCGCTCAGAAGCAGCCGATGCATCTAAGGTATTGACTCCACTGAAATCGACAAATGTTTGATAGCTGTTTTTTGTTGTGATGCTGTAGGTTGTGTTGCCGATTGCATCACGGTAGGTTGGTGCGCCGTATAAAGCGTTAAGCACTACGTCATCAAAGTACATTGGTGTTATGGGCCAATATGACGTCGATGCTGAGAACCCAGAGGGGTTGTAGTAGCTCATAACTGTGAGCAAGGTACTTAGGCCATCATCCCCTACGCTATTTGGAAGGACCTTAACCGGGTTCAATGCACTGGCATCATGTGGATGCTTTAGCCCAAGTGTGTGACCCGTTTCGTGAATGGTTACGAAAGATAGGAACTCAACAAAGGAAGTGCCGCCGTAGCTGGGGTTTATGACTCTGTAGTTGTAGTTAACCGTTTTATCGCTGGAATTTGGGAAAAAAGCGTATGCGATCGTGCCAGCGGTGCCTAGATCGTTTTCCGTATAAACAAAATCAGCTCCGCTACTTTTAGCCGCAGCAACACTTGCATATGAACCAATGTACTGAAAACTTATGTTCGCTACCTTGGAGTACTCTTCTAGCGCACCCCCAATAATGTCTTGAATAGTCTCTTTGTTGGGCCATACATAGGCGCCATTGTCCGCAAGCGCCCAGCTCAATATGTGGGCGTCGGATTTAAATGTCCAATAATTTCCTTCGACAAGGATATTTGAACCACCTGGGTATTTCACTAAGTTAGACGTATTGGTTTGCGAATAACCGGTAATGAGGCTGTAAGCCGCCGTCGAGTACTTCAGCTGAGACACCAGAACTTTAGATTGTGCGGACTTGCCGTAATCAAATAGCAGCCATTCAACGTCATAGAGTTTGTCAGTGCCATCGGCTGATGTCTTATCCGTAATGGTCAGCGCCCCATCACTTCCAAATGAATACGTATAGTTCGATGCCGCACCACTAAAGGCTGCATAGTCTGTGCCTAGCCCACCGTACAAAGTGTCATTGCCTGCACCACCAATTAGCGTGTCATCTGCGCGTCCACCATCCAAAGTGTCGTTCCCCGCCAAACCAATGAGAACGTCATCCCCCAGTGCACCTTGAAGATAGTTATTTGAGGCGTTACCTTCAATGGTGTCCTCTCCCTGCAACAGCGGCATGGAGCCTTTTTGGATGAGTTCCTTTAGCGATAAGTCCAACCCAGACCACGACGACAGTAGTACGCCCGTACCGTTGTACTCATTAATCAGACTAATTCTTTTATCAGGTGCGGGATTGCTCACGCTGGCATAGGTGTACTCAAAGGAGTAGCTAAGCGTGCTGCCAGAGTAAAACTTTTGAAACAGTTTGCTGCCGTTGTCCTCCCAACTAACTGTGTATGCCGATGCGCCATTGATGATGCCGCTTAATGGCAGATACCCGCTCTCTCCGATCAAGCTGTAAGCTTGATTTGCACCAAATGGATCGTAGTATTTAAGCGTCGCCATTTGTATGCTTTCTTACATTGCCTTAGCTAAATTTTGATGCTAAACCTGTGTTCTGGAAGGTTACGCATGTTGAGATCCGAAACCGAACTCACCAGTAGCCTCAGACACCACCTCTGTTGGAGCATTATGCGTCCGCAACTGAACAATTGGATGAAATCTTCACTACGCCTATAATTTCACATTATGGGATTTTTACAATGAACTATTGCATAGTCCTAGCGGGTGGAAAGATCAAATGTCGGCGGTGCCTGGCGACATCTACGCGAACCGGTCAGCAATGCCAAAGGCCAGCACTCAGCTTAAGTCAGACCCAAAGGTGCCAGTTTCATGGGGGCAGGTCTACCGGGCCCAAAACCGATGAGGGGCGGCGGCGCATCGCAAGCGCTCATTACCGTCACGGTGAGTCCAGCAAGGCCAGCCGACAGGCCTACTCCCAAGCCTCTGCCCACCTACGCCGCCTAGAAGAGTCGATGTACGTCCTTGGCATGACCACTGCACCAAGAACACGGGGCCGTAAACCACTCGGATACGCCCCGGTACAGACCATCCACGATGTTCACCAGATGGTTATTGACTTGGAATTACACCGTAATAGAGGCTCAAACGATGGCGCATAAATTATTAAACGCATTACCCATGGTCCGCAGTAGCGGCTTTGGTAGTGATCTTGAAGGCGCCGTTGGGCTAGGGCTCCTTAACAATGCGTACCGAAGGTCGTTTTCCAGGCGCGCGCTTGACCTGAACTAGACCCGCCTTTTCCAACCTTGCCAGGCCGTCGGCGGCCGCATCTCGGGATACGTTGAAGGTCTGCAAAAGCCTCTTGGTTAGCTTAACTTCAGCGTCCCTGGCCATCCCATGAAGCCACCACAGTCCAATACCCAGGACGAATGCTTTTCCGGGTAACTGCGCAGCCTGCTCCACCCAAGGCAGTGGGATAGGCCCCCTAATAAATAGAGGCTTTGCAACGGCTTCTTCCCATTTACCGGTAGCCGGGTTTTGCTTTAATCGTCGTACCGGTATGTTCCTGTCATCCATGGGTATGTATTTAAGATAGTTATATGAGAATAGACAGGGGCGGTAGTAAGCCACAGGGGGTGAGGCAGTCTGCCAGGGGTCATAAATGCTGGGGTTGGCCCATAAGCCCCATGACTTTGTTCCACATCTGCAGACCGCGCTCGTCCATGTAGCGCTGCGGATAGCACACCGTATTCGCCTCGCTACGTAACTCGAAACCATCCAAAACGATTGCACTAGCCTCCCTCATCTGCTCCTGTGTGGTGACGACGGCGGCGTCCAGATCGTCTAGCGGGGCTTCAATCAACAAAGCGTCATGAACTGGGGCACAGACTCGGATACCCGCATCGGTCAACAGAACACAGGCTATGCGCAGCATGTCTGCCCCCGTGGCCTGAACGGGGAAGTTTCGCAAACTACGATCATTTATTTCGCCTTTGACGTAAATCTGCCAGCCAAAGGCCGTCCACAGCCTTCCTCCCAGCACCGCCTCATCCACCGCGCTGTCCGACCATTTCCAGAACTGTTTGTACGTGCGCTTGTGCAGTTCCAGGAGTTGGCGTGCCCGTGCGACCGGTTGGTTGATCCGAGCTGCAAGGCTGGCCTCGCCCATCCCGTACTGCACCGCCAGCACACATTGCTTGAATTGCTCCCGTTGGTCTTTATGGGTCTGCTTGGTAGCATCACGGGGCACGGCTCCGGCCTGCACTGCAAACGCTAGGTAGGGATCGCCGCTGCGATAGGCCTCCATCATGGCTGAGTCTTTAGATAGTGCAGCAGCAATTCCAAACTCTTGCTGGCTCCAATCAACGTAAGCTAAGCCCCAGCCCGGCTTGGGGCGAATGAGCCCACGCAGCCAAACCGATGGGCCAAAGATGAACTTGGAGTTGGAGGGTTGGTTTCGCCCCGTACTTGCCCGAAAGGGGGAAAGTAAACAGCGGTTACGTCCATCGTCGCCGACGTAAAGGTTGGACAGGCGCATATCTGATAAGGACGCACGCAGCTCGCGAATGGGAGCCACTTGCGCATAGGCGCGTGCCATCTGTCGGAACGTTTCGTCACACAGGTCGAGCTTGCCGCTGGGCAGGCGGGGCCAAGGAATGCCATTGGCAATCAAATAAGCTTCCCACTGCTCCGCCTTAAAGCTGCGGCCGGCATACACCCCGTAATACCGGTCTATTTCGATAATTAGGTCGTCCTGCATGGCATGCCAGTTGGCCGCCAATAGGTTCAAGATTTCCACATCTAGCGGTATCCCATTAGTCTGCATTTTGGAGACCGACTGCATAAAGCGTCCGCGAAGAAGCGCGCGGGGTAGATCAATTTGGCTTTTCATTGCATCAAGCAAGTTCGCCAAGCCGACTACGTCGCTTTCACAGTAATCCAGGATCTGTACCTGCTCCTGCTCAGACCATGGGCCACCGGTTAGGATCAAATCGCGCATGGCGTCCTTCGATTCACCACCAATGGTGGGTAAATTGAAATATAGGAGCGCCCCCAGCAACCCGTTACCGTGAACTGGGCGCAAACCGTTTGTAAACCAGCGGAACTCAGCAAATAGGTCTAAAAGATTGGCGGGGTATTCCCAACCAAGTGTGGCAAAGCAATCCATTTCAGCGCTTGCATAATAGGCAACGAACAAGGCATCCGTGCCTGTTGAAAACGGAGCAGCAGACATGGACTGCAGTTCTGCCTGCCAGTAGCGTTTGGTAACACCACTGGGCCACTGTCGCACCAACATGCAAACCGGCGCGGGCGGGTTACCCTCCCTACCGCCCGCTGGGTAGAACTCAAAGTCCACCAGGTAGATGCCGCCGGGGAAGTCCCAGTTAGTCATCAAACTCTCCCCAGTAATCCTTGAATTACCGGGTGCTCCAAAGATTGAATGATTTTGCCGCGAAAGGCTACTTCGACCAACTTGCCAATATCGTGGTCAGGCCAGTCCGGCTCGGGTAGTGCGACTTGAGCTTCAAAGACGTCATAACCTCCCATCTGCATATTTGCACCAATACGGATCCAGTTCTCTTTTGAGAGTTCGAGAGCCTGGAATAGGGATTCGTGCCAGGGGTTGCGCACGCCAGATTCGCCCGGTCTCGGAACCGGAATTAGGAAGAGGTTGTTTTGGCGGTCAATGGCAGCGAAAAGGTCCACAGCTTGTACCAATTCGCTAATTTGTTCCGCCACGTTTGGCATCACTAGGTAGCTTTCTTCCTTTTCCTTTTGCTGAAGAAGCATTCCGCCGAAAACCATATCGGCTGACGGGTTCGTCCGAAAGAAATGGGGCCTTCTTGGCTTCCTGACGGGGACGCTCGTTAGCAACTTTTTGACGCCCAGGGTGGCACCGTAGCTTGTGGGGAGGCGCAAAGATTGCAGGTCAAAAGTCGAGCTGCAAATAGCCTTTGGGGAGGTATTGTTTTTTGTCATAAAAATCTTTCATTGGAAACGTGTCTATTGGGGTAAACCGAATTCTTTAAGCACTTTGAATAACAGGCGTCATGGGTCGCGCATACGCGGAGTTAAGCTATAGGACTTACTCGACAACGCCTGTCCCACGCGGTCACGCAGGTAACGCCGTACTTCGCCGCATTTCCACACGGTAGTGTTTGGCCCCAGCTTGCAGGGGGCAGAGAATCGGCCTTCTCGGACCATCCGCCAAAAGGTGGCGCGGCTTTTGAGAAGTAACTCGGGAAACTTGGGCGTATTCATGTTGCCAACGACCAGCACCATGCCTTTTTCAAGACGCCAATATTTACCCTTGGCTGATTCGGCCCAGTCCGTGTCGTACGTGTGATAGGTCATGCTGCCTCCTGCGCCAATAGCCAAGCCCTGACGGCTCCGACGTTCCAGGCGGTTACGCGCTCAGAAAGCTTGATCGGTTTAGGGAACGTTCCTGCTTTCACCTTGCGCCATAAAGTCGGTGCACTGAAGGGAAGTGGTGCAGTGCTGCCAGGTCTAGTCCGGCTATACACAAGTTGTGCTTCCCGAACATAGGCGCTGTTCGGCAAAGCATCAAATCCTGTCGCACTTGGGATCATCTGCGGTGCCGTAATGCCTAAGGCATTGAGCTTGGGAAATGACGTCGAGTTTGATGACATGTGGTGTAACTCCTTAAAGGTGCCCACACCATAATTTTTCCTGGCGCAAATGTCCTTAACTCTGCGTTTTTCGCCTTTCCGCAAAGGCAGACTCCCACCAGCGATCGTTTCTATCTACTTCCAGTAAAACTGGCGCAAGCTTGAGTGCTGCCTTGTAAGCAATGCTATTGGTATTTTTAAGTTCTTTTTTAAGCCAGCGCGTGAAAGCTTTTACCGAGGTCATCTGTGGGCCCGGCTTGTCCCCTATATGTTTTCCAAACAATACGGCAAACTTGGCTATCAAAGAATCATCGTTCACAGCTAGATGCAATGCATTTCGATCACTGGTTTTGCTTTTACTTCCCGGTCTGGCCTTAACGCGACAGGCGGTATAAATTCTCCGAATTTTTGCCAATTCAGCCTTTTCTTTGGGCGAATTGGGCAACAACAGCGATGTAATTCCACCACCTTTACCTCCAGCAGCTAGTCGTTCAACCTCAAGAATGAGTGCAATTCTTCGCTGATCTTTGCGAGAGGCAATTTTCCCGCTTACTCTATTTCGGAGGACGAGGTGTTGAGCGTTCATACCACTCCTCGCAGCGGAATTACCTTTCCACCAGTACGCAGCTTGTCCAAGTAGTCCGCCCATCGCTGCATCATGGCCTTGCGTGCTGGGAGGTGCGAAGTACGGTTGTAGGCTGTACCGTTGGCATCCCTTACTGCATGATGTAACTGGTGCTCAAGAAGGTCTACGCGTTCTTCCAGCACCTCGTCCATGATGGTGCGAGCCATCGCGCGGAACCCGTGGGCGCAGTGAATATCCTTGTAACCCATTGCCTTTAGCGCATCGTTGACAGTGTTTTCACTCATCGGACGTCCGCTCCCTCTAAGGCTGGGAAACACGTATTGGCCGTGCCCGGTCAAAGGATGAACACTACGCAAAATCTCAATAGCCTGGCTGGACAAAGGCACCACGTGATCTACGTTCTTGCGCTTAAGTAGCTTCGCGCCCGAAATTCGCCACTCAGCAGCCTCGAAGTCAATTTCCGACCATTCGGCCTTACGAAGCTCGCCGGGGCGCAACATAGCAAGCGAGGACAGCTTGAGAGCCGCTACCGTGTATGGATGCCCTGAATAGGCAAATATGCCTCGCATCAAGTCACCAGCAAGTTTAGGATCGGTAATTGCAGGTCGATTTTTATGCACCGGCTTTGTTAGCGCGCCATTTAGGTCCTGAGTCACGTCGCGCTCGGCGCTGCCAATGGCCACTGCATAGCGGAAAACCTGTCCACATATCTGTTTGACCCGTTGTACGCTGTCCAGCGCCCCTCTACCCTCCATGTGCCGCAAAGCCGCCAACACGTCGCGTGGGCCGATAGCGGAAATGGGCATCTTGCCGATGTGAGGGAACACGTCTTTCACTAACCAGGTGGTGACCT
>Ga0214919_10009095_pt1 | contig 12865 bp, 9 predicted proteins | sample LL1503_MetaG_FD_177994 | JGI IMG/M metagenome (GOLD analysis project Ga0214919, IMG submission 177994) | Freshwater microbial communities from Lake Lanier, Atlanta, Georgia, United States - LL-1503 | ecosystem: Environmental > Aquatic > Freshwater > Lake | place: USA: Georgia | collected 2015-03-15
TTGGTGATATAAGTTTACTTAGTGTTTTTTTCAATTCAGAGAAAAACTTATCTTTATTTTGAGTAATTTTTAAAAAAACTACTTCCTCAGCCTCTAAATAAACGTCAGAATACTCACAATCTAAAATCCCCCTACCATGTCCATTCAATAAATTTGATACATATTCTTCGAAATATCCTATGAGCTCCTGAATATAATTTTCCTCGCATGTCATTATTGTTTCAATAATTTTCGAGTACTTTATCTTATGGGTATAGTTCATATAGGCCATTATAAAAATACCAGCCTTCATGCTGTGCAATAACATTGTGACCAATGAATATTTAGTCATATTGCCCCAATCATCTAAACTAAAGCTATACGATTCAGTAACAATATGCTGATATTCAGGAGTCCAATCCAATGATCTTGGAGAGCAATGAATCTCATTCAATTTGATTTTGGTTGTTTTAAGTTTGAATTTATCTTGGTATTCCTTCGATCCTAATTCTGTATTCGGATATACTTCGGCTTGATATATAAATAATTGATTATTTAAACCAGCTTCTAACATATTATCAATACCATCTTTCCAGGAGTTGATTGTTTCACCCGGCAATCCCAGTATTAATTCAGCATATATAGGCACTTGTAATTTATTAAAATTCTTTTCTAAATATTCATAAGCTTCTAATTTAATATTATCTCTTTTTATATTTTTTAAAACAATTTCAGAATTTGACTGTCTGGCAAGAGTTACCCCCTTATCCAAGCCATGAAGCTGCAAGATTGAAGCAATTTTAAATATGCGTTCACTTGTATTTTTTCCCCAGCAGGTTCTAAACTTTTCTGGATATCCGCTTATTTTTTTCAATTCAACCAACTTTAACGCAATATCATAGTCTCTTTGGTGCATACCAAAATTCGAATCGGCATTAAAAATATACTCAACTTTTTTTGATGAAAGATATTCAAGCTCAGCAAATACTGTATCAAGACTTCTAAATCTATACTTAGTGTTATTTCCACCCTTACCCCAATAACAAAATGTACACAAAAAAGGGCAGCCTCTATTTGTTTCAACTATTGCTTGATAACCATGATTTTCATTACATAATAAGTATTCAAATTCTCCACTTAGGTATGGTGATGGATACTTATCCAAAGACCGATCATAGTTTGGAACTTCCTTATTAATATATATTTTATTTTCTATACCCCTATAAGCAATGTTGGGTATGCCATCATAATTACAGGTATTATCCAGGGCTCTCTCAAGTATTTGTAAAATAGCCTCTTCACCCTCTGCGCGAACACAAATATCTATAAAATCATTTTCCAACATATAATCTCTAGGTTCATGTGGACATTGCGCACCACCAAAGATAATTAAGCATTTTGGATATACTTTCTTTATCTCCTTGGCAACTGAAAGAGATAATTGCTCATTCCACATTGAAATTGAAAAACAGGCGACATTCGGATTATTGTATTCTCTTAATATATTTTCAACCGTATTTGGAACAAATATAAAAGGCATTACTCTATATTTCTCCACTATTTTTCTAGAGGTCTTAAGATAAGCAGATAGAATTCCGGAGACAAATGGAAGATAAACAATACCGCCAGATCCCATTAATAAATTGTATTCATTAAAATATATATTTTTCATCATTTTTATTTTTTAATTAATTTGTTTTACGGCATGATATATGCCTCTTGGTAACTCATAATATATAAAATTAAATTTTATATATTTAATATTTTTTCGTATATAGTTGAGCTCGTTTAATGCGTTTTTAAATTTTAAATTGATCATGAACATTGATAAAAAGTAAAATCTTTGGCTTAGAAATCTACTTTTAAAGTTTTTATCCCATATGAATATTTTATTTTTAAATTTTGTTTTTTCTATTTTATGCAAAAGATTTTTTGCAACTATGTTTGTTTCATAGTTTTCTAGAACTATTTTTTTAAAATGCCTTGTAAGATATTCAAGTTCTTCTAAATTCTCCGAAAAATAGTTTATCTTATCAACTAATTCTAATTCATCCCTAAAACAAACAGACTCCCACTTATCCCCCAGTTGCTGCTCAATACCCGCGTAGTATTCTGTTAGGATAAATGTGTCCAAAAGAAATGATTCATAAATCCTACTTTTAAACTGACTTACTCTAGAATAAATATTTAAATTTGGATTTTGAACCTTTGAGAAATTTAATTGTATAAGACTAGATTGTATTTTTATATCTCTTTCTTCGTTACTTAATTTTCCGTTTGAGGTACCATAACCTGCTATATAAAAATTATTAAACTTACTGCTCAAAAATTTAATATAATTTTTTCTGTCTCCTCGATCTGCTGCTCCAATAAAAGATATTAGATATTTTTTTTCTATTTCCATTTTTTTTCTGAACTTGATAGAGAGGCCGAACCTGTCATAAACATCGTAACCGTAGTTTTCGAAATTTGCCCTCATAAAGGGATTAAAAATCCAACACACATCTGCACATTGGGCATAATACCTATCAGCTTCCTCAAACATGTGCTCAGAGTCAGGAAAAATTATACAAATTTTAATTCTAAGCTTGTTTGATATTTTTATTATAAACTCAGGATCAATAACTCTAGCGTCCCCTAGATTTAAAACTATTAACTGAATATCATTTTTAAAAATAATTTCTTCAATTTTTTCCTCAAATTTTTTTTTCCCAAAATTAAAATAGTATTTTTTATAGTCAATAAGAATCAGGTTATTAATTTGATTTTTTAAACCCTCTAATTTTTCTCCTGTATGGCCATCCATTATTAGATGCTCGCTTAAAAAAATTGCATTTTCTATCATTTACTTTCCGTTTAGATTGTCATCTTTAATCTTATTTGTCTGAATATATTATCTTTTATAGGCTTACCTAACTCTTTTGAGATATCCGCCATTTGCTGCTGAAATTAAGGCTTGTCCATCAATTATAGAGTCAACTGAAAAATTCTCATTTTTCTTTAAAAATTTAGCAACTGCTGTCTTTGGATTATTACCCACCCCCCAAGGTCTATCGGGGTATGTGCCTTCTGGTAAGTCATCAATTATTGTGTCAAATACGATACAGTAGCTACCAACTGATACTAATTTTGCATAAGCATTTAATTCTTCTAGAACATGGCTCTCGGTGTGATTGCTATCTAAACATACCAATACAGTTTTATATTTTTTTGCAAATTCGTAAACTTGATCAATTATTACAGGGTCTATACTTGATCCTTCTATCATTGCAATCCTCTCAGAGAGTGGATGTTCTTTAATTGCATGCTTATTGTGATTTCTTATATCTATATCAACCCCAAGAACCATTCTTTTTTTATCATCTTTTTCACAATGCTGCAGAAGCTCAATCATACTTGCACTAAAAATCAGCGAGCCACCGTGTGCTATACCGGTTTCTATTATTAGATCCGGCTTAATTTTCCAAATCAATTCCTGCATAATTACTATGTCCTGGGGATATTGAATGATTGGTCTGCCTAGCCATGAGAAATTATATGAATATTTAGGCTCTGTAGAAAGCTTCATAAAATTATTAGCACTATTTTTAAGCTTTTTATTATTGTAATTTGATTTAATCCTTTCCTTTACTTCTTCATTAAAATCTTTCATTTTTTTCCTTTATTTATCTTTTAATTTTTAATTCCGACTACTCTTTTTGGATTGGTATTTTTCTTATCTTTTTTTCCAATCTTAATAAGGTGAGATTTATTAACTTTTTTTGCAAGTGATATCGCTAAATCATATACACTTATACCTATACCAGTGCATATATTAATAGGTCCTGTACGCTTGCTAATTGTTGCTTTCACAATCTCCCTTGCAGCATCTTCCACATCCATGTAATCCTTGATTTCCTCAGCCGAAGTTAATTCAACATTTTTATTTGCAATTAAATTCCTGACTATATATGGAACTAGTCTTTCTTTTTTTTCACCTTCTCCATATAGATAGAACAATCTACACCACAAAAAATTTGTTTTAGTATTTTCAAATAAATGAATAAGTACGTTATATGCCGCTACTTTTGTTGAAGCGTACAGTGTTACTGGCTCTAATGGGCTTCTAAAACTCAAATCTTGGTTGGATTGTTTATATTCAAAACATGTGCCAATGCCAACAAACTTTTTAACATTTAATTCTGCTGATATTTTTGCAATCGTTAATGTACTTATTAAAGAATCAATATTTTTTTTTGATGTTAAGTAGTCCATAGGATTTACATACCATGCTGCATGGATAACATAATCAACCCCACTTAACGCTTCTCTCCACCAGCTTTCATTTTCTTGGAACACATCATTTGACTCTATTGTTGTAACGTTTGTACTTTTAAGATGAGGTGCATTTCTCCCGCCCCTTCTTATTACCGCTCTAATTTTATAGCCCTTAACATTTAGCGCTTTGATAATTTGCCGGCCCACAAATCCGTTACCACCAGTTACTAAAAATAAGCTAGCCATCTATCACCATATTTGGTATGAATGAAACATACTTAAATTTTCTATTTTTTGAAATGAAATTAATATTATTTTTAATTTCATCTCTAATATTCCATGCAAAAATTAGAATATAGTCGGGATTATCATTTGAAATTCTTATTGGGTCAACAATTGGGATATGGCTACCCGGTAAAAACTTTCCCTGCTTCAGTATTGCGTTATCGCATACATACTCAATTAAACTTGAATCTATTTTTGAAAAATTTAATAATGTATTGCCCTTGGCCGCAGCACCAAATGCAACTACTTTTTTACCATTTTCCCTCTGTTCTATTAAAAAATAATTCAATTCTTTTTTGACTCTATCAGCAGTAGGCTGAAGATCTCCATAAGTTGATAATTTTCTTAAACCATATTTTTTTTCTTTTTCTAGGACTAGTTCCACTGAGGGCTTTAATACCCATGATGCCTCCTTGAGGCACCCAAAAACCCTTAGACTACCCCCATGAGTATCAATTTCCTCGACATTCCATACTCTTAAGCCATGACTCTCAAATATCTTTATCACAGTGTAAAGTGCTAAATAAGAATAATGCTCGTGATAGACAGTATCAAACTGATTAAACTTTATTAAATTTAAAACATGTGGAAATTCCAGCGTAACAACACCATTCAGCTTCAGCAACTTAGATATACCTGATGTGAAGTCATTTATATCAGGTACATGCGCATAAACATTATTTGCAATTATTAAATCAGCATTTTTCTTTTGGCAAGTCAGCCGTTTCGCTAAAGTAAATCCAAAAAATTCTTCAATTACATCTATACCTTTTGATCTTGATATATTGGCCGTACTTGCAGTTGGCTCAACTCCAAAGTTAGGAATTTTTTTTTCTAAAAAATTTGTAAGTAAATAACCATCATTTGATGCAATTTCGACAACCATTGACTCGCTATTTAAATTTAATTCATTTGAAATCTTTTCGCAATAATCTTTTGCATGTTTAACCCAACTAGCAGAGGTGCTGGAAAGATATGCGTATTCAGCATTAAATAGCTCATCTGGCAACTTATAGTCTTCAATTTGTACCAGCCAGCACTGATCACAAACCAGCACTCGAAGTGGTATCAGCTGCTCTTCCTTGGAAAGATCGGCTGCTGTAAGATATGCATTAGATGGAGGGGATGATCCAAGGTCTAGTATTTTTGATAAATTTTGATTTCTGCAGTATCTACAATGCATTAGATTCCCTTAAAATTTGCGTCAATATACGGTCTCAACATATCCTTTTCTGACATTCTGCCGATAGGTAATGGCCAAATAATTCCCAATTTGGGATCCAAAGGATTTAAGCCGCCATCCTTGTCTTCACAATATTTCTCTGTTGTAAAGTAAACCATTTCAACATCATTGTCCAAGGACTGAAAACCATGAGCAAATCCTTCGGGAATCAAGATTGATCTTCCATTTTCCTTAGATAAATCATACCCCTCCCAATGTAAGAATGTTTTCGAATTTCTTCTCACATCAATCACCACATCAAATATAGCCCCCTTAATACAGCAAACAAGTTTCATTTCAGTATTAGGTTTGTATTGAAAATGCATACCTCTAATTGTTGAAGCATTTAACGTACTACTAAAGTTTACTTGTGTTAAAGATTTTTTCCAGCCCGATGCTTTCAATAAATCCAAACAAAATATTCTGCAAAACTCACCCCTTAAGTCCCTAAAGTTACTGCGCTCAATAATCTTAACGCCCTCGAATTTTGATGTAATCATATGGAAATTAATATTTCACAAATGTAGAATTTTCAGGTGCAAATTGTTTCAACACTTCAAGTGCCCAATCTCTTGCCCCGCAATTAGCGTCAAAATTTTTCTCTTGTCTTGCCGCCCACATACTTATTGGAACTGAAAACCCAGTTTTTTTCTTACAAAGAACTTCACGAGGTAGATAATCTGCGAAATCTTTACGCAATATTCTCTTATCTTTAGTAGCAATATTTTTTTTAGTACCCATTAATTTTTTTGCTAATTCAATATCTACAAATGGGGTTCTGATTTCCAATGAATTAGCCATACCAGCCCAATCTGCATCCCTTAGTAATTGATTACGCATATACCATGTTAATTCAAGTGCCGTTGTTTTCAAAGCAGCGTTTTTTAAGCCGGAAACAGTATCCTCGAGCCTATCAACCAATGCGAGATTTGCAAGTCCTTCGTCTACAAATTCCTTATCAAGAAATTTATACAACTCCCAAGGAAGAAATAACCCCCGTTTCAATAAGTATGAACCCGACCAACTCCCGCAATATTCAAGAAGACTTGCGTACTTAGGTGACCATGTTTTCGGAATACATTTCACCATGATGCTGCAGTCATGAGACAACCAATTTAATTTAGGCATCATAACCAGTTTTGGTAAATCTGAAAATGAACTATACCCCCCAAACCATTCATCCGCCCCTATTCCAGAGAGAGCGGCCTTCATTCCCAACTCCTTGGCCATTGAGCTTACAAAATATGTATTAATACCATCAATTGTAGGTTGATCCATATCAAAAAGTAGTTGCTTTTTAATTTTTGTAAAGTCACTCAAATTCTGGTAACGAACCATGTGATTCATATTCAAGAATCTTGCAATTTTAGATGCGGGCGGCACTTCATCATAGTTTGTTTTTAAATATTCAGTGAAGCCAACAGTAACCCCAGAAATGAGTTGCGATTTTAATGCGCATATTGATGAAATTATCGATGAATCAAGACCACCAGATAAAAATACACCTAAAGGTACATCGCTTATTAAGTGCGCGGATACTGATTCTTCAATATAGTTACTAATAGAAATCGAGTTGTTACTATTATTTGAATTATCTTGACTTAATAAAAGATCTTTCAGAGCCCAATATTCTCTCTGCGTAACGATTCCTGATTTAATTAAAAGATAGCTGGCCGCTGGCAATGCTCGTATTTTTTTATACAGGGTATGGGGATCTGGAACGGAGCCTAACAATAAAAAACCAACGTATCCAGAAGGATCGGGGGAAATATCAATTCCACCCGCATAAGAAAGTAGAGATTTTACCTGAGATGAAAATATGATTTTTTTTCCGTCATCATAAAAATATAATGGCTTAATTCCAAAATGATCTCTTGCAATAAATAAACTTCCATCTCGATCATCCCATATCGCAAAAGAAAACATCCCCCTAAGGTGCTTAAGCATTGAAACACCATACTTATGATAAAGATGTAACAGTACTTCGGTATCTGTATTTGTTAAAAATTTAAAACCTTTATTTATTAAATTTTCACGTAGCTCGTGATAATTATAAATTTCTCCATTAAAAACAATAGCTATCTCTTCGCCATTTAAAAACATAGGCTGATTACCGTTAATACTTAAATCAATAATTGAAAGTCTTCGATGAGTTAGCCCGACATGGTTGTTCTTATGCACCCAGCTTCCAGATGCATCAGGCCCACGCTTAGACATAAATGAACCCATAGAATATAGTCCAGCCGCATTAATTTCATCGCTAGGACTTGAGTAATAAAACGCTCCTGCTAAGCCGCACACATCAGACCTTCCATGATAATAATTTTATTGAAGAACTTAAAGCAAAGTATTTCATTGAATTTATTAATATATACTAATAAAAAATCGAAAGAGAGATAAAATTGATAAAAACTTTTGACATATTAAATAAAGATAAATTAAGTTTAACAGAACTTGATAATTTAAAATCCATCTTCAGTGAGGATGGTGTAATAATTTTAGATAATTTAATACCAATTTCAATATTAAATACTATAAAATATAAAATTGAAGAAGATCTAAATAAATTTATCAAAAAAAAAACATGGATTGGGGGTGGGTTGGTTATTGGACACATTAATGCCATACCACCTTTAACCAAATCATTTATTTTTCCTGAAATTTTATGTAACAATTTATTACATCAAATATCAGGAAAAATTCTCAACGCAAGAACAATAAATTTAGATTACAGCGCAAATATTAATTTACCAAAAAGTACTAGACAATTATTTCATTCTGATGATTCTAGCATGCACAATGAAATAATTATGATATCTATACCACTTGGAAATGTAAATGAATTGAATGGAAGTACAGAATTTATACCCAAAACACAATACGAACCTTTTAATAGAAAAAAAACAAGCCGACTTGAATCTGAACGTGCAAATACAATAAATGGATCTGCTATAGTCTGGCGTCCATCTGTCTGGCATAGAGGTACATATAACTTTTCTGATAAGCCAAGAATTATGCTTAACATTAAACATACGTCAATTAATTCTAAGATACACTTAAGTACACCACCGTTACTGCTAAATCGAAATTGCATAGAAGTATTAGATAAATCATTAGATAAAATTAATTTAAAATTAGCTGATTTACCTGATTCAGAAACTATTTTTAGTAAAAACTATTTTAATAGTGGTATTAATGGGTTTTTAAGAGAGATAAGTTATAAATTTACAATATTAATTTATGATAAAATTATTAAAAAACTTTGACATTTTTAATGTTGGCCAACTTGCATTAATATATTCAATATTAATGTTTATAATCCCGGGAATTTTAGGCTTTCTTGGCATTGGCGGCAATATGGTAAATGGCAATATGTATTGGGTTAATTTTAAAGCAGTTATTTATTCACATGTTTATATAATTATATTTTCACTTTCCTTTTATTTATTTAATTTTACAAAGTCTATTAATCAAATTAAATGGAAAAATGAACGAGTTATATTTATTATTTTATTATTAATTTTTACTGGAATACTCGTAAAAATATATAGATTAGTCAATGGCTCTTATGGCACATACATGTATGCCAATATAGACTCCCCAATATTTATATATCAATATTTAATATCTCTTAATATATTCTTCTACCTGGCTTTAACAATATCATTTATTCATTATTATCAATTAACTTATTATAATGATGAAAAAATTAATTTATTTAAAATAATTTCATGGGTACAATTTGTCCTATATCTTTTTTTAACTATATTTACAGTCGGATCAAAATTTTATATAGTTTTTATTATCCTCATTCCAATAATATTAAGACATTACATATTAAAAGACATTAAAACAAAGTTTATTTTAATATTATTGTTATGTACTTCCTTACTTTTTCCAGTTAAGAATATATTTAAAGATATTACTATCGCTTCAAATTACCTAAATATAGATGTAATAGTTAATACAAATTGGAATGAAAGAAGTATTCTTAATTATTTCTTTCACTCAACTACATCCATAATTCAATTTAAAGCACCAGAAGTAGCAAAAGATAATAATATTTTAGATTTATATCTTGATGCTACCTTAGGAAGAATTAACCAACTGCATGTATTGTCTATAGTTATTAATCATACAAATGGAAATTATTTAAAAGGAAAAACTTTTGATGTTTTTTTTACTAGCTTAGGAATACCTACAAGAATTGTAAATATTTTTTTTGATGCAAAGACTGATTCAAGTTTCCCGCTTAAGTCCGGTCTTTCAGATAATAATTTAACTGGAATTGGCAACACCACTATTGGAGATGTTTATCAAAATTTTGGATTAATTGGAGTTATCTCTTATTCTTTTATATTAGGTTTGATCTTAAAGTTTTTTTATTTAAAGTATTGTAACCCAAGGAATTCAAACTCAATTTTCTATTATGTTTTTCTAACTCCGATTATTCTGCATTCCTTCGAGCAATCTCTTGCATCATCAGCAAGTTATATACTTAAAATTACAATCTTTATTATGATAATTAACTATATACTTAATTGGAAAAAAAGATCGTAGATACTCAGTTATTTTCATAAGTATTTTTTTATTAAATAATTTCTACATTAATATATTTATTTCTATTGATTATTTTTTTACGTTTTCGAAGAATTCGATTATAATTCGCTTCTATGCTTACTAATGTCATAACAATACAAAAAGAATCTGTTGTTGATAACTTTGACTTTGAGGACAAAAGGGCTTTGAATACTTAAACATCTTTAACCTCCTTACCCAGTTTTTCAAAGTTGCACTTCGTAGTTGAATTCATTATTAAATTTATTCATAAAAAAAGGGAAAAAATAAATGCTATTTTTTGACAAAAATAATTTTTGTGAATTAATTGTTGCGCTAATTTTGTCACTATCTATATTATTATTTTTAATAATTAGGGGCGCTACTAATATTGGAGTAATTTTATTATCTTTACTAGGATTAATTTTATTAATACAAGATTTAAAAAAAAATAAATTGAATATTCTTAGTGGTCATTTTTTGTTACTTAGCATCGGATTTGGCGCCCTTTTTGTTGCTTCTCTTTCTGCACAAATCGGCAGAAATCTATATCAGATCTCCTCATTAGATGGGCCACTAAGAATTTTTCTTGGATTATTCATATTTATTCTACTACTACGTATTAAATTAAATCTAATTTATCTTCTGTCTTTAATAATTCCCATAAGCCTATTTTTTTTATTTATTGACCTTACATTTTTTGACAAGGCATTTCTAAATAATTGGGGTGGACGATATGCATCTTATTTTGTCGACCCAAATACTCTAGGTGGACAATGTGGAATACTTACAGCTTTAAACTTTTACTTTCTAATTACTCAATTTAAAAAGAAAATTTTACTTGATTTATTAAGGTTACTTGGTGTCTTTTCAGGATTAGCTTTGACATTTTATGCTCAATCTAGAGGAGGATGGTTGTCATTTATTTGCATTTTTATTTTTATTTTATTGATTGAAAGATCAATTATTTATAAACTGCTAAAAGAGCGTGATCTTAATTTTTTCTTTTACACTTTTGCACTTCTGACATTTTGCATTTTATTATATGCTTTTAATAAAACACAATTGCTTGCCAGAACTGCTTCAATCTATTCCGAAATAATTCTTTGGAAAGATGGTTATCCTAATTTGTATGAAGGTGCTGTATATGCGAGGCTTGCGATGTGGGAAGTTGGTTTGTTATTGTTAAAAGAAAAATTCTTTTTTGGTTTTGGCGAGAACCATATGGAATTTTCAATTTTAAAATATTATGAATCTTTTCCACCGGAATTACAGGAGCCATTAAATATTATAGTTAAAACTGGTCCACATAGTGATTTTCTTGCGAAGGCTTTAGCAAGTGGTATTTTAGGAGTATTTGGTTATTTTTTTACAATCTTGATACCTTTATTTTTTTTCTTGAAATTCATTTACTGTCCTCTACAAATCCCTCGTGATTCAGCTCGACTTGGAACTTCATACATAATCGGGATTGTAATTTCTGGTTTATTTAATGAAGCACTTTCTCTAAAATATCTATGTTCTTTTTATGGACTTTTAATAGCTATTTTCTTGGCATCAATTTTTAAAAATTTGCATTCCCCGGATTCATTAGGCAGTCTATATCGCCAATAATTTATCAATGGTATGGTTATGAAGCGAACTAAATACACCCCTGAGTTCAAATCTTATATTGTTAAGTAGATATTAGATAAAGATTATTCAGTAGTTCAAGTATCCAGTTACTTTGGGGGGCAGTATCCCCCTTGATCCGTACATTTTAAAAGTTGAGATTCTGTTGGTTAAGGCAGTATTTACAACAGGACATTCACATGGAGAAACCCTTTTTTTACTTAGACCCAGATTGTTGGGGGGGTATAAAGGAAGCCGAAATCGGATTGCCTAGCAAAGGTAGAAAATAACACTTTAAGAATGTCGGCTTAAGTGGGGATATTACACTGTGGTTTATCCAGCTGATTTTGTTGTATTCAGATCTTTTCCTTGGCTTCCCATTCCATCAGTCTGGCGCTAATGAGTTCCGGCCTATTTTCCGCTCGGATAACGGTAGGCTTACTGCGCCAAGTGATGATCTGATCTAATGTGCGAATTACGCGTTCGGATAGCAAGGATAAGCCCACTTCAATCCCGAAGGTACTAGTCTAAAATCAATGCTCACATTAAAGTGGAGGATGAATCTGCCGTCTTGTAACTGGTCGTGCATAAAATCAATCGACCTTACTTGGTTAATGCTGAGCGGCATAACCAAGGTATCGGGTATATCGCGCACCAAACGTTTGCGGAGCCATGGATTTCTTCTAATTGCTCTAAAATTTTTATAACACTAGCTGCCGGCATACTCAGATTAATCTCAATAGCAAGCACCTCTCGATTGGATTCATCAATGGCATTAATGATTCTAAATAACCTGCCGTAATACATGGTGTCGTACATAAAATCGAGGGCCTACATTGTATTGGGCTCCTGCAGTGAAATTTTCGGTTCTTTGATTATCTTGGGTAGGCGTTTTTTAGTTCTTTTCGGTAAGTTCAGCCCCATTTGCTTGTAAATCCGCTAGACCTGCTTATG
>Ga0214919_10009097_pt1 | contig 12863 bp, 11 predicted proteins | sample LL1503_MetaG_FD_177994 | JGI IMG/M metagenome (GOLD analysis project Ga0214919, IMG submission 177994) | Freshwater microbial communities from Lake Lanier, Atlanta, Georgia, United States - LL-1503 | ecosystem: Environmental > Aquatic > Freshwater > Lake | place: USA: Georgia | collected...
TCGATGGAGTGTCATTCCAGGTTGTGCCAGCGTCAGTTGAATACTGATAGACGGTGTTAGCTGGAGCGCCAACTACTGGCGTGTAGGCAACATTGGTAACCATCTTGGTTGTTAGTGGTTTCTTCTTAACAACTACAGACTTGTCTGAAACAGTTGGCGTGACCGTCCCGGTCTGAGTCAAAATGCTCACAACAACGCTGTCGAATTCAGCGGCTGCACGAGGCAAAGTCACTGTAGCTTCGGCATTTCCATCGTTATCTGTAGTTGCAGGGACAAGGTCAACGTAGGTCGGGCTTCCAGCAATGGTTTTCAAGACTGGAGTTGGAACAGATGAAACACCTGGAACTGCCACGGTGTAATTCATTGCATCGCCATCAGCGTTGTAACCCTGGAACACAAATGAAATCCGCTTGTTTGCTTGTTCCGCGCCACCGATGTAAGTACTGGTGAATGAGTTGCGGTCTGTGCGAACCCAGGCAAGGTTGTGCTGCGTCTCAGAGTTGAAATCAATTTTGTCTGGAGCGAAAAGATCAGTTGCCTTTTCTTTGGTCCACTCGCGGTGCCAGTTTTCGAACACACCAACTTCAGACTTCACATGAAGATTGCTCCACTTCAAACCAGTGGCCCACTGTGGGTCTGCTTTGGCGGGAACAGTCAAAGATGCAAAAGCAATCGCAATGATTGCACTTAAGGCTGCAAAAAACTTTTTATTCATGGCCTGCGCACATGTCCTCTCAGGTTGCAACACAATCAACAATGACTGCATCAACAATCGTGCGCACACACGATTACTTACAGCATAACTCGGCTGAGTCATACCTAGCCTGCCCAAAAAAGTCTTGGACAAACCTTTGAAATGCTGATTAAACATTTCAAAAACTGGCGGTTTAAGTGGTTTCTCGAATCACAAGCGATGTTTCGAGCAGTCTTGGCTTTGGCTCTTCGCCATTAAGTTGCGCAATCATTAGCTCGGCAGCCGCAGCGCCTAAGCCCACAATATCTTGGCGAATAGTGGTCAATTGAGGGCGATGAGTTTGTGCCACGATTGTGTCATCAAATCCAACCAACGCGATATCGCCAGGCACGCTCAAGCCACGATCTTGAATTGCTGCCATCGCGCCAATTGCCATCAAGTCGTTTGCCGCAAATACTGCGTCAACATTCTCATTCTTATCAAGCAATTGATTCATTGCGGCAAAACCACTGTCGTGGGTGTAGTCACCATGAGCAATCATTGACGGTGGCACTTCGCGACCAAGGTTCATGTGCACCTGCAAGAAACCGGCCAATCGCTGCGCACCCGCGCTTGCTGCGACTTCACCTGTGATAGTTGCAATATTTTTGCGGCCACAATCAATTAGGTGCTGAGTTGCTTGCTTTGCTCCGCCCACATTGTCGGTATCCGCATGCAAGAACTGTAAATAAATATCGGGTGTACCTGCCATAACAACTGGCAAACCCTCTTGCGCAAGTTGGAAAACAATTTCCTCATCATGTACCTGGAAGAAAATTGCACCGTCAACTGCGCTGCTGTCTAAGTAGTTTGAAAAATTACCATCGGAATTGTTACTAGCACCAACAAGGAGCAGAGTTTGCATGTTGTTTTCCATTAACACTCGGCTAACACCTGATGTAACAGTTGCCCAAAATGGATCGGCAAAAATTGAAAGGTCGTCGTCGATGATTACTGCGATGAGTCCCGTGCGTCCGGTAGCCAATGCGCTAGCGGCGCGATTCTTTTTGTAACCCAGTTTGGCAACTGTTTCATGAACTCGACGAGCGCGTTCTGGATCAACACGGACATCACCATTAAGAACGCGAGAGACCGTAGCTTCGCTCACCCCTGCTTCACGCGCTATCTGGGTGTATGTGAGTTTGCTTTGGTTTTTCATAGCCTTATTATTTCGCAGAAATCAGAGCAGGATTGACCTGGGCACGCTGCTGCGCAATTACGTTTTGATAAAACTTTGCACTGTTTTTTAGCGTGCGCTCCAAAGTCACAAAATCAACATGAACTAGGCCAAAACGCTTTGCATAACCTTCAGCCCACTCAAAGTTGTCCATAAGCGACCAAGCGAAATATGACTTAACTGGCACTCCATCTGCTATTGCTTCGGAAAGTGCAGTTAAGTGCGATTCAAGATAGGAAATGCGACGCTCGTCAAAAACAATTCCATCTTCATCTGGAACTTCTGGGAAAGCTGCGCCGTTTTCGGTAATTGATATATTGGTAACCATAGGCCAATCGCGATTAATGCGAACCATCAGATCATAAAAACCATTTGGGGTAATTGGCCATCCCATGTCGGTGTGCGGCAATGGAGCTGAACCATCAAATGCCTGCGGGAATGGAGTAGGGCTTGGGCTAGTTGAAGGCGCGGCATCTGAAAGCGGTGGGTTGATGTAATTGTCTGCGTAGTAATTAACCCCAATGAAATCTGGACTGCTAACAATTAATGCTTCATCCCCGGGTTGGAATACTGCGGTGAAGTGCTCACCAAATGAAGCAACAACTTCAGCCGGGTACTGACCATAGAACATTGCATCTAGCCACCAACGATTAAGTTGGCCATCAAGTAGAACTTCTAGATCTTTAAGTTCTTGATTTGTTGAATCAGTAACTCGGTAAGTGGTCATGTTCAGTGCAATGCCAACATTGATATTTGGATTCACTTTCTTCATCGCTGCAGATGCCTGAGCGTGCGCAATCGAAGTGTGATGCGCAGCAGCGACACCTGCTGAAAGTTCTTGGCGACCAGGTGCATGCACACCAGATAGGTAACCAAGCCAAGTGAATACCCAAGGCTCATTTAGTGTGATCCAGTTTGTTACTCGATCACCAAATGCCTCAACACATGCTGTCGCATAATTGACGAATGCTGGAATGATTTCCCGACTAGCCCAACCGCCTTGGTCTTCTAGTGACTGTGGCAAGTCCCAGTGGTAAAGAGTCACAACCGGTTCGATGTTGTTTGCGATTAACTCGTTAATCAACTTGTTGTAGAAAGCAAAGCCGCGTTCTTCACGAACACCATCGCCATTTGGGAAAAGGCGCGACCAGGCAATGGAGAATCGGTAACTTGTAACACCGAGCTCTTTCATGATTGCAACATCCTGCGGGAAGCGATGGTAATGATCACAGGCGACATCGCCGTTTTCACCATTGGCTACTTTTCCTGGAGTTGCGCAAAAAGTATCCCAAATACTCGGGCCACGACCATCAACAGATGTCGCACCTTCGATTTGGTAACTCGAGGTTGCAACGCCCCAGTTAAAGTCAGCAGGAAACTTCATGATTAACCCTTTACCGCGCCGTCCATGACACCGGTTACTAAGCGACGACCAACAAATACGAACAGAATCAAAAGTGGGAAGGTCGCCATGAATGAACCAGCCATGACGATGTTGTAGTCCATGCCATACGCTTTGGTGTTCAACTGATTTAGCGCTACCTGCAATGTGAAATTATCTGGATTCTGCAGAATAAATAACGGCATTAGATAGTCATTCCAAGAAGCTAGAAAGCTGAAAAGCCCGAGCACAAACGCGGTAGGCAAAATCGCTGGCACGATCATCGTGCGGTAGATCCGTGGAATTGACGCGCCATCAATGCTGGCTGCCTCTAATAACTCTTTAGGTACCTGAGCATCGATTGCCTGCCTCATCCAAAATACCCCGAAAGCCGAAACCATTGCTGGAACAATTAGAGCCTTCAAGCTGTCGCCCCAGTTGAAATTATTAACAAGAATTTTGAACAGTGGAACTAATCCAAGCTGAGACGGAAGCATCAGAGTTCCGACAATTGCCAGCAACAGCCATTTTTTTCCAAGGAAGTTCAGTTTGGCAAGAGCAAAGCCGGCAAGCGAGGAGAAAAAGACCTGCGCACAAGCAACAGAAAGACAGACAAGAAGCGTGTTCAGGAAGTTTCTGGTGAAAGGAACTTGCCCGTAAACGGCTGCAACTTCATTCATGAAATTGTGGCCTACTACAACACTGGGTGGCGATTGAGAAATTACATCTGGGCTACTAGAAGCTACGACGAACATCCAATAGAAAGGGAAAAACGAGAGGAAACCAACCGCTACTAAAACCACATAACTAAATGGGGACATTTTTTTGTAGGTTGCACCACGGTTTGTAGTGCGATTTCTCGCTACCAATAATTTTGGATCAGTATCTGATGAGAGAGTGGTCATTGTTTTAATCCTCACTTGCAATTCTTCTAGTAATCAAAAAGTTGATAGCAGTGATAACAAGAACCATAAACGTGATTCCAATTCCGATTGCAGATGCATAACCATAATTGAAAAGGTCTTTTGCATACCGGTATAGATATAGCGTCACGGTATTGAACTGGCCGGATGATCCACCAGTAGTTTGGCCGCCACCGAATGTCAGTGGTTCGGCAAATACTTGCAAGCCGCCGATAGTGCCCATGATTACCATGAAGACGATTGTGTTTCTGAGCCCAGGAATGGTTACGTGCCTCAATTGTTGCCAGCGATTGGCCCCATCCAGTGACGCCGATTCGTAAAGCGCGTTATCAATGGCATTCATTGACGCTAAGAAAATCAAGCTGTTATAGCCGACCCAACGCCAGGTAATCATTGTTGCAATTGCAACATGGGAAGCTAATGTGTTTTCGAGCCAATCAATGTGGCCAATGCCAAGAAACTGTAGGCAGTAATTGATTAGGCCGTAATCACGGCCAAAAAGTTGACCGAATACAACTGCAATCGCTAACCCAGAAGTGATGTTCGGAACCAAGAGAATGGTCTGCCAGACCAGCCTGAAACGTAATCTTGGATTTCGCAAGATACTCGCAAGGCCTAATGCCATAACCATCTGTGGCACGGTAGAGAAGAACCAAATGCTGAAAGTGTTTCGAGTCGCTCTCCAGAATTCTGGATCATGCCATAAATTTTTAAAGTTCTTTAAGCCAACGAATACTTCGTTTGCGTCTAGAGGATTTTCAAGACTTGTTAAAGAAATATAAACAGAATAAATAATTGGGATGACGCCAAAAATAAAGAAGATGATAAAAAACGGCGAAGTAAATAAATAGCCCCAAGCGGTTTCCCGAGCTTTGTTGCTGTTCCATGATTTCGCTGGCTTACCGTTACGAGGAGAGCCGGAAACGCGAGCACCGCGCCGACCCTTAGGACTCGGGGCCGAGTCCGGGGTCATTGTTGTAGTACTCACGTTTCCAACTCTCTACTTAGTTAATATTCTTTTGAAGTACTTAGCGGTTTAACGCAGTCTTAATATCTGCCACTGCTTGGTTCCAAGCCTGCGACGTGTTCTGCTTCTTCGCTTCGATACGACCAAGCGCCTGACCAAAGATGGCCATGATTGCTCGCTCTTTTGGTCCTTCGTAAATTGGCTTCAACTTCAACGCACCTGAAGCGTAAATCTTGCCGATTGGAGCGTTTCGGAAAAACGGATCTTTGTAGTTCTGCACCGCTGAGGTTCCATATAGTGACTTTGCCGAAGGGAACAAACCATACTCCTTGAACACCGTCAACTGCTGCGCAGGAGCCAAGTACCAAGACATGAATTTCCATGCTTCCGCTTTATTTGGTGCCGCTTTAGGTATAGACAACTGGCTGCCACCGATGTTGCCACCACCACCAGGAACTTTGGCAACATCCCACAGACCCTTGGTTTTTGGTGCGTACTGCTTGATGTAATCAAGCTGCCAAGCTGGTGCGAGCAATGTAGCGAACGAACCTTTGTTCATGCCTGCATACCAATCGCCACTGTAAGGCGCGATACGTGAGCCAAGGCCAGCAACCAGTGCCTTACCTGTTTCATTAAACGCGTTTCGTACTTGACGGTTCTGGTAATCAACTTGACCTACACCCTTGTAAAACTTTTCGGTTCCTTGGTTCAAGATTGCATTGAAAATAGTGCCAGAGCTATCGATGAAGCAAGACTTATCCTTCTTCTTATCAACACAGCGCTTGAGCTTTTTGTTGTAAGTTTTTCCAACTTCGATGAACTTATCCCAAGTTGGCCATAGGCGACCGACTGCTTCTCGGTTTGTTGGCAAGCCAGCTTTCTTAAAGAGGTCTACTCGGTAGGCAACTTCAAGGCCGCCGACATCTGTAGGCAGACCAATAACTTCGCCACCTTTTCCGGTGCCTTGTGCCCAACGCCAGGCAACATAGTCTTTCTTGAGCTTGTCTGCTTTGTATGGAGCTTGACGCAAATCTACAAAGTACTGTGGGTAGTCGCGAAATAGTCCCGACCATGAAGTTTCGATAGCTGCAATGTCTGGAGTCTTGTGTGCCTGGAATGCAACGATAAGTGCCTGGGCTAATTGATCAGGTCCACCTTTATTTACAGCAACGATTTTGACATTTGGATGCATTTTTTCATAGCGAGCCTTCATCTTTGGCTCGATGACATTGCCAAATGTCCAGATGTTGATGGTTACTTGGGAAGCAGCCTTCGCTGGCGCAGCAACTAAACCACCAACTAAGAGTGCTAGCGCTGCTAATAAAAATGTGAATTTGGCAACGAAGTTACGATGCGCCATGTTATGCTCCTAAAAAGTCTCAATAGAGCTCCCGGCCAAACGCTGTGCGACGGTCAGCCGAGAGCCCCACAACCTACCTCGTAGGTTTGAGTTCCCGTGAAAGCGGTTACGAAAGCGATTTCACGGTATGCTGAACCTAACTCGCTTATCCCCGCATTGCAACCAAATTAACGCTTCATAACGAAATTGTTATAATTCATTTGTGTTGAGCCCTGGGACTCTGGGGAATAACAAAATCACACGCGAAATAACGCTGATTGTGCGGGCAGTTAATTCGATGCTTATGATTGCTATTCAACGAAAGGTTTCTACTTAATGAATACTTCCCGTCGCTTATTTGCCGCACTAGTGGCAAGCACTCTGGCTCTTTTGGCACTTGTCGGACCAAGTTTTACTACCGCGTCTGCCAAAACCACCAGTGTGCGGTCAAAAGCACCCGTTTATAAAGTGCTGTGGCGCGAAGAATTCAACGGCAAAACACGCCAATTGCCAAATGAAAGCGAATGGGATTATGACCTTGGCAACAATGGTGGCTGGGGTAATAACGAGAACGAGTATTACACAATGACCAATGCCAAAACCGACTGTGGTGCAGTGCAGAAAGTTGTTGCTGGCAAGAAAAAGACAGTTTGTACTGGCAATGGATCTCTAGTTATCACTGCTAACCGCATTCCTGACGACAGTATTGAGGCGTCCAGTTGTGCAAGTTGCACGTTCTTTAGTTCGCGCATAAATACTCAGGGCAAGTTGGGGTTCAAGTACGGGCGCATGGAAGCTCGCATTCAAATGCCTAAAGGTGATGGCACCTGGCCAGCTTTCTGGTTACTCGGATCGAATATCACATCTGTTCCATGGCCAACCTGTGGTGAAATCGACATTGTAGAAGTTGGCAACGACCCTTACACCTCAAACAGCACTATCCATGGTCCTGTTAGTGGATTCATGGGCATCACCAATGGCGGAAAGCAAGCCGCAAAGCCGCTTTACAGTGGCTACCACACATTCCGTGTTGACTGGTTGCCAACAAAATTTGTTTTCTACTTAGACAACCAGCCTTATTACACAATCACGAAGGCTGAAGCCACTGGATCTTCGTACAACGACAAATGGGTTTACGATCACGAGTTCTTCCTAATTCTCAACCTAGCGATGGGTGGCAATTACGTTGGTGGGACACCAGATCCAAAAATTCGTTCGACTCAAATGAAAATTGATTACATTCGTTACTACTCGATTAATGGCGTGGGCAAGCTCTACCGTCATTAATAAGCACCAATAACTTCTATCTCGGGAACAGATTTGGGAACATTTAATTCGCTAGTACTTGATGAAGCGCGTTACCAGTTGCAGTGGAGCCAAGAATTCGATGGACCTGCTGGAACTGCGCCTGATACTGATGCAACTTGGACTTACGATCTAGGCTCCGGCTCTGACGGTTGGGGCAATCAAGAGCACGAGTACTACACCGATAGCAATGCGCGCTGTGATGGTAACGGCAATTTGATAATTACCGCCCAGCGACTATCAGATGATGACCTAATCGCTCAAAGCAATCCACGCATCGAGTTCTATAGTTCACGTCTGCATACCAACAAAAAAGTTGGCTTCAAATTCGGCCGGATTGAAGCCCGAATCAAGATGCCAAAAGGGCAAGGTGCTTGGCCTGCGTTTTGGATGCTTGGCGAAAAAATTGGTGAGATTGTCTGGCCTGACTGTGGCGAAATAGACATCGTTGAAGTTGGCGACATTAAGAATGAACTTGTCGCAAGTTTGCACGGCCCGGGCTACTGCGGCGCAGATCCATTAACAAATCGCGTGGAAGTTGTAGACGACCTGAACGACAACTTCCACACCTACGCAATTGAATGGCTACCCGGTTCAGTTGAATGGTTCTTTGATGGCGAATCGATTTCAAAAAAGACTGCAGCCGATGCAATCGCAGTAAATAGTGAATGGGTTTTCGACCAGCCTTACTTCATTTTGATAAACCTAGCCATGGGCGGAGTATTTGTTCCGGGCGGAATAGATCCAGAACTTACGCAAGCACAATTCTCGATTGACTACATCAGGCATTACGCAATTGATGGTGTAGGCGAAGCAATAAAACATTAGCTTCACACATTAATTTCAGACAAAAGTCTGGCTATGAAACCTAATAACTGTCCTGCCCACAAGTAACATGGGAGTGTACAGAATAGTCGAGAACTAGGGAGCAATAAATGGGTTTACTTGACTCACTTGAAGCGCGCCTAGACAAACTAGTCAATGGCTCATTCTCTAAGGCTTTCAAAGCTGGAATCGAGCCAACAGAATTAGGCGCAGTCCTTCAGCAAGAACTAGATTCCAAAGCTAAAGATGTAGATGGCAAGTCACAGGTTCCCAATATTTTTGTTGTTGACCTTGGTACCGACGACTACAACCGACTTCAGGCGTATTTGATACCGCTTGGCGCAGAACTTGCAAAGCTTGCACAAGATTACGCCGAAGAACAACGGTATGTTGCCGCGTCACACATGAGCGTCACATTTCAACACGACCCGCAATTGGGCACTGGTATTTTCCGGATTAACAGCACAAGTGGAATAGTCGCTGAACCAGTAGTCGCTAATCCTGCTTTTGCCATGCCAGTTGAAATGATTGTTGATGCAAACCCACCGCATTTAACAAGTGTCTCGGGCGAAAAATACTTTATTACTCAGTCGGTTACCAAAATTGGCCGTGGTGACCAAGCAGAAATCCAAATTGAAGATTCGGGTATTAGCCGACTACATTGCGCAATCATTCTGGGAACCGAGACCACTATCCGTGACTTAGGTTCAACAAATGGAACTATGGTCGACGGCCGCACAATCAGCGAAACCGTAATTCTTGACGGCTCAATCATAAAAATTGGTAGCACAACTTTGACTTACTCGAGCAGATAAATAATGTCTGAACTAGTTGTTAGTTTTCTGCGCATTGTATTTTTGCTGACGCTGTGGTGGTTTGTTTGGCGAGTAGTAGTGATTGTGCGCAGCGATTTACAAGCTCCTCGAGATGCGAAGCCACTCACACCAGCTCGCACAATCCGACTACCTAATCCGCGACCTGCATTGCGCACTCGCAAAACTGCAACAAGCATCATCATCACAGAGGGCCCTCTAACTGGAACTGTCGTTCCGCTTGGCACATCAGCAATTTTGATTGGCCGAGCACCAGATGCAACCATCGTGCTAGACGATGACTTTGTTAGTAACCAGCACACGCGCTTAGTTCCTCGAGATACCCACTGGATTGTTGAGGACCTTGGCTCAACAAATGGAACATGGATTGATAAAGAGAAAGTCACGACCCCTACAGTTCTAGCTCCTGGCGCAAAGCTGCGGATAGGACGAACCAGTTTGGAACTTAGCTCATGAGTGAGCTCTCTCTGCGGTTTGCTGGGCGATCGGAAATAGGTCATGTTCGAAAGAACAACGAAGATAGCGGTTACGCATCCACTGATTTACTTGTAGTGGCCGACGGAATGGGTGGGCACTCAGCGGGGGAACTCGCAAGTGCTGCCACAGTTGCCGCTGTAGTTGCTGCGTGTGCAAGCTCTACGCAAGTGGACGAGTTACTACCTTTACTATCCGATGCAGTAATCACTTCAGGCGAATACATCGCCGATGTCGTCTCTGGCAACCGGGAACTTACCGGAATGGGCACCACACTTACCGCCATTGCAATGCGTGAAGACCGAATTGCAATGGCACACGTTGGTGACTCACGGGCGTATCTGATGCGCGATGGCGAACTGGTTCAGATATCAAAGGACCATACCTACGTGCAGAGTTTGGTTGATTCAGGCGAAATCACATCAGCAGAAGCCGCAGTGCACCCTCGTCGCAACCTGTTAATGCGAGCCATTGATGGAATTCACGCGGTTGAGGTTGATCTTTCTGTTCGCGAAGCTCGCCTTGGTGATCGTGTTCTACTGTGTAGCGATGGTTTATGCGGAGTTATCAGTGATGAAGAAATTGCAAGCGCGATGCAACTCAGTGATCCAACCCAAAGTGTGACCGAATTAATCGACCAGGTCCTCTCTGCAGGTGCGCCCGATAATGTAACTGTCATTATTGCCGACGTTATTGATAACGGAACCAATGTCGATCCAGTCTTGGTTGGCGCGGCTATTGAAAACGAGACTCAAGAGCGGTTGCCGGAAATTGAATTCCCAGAAGAATTGCCAACTGAACTTGCGGTCGAATCGCCAGTACTGGAAACTTCTAAAAGAAAACGCAACTGGGTCAAGCCGGCAGTTGCTACTTTGCTAGCTATCGCAATAACTATTTCGGCGAGCACATGGTGGCTGGCAAACCAGTGGTACTTAGCGGAATATAAACCAACGCATGTTGTCGCGGTTTACCAGGGAATTCCAACTGGTGGATTTTCCAGACTCATTGATGTCTCAGATGTTCCTATTAATTCGCTGCCAGCTTTCGAACAGCAGCAACTTAGAAATACCATCGATGCTGTTACTTATGAAGAAGCCACGGCCAGCCTAAATCGATTGAAAGCGCGCGCCGCTTTGTGTCAGCAACTTCCAGCACCACAAGGCTGTGGGGCCTTAATCAAATGACCGATTTGATTCGGCTCCGCAAAATTTCAACGAGGCGTTCAGCTGAAGGTTCCGCTTTAGCCCTTGCCTGGCTGGTTGGCCTTTTCGCGTGGGTATTAGTCGACTTATCCACTGGTAATGATTTGAGATCTGGTTTTATTCCTTTGGGCTGTGTCGGCGCGCTTTTGCTAACAGCACATATTGTCGTGCGCTGGCAAGCGCCGTTTGCTGACCCAGTTATTTTGCCTTCAGTAGCAATGCTCAATTTGCTTGGTCTTGCCATGATCCATCGACTAGACGTATCTAACCAAAAGTTGGCCGACATAAGGGGCGTGGCTGCTCCTACTCCAGACGTTTACCTGCAAATAACTTGGCTTGCTGTTGGTTTACTACTTTTCTGTGCTGTCCTGTTCATAATTACTGATCACCGCAGACTTCAGCGTTTAACTTTTACTTGTGGTGTGACCGGAATTCTGATGCTATTCCTGCCACTAATTCCTGGAGTCGGTGTTGAAATCAACGGAGCAAGGCTTTGGATTGACTTAGCAGTTTTTACGATTCAACCCGGTGAAATTGCGAAAATCCTGTTGACAATTTTCTTTGCTGGTTTTCTCGTTGCACGCAGGCACTCACTGGCTCTGATCAATCGCAAAGTCATGGGCATAGGTTTTCCCCGAGCTAAAGATGTTGGCCCGCTGATCATTGTTTGGGCAGCAGCTCTACTAGTTCTAATTCTTGAACGCGACTTAGGAACCTCACTTCTTATTTTTGGTCTCTTTATCGTCATGCTTTATGTGGCAACAGGTCGGCGCGGTTGGGTAATTCTTGGTGGCCTCCTATTGACTGGAAGTAGCTTTTTAGCATTCAAAGCTTTTGGCCACGTGCGAATTCGATTTAGTGTTTGGCTAGATCCGTTTAGCCAAGCAACCGACAACGGATATCAGATTGTGCAATCACTTTACGGCTTTGCCAATGGTGGAGTATTTGGAACTGGATGGGGTCGCGGATACCCACAGCTAGTTCCATTCGCTAAAACAGATTTCATCACATCAGCTCTCGGCGAAGAACTTGGCTTAACTGGTCTAATCGCAATAATTTTGCTTTATGTTCTAGTTATTGAACGAGGAGCCCGGGCAGCGGTTGCGACTCGCGACCAGTTTGGCAACTTGCTCGCTATTGGTCTGACAACCGCAATAGGTCTGCAGACATTCATCGTGATTGGTGGAGTCACTCGCTTAATTCCATTGACTGGCTTAACAACTCCATTTCTTTCCTACGGTGGATCTTCATTAGTAGCTAATTACATTCTGGTTGCTTTACTGTTACGAGTTTCAAACTCTGCGCGTAAACCAGAAGACTCAGACTTAGCAGTTGTTGGGTTGTCCTCATGACTAGACAAATAAACCGAGTAACTCTGATTTTGATTCTGCTGATGTTGGCGTTGATCGCGAATCTTTCCTACATCCAATTCTTTAATTCAGCCGAGTTAAGGCACAAGCCTGGAAACCAACGCGTACTGCTCGCTGAATATTCAAAGCAACGCGGTCCTATCCTGATTAGTTCAAACCCAATTGCACAATCTAAAACCACGAACGATGCGCTGAAATATTTGCGCACTTACGCAAGCGGGTCCACCTACGCAGCAGCAACCGGCTTTTACTCACTCGTGTATGGCGCTACCGGAATTGAGCAGAAGGAAAACGATGTGTTGTCAGGAAGCGACAACAGATTCTTTGTTGACCG
>Ga0214919_10009098_pt1 | contig 12862 bp, 2 predicted proteins | sample LL1503_MetaG_FD_177994 | JGI IMG/M metagenome (GOLD analysis project Ga0214919, IMG submission 177994) | Freshwater microbial communities from Lake Lanier, Atlanta, Georgia, United States - LL-1503 | ecosystem: Environmental > Aquatic > Freshwater > Lake | place: USA: Georgia | collected 2015-03-15
AAATGATATTTATCTTCTGCGCTATCAGTTATTTTTTTTGGAAATGATTTATATGCTGTAACACCAATAACTTTTATATCATTATTAATATAAGTATAATATCTTTTTTTATCATTATCATTTCTAAATGGTGCCGTTATTGCAACAATGGGTATTTTTTTATTATTTTCATCTTTTAAATATCTAAATGGAAAAGTGTTTGTCTCATTTAAAAGTCCTTTTGGATCAAATTTTTCTAAATTTTTTTCATTTAAAAATATTAAAAATAATAATGATATCATAAAAATAATAATATTATTCATTATAATACTATACATAAATAAATTTATTATATAATTATTTTAAGAAATTTTTACTTTTATTACAAAATAATCTATCTAATAATGAATTAAGTTATATAATACATATTATATAATATATTAAATATACTATCTTGTAGGCGATGAGTAATATATTTATCAGATATATTTTTACTAGAAAAATCAGATATAACCATAATAATGTTATCTAATTGTTTGCTAAATTTAATACATTCTAAATTATTTTCTTTTGTTTCTTTACACCAACATAAAAAAATTTGCGAGACATATAACTTTTTAGTAAAGCCTTCAAATATAGCTGGTTCAATTAATATTAAATTTCTAATTAATAATATTTTTTTTTGTCCTATAAATGTAAATAAGCCACCTGAAAACGAAACTCCCATTAAATCTATCATGTCATACTTAGATTCTTTATTTATTTCTAAAATTATTTTTATAATATTTTTTGAACTTTTTTTCCTCAAAATATCATTAATAGCATATTTTATATCAATAGTATTATTTAATACTTTTTCTTCTTCTATAACTTTTATAAATGGAATATAAATTAAATCAAAATTAAATATAATAAATATAATTTCATTATATATAGTTTTTATTTTATTAATATTTCTATTTAATATTAAAAAATTATTTAAAAAACTAATTTGAGTAATGCCTGCTCCCACATACAATGTTATTAGTGATTGATTATTAAATTTTTTTCTAATAATATAATAATTTACTTTAAATTTTTTATATAAATTAAAATATTTAGTTTCATTATATTTATATTGATATTTATTTGCAATTTTAAATAAATTATTATTTTCTAAATATTTTTGTAAAAAATTAATCATTAAAATAGCTAATAATAATTTTAATTATTTTATTATATATAATATAATTAAAATATATATATAATAAAATTAATTATTATTAAATTAAATTTTAATTTATATCTTTTACTTCTATTTTAACTTAAATCCTTTCTATTTTAAATTGTATCTTCTTCTTCTATTTTTTCTTCTATAAATTGAAATCTTTTAGGAACTTCAATAAAATTAACAAATTTTCTATTTATTATATTTTTATTTTCATCACTATAATTATAATCTATATGTACAAATAATTTTTTATCTCCTTTAATTAAAATAATAAATCCAGGTATTATACCTTGATGTGATTTTATTGTTCCTTTATAATGATAATCATCATCTCCAAAAACTTCAATATCAAATTGTATTGAATTATTAGTAACATTAGGCATATTTAATGCAATAAAATTATTTGTTACTTTAATTTTCTTAATTTGTCTATTCATATTTTTATCAAAATATTCTCTATCTTCTATTAAAGTTCTTTGAGTAAAAAAATAGTCAATATTATTAAAAGGTATTTTAACAGATTTTAATGTTTGAAATGCTTCACCTATATCAGCCATAATTATAAAGTTATTTAATATTTATATATGTTTTAGTTTAATTTTATAAAATTTTTTCTAGTTATTATTAATAATGTCTATTATGGAAATTATGGATACGATTGTAGCAACACTACAAAATAAAGCTGCAAAAGCAGAAGGCTTATTTAGTTTAGATAAAGAAGGAACAACTACAAGTAATATTTTATTTTCATTATCTACACATACTTCTGTATTAGGAAATAATTTTTTTACAAGTAGTGCTTTATTAGAATTATCATTACCGGATAATTCATTTTCGATAAATCATATTAATAATGATATATCCGGTAATATTAATTTTAAAATTAATAATAATAATATTGTTAAAATTTTTGAAGATTCTATAGATATTTTAAAACCAGCTAATATAAGTTATCTTAATGTGACAAATAATTCATTTTTTCATAATAATGTAAATATTAACTCTAGCTTAGTTATTTCTGGAATTACAACTTTCAATAATCACATAAAAACTACTAATATTTTATCTTTAGAAACTGATGTTTATACACCAATTACAGATCAAACTGTTAACATAAATGCAAGATACATCAATATTGGTGATAATAATTCTATAGTAAATATTCAAGGAACTACTACCTATATTGCAACTACTGAATTAATAACAAATGATAAATTATTAACTCTTAATTCAAGATATGTTGATTATAATGAAGCAATAGATAAGGGAAATTATAGTGGAATTGAAATTTTAGGAACATCTAGAAGTGGATTTATAAGAACTAATGATAACGCTACTAGATATGAATTACTTACACCAATGGGAAATCAAACTACTACTTATATTTTAACAGTTGATCTTGATAATAATCTTACTATTAGCGGTATTACTACATTATTATCATCTCTTAATGTATCTAATTATTCAATATTTAATAATAATATGTCTATACTTTCAAATTTACATATTTCAGGTAATACTATAATTAATTCAACATTAAATGTAAAAGATTCAACTATAATACATAATACTTTATATGTATCTAATAAATCTATATTAAATAATTTAAATGTTTCTGGTAATTTTCTTTTAACAGGATATAACACCATTGCATCAGATTTGAATGTATCAGGTAATACTAATTTAAGATTACTTAATGTATCAAATAAATCTATTTTTTATAATGACGTATTAATTAATACTAAACTAAATATATCAGGTCCAACAAATATTAATTCAACGCTAATTGTAAATGATAATACAATGTTGAACAAAAATGTAACAATAGGGTCTAATTTAATAATTCAAGGTGCTTTAATTTTATCTAATACAGGTGATGGAATACCTAGTTTTTTGAAAATTGGTGGAAATAGTACTGTTGATGGTTCAATTACAATTGCTAGTAATTTACAAGTTAATGACCTCACAATATTACAACATACAATAATTGATTCATTAAATGTTTTAAATAATACTACATTAAATTCACAATTAAATGTATATAATGATGCATATTTTCAAAATAATGTCATTACTGATAATATAAAATCTTTGACTGATACTATTTCAATTAATAGTAAATATATTAATATTGGTAATTCTGATTCAATAATTAACATACAAGGAACTGCATCATATATTGCCACTACCGATTTATTAATTAAAGATAAAATAATTTCATTAAATTTAAATGAAACAGAAACAGGCCCGGCCGATATTGGTGGTATGGTTGGTATTGAAATTTTAGGAACTGAAAGTAAAGGGTTTATAAAAACTACATTAGATGCAACCAGATTTAATATAAAACCACCATTAGGAAATGAAGAATATATTGCTACATTTGATTTAAATAATAATTTCTATGTATCGGGAAATACTATTTTAAATAATTGCACTACAATTAATTCTATATTAAATGTAATAAATGTTAATTCATCTACAATTAATGTTTCTGATATAACTATTAATACATCATTTATTAATGATTCCAAAATTAATAATGCCGATATTACTTCTTTAAATGTGTTAGATTTAAGTAATTTAAATAATGTAAATGTTAATCATCTTAATGTAGCTGGTTATTCTATTCAAAATGATACATCAATTATAAGTATTTTAAATATTTCTGGTAATGCTATTTTTAATAGTTATGTAACTATTAATACAAATTTATATGTATCTAATAATTCGTTATTAAATAATGTTCAAATTAATAAACTTAATGTATCTAGTAATACCAATTTATATTATGATTTATTTGTTTCAGGTAATACAATAATAAATGGTAATCAAACTAATACTGCTTCATTAAATGTATCTGGAACAACAATTTTAAATGATACTACAATAAATACAATTTTAAATATTAATAAAGGTGTTATTAATGATTTAAAAGTTTTAAATACATTTAAATTTGATTCGGACTTAACAGTATCAGGATTTACAGATTTATTATCATCATTAAAAGTATTAAATAGTACTTCATTAATGTCTTCTTTAAATGTTTCTGGAAATGTATATTTAAATAATTCACTAAGTATTAATTCATTTTTGAATGTTTCTGGAATAACTAATTTAAATTCATCACTTTTAATTAGTGGTACAACTACTTTAAAATCTAAATTAACTATATTAGATGACACATTTATAAATGCTACTTTAAAAGCATCTAATATTCAATCAACTAATTTAACCATAATTAATGATACAACAATAAATTCAAATTTATATATTTCTGGAATTACTTATATAAATTCAGATTTAAATATTTCAGGTTCGTCATATTTTAATATTATAAATATTTCAGAAACTAGTAATTTATATGGAAAAACATTATTATTTGGAAATACTGAATTTTACAATAATATTACAGTTAATTCTAATATGAATATTGAAGGATATGCAAATTTTAATAATAAATTAAATTTATTATGTATATCAATAACTGAAAGAAATTTATTAACTAATAATAATAATGGAGATTTAGTATTTAATATTACTAATGAAAAAATAAATGTTTATTCAAATGGAATTTGGTATGAAGATTTACATGATTCAGATATCATAGTCAAAGGGACAAGTAATTTATTAGGTAATACAACTATAAATTCAGATTTATTAATTAATGGTAATTTAACTATTAATAGTTCTATTTTGATAAATAATAATCTTATTACAAATAATATATTTCCAATAAATAATGAATTAAATATTACAGGTAATATAATAAATATTGGTAATAATAATTCAATTGTTAATATATTAGGAACAACCACATATGTTACAGCCACTGATTTATATGTTCAAGATAAATTAATTTTATTAAATTTAAATTATCCAGGAAATAGTGGCTCTGATATTGGTTCAAACAGTGGTGTTGAAATTGCTGGTGTATCTGGTAATAGTTATATAAAAACTGATGAAACCGCAACAAGATATTTAATAAAAACTAGAAATACTAAAGATAATTATATTGCTACAGTTGATTTAAATAATAATTTATATATTAGTGGTTCAACAATGTTAAATGAAAATGTATCACTTTTATCTAATTTAAATGTTGGTGGATTAACTATATTAGATGATGGAGCTGTAATTTATTCACAATTAGATGTTATAGGTGATGTAGTAATAACTAATAATGTTACAATGGAATCATCATTATATGTATCTAATAATACAATTTTACAAAATAATTCTACAATATTATCAAATTTAAATATATCTGGAATTACTACTATTGAATCAAATACAATATTAAAGTCTGATTTACAAGTTAATGGTACTAGTACTTTTAATAATAATGTTATTATGTTTAATGAAACAACATTTTTATCAAATATTAATGTTTCAGGTATTGCATTTATTCATAGTGGTGCAATAATAAATAATGAATTAGATGTTATGGGAAATATTATAGTAGAAGGAAATATCAATGTTGATTCAAATTTATATGTAAAAAATAATAGTTTTATTGAATCAACCTTAATTGTTTCAGGTCAAAGTTTATTTAATAATAATATGTTAATTAATTCTAATTTAAATATTAGTAGTTCAACATCTATTAATTCAAATTTACATGTTTTAAATAATACAACATTAGTAGGAAATACTACGATACAATCTAATTTAAATATTAAAAATAATTTAAATGTAAATGGAATTGCCTTACTAAATAATGGTGCTTTTATAGATAATGAATTAAATATATTTGGTAATACTACAATTGATGCTAATTTTACTACAATTAAATCTAATTTATTAATTTTAACCGATACTACATATTTATCAAATATATATATTACTAATAATTCGTTTTTAAATAATTTAATTGTTAATGGATACACAACTTTAAACTCTTCTTTTTTAAGTATTAATAATTCAACATTTTTATCAAATTTAAATGTTTCTGGAATAACAACATTAAATGATACTTTAATTTCAAATAGTAATAATATTTTAAATAATTTAACAACAATTAATTCTACTCTTAATGTTATTAATGTAGATATAAATAATAATTTAATTGTTAGCGGTATTTCTATTTTCCAAGATAGTATTAGTATTAATAGTTCATTATCTGTATCTGGAATAACAGATTTAAATAATACAAATATTTTAGATAATTTAAATGTATTTGGTAATACTATATTAGATGGAAATATTACTCTAAATAATTCATTATTTGTTGATCATAATAGTATATTAAATGGAGATGTTAGTTTTTTATCAAATATTAATATTAAAAATAATTTAAATATCGATGGAAATAGTTTTCTAAATTATACATCTATTATTTCAGATTTAAATGTATCTGGTAATACAGTTTTACAAGGTAATACTTCTATTTTAGCTTCATTAAACATATTGGGTAATAATATTATTAATGGTAATGTCAGTATATTATCATTTTTTAATGTATCAGGTAATACAACACTACAAGGTAATGCAAATTTATTATCTAATCTAGATATCTATGGACTTACAATATTTAAAGGAGGTGTTATTGGTTATGTAGATACAACACTATTATCTAATTTAAATGTATATGGAAATACAACTTTAAAAGATATTGTAACTATTCAAAGTTCATTAAATATATCTGGTGTAACTATTATTTCTAATAATGTTAGTTTAACAAGCAATTTTAATGTTAGTGGTGAAAGTATATTAAATGGCTTTACAACCATATTAAATTCATTAAATGTTTCGGGTGTATCATTATTAGAAGGAGGAGCGATTATTGGTGACCAATTATATGTTATAAAAGAATCTATTTTAGATAATGATGTAACCATTGGTTCAGTATTATGTGTTTCAGGACAATCTATTTTTAATGGTTCCGTTGATTTTAATAATAATACTAATTTTAATGATATAGTTTATATAAATAGTTCTTTAAATATATCCGGCACAAGTTTATTTAAAAGCATTGTAAATATTCAAGGTAATAATAATATTAATTCTAATTTAAGTGTATCTGGATATTCATTATTGAATAATGATACTACAATTACTGGAATATTAAATATTTCTGGTTATACAATAATTGAAGGTGGTCTTTTAGCATTAAATCATGTAACAATTATTGGTAATTCTAATATAGATGGGCATGTAACTATTAATTCATTATTTGTTGATGAAAATTTAACTGTAAATTCTTCATTAAATATTTCTGGAAATACAATTTTAAGAGGATATACTCATATACACAATAATTTATTGGTTAATAATAATATTGAAATTGATGGTATAAGCACTTTTAATAATGATGTTAATATTTATGGAATTAATAGAGTATTTAATGATTGTCATTTTGGTGAAAATGTAAATATTAATGGTACAACAATTTTAAATTCAAATACTACCGTAAATAGTAATTTAAATGTAACTAAAGAAACCATTATTAATGGTAATGTAACATTAAATTCAAATTTAAATATATTAAATAACACAAATACCCAATTTATAAATGTATCCTCAGTATCTACATTACATGGACCAATTATTGGTAATTCCTCAATACAGATATCTGGTCCATCTATATTAGAAACAGCAACTATAAATACTAATTTATATGTAAAAGATACATCAACAGTATTGGGAAATTCATTTATTTATGGGAATACTACATTATATGATAATACTACCGTATTATCAAATTTAAATATATCAGGTAAAACAACTTTAGAAGGTCCATTACAAGTTAATTCAACTATTAATATATCTAATTTTACAATTTTACAAAGTGATACTACTATTATGTCTATATTAACTGTATTAGATAAAACTATTTTAAATTCATCTTTAACTGTATCTCATAAAAGTACACTTCAAGAAGTATTAATAGAATCAAAATTAAATGTATCTGATTTAAGTAATTTTAATAATGTAGTTATTAATTCAACTTTAGACATATCTGGTAATACTAATTTATTATCTACTTTAAATGTATCTGGAATGGCTATGTTTCAAGATGTTAATATTATATCATTAAATGTATCAGGTATATCTCAATTACAGGGCAATACTACACTAAATTCTAATTTAACTGTTTTAGGTAATAGTAATTTAAATAGTGTAACTATAAATTCTTATTTATTTGTTTCTAATATTTCTACTTTAAATGATGATGTATATATTAATTCGGATTTAAATGTATCAGGTAATACATATTTACAAAGTTATACAATAATAGATTCTAGTTTAAATGTATCAGGTATTACGTTATTAAATGATACAACTATAGAATCATTTTTAAATGTATCTGGATTTACTAATTTACAAGGTTATGTAACTATAGAATCAGTTTTAAATGTTTCTGGATTTACTAATTTACAAGGTCATGTATCTGTAAATTCTAATTTAAATATATCAGGCAATGCTATAATTCAAGGTAATAGTAGCTTAATATCATCTATAAATATATCAGGAAATACTATTTTAAATTCAACATTAGATGTTTTTGGTTTATCTCAGTTTAATAATAATGTTTCAATATCATCATCTTTAAATATTTCAGGTTGTAGTATTTTATCTGGAAATGTAACTATTAATTCAAATCTTTCTGTTCCTGGTGAAAGTAATTTTGGAGATATAACTATTAATTCAACATTATTTAATTCAGGTATTAGTATTCTTCAAGGTATGGTTACAATTAATTCTGATTTATATATATCTGGAGAATCAATTCTACAAGGTCCTGTATTCATAGATTCTTCTTTAAATGTATTAAATGATTCAATTTTTGAATCATCATTAAATGTATTGGGTAGTACCACATTAATAGATTATGTCACAATTGTGTCTAATTTAAATGTATCAGGTAATACCATTTTACAAGGCTACACCACAATAGATTCAATTTTGAATGTATCTGGCAATTCAGTATTACAAGGTCATACCACAATTATTTCTTCTTTTAATGTATCAGGTATATCAAATCTACATGGTTCTACTACAATTGATTCTATTTTATATGTATCTGGAATAACAATTTTACAAGGTAATACAACTATTGAATCAATTTTAAATGTTTCAGGTATATCATTATTTAATAATAATGTGACAGCCTGTGCATCATTAAATGTATCCGGAGATACTTTATTGAATAGTTTAGAGACATTATCATTAAATGTTTCTAATTATAGTTCTTTAATAGGTAATGCAACATTTCATTCATCTATAACTGTTTCTGGAAATACAACCTTAAATTTAGCAACAATTACTTCTAATTTAAATGTAATACATAATACAATTCTAAATTATACCACTATAGAATCAATATTAACTGTATCTGGTAATAGTATATTACAGGGTAATAATATATTAATAGGAGATACGACATTATCATCAATATTAAATGTTATAGGTGATACATATTTACAAAATAATATTAATGTATTAGGCCATACCAATTTAGAAAACTCAGTTACAATTCATTCTTCATTAAATGTATCAGGTATAAGTATTTTACAAGGTAATACAACTATTGAAAACAATTTATTTGTATTAAGTAATAGTAAATTATATGGTAATACTACAATAATTTCTAATTTAAATATTTCTGGTAATTCGTGTTTAGAAGGTTCTATATCAATTAATTCTTTATTAAATGTATCGGGTACTACTACTTTACTTGGAGATACTACAATTTTATCATCATTACACATAGCTAATAATACAATTTCTATAGGGCATATAACAGGTAATGCTACGTTATTTATTTCTGGTGATACTAATTTACAAGGTTCATTCTTAGCCCAAAGTAATAATATTTTATTAGGTAAAACAACATTTTTATCTTTAATTAATATATCAGGAAATACTATATTTAATGGAATAATATCAATGAATTCAATACTTAATATTTCAGGAAATACAATTTTAAATGGTTATACTACAATATTGTCTAATATTAATATTTCTGGTGATAGTTATTTTGCAGGCAACACTAATATTTTATCAGAATTATACATATCAGGTAATACTAATATTAAAGGTTATACAACTTTTAATTCATCATTAGATGTTCTTGGAAATACTACTTTACATAATCCTGTTTCTATTAAAAATAAATTATCCGTTGATAATGATATATTATTATCAGGAAATTTAGTAGTTAATGGAAATGGAACATTTAATTCACCAGTTAATATTAATAATAATTTAAATGTATCTGGAATAACAATAATTAATAATACTATTAAAACATTAAATATTCAAAATATGGATAATAATGATTCAATAAATATATATGGTCCAATAATTAATATTGGTGATTCAAGTTCAACAATTAATATTAATGGAACTACTACATATGTAGCAGCTACAAATTTAATAGTAGAAGATAAACTTATTGTTTTAAATAGTATTTCTAATACAAATCAATCTAATGATGATGGTAATTCTAGTGGTATTGAAATACTTGGTAATAATGGTAATGGATATATTAAAACTTCTCTAAATGCAGATAGATTTTTAATAAAAACTCCTGGTCATCAAATAGATAATTATATAGCAGTTGTAGATTTAAATGATAATTTTAATGTGGCAGGAAATACTAATTTAAATAATAATTTATTAGTAAATGGAAATACAACTTTAGCAAGTAATTTAAATGTTAATGCAAATACTCTATTAGAATGTACTACAATTCAATCATATCTTTATGTTTCTGGTAATTCCGTTTTTGATAATAATGTTAAAATAGGATTAAATTTATCAATTTCAAACAATACATCAATATATGGTAATTTAAATGTTAGTGGTAATACTATTAATAATAATACTACTATTTTATCATTTTTAAATATAAGTGGTTCAACAACAATTAATTCTAATTTAGATGTTAATGGAAATGCTACTTTAGAATCATTAAAAGTAATGTTGAACACAATATTATGTAATAATACAACATTATTGTCATCATTTTATGTATCCGATACCAGTATTTTACATGGTTTAGTTACACTTGATTCTTCATTAAATGTTTCCGGATTAACTTATTTACAAGATGATGTTAATTTATCCAATTCATTAAATGTTTCAGGAAATTCTCAATTTCAAGGTTTAATATCTGTTTTATCTATATTAAATGTATCCGGAATTAGTATTTTAAATAATACCAGTATAATTTCATCATTATCTGTTTCAGGTATAACTAATTTATTAAATAATACTTCATTACAAAGTTCATTATTTGTATCAGGAATAACTATTTTACAAGGCGATCTAACTATTAATTCTTCATTAAATACATTGGGTAATAGTAAATTAAAAGGTAATGTATTTATTGATTCATGTCTTTATGTTTCAAGTAATACAAATTTAAATTCATCTTTAAATGTGTCAGGAAAAAGTATTTTAAAAGGTCCCGTAGCTATGTTATCGTTACAAGTATCCGATAATACAATTTTATTAGGTTCTAATGTATTAATTGGCAATACTACATTAAATTCAAATTTAAATGTTTTAGGAAATACTAATTTATTAGGTTCAACATGTTTTAATTCAGATTTAAATATATCAGGAAACTCAATAATATTTGGTAATGTATCTTTATTATCATCATTTAATGTATTGGGAAATACTAATTTAAATACAACTAGTATAATATCATCATTATTAGTTTCAGGAATAACTATTTTAAAAAATGATACAACAATAAATTCTAAATTATTTATTTCAGGAAATAGTATTATTCAAGGAATAAATAGCATTTTATCGTCATTAAATGTATCTGGTTATTCTATTTTACAAGGCACTACAAGTATACTTTCAATGTTAAATGTATCTGGAAATAGTCATTTACTAGGAATTGTAACAGTTGTATCTAATTTTAATGTATCTGGAATTTCTGAATTACAGGGGCCTGTATCATTATTATCAAGTTTAACTGTATCGGGAATAAGTAATTTTCAAGAAAATGTATCAATCAATAGTAATTTATATGTTTCCGGAGAAACAATTTTTCAATCACCAGTATATATTTTATCTGATTTATCAGTCACTAGTAATACAAATTTATATAATTCATTAATTAATAATTTTTTAAGTGTATCCGGAATTAGTAATTTTTATAATAATGTTAATATTTTAGATTTATCAATTTCTAATAAAACTCATTGTTATAATGATATTAATATTGATGGAAAATTATTTATTAGTGGGACAGCAACTTTCTATCATCCGGTTACATTACATTCATCATTAAATGTATCTAGTTATTCTATTTTACAAGGTAATGTATCTTTAACTTCAATGTTAAATGTTTCTGGAAATTCTATTTTACTTGGAAATACAACTATTATGTCTGATTTAAATATTTCTGGAAATTCTATTTTACTTGGAAATACAACTATTATGTCTGATTTAAATATTTTAGGAAATACTAATATTATTTCAAACATTACTTTAAATTCAAATTTAAATGTTTCTGGAATAACTATTTTAAATAATGTAGATATATTAGGTTCTAGCACTTTATTATCTTCTTTATATGTTTCAGGTAATTCATATTTACAAGGATTAGTTAGTATTTTTTCATCACTTAATGTTTCTGGTAATACAATTCAACAAGGCGATGTATCATTATTATCATCTTTATTTATATCTGGTAATAGTATTTTACAA
>Ga0214919_10009099_pt1 | contig 12860 bp, 15 predicted proteins | sample LL1503_MetaG_FD_177994 | JGI IMG/M metagenome (GOLD analysis project Ga0214919, IMG submission 177994) | Freshwater microbial communities from Lake Lanier, Atlanta, Georgia, United States - LL-1503 | ecosystem: Environmental > Aquatic > Freshwater > Lake | place: USA: Georgia | collected...
AAGAAATATGTAAAGATATGACACAAGAAAATAAAGAGAAATATAAAGAAGAATTAAAAAATCAAGATAAATTAAAACAAGAAAAAATAAGATTACAAAATAAAGAAATACGTGATAAAATGAAAGCAGAATTTAAAAAATTATCAAAAGAAGATAAAGTAATTGAAAAACAAAAAATAGAAGATGCAAAAAAATTAAAAAATATAAATTATATTCAATTTCCTTATTTAGAAGAACTTAATGAAACTCAAATAGAAAATTTAGAGAAAAATAATTGGGTAGTAAATGACCCAGGCAAGTCAAACTTATTATGTATGAAAAATAAACACGGTAAAAAATTAAAATATACAAACAAAAATCACATAACAAAAACGAAAAGATTAAAATATCAAACATTAATTAAAAATTATAAAGATAGAAATGGTATTACAGAAATAGAAAATAAGTTATCAATTTATAATTCAAAAAGTTGTGATTATAAAAAATTTAAGAAATATATCAAAAATAAGAATATTGTAAATGAAGTATTATTTGATAAATATAAAGAAGAAATATTTAGAAAATATAAATGGTATGGATATATAAATAGAAAGAAATCAGAAACCGTTTTAGTTAGAAAAATTAAAAAAACATTTGGTAATGATGCAATTATTATACACGGTGACTGGTCAATAGGAAGATCCATGCGTGGAGTGATATCTACCCCAAATTTAGGATTAAAAAGAAAATTATCTGAACATTTTACAGTTTATAATTTAGATGAATTTAGAACATCAATGTTAAATTGTAAAACCGAAGAGAAAAATGAGAATTTATATTTACCTGATAAAAAACAAGTAGTCAGAAAGTTACATTCAGTTCTAACGTATCAAACGGAAAAAAACCGAAGTGAATGTATAAATCGTGATGAAAATGCAGTAAATAATATGATAAAACTAGTAGAATATTATTTACAACATAAGCATGAAAAAGAATCAAAAGATAAACGACCATTAAAATTTAGAAGAGATTTTAAATTTGAAGAGTCTTCAATAAGAGTCTCCAACCGCTGTAAAAAGCCGTCAAGTGCGAGAGTTAGCTCCAAGAGTGCAATTACACACACTGAAGTGTCCCATTTTTCAGTGAAAAAGGTGTAATACATTTATTTACAAATTTATTAAATATCCAACAATTATTTTCTAATAATGATATAGCATCATCATTAGAAAAATTAATTCCATTATTGAAAAAATTAAATTCTTTATACTCTTTATATATATCTTCTAAACCAATATTATCTTGATATACAAAGGTGCACATTTTAGTTATTATTAAGTATTAATTATTTTAATTAATTATTCAATTTTTATTTTGTATAGATTATATTAATGGATAAAATTAAGGAAATTAATACAATATTAAATACTAAAGAAGAAATTGATTTAACTTCAAAAATTATATCTATTAAAAAAAAATATAAAGAAGAATTAAATAATTTTGAATATGTAAGTAATCCTAAAACATTATTAAATGTTAAAAAAAAATATATTAGATATGTTGGATTTAATAATAAAATTAATTATGGTGGATTTTTATTTAAAGTAGAAAAAATAAATAATAATTTTTATATTTATTTAATAAACAAATATAGAAAAGTTTGGAATATTGATTTTAACAATTATTATGTATTTGTAACTAATATATTAAACGAAAATGAAAAAATTCGTAAAGAATTTGAAAAATATTTATTAGAAAATGAAAAATAATTTTAGTCTGTATAATAAAAATAAGAATCTGTTGAATTATCAAAAGATTCAACTAATGGAATATTTATTTTTTTTTTTTGTACTGGATGAATTAACTTTTTAATTGGTTTATTATTATTATTATTTTGTGTTGGAACTTCTGCTAATAATAAATTATTATCTTCTAAATATGATTTAGGTAAATTATTATTCATTATATTTTGTGTATTATTATTTATATCTTGTGTATAATTATTTATATCTTGTGTATAATTATTTATATCTTGTGTATAATTATTTATATCTTGTGTATAATTATTTATATCTTGTGTATAATTATTTATATCTTGTGTATTATTATTTATTGTATTTGATTTTAATTTATTATATGGATGTTTTATTAGTAATAAATTACAAGCTTCTAAATATGAATCAAAATCATAATTTTGTTTAGAAGGATCAATTGTAAATAATTTACCAGAATCTATATATAATTTATTTGGCTTAATAATGTCATTAGATGGATTATTAGATGGATCATTAGATGGATCAGTTGATGGATTAGTAGATGGATCAGTTGATGGATCAGTTGATGGATCAGTTGATGGATCAGTGGATGGATCAGTGGATGGATCAGTGGATGGATCAGTTTTTTTTTGTTTTATTATTTTAGTTTTTTTATAAATATTTTTATAATACATTCTAATAAAAATATTATATATTAAACTAAATAATACAAATAATAAAATTATTATTATAATATTTTTTAAACTTTCTTGCATTATAATAATTAAGAAAAATATTTATATAATAGTTTTTTTTTATCATCTGTATGTTCATAATTTAAAATTAATTTAATATTAAGCATATATGTTTTTATTTTAATTTGATTTATTTCTATAAAAAATCCATCTCTACTAGGAATCCAATTATTTATTCTAATATTTTCTTTTACATTTCCTAATAAATTTAGATTAATATCTAATCCATAAATCATTTCATATAAAGAAATTTGTTGTTCAATAATAATCATATTATCATCCCAATAAAAATTATTTGGTAATTTGAGTTTAATAATAAGATTACCTGTATTTGATTTTTCTAGATCTCCACAATTAGGGAAAACAATATATGGTTTATCTAAATTAAATATAAAAATATTATATATAGTTTGATTATTAATAGTTCTTCTAATTTTTATTTTTTTTTTATTATTTTCAGCTATATCATTTAAATTAATATTTAAATTTAAAAAAATATCTAAGCTATTATTTTTTTGATAATAAACTGGTAAATTAAAAAATGATTCTGAATTTTCATCATCAAATTCTTCATTATCTGTATCTGATATTGAAAAATTTGTATCTATTTTTTTTTTAGGAAATTTACCTTGTTTAAAAAAAACTAATAATTCTTTTAAATTTAATGCATTTAATACATTTTTAAAGTTATTTTCTAAATATGTCCAATCATTTTTTTCAAAATTAATACCAAAATGTTTTATTTCTTCTAACATTAAATTATCTTTAAAAATTTTTTGAAGTAAATCAACAAAATTATGTTGTTCTATTCTATTTAATTTACAATAATCTATTCTTGATTTTTGATTACTTAGAATTTGATATGCAGTTTGTATATTTTGAAATTTTTCTTTTGTTTCTTTATTTTTATTTTTATCAGGATGATAAAGTAAAGCTAATTTATGATAAGCTTTTTTAATTTCATTTTCTGAAGCATTAATATCTAATTCTAAAATTTCATATAAATTCATTAGTATTATTTTCAATTATTTCTTTAAAATCAAGTATAATAAAATATAATTAAATAATTAGTTACTAATATAATTAATGGATTTAATAATAAAATTAAGTTTTGCACTTTTATTATGTTTATTATTATTTATAATATATATAATTTATTTAATTTTAGGAATTATTATATTAGAAAAAACATTATTTATTAATAGTTTATGGTATTATTTATTATATTCAGTATTATTATTATTTTTATCAATGACATTTTTATTGTGTTCTAAAAAAAATGATGATACATTATTAAAAAAAATAAAATTTATTATATTATTTTATATTTGTAATATTATTTGGGGAATTTATGAATTATTAAATAATAATCAATCATTAATATATAAAATGTCATTAAGTTATTTTATTTTATCATTAATTATTTTATTTATATTTTTTAGTTATTATACAAATAATAATTTGTGTTTTATATAAAATATAAAATATATATAATTATAATGAATAATTTATTAGAACAAAATATATTTTATCAAAAATGTAAAGATAAATATAATCCAGATGTATTAATTAAAAAAAATAAAATTGAACTAAATAGATCAGAAATAATATTTAAAAAAAATGATTTAGTTTATAATTCAATCACTAATAATATTCCTCAAGATATTAGATCTCAAAAAGATTTAGAATTAAATAGGGATCTTCCAATTACAAATATTGAAGTTTTAGTACAGCAAAAAAATAAAGAAAGAATAGAAGATGATAATATTAATAAAAATATAAAACAAAAAGTTATTATTAATAATGAAATATCGTCAAATGAAAATTTAATTCATAAAGAATTAAAAAATGAACAAATTGAATTTTCAAAAATACAAAATAATCAAATTAAAAATAACAAAAATCGTTACGATGATATTATTATTAATTTAAAAAATTTAGGAATAATAAATAATTAAAATATATATAATCTTAAATAATGGAAAATAATATATATATTGATAATGATATAGAAAATTATTATAAAAATATAGATAAACCAATAATTAATAATTTTATTAATAATTCAAGTTTAAAAAAATTATTAAAACTTTCAACTGTAATAGATTTATATTTATTTACAAAAAAAAAGAAAAATATATGGAAACTTAAAGATAAAAGAGAACTTATAAAAGAATGTGAATTTAAAAGGAAAAAAATGATTAAAGAAGTATCTATTTCTTTAAATAATTTGTCAAAGGGTGTTAATTCAATTAATGAATTAAAAATAAAAAATAATAATTTATTAAATAATGTAGAAAATATAGATTCTATAATTGAAACTATTGAAAATAATTATCCTATAATTTCAGAAGAATTTATTGAAATTTATTCAAATTAAATATATTCTTGTAAAAATTTTTTAATATCTTCTATTTTTCTTGAGCCATTATATTCAATTGCTTTATTATTTTTTTTTAAAATAATTGTAGGATATCCGCTAATATTCCATTCAATCATTTCTTTTTTGTTTATTTCTGAATCTAATTTTTTAAATTCTATTTTATTTTTTAATGTTTTGTCTTCTATTAAACTATCCCAAGTAGGCATAAAATTTTTACAGTGTCCACACCAATCAGCTTTAAAAAAATATAATTCTACATTTTTAGATCCACCTAATTGTTTTTTATATTTAGAGTTTAAATATTTAAGTTTATACTTTTGATATTTTTGATAATAAATATCCATTAAATATATATAGAAATTATAATTTTTTTATAAATATAAAAAAAAGTATATATTTATAATATGAATCAAAGAATATTTTTATTAATATTAATTATATTTTTATTAAGTAGTAATTTTTCAAAAATATTTGAAGATATTATTAATAGTTTTTTTTATTTAGTTTTAATTTTAAGTATTATCAAAATAATAAATCCATCAATACAAAAGAGAATTATATCTAATATAATAATGTTTATTAATACTGATAATTATTCATTAAAAAATATAGGAAGTATTATATCTTCTTATATTAAATCATTAATTTTTGGTAATAATAAATTATTAGTAAATAATGATCAAATATTAAATCAATCAAGTCAATCATCAAGTCAATCATCAAGTCAATCATCAAGTCAATCATCAAGTCAATCATCAAGTCAATCATCAAGTCAATCATCAAGTCAATTATTTAAAAAATAATAATTTAATAATCTTATAATGTATAATAATAAATATAACCATTATTTTTATAATTATTTAATTCAAATTCACTAATTTCTTTAATATAATCATCATTAAATATAAACCATTTATTATTATGATTACCAATATAAATATAATGACCACCAAATGTAGATCCAGAATGAAAAACAATACCTTTTAAAACATAATTATGTCTCCAATTAATAGGAATATCTATTTCTTGATTAATTTTTTGACTTCTACCATTATAATTAAATCTTTTTAATACAATTATTAAATGTTTTGACCATTGAGAAATTTCAGTTCTTTTGGATCCAATCCTTTTAAAGTTACATTTTTCACAAAAATATAAATTATCATCGCATAATTTTTCAATAGATTTATAATATCTATAACAATCATCTAAACTATTTGTATTATCATTAATATCTAATAATAAAAAATTATTTTTTTCATAATGTATATTTTTATTTAAACATGATAATAATTTACATTTAATAGATATTTTAGTTGTAATTTCATACATATCATTTTTAACTAATTCAAATATATAATCTAAAAAATATATTATAAATTCAAATGAATCATTTTGATTAAAACCAATAAATTCTTTATTATTTTTAGAAACAATATTTTTAATAATATCAGGTGTTATTGATCCATTTTCATTATTATAATATGTTTTAATTAGATTACTAATATTTTCAAAATCACTATTAATTTTTTCATTATTTATAATAAGATCACATAAATCTTTATTATGAATAATCATTTGTAATCCAGCATTTAAGTAGCATGTGTTACCAATATTATTGAAACCTTTCATATAATAAATAAAATAATATATTCTTAAATCAACAAATTTAATTTTAGCAATATATTTAATTATTATTAATTTAAGAAAAATTTTACACATTCAAGAATAATTTTACACTTTTTATTTATATTCTTATTGACTTTTTAATTCATAATTGATACTGAAATTAATAAATATTATAAAAATAATAATTATAATATTTTTTATAATATATTAATCTTATTTACTTTAATTATTACATAAGCTTATTATAAATAAGTGTAAAATTATTCTTGAATATGTAAAATTTTTCTTAAATTAATAATATAAAATTAAATGTTAATTTTTTAGTTTTTGTTATATTATAATTTATTTAATTATGTAAATTAAATTATATTTATTTTGCTAAAAAATTAAATCAAATATAATCTGGAGACAACCTTGTTAATAATTTCCACAAGGACTTCAATTTCATCTTGAGTCCATGATTCAACACTATCTTTGAATCTCAATTTTACAATATATCCATTATTTTCGTAAACAAAACGAAGCTGGCGTTGATTGCAATGATATCCCAACCAAATGTTATTACTTACAAGTTTGTTTCTCCATTCACTATCAGCATAAAAATAGAAACCACATTCATGAGAGCAACATACTTTAATTCCTGATAATACACCTAATTTTTTTGCTTCAGCAACAACAGCTTCAGCAATTTTGTGTCTGTCTTCAAATTTGAATGGATGAACTTTCATATTTGCTTTATTTATATTACACAAATATTATAAATTATTAATTTCAATTTTTTTTAGTTAAAAAGTTAAATAAATATATTTAAAAAATATTTTATATATTATTAAAGTATGTTAAGTAATGATTTAAAAGAAATATCAATTCATGGAATGAAAGCAAAACCTAAAACAAAAGAAGGAAAATTATATTATTTATTATTTTCATTAGATTACTATCTATTAAAAAATGAAGTAGACAATATAAAAAAAATACAAATAGAATTAAAAAAACCAGAAAATAAATTAACATTAGAATTAACAACAAAATATAATGATACACTTATTAAATTAGATAAATTTTTTGAAAAAAAAGATGATAAAGGTTTTTGGGAATATTCTATTTTTCAGAAAAAAATTATACCTAATGAAGAACAAAATATTAAAATGGGATTAAAACCTGATAATTGTTTTGATTTAAAAAAAATTAATCAATATTTGAACCCACAAAAATCACGTGAAGAATTAATTGAGGAAGAATATAAAAATGGTAAAAAATTATCAAATAAAGATTTAATTATTTGTAATAAATTTATTGAAAATAAAAAAGAAGAATTAGAAAAAGATTTAAATGAAATAAAATTATTAGGATTCAAGGCTCAACCAAAAACAAATGAAGGAAAATTTTATTATATAATGTATTTATTGGATATTTTTATAAAAAAAAATCAATTAGATAATATTGCTAATATTTATTTGAAATTAAAAGATGTAAAATATAATTCATTAAATAATATTTTAGAAAAACATCAAATATTAATAAATGAAATGAATAAAATAATTGATAATATTGATTTGATTGAATTACAATTTACAAAATTTTATAATCAAATGCCTCCATTGAATGAAAAAGGATTCAATAAATTTGATGATTGGCAAATTGAAACAATTAATAATATTGATAATAATATTTCAACAATTGTGAGTGCTCCTACTTCTGCTGGTAAATCAGTATTATCTGGTTATACAGTAAGTAAAGGAAAATCATTATATATAGTACCAACTGATGCATTAGCATGGCAAGTAGCAGCATATATTGGTGGTATTATTAATAAAGATATTCCAATTGTAACATTAACTTATCAATCAATACCTAAACGTGATCAATTTATAAAATTATTAAATAGTTCGTGTGCAATTGTAGGTACACCTGAACAAATATTAGATATATTACCTTTTATTAATTGTGATTTTAAATGGGTTATATTTGATGAAATTCATATGATGGGTAAAAAAGAAGGTTCTGCAATGGAAACAATAGCAAAAATTTTAAATAATATTCCATTTTTGGGATTAACTGCAACAATAGGTAATATAGAAGAATTAAATGTATGGTTTAATAGTTTATATTCAAAACCAATTAAAAATATAATTTGTAATAAAAGATTTTTTAATTTACAAAAATATTTTTATGATAATAAAACAAATAAAAATGTTATGATTAATCCATTAGGTATGGTAAGTATTAATGATTTTAAAGATAAAAGTATATTAAATAAAACATTAAATCAAACACCTCAAGATACATGGTCTTTAGTTAATAAATTATTATTAAATAATATAGATTTAGAAGATTTAAATCCTTATAAATATTTTAATAAATATGAATTAATTGAATTAACAAAAACATATAAATATTTTGATGATTTAATTAATTTTATGGTTAATAATTATAATAAATATGAAAAGGAATTTATTAAAATTTTAAATGATTATTCATCTTATAATTTTAATAATTATGATACAGAATTAACAATATTAATTGAAGAATTAAAAAATGATAATAAATTTCCAGCAATTATTTTTCAACAAAACACAATAGCATGTTTAGAATTAGTTAGAAAATTAGCAGAAGATTTAGATAATATAGAAAGTATTAAATATCCAAATTTAAAAAAAGATAGAATGGTACAAGATAAAAATGATAAAAAACAAAACAAAAAATTAGAAAAAGAATTAAATTTAATGACTGAAAAACAATTAGATAAAAAATTAAAAGATAATAAAGATTTTATTTTTGAATTAAAAATGGAAAATAATTTAAATGCACCACATAATGATTTTATATATAATATAGAAGATAAATTTACAGATAATGATATTAAAGAATTAGCAGAAAAATATAAACAATTTTTTCCTTGTGTTAATGGAAATTATCATTATTTAATAAAATTATTATGGAGAGGAATTGGTGTTTATACTAATGGATTACCAGATAGTTATTTAAGATTAATTCAAAAATTAGCATCAAAAAAAAAATTAGCTGTTGTAATTAGTGATAGTTCTTTAGTTTTTGGAATATCAATGCCTTTTAGATCTTCAGTAATTTATAATCATAGTATTGCTAAAGATAATTTAGATTCAATGATGTATCATCAGATGGCAGGACGAGCAGGAAGAAGAGGATTAGATAAAGAAGGAAATGTTATATTAGTAGGATATTCATGGGATAGAATAAAAGAATTATCAATTAGTGAAATACCAAATGTAGATGGTGCTAATAAAATTATTTGGACATATGATCAAGCATATAATATATCATTAAATAATAATTATTTGGATATTAATAAAAAAATATTTAAATTATCATTATCGCTAACATATATAAATGAATTTAATAAATTAATAGAAAATAATTCTAAAAATATTTGGTTAGAGTGTTTTGAAAAAGATAAAAATTTAATTCAATTAATGTGGATGTTTAGATATTCTAATGAATGTATTATAATTTCTATATTATTACCTTTTTTAAAAAAATATTTTGAAAATGTAAATCCGAGTGAAGAAAATAAACAAATAGAAATTGCATATTTTTTATCTAAATTTATAAATATTAAAAATATAGATTTAGAAAAAAATTTAATACCAGAAGTTAAATCAAAAATTGATTTTAATATTATTTATGATGAATTAAAAAAAAAAAATATAGAAATTGAAAAATGTGTAAATGGTCAAGTATGGGTTTCTATTAGAAATAATTGTTTAGTTGATTTGAAAGATGATATATTACGTCAGGAATTATTTGATTTTAGTACTAAAATAAAAGCAATTCAACATTATTGTTATCATACTAAACAAATAAATTTAACAAAATTATTAGGTAAATTATTAACTAGAATATGGTGGATATATCATTCTAGTAGTCCAGTTATGAGATTAGAAAATAATTTTTAATATCTAATTTAACATAATGATAAATAATATTAATATTTATGGTTCTATAGGTTATGTATTTTTATCAACCAATAATAATGATATGCCAGAATATATTTTATTATTAGCAGATATGCATTCACAATTAACTTATTGTAAAGATTTTAAAAAAATATCTGAATGGTTTAATAGTAAATTTAATAAATCTAATATTTTATTAGAAGAAGTACCACGAATTAATAATATGGAATTAAAAGGATTATTTGAAGATGCAGATCATACAAAAGAATTAAAGGAATTATATTTAAATAATACAAATATAATTAATGGAGTTGATATTAGACCATATTTAATTTCTTTTTCTTGGGAACTATTAAATGATGAAAATAAAAAAGTAAAATTGAGTGAATATTTAAAATTAATTGATAATTTTTTTATATTTAAAAATGAAAAAATTAAAGAAGAATTAGGTGATATTTATAGTTTTGAATATATTAAAAATAAATCAATTATTTTAAGATCAAAATTAAAATTTTCAGAATGTGATATTGTTAAATTATTATCAGAAAACCAAGAAAATAGATTAAATATACATTTTAGTATAGTAAGATGTTTATTTAAAAAATTTAAAAATAAATATAAAAATTATTTGAATTATACATTATATGATATATTACAAAATAATAAAAATATTTTAGAAGAAATTAATTATCATTTAAATAATATTATGGAATTATATATAATATTAAAAATTTTTTCATTAAAAAAAAATAAAAAAAATATAATTATACATACTGGTTTATTTCATTCAGAAAAAATATTAGATTGGTTAAATAATATTTATAATTATAATATAATATCTACAAATGGTGTTAATAGTATAAATAATATAAATAATATAGTATCTGGGTGTCTTACAATACCAAAATTAATTGATGATATATTTTAATTATTTTAAATTAAAATCTAGTTTAAAATAATTAATGGATAGTGTATTTAGTAATGTTGACTATAATTCAAATGATGGTATGTTAACATATATATGGGGACCTGCATTATGGCATTCTTTACATATTATTAGTTTTAATTATCCTGTAAAACCTACTAAAGAACAACAAAAATATTATTATAATTTTTTTATTAATTTAAAAAATATTTTACCATGTAAATATTGTAGAGAAAATTATGTTAAAAATTTAGAACTATTACCATTAGATAATAAAGTATTAAAAAATAGAGAATCATTTTCACGATGGGTTTATAAATTACATGAATTAGTTAATAAACATTTAAATAAAAAATCAAATTTAAAATATGAAGAAGTTAGAGATAGATATGAAGTATTTAGATCAAGATGTTTAATTGATCCAAAATTAAATAAAAAAGAAATAAAAGAAAAAGGTTGTACTAATTCTTTATATGGTATTAAATCTAAATGTATTATAAATATTGTTCCAAAAGATTCAAAAAAATCAAGTTTTATTATAGATAATAAATGCAAGTTAGAACGTTAAATTATATTTCTTCATTTTGTTTTTCTAAATCAGCTAATTCTTTTTTTAAAAGTTCAATTTCATTATCATTTAAATTTTCATCAGAATAATTTTCTTCTGAAGATTCAATTATATCTTCTTTATATTTTTTACTTTGTTTATATGTTTTTGATTTTTTATTTTGTTGTTCTTGTTCTTGTTCTTGTTCCTGCATTTGTTTTTTTACCATTTGTTTTTTAAGCATTTCTTGTTTTTGCATTTCTTGCATTCTATATTGAACTACTTTTTGCATTTCTTGATGTGCTTTAATTTCTTCTTGATGTATTTTATTTTCTTCTTGTTGTTTTGTTAATTCTAAATAGTGATTATGTAAATTAATAATTTCTTTTAAATTTAATTTTATTTTATTATTATTTTCATCTAATATATTATATTCTTTATTGATATCTAATATATTTTCATCTTTATTAGTATTACTAGTATTACTAGTATTAGTAGTATTATTTTTTTTATTAAATGGTAATAAATTTTTTTTATATGCATAATATAAACAAGTAACTATTATTAAACCAATTATTATAAGATTTCTTTTATTAGATAAAAATATTATTATTTTATCATAAATACTATTATTTATAGTATCCGAATTTTCCATTATTAAATTTATAATAGATATTTTTGTTATTTAAACTCACAATTTTTTTTATTATTTTTATTAAATAGTTTTTTATAGTATCTTCATCAATTTTATCATTTAGAACAGTGCGTATTTTATACCGATACACAAAAGTTGATATTTTTTGATATTTATCAAAAAATATTACACTTGATTAATATTATTAATTTAAGAAAAATTTTACATATTCAAGAATAATTTTACACTTATTTATAATAAGCTTATGTAATAATTAAAGTAAATAAGATTAATATATTATAAAAAATATTATAATTATTAT
>Ga0214919_10009100_pt1 | contig 12860 bp, 12 predicted proteins | sample LL1503_MetaG_FD_177994 | JGI IMG/M metagenome (GOLD analysis project Ga0214919, IMG submission 177994) | Freshwater microbial communities from Lake Lanier, Atlanta, Georgia, United States - LL-1503 | ecosystem: Environmental > Aquatic > Freshwater > Lake | place: USA: Georgia | collected...
TCCTGATGACACCACTGGCGAAGCCATCTGTGCATTCGTTGTGCTGAAGCGTCCGTTGCCAACAGGCGAAGAAGGTAAAGCCATTGCCAAACAATTGCGCGATCACATTGCCAAAGAAATTGGCCCCATTGCCAAGCCCAAAGACATTCGCTTTGGCGAGAACTTGCCTAAGACTCGTTCCGGCAAAATCATGCGCCGCTTGTTGCGCAGCTTGGCCAAAGGTGAAGAAATTACACAAGACATTAGCACCTTGGAAAACCCAGCCATCTTGGGGCAGCTGGGTCAAACGTATTGATTTAACAAAACTTATCGCTTAACAAAAAGAGTCCATCCCTAGCGGGAAGGACTCTTTTTTTTCAAAGGACTTGGTTGAGGTGGTTTTACGGTTTGGGCCCCATCACCACACCCTCGCGCCGTGGATCTGCACCACCAAAAAATCCTGTAGGGGTCACCTCAATGGCCTGCAAGCCGCTTGGTAAAGGCGTTTCACGCACATCATGCCCCTTGGACCGTAAGGCTTTAATGGTGCTTTCAGGAAAGCGTTTCTCTTCCAAAATAGTGGGGCCATTCAGAGAGCTGAAGTTGGGCAAGCTAATGGCCTGCTGAGTGTTCAAGCCCCATTGCAATGTGCCGATCAAAAGCTTGGTTGTGTAGTTAATGATGACGGCACCACCGGGGCTGCCGCCTGTCATTTTTAATTGGCCTGTGTCTTTCTCAAACACCAAAGTAGGTGACATGGAAGAGCGCGGCCGTTTGCCACCTTCAACCCGATTGGCGATGGGCATTCCTTTGGCATCTGCAGGTGCAAAACTGAAATCGGTTAGCTCATTGTTCAGCAAGAAACCACCGTGCCTGCCTTGGCCTGAATTGACCATGTTTCTAGAACCAAATACAGCCTCGATGGTGGTGGACATGGCCACAGCATTGCCTTGCTTGTCAATCACGCTAATGTGGCTGGTGCCATATTCCTCTTGAGCCGGCATGGGTGCAAAGGCCGTCTTGTTTCCAGCTGGATTGCCAGGTTGTGCAACCTTCATGCTTTGCGCGCCAATGAGACTGCTGCGCTCTTTGAGATAGTGGGTGTTCCAAAGCGTTCGCCAATCACCGCCAGGAGCTTGAACGAAATCGGGGTCTGCCACAAATTGGCCACGGTCTGCAAAAGCCAAACGAGCGGCTTCTGTAAAAAAGTGCAGCCAGTCGGCTGAAGGCAGACCTTGCTCAAGTTGCATTTTTCCTGCAGGGGTGTTGTTTAAGATGCCCAGCATTTGCCCGATGGCCAAAGTGCCCGAACTGGGCGGTGGGAAACCGCAAAGTTGATAAGTTTTCCCAGTCGTTTGCACCCAATGATCAAAGCAAAGAGGTTCGCGTTTTTTGGCTTTGTAATTGCCCAAATCTTGAAGCGTCATGCTGCCTGGGCGTGTGGGATGTTGCCTAACTTTTTGCACCACAGCTTCTGCGACCGGGCCATCCTTTAGAGCTTGAGCGCCGCGTTTTGCAATGTCTCGCATGATCGCTGCCAACTCTGGATTTTTCAGGATGTGGCCGATGGGATATGGTTTGCCCTGTGCATCGTAAAAGTAACTTGCAGCGACAGGATCCTTGATTAAATCATTTTCAGCCAACAACGCGCTATGCAAGCGAGGGCTGAGCTTGAAGCCTTCCTCTGCCAGCTGAATGACGGGCTCTATCAATGTGGCCCAAGGCAATTTGCCATGTTCTTTGTGCGCCATTTCAAGCACTGTGAGGGTGCCAGGAACGCCTACCGACAAGCCACTGACAACACCGTCCATGAAGGACAGAGGCGAGCCTTGTGTATCTAAAAAAAGTTTTTCTGTAGCGGCCAAAGGGGCTGTTTCACGTCCATCGTAGGCATCCACTTTTTTGCCATCGTGGTGCATCACAAAAGCACCTCCACCAATGCCACTTGACTGGGGTTCAACCAAAGTTAAGACCATTTGAACCGCAATGGCCGCGTCGATGGCAGAGCCACCCGCTAAAAGAATTTGGTAACCCGCATCGGTGGCCAAAGGGTTGGCGGCAGCCACTGCAAAACTTTGGGTGGCCCAGCCTGATTTTTCTTGATAACCCACTGGGTCGTTAGGTTGATCGGGTGTGGCGTAGTTGAAGTTCTTGGGCTGTAACGCGCAAGCGCTTAATCCAAAAGCAAAAACCCAGACTGCAATCCTTTGGATACAGCTTAACTTCAAAAACTTCATGTTGCTTTTAGGGTGTTAGATGGCAAATAGTATGACCTACTTTGGAGCGAGCCGAATGGCGCCATCCAAACGAATCACTTCACCATTGAGCATGTCATTTTCCAAAATGTGCTTGACCAATTTGGCGTAGTCATTGGGTGTTCCAAGGCGGCTAGGGAAGGGCACAGCCGCTGCCAAAGCGTCTTGCACTTCTTGCGGCATGCCAAACACCATGGGGGTGCCAAAAATGCCGGGCGCAATGGTCATGTTGCGAATGCCGTTGCGTGCTAGATCGCGCGCAATGGGCAAGGTCATGCCCACCACACCGCCCTTGGAAGCTGCATAAGCCGCCTGACCAATTTGACCATCATAGGCCGCCACGGAGGCCGTGGAAATCATCACACCGCGTTCACCTGTGGCTTCGGGTTCGTTCTTGCACATGGCCTCGGAGGCCAAGCGAATCATGTTGAAGCTGCCTATCAAATTGACGCTGATGGTTTTGCTAAATACGGACAATGAATGCGCGCCATTTTTACCCACTGTTTTTTCGGCAGGGGCGATGCCAGCACAATTCACCAAACCCACCAATTTGCCAAGCGACACAGCCTTGGCAACCACTGCTTGACCGTCGGCTTCATTGCTAACGTCGCACTTAACGAAAGCACCGCTTAATTCTTTGGCGATGGCTTCGCCTTTTTCAGCCTGCATATCTGCAATGACCACTTTGCCGCCATGGGCCGCCAGCATGCGGGCTGTGCCTTCGCCTAGGCCCGATGCGCCGCCCGTCACGATGAAAACCTTGCCTTGGATGTCCATGAATGCCCTTGATAGTTGACGTTACGTTAACGTCAATTATGCATGGCAGACCTAAATGAAAACTATCGAACTCATAAGTAATCCCAATCAGGGTTGTCGATATTAGGGTTTACGATAGACCTCATGAGTTTTCTCATTAAGCATTTTTTTTTAAACCATCTTCAAGGTAACACCATGACTCTCATCAACACGCAAGTTCAGCCGTTCAAAACACAAGCCTTTCATAACGGCAAGTTCATTGAAGTTTCAGACGCCAGCCTCAAAGGCAAGTGGTCTGTTCTGATTTTCATGCCCGCAGCTTTTACCTTCAACTGCCCTACAGAAATTGAAGACGCTGCAGACAACTACGCCGCCTTCCAAAAGGCAGGTGCAGAGGTTTACATCGTGACCACCGACACCCACTTTTCACACAAAGTGTGGCACGAGACTTCACCCGCCGTGGGCAAGGCCAAGTTTCCATTGGTGGGCGACCCGACACACACCCTTACCAACGCGTTTGGCGTGCACATTGCTGAAGAAGGCTTGGCTTTGCGCGGCACCTTCATCATCAACCCAGAAGGCACCATCAAGACCATGGAAGTGCACTCCAACGAGATCGCACGTGACGTGTCTGAAACATTGCGCAAGCTCACTGCTGCCCAATACACAGCCGCTAACCCAGGTCAAGTTTGCCCCGCCAAGTGGAAAGAAGGCGCTAAGACTTTGACACCATCACTCGACTTGGTCGGCAAGATCTAAATACCGACACATCACTGAAAAGTTCAATACCCTGAATCACAGGGTGTTGAGCGCAAGCCTGTTCAGCGCATCGACTTGAATTTGAAATTGCATTAGGAAAAAAAACCATGTTAGACGACACCCTCAAATCGCAATTGCAAACCTACTTGGGCATGCTGAGAAGCCCCATCCGCTTGATCGCCACATTGGATGACAGCGAGACTGGCATGGAGATGCGCAACTTGCTGGAAACCATTGTGGGTTTGTCAGAAAAAGTGAGTTTGGACACATCGGGTAAAGATGCACGCACGCCTTCTTTTGTGGTGGTCCGCGATGGTGAAACACAAGGCGTTCGTTTTGCCGGATTGCCTTTAGGCCATGAGTTCACTTCTTTGGTTTTGGCCTTGCTGTGGACCGGTGGTCATCCTCCCAAAGTCGAGCAAGAAGTGCTGGATGCCATCAAGGCGTTGGACGGTGATTTCAACTTTGAGGTTTACATGTCTTTGTCCTGCCACAACTGCCCCGACGTGGTTCAAGCTTTGTCGCTCATGGCCATTTTCAACCCCAAAGTGAAGACTGTGGTCATCGAGGGCGGTGCCTTTCAACAAGAAGTGACCGAGCGCGAGATCATGGCCGTGCCCATGGTGTTTATGAATGGCAAGGTATTTGGGTCAGGGCGCATGTTGGTGGAAGAAATAGTGGCCAAAATTGACACAGGTTCTGCCGACCGAGAAGCCACCAAAATCAATGCCAAAGAAAATTTTGATCTGCTGATTGTCGGCGGTGGCCCTGCTGGCGCTGCAGCCGCCGTTTATGCCGCACGCAAAGGCATTCGAGTGGGTGTGGCGGCAGAACGTTTTGGTGGTCAGGTGAACGACACCTTGGCCATTGAAAACTACATTTCAGTCTTGGAAACCGATGGCCCCAAATTTGGTGCCGCCTTGGAAGCCCAGGTGCGCCAGTATGGTGCTGATATTATGAATTTGCAGCGCGCGGCGAAAATTATTCCGGCTGAAGAAGAGGGCGGTCTGATTCAAGTGCAAATGGAAAACGGTGGTGTTCTGAAAGCCCGCACGGTTATTTTGTCGACCGGAGCCAGATGGCGAAATGTCAATGTGCCCGGCGAGCAAGAGTACAAAAACAAAGGCGTGGCCTATTGCCCGCATTGCGATGGCCCCTTGTTCAAAGGCAAACGCACTGCCGTCATTGGCGGGGGCAACTCTGGCATCGAAGCCGCCATTGATTTGGCTGGCATCGTGGCGCATGTCACCGTCATTGAATTTGCCGACCAGCTCAAAGCCGATGCCGTGTTGGTCAACAAGCTCAAGAGCTTGTCCAACGTGACCGTGCACACAAGCGCTCAGACCACCGAAATTACAGGTGACGGCAGTGTGGTCAATGGCATTCGCTTTAAAGAACGTGCCACTGGCCAAGAGCAGCACATTGCCCTGGAAGGTGTGTTTGTCCAAATTGGTTTGATTCCCAACACTGAGTTCTTGAAAGACACGTTAGAGCTGTCCAAGTTTGGTGAAATTGTGGTCGATGCCAAAGGCCACACCAATGTGTCAGGCGTGTTTGCAGCCGGCGATTGCACTACAGTGCCGTTTAAACAAATTGTGATTGCAGCAGGTGATGGCGCCAAGGCCGCACTCAGTGCGTTTGATCACCTGATTCGGACGCCCGTGGCTGCGTGAGTTGCGAGTTCTTGCGCACATAGGCCAATGCAAACGCCAACCATCCGAGGATGAAACTGGTGCCACCCCATGGCACCAGTGCCTTGAAAGTTTGGATGTCATGCCAAGCGCGCAATAGAATGTTGATCGAAAACATCAAGCAACCTAGCAAGAAGAGAACGCCTGCAAGCAGCAGTCGTTTTTCGCTGGGCCTAGATTGTCCCAAGACGCCCACCAAAATAAGGCCAATTGAATGAAATTGCAGCAAGTTCAAGCTGGCTTGGACCATGGCGGGTGAACTGCCGATTAAACTGTTGCCATGCGAAGCGTAAGCCGACGCAATGACCGACAGGGCTGCCATGAAAGCGCCCATCGCAATGAACCCCTTTGGCCAACGCGGCGAAGTCGTTTGTTGAAGGTGTTCCATGACAAGCTGAGCCATTCAAAATTAGATTCAACATTATGCAAGTGAAGTCTTGGCCTTTGTGCCCGATCGGTGTCTACCTTCGTTTGATCAAGCTGGGCTTATCCCTCTTGGGTTTGATGGGTGCACTTGTTCTGACGGGTTGTGCCAGTGTCAAAGCACCGGATGCCACAGTTTTAAAAACAGCAGGGGCCCTAGAAACGCCTGCAAGCCCAAATGCACCAGCCGTCACTGAACCGGTTGCGCCACCTAAAGTTCTGCATTTGGGCTTGGCCTTAGGTGGCGGTGCAGCCAGAGGCTTTGCACACGTGGGCGTGATTCAAGTCTTAGAAGAGGCTGGCATTCAGCCCGATTTGGTTGTTGGAACTTCTGCAGGCAGTTTGGTTGCCGCTTTGTACGCCAGTGGCAAAAACAGCGCCCAACTCAGGCGTGTGGCGGAGACCATGGAAGAAGCGGAAATTACGGACTGGATGATGCCTATTCTGAACAGGGGCGCATTAAGAGGCGAAGCCTTGGCGCGTTATGTGAATACACAAGTGGGAGGCCGCTTGATAGAGCAAATGAAAATGCCCTTGGGCATAGTGGCCACCGATTTGCACAGCGGCGATCCCATGCTGTTTAGAAGAGGCAACACCGGCTCAGCCGTTAGGGCCTCTAGCGCAGTGCCAGCGGTTTGTCAACCCGTCAAAATTGGAACCAGAGAGTATGTCGATGGTGGCCTGGTATCGCCAGTCCCAGTTCGGCAGGCGCGTGAAATGGGGGCCAATGTGGTCATTGCTGTTGACATTTCAACAGACCCCGAAGGCAGCCCTGCATCGGACACGTTTCAAATTTTGATGCAAACCTTCAACATCATGGGCAAAAGTCTGAACACGGTTTTGTTGAAAGATGCCGATGTGGTGGTTAAGCCGGCGTTGATGGGTGTGAAGAGCGCTGACTTTGCGGCCCGGCGCAAATCCATTGAGGCGGGCAGGGAGGCCATGCTCAAAGTACTGCCCAAGCTGAAAGAAGTATTGAATGGCTATGCAGCGAAACCCTGAACCTCGTTAGAAAGTCAACAACAAAAAAACCGGTTAAAAAACCGGCTTTTTGTCAAAGAAAGACCAGATAAACCCTGGCCTTTTTCACAGTGCGTTAATTAACGCTTTTTTGCAGCTGTCTTAGCAGTTGCAACAGCTGTGTTGGTCACAGCAGCGATGTTGGCTTCAGCCATGTCAGTGGCTTGCTTGACAGCTTTTTGAACTGATTCGTAAGCATTGTTGGCAGCGTTCACAGCGCTTTTCATCATGGCAACAGCTGACTCAGAGCCAGCAGGGGCGTTTGAAGTTGTAGAGTCAACCAAGTTAGCGAACTGCTTTTGAGCAGCAGCTGTTTGGGCTTCCAAAGCTTTTGTGAATTCGCTAGAAGTGCCAGAAGCGATGTCATACAGGTGACGGCTGTATGCAGCTGTTTTTTCAGCCAAAGGCTGAAACAGGTTGGCTTGCAAAGCCATCAATTCTTGAGCATCTTTCACGCTCAATGCGGCTTTGGTGCTGTGAGCAGATTCGCTCAATGCAGCTTTTGTGGCTGTCAAGTTCAACTCAACCAATTTTTCCATGCCTTCGAAGGCTTTGGATGTCAAACCGAAGAGGGTTTCGACATTGGCTTTGTGTGAGGCAACGATTTGTTCTGTAGTCATCATGATTTCTCCGTTATTTAAAAAAAAAGTTTAAAACTCTAAAAGTCTCAAGGGACTGCTCTGAACGGGCTTTGCTCGACGCTTTGCCTAACTTATTGTTGCAGTGCAGCATGGGATGAATTTTAGGGGCTCTGAATCCAATTACAAGGGTTTTTTGTTGCAACGCACCATTTTAGAGTCGGCGTTCTAGAAATTGAAATCAATGCGAAAAGGTCACAATTCAGCCATGAAAGCTTTCTATTCGGACCATTTTGTGTTGCCTTTGCCAGAGGGGCATCGATTTCCCATGGCCAAGTACAGCATGCTGCGAAACAGAATTGCCACGGCCATTCAAGAGGTGCAAATGCTAGAAGCGCCAGCGGCCACGGATGGCGAGTTGGCTCTAGCCCATGAACCTGAATACGTTCAGGCAGTCAAATCGGGAAGTCTGAGCCCGCAAGCTCAAAGGGAAATAGGATTTCCCTGGACACCGGCCATGGCAGAGCGCTCGCTTCGGTCTGTGGGCGCTTCAGTGGCCGCAGCCCGGGTGGCCATCAAAGAGGGCATTGCGGGCAACTTGGCCGGAGGCACACACCATGCCAGTGCTGCGCAAGGGGGAGGATTTTGTGTTTTCAATGACATTGCCGTGACGGCCAGGGTGCTCCAGATGGAGCATTTTCGGGTTTCCAAGCAAGCTCTGAGGGTCATGGTGGTCGATTTGGATGTTCACCAGGGCAATGGCACGGCCAGTATTTTTGCGGAAGATGCCAGTGTTTTTACCTTGTCCATTCATGGCGAAAAGAACTTTCCATTCAGGAAAGTCAACAGCGATCTGGATGTAGGTTTGCCAGACGGTTGTACCGATCAAGCTTATTTAGAAGCTTTGGAACAAGCCCTTGCGCAGGCATCAAGTCGCTTTTCGGCCGACTTTTTAATCTATTTGGCCGGTGCCGACGCGCATAAGGGAGACCGGCTTGGCAGGCTCAAGCTGACGGAGGCTGGCATGGCGGCCAGGGACCAAAGAGTGTTTGGTTGGGCTCAAGAAAAAAAAGTACCCATGATCATCTGCATGGGGGGTGGCTATGGCCATGACCTAGAGACCACTTTGGCGGTGCAAATGAACACATGGCGTTTGGCACATTTGCACTGGCTTCACTGGCAAAATCGAGGCTTCTGACAAAGCATCACACTATTTTAAAATGGACAGCACCAAACCGCAAGCGAAGCCTCGAAGTGAGTACCGCGCATTTCGCCCCATCACCACTCGGTGGATGGACAACGATGTGTATGGCCATGTGAACAATGTTGTGTACTACAGCTGGTTTGACACAGCTGTCAATGCACACCTGATTGAACAAGGTGTGTTGGACATTCACCAAGGTGAAACCATTGGCTTGGTGGTAGAAACGCAATGCAATTATTTTGCGCCGCTCGCATTTCCTCAGGCCATCGAGGCTGGTATCAGGGTGGCGCATCGCGGCACATCCAGTGTGAAATACGAAGTAGGCTTGTTTGCAAAAGATGCGCCGCTTACTGCGGCACGAGGGCACTTTGTTCATGTCTATGTCAACAAACAAACTCGCAGGCCTCAGGCCCTGTCTGAATCATTTATCAAAGTCTTGGAGGCACTCTCATGAAAGAACTCACTACAACCCAAGTGAGCACGGTCATCTCTGACCCTGGCAGCGTCGATGCGGCCATCTTGAGTCGATTTTCTACGCGAGCTTATTTGAACAAACCTGTAGAGAAGGCTGTGTTGGAGGAATTGTTGCAAGTCGCAGCACGTTCACCAAGTGGCACCAACACGCAGCCTTGGAAAGTGTATGTTTTGCAGGGCGCCGCCAAGGACAAATTGGTTAACGAAGTTTGTGAAGCACACAACGCCATGGCCGCCAATCCTGTATTGGCCGCTGAGCATGCGGAAGAATACGATTACTACCCCAGCAAATGGGTGAGCCCCTATATCGACAGGCGCCGTGAGTGTGGCTTTGGCTTGTATGGGGTGCTGGGAATTGGCAAGGGCGACAAAGACAAAATGCATTTGCAGCACCAACAAAACTACCGATTTTTTGGAGCACCTGTGGGCCTGATCTTCACGCTTGACAAGGTCATGGGCCGCGGCAGTTTGCTCGATTACGGTATGTTTTTGCAAAGTTTGATGGTGGCAGCCAGGGCTCGTGGCTTGCACACTTGCCCGCAAGCGGCGTGGAATAACTTTTCAAAAATAATTTACAAGCATGTGGGTGCGGGCGAAAACGAAATGATGGTCTGTGGCTTGTCATTGGGCTACGCCGATGAGGCTGCACTGGTGAATACTTTCAAGACCACGCGTGTCGACGCCAGCACCTTCACGCATTGGATTGAATGAGTTTTTGGCTTATTCAGTGCTTGAATGGTCTCAGCCATGCAAGCACATTGTTCATCATGGCTGCGGGATTGACGCTGGTATTTGGCGTCACCCGCATTGTCAATTTTGCGCATGGCAGTTTTTACATGTTGGGTGCATTGATCGCTGGCACCCTGGTCACCCAATGGCTGCCTGCTTGGTCTGAGCACGGCACCACCTACTTGTTGGCCATGATGATGGGTGCGACTGCGGCAGCCTTGTTAGGCGGCCTTACTAAGATTTTTTTATTGAGGCCTTTGCGTCATTCGCCGCCGCTATATCCTTTGGTGGCCACCTTTGGTTTGAGTTTGGTCATTCACGATGTCTTACTGTGGGCTTTAGGGCCTGGTGAAGTTTTTGCGCCGCGGTTTCCGGGTTTAAAGGGCGCTGTTCAAGTCGGGGAAGATTTCCTTCCCCAATGGCAAATGGTGACCCTCTGTTTGGGTCCTGTTGTCTGGGGTGTGTTGCATGCACTGCTCACCCGAACCAAGTGGGGGCAACGCGTTCGCGCTGCCACGCAAGACAGAGACATGCTGGATGCCTTGGGTGTCAATCCCGCTTCGCTTCTTTTGAGTGTGGTGGTTCTGGGTTGTGGCTTGGCGGGCTTGGCAGGCGCCTTGCAATTGCCAAGAGAGCCCGCTAATTTGCAAATGGATTTGCAAATGGTGGTGGAGACATTTGTGGTGGTGGTGATGGGGGGGCTAGGCAGCATTGCTGGCGCTTTTTTTGCGGCCATCTTAATTGGGTGTGTGCATGCTTTTGGCATTCACTTTTTCCCGCAAGCCACATTGGTTTTGGTATTTCTAACCATGGCCTTGGTGCTGGCCGTCAGGCCACAAGGCTTGATGGGGGAACTGCCAGGCGCAGCACCCCGTGAAAAGGTCATGCCATTTCAATTGGGTGGTGACAATCGATTTTTCAAATGGATCGGCTGGATGGTGTTGGCCGCTTTGGCCATGGTTCTGCTGTCGGCCGGTGACTACACACAAAGTGTCTTAGAAGATGTGCTCATCATGATGCTGTTTGGCCTGAGTTTGCATTGGATGATGGCCTTGTCGGGGTGGGTTAGCTTTGGCCATGCAGCTTACTTTGGTCTTGGTGCATATGCTGCTGCTTTAAGTCATTTGCACTGGCACTTCAATGCGTTAGGGGCTGGCTTGGCTGGTGTTGCTGCGGCCATCTTGGCGGCACTTTGTATGGGCAAACTGTTGCAGCGCAGTGCGGGCGTTTATTTGGCCATGTTGTCATTGGCGTTCGCTCAAATGGTGTGGGCGAGTGCCAGTCAATGGGTGTCGTTCACGGGTGGCGACAACGGCTTGATTGGCTTGCAGTTTTTCAAAGAGATGCCGCGTTGGATTTTTCAAGTCATGCTTATTTTGTTGTGCTTTGTGTCCTTGTTCGGTTTCTCTCGATTGATTCGTTCTAGTTTTGGTGCAGCCTTGCAGGCTGGGCGTGATGCGCCTCAAAGGGCGCAAGCCAGCGCATTGGATGTTGCGAACTTGAATCAGCGCGTATTTTTAATGAGCGCTGGCTTGGCGGGTTTGTCGGGCGCTTTATGGGCCATCAGCAAAGGCGCTGTCTTCCCCTCAGTGGCTTCTGTTTCTAATTCGGTAGATGCTTTGCAGGTCGTTTTATTGGGTGGGGTGCATCAGCTTTGGGGTGCATTTGCAGGAAGCCTCTTCTTGGTGGGGGTGGGCTCAGAAATAGGGCGTCACTTTGAATACTGGAGAGGTGGTTTGGGGCTTCTCATCATGCTCTTGATGGTCTTTGCACCCGATGGAATTTTGGGGCTGAGAAAATTTGAAAAACACACAGGCATTCGAGCTCTATGAATACCGTATTGAGCGTCAAAGATCTGCGGCAAAGCTACGGCGGTGTACAAGCGCTTAGGGGAGTGAGCTTTGAACTACAAGCTGGTGAATGTGTGGCCCTGATCGGGCCCAATGGCGCGGGTAAGTCAACCTGCTTTGCTTGTTTGGCCGGCCAACAAAAAGCTCTGGCTGGAAGCCTTGTGTGGCGAGGTCATGATTTACAGCAGTCGACTACTGAAATGCGGACTCGCTTGGGTGTAGCGCGAACTTTCCAAGTGGCGCAAGTGTTTGAAGCGCTGACAGTTCTGCAAAATTTGCAATTGGTCTTGCAGGCTTCTAGCGGTGTTTCCATGCGCGATGTCTTGGATGAATGTGTGCTTGACGAAGCAATGCATTGGATTTCTAAAGCTGGTTTGATTGATCTGGGTAAAGAGGTGCTGCTATTACCAGCAGCAAGTCTTTCTTATGGTGGAAAAAAACGTTTGGAATTGGCCATGGCTATGGCGGGTTTGCCAAATCCAAGCGAGGGCTTGCTGCTGCTTGACGAACCCGCCGCAGGACTTGCACCAGATGAGCGTGCTGACATGATGGAGCGCGTCAAGCGCATGAGTCAAACGGGCACCACGGTTTTGTATACCGAACACAACATGGATGCTGTGTTTGGTGTGGCTGATCGTGTTTTGGTCTTGATTGACGGTCAACTGGTAGCACAAGGATCGCCGCAAGAAGTGGCTGCCCATTCAGTCGTGCGTGAAAGATATTTAGGTCAAAATTTTTCTCTGAACAAGGAGCCTGCTCGTGCTTGAGATTCAAAACCTCAATGCCAGTTACGGACAAGCACAAGTCTTGTTCAATGTGTCCTTCAGTGTTCCTCAAGGAAACATGTTGTTGATTCGAGGCTTGAATGGCGCTGGAAAGTCCAGCTTGCTCAAGGCCGTGATGGGCCTGATGCCTCAGTCGACGGGCCACTTATTTTGGCAAGGTCAAGCTTTGCATCCATTAAGCCCACATCAGCGATCTCTCAAGGGCCTCGGCTACGTACCCGAAGACCGTCGTCTTTTTTCTGCGCTGACAGTTCTGCAGAATTTAGAAATAGCGGCGCCTCGAATGCCAAAATGCAGGCCTAATGGGCAGCCTGGCCTCAAGCTTCAAGAAGTCTTGAACTTGTTCCCTTCGCTTTC
>Ga0214919_10009102_pt1 | contig 12859 bp, 12 predicted proteins | sample LL1503_MetaG_FD_177994 | JGI IMG/M metagenome (GOLD analysis project Ga0214919, IMG submission 177994) | Freshwater microbial communities from Lake Lanier, Atlanta, Georgia, United States - LL-1503 | ecosystem: Environmental > Aquatic > Freshwater > Lake | place: USA: Georgia | collected...
ATAATTTTATAAACGTTATATATAAATGACATCTACATACAAACATGCTGTTGGCACACGCGCCGAAGTTATGCACGGCACATCTCATCACACAAGTGGTGGTCTTACTAAGAAAGATCTTAAATATAATAAACATGGCAGAATTGTCAGTAAACGTAAAAGTGAGAAAGCCAAAAAAGATAAGATATTACAGAAAAATGGTTATTTTACAGAAAAGGGTAAATTCGGATTTGTCAAGAGAGATGTAAAAAGCCGAAAGAAGCGCTAAGAATTACACTGTCCGACATAAATAACTTTCGAGTAGGTGTAATAACTAATTTTTTTTATATAAAATACATGTGTATTTTATATAATGCCTCCACTTAAATATGCAACAAAACCATTTTTTTTCATGGTAGCCCGTTATCCAAGTGCAACACCTCCAGAATGGATTTTGCCACAAAATTTACAACCACCTAAAAAGAAAAACATCGGGTCATCGTCAAATAATACTACAATATCATGCCGAATGAAATATGCTCAAACAATAAGAAATGCTGCGCCAACATATTTTACTAATGGTTATACACCAAAAACTCGAAATTGCTTGAATTTGATTTATTGATTATTTAGACAAGGATCTAGATTTTGATGTGGATCTGGATTTTGATCTAGATTTTTTTCCAATCAAAGATATTCTTTTTCTTGACTGAATTCCTCTAATTCTAGATTGCGTTTTTACAATACTCAATAATGGAGGAGCATGTATATTACCATTTGAATCAATTAATAATATTTTCAAAAATAACAAATATTCTAATAATTCATCATATGTTGGAATATTTTCCAAATCTTCACTAGGATTAGATTTAATTTCATCTAATTGTCTGTTCACAACACCGCCTTTTCCAAAAATACGATTAGCATTTTCTGCTGGCAACATTTCCCATATTTTATCCCATCTTAAAGCCACACCATTATTTTCTCTTTTTTTCAATGCATCACTCCACCAATATTTATAAATCGATGATGCTGTTTTTTCATCAATAGTATAACCTCTGTTAGCAAATTTCAACATTCTCCAAAAAATATTTCGTTTTTTAGGATCACTTACCCATCTAAATAATTTTTCATTAGTTAAATTTTCATCTATAAAAGGAGCACAATATATTTTATTTTTTGTATCTTCGATTCCTTTTCCTGAAAAAAAATCAATTAAATAAAATTTAGAAACTATTTCTGAATTATCAATTATAATTCCGAGACTATTACATCTTGATTCTAATACATAGGGGTTATAAGCTCTTTCTGGAATTTGGAAGCCTTCGAGATATTCGCTATGATTTTGATTTCCAAATAATATATATTTTTTTGATTCATTTTTATAAGTTCTAAAACAATGTTCTCTTTTGTTTGATGAATTTTGTAAAAAATCTACGATTCTTTCATAACTTGTTTTAAAATTTATGTCAATATCATTTAATACCTCTATATTACTAAAATTAGTAAATAAATAATCTCTTACTGAACCACCAAATAACATAATTCTTCTATTTCTAACACCTATTTTTTCTATCATTTTAAATATTTCCATATAAGTTGGCGGATTATCACTGCATACTTCAATACAACTTTTTAATTCTCTACAAGAAAAAGGTACAGGTTGATTCAATTTATATAATAGTAATTTGGATTCGTCTTCATTTAATTTATAAATATTCAAATTTTTCTTTAATTCAGAATTAAATAAATTTTTAATATCTTGAACTATCAAATAATCTTTTTTTGTAGCAATTTCTAATCCACCTTTTATATTTTTATTTTTCATATATTATATACAAACATAAAAATAAAAAATTGAAAAATAATCTAAATATTTTATGGTATATAAAATAAAAGTATGCCACCAAAAGTTCAAAAACCAACTGTTAGCAAAAAGCAAGACGTAAAAAAAGATGCAAAGAAAGAAGAATCCGAAACACTTGCCCTTCAATACCAACAGAAAACTGATAAGCAGCATATTCTTGATAATCCCGATACTTATATTGGCGCAGTCGAAAATATTGATCAAACTATGTGGGTATTTGATGAAGATGACGGTGTAAAACAGCGCGATATTCACTACAATCCTGGTTTATACAAACTGTTTGATGAGGGTATTGTCAATGCACGTGATCATGTTGTTCGTATGATTCAATCATGTGAAAAGAAAGACTCTGTAAAACTAGTCACTTATATTGAAACCACTGTTTCCGATGACGGCACAATTACCATAGAAAATGATGGCAACGGAATTGATGTTGCAAAACATCCGGAAAATGATCTTTGGATTCCTGAGATGGTATTCGGTCATTTGCGCACGTCGACTAATTACAACAAAGACGAAAAACGCATCGTCGGCGGCAAAAACGGATTCGGTTTCAAACTCGTACTTATTTGGTCAACTTATGGTCGAATCGAAACTGTTGATCATATTCGCGGTCTCAAATATGTCCAAGAATTCAATAAGAATTTGGATGAAATATGCCCTCCGACAATTACAAAATGCAAATCAAAGCCATATACAAAAGTCACATTCCGGCCAGATTACGCCAGATTTGGTCTAGAAGGACTCACAAAAGATATGCGCGATTTGCTCAAAAAACGCGTATATGATATTGCAGCAGTCACTGATCACAGTGCGAAGAAAATCAAGGTCGTATTCAACGACATCGCAGTTCCAGTGAAAAACTTCCAACAATATGTGGATTTATTTGTTGGCACAAAAGGCGAGACAAAACGCGTATATGAAAGTCCGAATGAACGATGGGAATATGCAGTTGCACTTTCAAAAACTCACGAATTCCAACAAGTATCATATGTCAATGGTATTTGCACATTCAAGGGCGGCAAACACGTGGAATATATCATGAATCAACTTACACGTAAATTATGCGATTATATTGAGACGAAGAAAAAAGTGAAAGTGAACGCGTCGTCCATCAAAGAACAGCTCATTTTATTCTTGCGTTGCGATGTTGAGAATCCGGCTTTTGATAGCCAGACGAAGGATTACATGAATACACCTGTTAGCAAGTTCGGGTCATCTTGTACAATGAGCGACGCATTCGTTGAGAAAGTGGCGAAAATGGGTGTAATGGATTTAGCGTGCTCTCTTACAGAAGCAAAGGACAATAAATTAGCCAAGAAAACCGATGGAACAAAGACGAAAACTGTTCGCGGAATCGCCAATTTCATAGATGCGAATTTGAGCGGTGGACCAGAATCCAAGAATTGTATTCTTATATTATGTGAGGGACTCAGTGCCATGTCAGGAATCGTATCCGGTCTTTCAAGTGCTGACAGGAATAATATTGGTATTTATCCATTGAAGGGTAAGTTACTCAATGTGCGCGGTGAAGCAACGAAGAAAATTTCGGAAAACAAGGAGATAGCGGATATCAAGAAAATTTTGGGCTTGGAAACTGGCAAAGTTTATTCGCGAATTGAAGATGTTCATGAGAAATTGCGATACGGAAAAATTATGGTTATGACTGATCAGGATTTGGACGGATCACACATCAAGGGACTTTGCATCAACATGTTTCATTCTGAATGGCAGAGTTTGACCAAAATCGCAGGCTTCATTTCGTTTATGAACACGCCGATTTTGCGTGCAAAGAAAGGCGCGCAAACATTGCACTTTTACAATGAAGGCGAATACGATGCTTGGAAACAAGTACAAACTGCTTCCACTGTAACTGGATGGACGATCAAGTATTTTAAGGGACTCGGTACATCGACATCTGCCGAATTCAAGGAGTATTTTGCCAACAAGAAAATTGTGGATTTCGTTGCAGGCACCAAATCCGACGACACTATTGACAAGATCTTCAATAAGAAGCGACCAGATGACCGCAAATTATGGCTGGAACAATATGACAAAAAGCGGTTCTTGAATACGTCGAAGCCGCAAGTTGAATACGAAGAATTCATTGACAATGAAATGATTCATTTCAGCAAATACGACTGTGAGCGTTCTATACCGAACATGGTAGACGGACTCAAGACTTCTTTGCGCAAGATTCTGTACTGCGCATTCAAACGCAGATTGACCACAGAAATTAAAGTCGCGCAATTCTCGGGATATGTTAGCGAAAATTCGGCGTATCATCACGGCGAGGCATCGCTTAATGGCGCGATTGTGAATATGGCGCAGACATACGTCGGTTCGAATAATATTAATCTGTTAGAACCTAACGGTCAATTCGGTACGCGTATGCATGGCGGCGATGATAAGGCATCGGAGAGATATATCTACACTCAATTGAATCCTTTGACTCGCGCAATCTTTCCAGAAGCCGATGATACTGTTCTTACATATTTGAATGACGATGGAACTCTTGTGGAACCGGAATATTATGTGCCTATTATTCCGTTTGCGCTTGTGAATGGAATTTCGGGTATTGGCACAGGATTTTCGTGCACTATTCCGTCTTACAATCCGAAACAAATTGTCGCATATTTGCGCGGATTACTTGTAAATGCGTCATCAGATACTTCTATAAAATTTGCGCCATATTATGAGGGTTTCAAGGGCACAGTTGAAGAGATTGCAGAGAAGAAGTATTTGATTCGTGGGTGTTATGATAAAATCGCGGAAGACAAAATCCGAATCACGGAATTGCCTGTTGGCACTTGGACTATGAATTACAAGAGTTTCTTGGAATCACTCGCGGATGGAGTGGTTGATAAAGATGGAAAGAGATCCGCACCAGTATTGAAAGATGTGGTAGATTCATCGACTGAAGTCGTGGCGGATTTTGTGGTTACTTTTCCGAAAGGTAAATTGGCTGAATTGGAGGCGATGAGTAAAGATGCGAATGGTATAGATGCAATTGAGAAACTACTGAAATTAACGACATCTGTTAGTACAACAAATATGCATTTATTCGATTCTGATTGTAAATTACACAAATATGCGAATGTAGAGGAAATTATTACGGACTTTTACAAAGTTAGATATGCGATGTATGATAAGCGAAAAGCCGCGCAAATATTATTGATGCAGCAGAAATTGCAGAAAATGAGCAATCGTGCGAAATATATTCAGTATGTGCTAACAGATAAAATTGATTTGAGGCGCAAGAAGGCGGCTGAGATTGACGCGCTTTTAGAGAATTTGGGATTTGATCGTTTGGTTGATGGTGCATCTGGCGATGTTAGTTACAAATATTTGGTGAAAATGCCGATGGATTCGGTGTGTCAAGAAAATGTGGACCGAATTATGAAGGAGAAGGGTGATACTGAGATTGAATTGACCGAATTAATCGGTACAAGTGTTGAGAAAATTTGGCTCAATGAATTGGCGGTCTTTGACAAGGAATATGATGCGTACAAGATTAAACGCGAACGAATTCAATTAGTAGATTCTGTTAGCACAAAGTCTAAAAAAGTTGGAAAAGGTGTTGTTAAAAAAATAGGTAATAAAAAATAAATGTATGTAATTTATATTAATGAATAAATCAATTCGAAAAAATAGAAATAATAAAACTAAAAAAAATAGAAAAAAAATGAATAAAAAAGGAGGAGATAATTCTTTTTTTTTAGAAAGAAATAATAGTATTACTTCTATTCCTGAAGTAGATGGTTCTAATATTTCTTTGAAAAGAAATAATAGTGCTACTCCTATTCCTATTCCTGAAGTAATTGAGAAAAATCAAGATGATAATTTAACTAAATGTATTATGAAAAATGGAATGACTGAACATTGGAATTTTTGTACTACAGACTCTGATAAAAATGGTGATACTGTTGTATATTTTGTTGGTGGACTAGGTTGTAGTGAAAATTATACATCTAAAAATTACGATGAAGAAAAAAAAATATTAAATGTAGAATATCAAAAAGATATTTATTTAAACCAATTAAATTTAGATTCAACAAAATCAGAAATTGTAAGAAGCCAATTTAATTATATATGTCGTAAATATTTTACTGCATTATCAAGTATAATCAAAACTACAATGAGAATAAAACCAATAACACGTCATCATTTAAAATTTAGGTCAGGTAATAATAGATTTATTATTGATTTTGTAAATAAGATAGTACAAGATTCACAAAATTATGAAAATATTCTTTTATATGGACATTCATATGGAGGAGCTTTATTAAATCGTCTTTCTGAAAAATTAAATAAATTAGTAAATGAAGAAAATAAATCTAATTTTAGTAAAATAAAAATAGCGACATTTGATAGTATTTATGTAGCAAATTTTGATAGAATTAATAAAATAAATATAAAAAATTATATGGCTGTAAATGAGGTTTCTCTTATATCTAATAAATTAAAATCTTTTAAATTTTCAGAATTTGAAGATAAAAATTATAAATATAATGAATATAAATTAAGGGGTTATTACAAAAAACAAATCAATAATAATAAAGAGATTTATTGGTTCTGTATGCAAAAAAGTGACGGAGAATTTTCATGTAAACAAGATACTAAACCATATATGGGAGCCATAAGTAGTGAAAATTGGATATATCATAATAGAAATTATTTCAATATTTTATTTCATCTTATGAAAAAACGTACAAATGAATTAGAAGGATATTATGATGAAGAAACACCTCTGGTTGAAGAATTAGATCATTTAGAATTATCTACTAGTAATGAAGAACCCGAAGTTGATCCTACACTTGCTGAATTTGCTGAAAAAATATAGATGTTGAATAAAAATTGTAATTTATTTTATATTAGTAAAAAATATAACATAATATTTTAAATAGTGCCAACAGAATGAAATTAAATTTTGGTTTAGTAATATTATTTATTTTTATTTTCATCATTTTTATTGAGTTTGCAATATTTTTATATAATGAATACGGACAAGAATTGAAAGATCGTATGTTGCGAAAAAATGTTGAGGGGTTTGATTCAGAAGCGCAACAAATTGCTGTAATTGATGATTCAAATGTACCTGATGCCAAATTTCCATTCAAAAATTGTCGTGATGAAAATGGAAAAAAACTTAATATTATTATGATAAGTGCACCATTTAGAACTGAAGAACATGAGCAAATATATGAAGATTATAAAAAACAGGGTCTCAATTTCTGTGGTATTTCTAGTTATTTAGATTTTCCTGATAGAATCCAGAATCCACATGAAGATCATTTTCATGAAAAACGTGGGCATAATTATATTAAAATGGTTAGTTCATGGCTTTATTGTTCGCGTGAAATACCGAAAGCTCTTGTAAATTCTGGTCTTCCGATGGATCTTATTACTGAAGCAGATTTAAAAGATACTGATGGATTTTATAAACCGGATCCTACAATTGAAAAGGAATATGATTTCATGTATATTTGTTTAGACGATGATGAAAGTCCTGATTCCAAATGTGTTCCTGGATGGCAATGGTATAATCGTAATTGGGATTTAGCGAAATTGTGTTTGACTAGCATGTGTCGCGATTTCCATTTGAAAGGTATTATTGTAGGACGTACTAATTGCGAATTTACGAATTATTGTTCGGGTATTGTGAAAACTGTGCCTTTTATGGATTTCTTTACTTTTCAAAAGGAAATGCAAAAATGCCGATTTTTATTTGTGCCGAATATTAGCGATGCTTCTCCGCGTGTTATGACTGAAGCCATGTGTTATAATTTGCCTGTGCTTACAAACTATAATATTATTGGTGGATGGCATAATGTTGTGCCTGGTGTAACCGGTGAATTTTTCAAAGATGAAAATGATGTGGGTCCTGCATTGGAAAAAATAACGAAAAATTATGATAGTTATAAGGCGCGTGAATGGTATTGTGCAAATAGGGGGCGTAATAATTCGGGGAAAAAATTGGCGGAATTTTTGAAGACGCATTATCCTACAATTAATAATCCTGATGTTAAAACTGTTGATATATAATATTTTATTTAAAGATTTTATTTATTATAATATTTTATTTATTATAGTTTTTTATCATTTAAAACTCTTCACTTGTAGCATAGTATTAATACGATTAAATAAACATAAATTGTTTGAGATTCGTGATATTAAATCAGAGACAAACCAATTCAACTTATCTAGGAGCATATTTACACAGTTGAAGATTTATTACACCGAACAAAAAGAAAATTGGGACAAAGTCTCATTTTTTCTCTTTGGACGGTGTAACAGAAATTAGAAATAAGTGTATGACAAATTTTACATTATTCCCAAAATAAATTATAAAAGGTATAAAATTATTTTTAGTAAAAAATAAAAAAAATTGACACACTTTTTTTTGTCTAGGTCTAAAACACTTTATCCAAACCAACGCAAATCAATCAACAACAATGCCATTCAACAAGCAAATGAGTCTCTTTATTCCGAACACTGGCGTCCTTGATGATAAGGACGAAATATTCCGACAGTTTGATAGTCGGAATATAGGTAGAGTATCGTATGTTAAGTTTTATCCTAAAACTGATAAAAATGGCAAACACTATAACAGCGCTAACATTTACTTTGCAGAGTGGTACGAGACAACTGATGCGCGCGAGCTACAGATCGATATCCAGAATGCGACTAGAGATAAGCCAGTGCGATTGTTTTACAAAGGGGGTCTTGACTGGATTCTGCTTGAAAACACGCGAACCAAGACGGAGCCTCTTCCGCTTCCTGCCAAAGTATATCAAGACACCAGATTTATTCATCTTAACAGACCAAACGATTTCGCAGCTTCTGACGTGGATTACGAATCGGATATCGACTATCAGTTGCGTCCGCTTGTCCGACAAAAAACGCCTATGATAGAGAGCCGTGAATATTCGGAGGAGTTCGAAGCAGAGGAGATTAGAGAAATTGAAATATCCGAAAATCAAGAAATGCTTCGTTTAGAGATCGAGCTAGATGAATCGCGAAGCGAAAATGAGAATCTGCATGAAGATATCAAAACTATCATTGAAGAGCTTGACGAGAATTATCGAGTAGATATTCTTATCTGTGAGCAAGAAATCGATACACTGCGCAGAAGAATCTTTGAGTTAGAAGTCCGCAATCGCCATTTAGAGGAGCTGGTTCAGCAGCATGAACCCGAGCTATTAAAGCCTCTAGTGCCTCAAATTACAGTTGATTAGGTAAGTTCTTTGTTATATTTGTGTCTGGGTTATTCATTTACAATATAAATATTTTCAATTCAAATATTTATATTTTGCAATTTTATAAAAATGTGTTATAAAAATTTTGAAAAATAAAAAAAAGAAAAAAAGAAAAAATGTAAAAGGTTAAAATCAAAAAAAATGAGGGTTAATAGCCCCATTTTTTTTCTTTTTATGTATCAAAATATTGATTATAATTAATATCTGTTAGTATTATTTTTCTTCAAGTTTTTCTTCAATTTTTTCTTCAAGTTTTTCTTCAAGTTTTTCCTCAACTTTTTCTTCAACTTTTTCTTCAACTTTTTCTTCAAGTTTTTCCTCAACTTTTTCCTCAACTTTTTCTTCAACTTTTTCTTCAAGTTTTCTATCTGTAATTTCAATAGATAAACATACATTCAATTTTAAATAAGAACCATCCGTATTATTGATATCGTTATTTATATCAATGAGTAATATATCAATATAATCACATAATGGAATGCATATTGTAGTTTCATCTAGGAAAATATCAAAAAATAAAAATAAAATAAATGTGTTTATAAATAATCTAGATAAGTAAAAAAATTTTGTAAAAAAGAGAACCAGAATAAATAAAGTAAAAAACAACATAATTTTATTAAATATTACTAAAAGTAATTGTATTTTTCCATAATTATATTCTGATCCATATTTTTTAGTAAATTCTTTTTCTGTTTTTTCTTCTTCATCTTTTGATTTTTTTTCATCTTTAAATTGTTTTAAAAATCCCTCCCATGTCAAATAATTTCTACAATTTAATTGAGACATATATTATATATATTATTATATAATAAATTAATAATTTTCAAATTTTTTATTTATATGTTTTTGCAATAATTATCAATTTACTAAATTCAAGTAATAAGAATATATGAATATATTATATATTTAATATATAATGTATAATTCTAAACCGAAAACAAAATTTATACTGTTAGAAGAGAACCAGAAATCCGAAAATGGTGATAATCTATTGAATGAATTTCATTATAAAGGTGGTATAGCAATTCAAAATGACATGCTTTCTTATGACCAACATAATGGAAAACTTTATGGCGGAGGCGAAGTATCATCAGAAAAACATGAATATAAAGAGTTTGAAAATAAAATAATACCTTTATCACTTGCTTACACACCAAATATTGATAATTTACGTGGAGGTGATGAACTTATACCAGATCAAGTTATTTCAGAAGACATGTATAATAAATTATTTTTTTCTGTTGCAAATGAAGTCAATGAAAAAGGAAATAAAAAAACAATGAAAAAATTGAAATAAATAATACCAAATATAATATATTATTATCAAACCAAAAGAATGCATTCTATGAATACACGTTTAAAAAATTCGAGATTTCAGGAAAAAGAAAATCCAAAATATACGATGATTTTGGATACTGAAACTACTGGACTACTTCCAAACCAAATTCCAGATTTGGGTTTAATTACTGATGAAGAATTGAAGACTATTTATCCTTATATTACGCAAATTTCTTATATAATATATGACAATCATGAAAAGAAAATTGTGGAATATTACAACCAATATATAAAAATTCCAGAGCATGTAGAAATTAGCGAAAAAGTAACTGAACTTACAGGAATAACAAGAGAAAAATGCAATAACGGAATTAGCATAGTTACTGCACTTAATAATTTGTATGATGCTTACATGAATTGTAGTATGATTGTTGCACATAATATGTCATTTGACAGTAGAATTATCAAGCTTGAATGCCGTCGCCATTACAAGAAATTGCCTTATTTGAAAATGACGAAAATGTTCTATAATTCGGATAAAAATCATGTGAATATATTGTGCACAATGGTCGAAGGTATGACATATTGTTCTCTTAAAAATTGGCCGAAATTGGCTATTCTTTACAAGATGTTGTTTCAAGAAGACATTGAAAAATATGGTATTCCATTGCATAATTCTTTAACAGATGTATTAGTATGTTTGCGATGTTATTTGAAAGTATACCAGAAAGTGGATATTGATAATTACGAATTCGAAAATTATATTCGTTATTTGGAACTATAATAATATATTATCTGTTAGCATTTTTTGTAGATAATATATATAAGTATGTCTAATTTTGAAACTGAAGTTGTAAATAAACCAGAAGATATAAAACCTGAAATATCTAGTAATCTATGCCAAAAATATATTGCAGAAGTTTTATCCAATCAAGATTTTTTACAACGTCTTTATTTAATAATGGGCGTTTCAATTGAATTATATCGCGTGTTAGTTTCTTCATTGCTTATTATTTTTATTCCGCAAAATTGTGGCGGAAAATTGTGTACAATGAAAGAGAACCTTGAATCGAAAGATTATACTTATAATGTTGGATTAATATTTAATTTTACTACATTGGGTTCTTTTATTCTGTTATATGCGTTTGAAATTTCTAGAGAAAACAAATTGATTAAATATTTGGAGGTAAATCCACGTAATCCACGCGATAATGAAAGTCTTGAAGTCGTATTCAATAAAATACCTGCAAAATATCATGATAAAATTTATAGAGTGGATAGTTACTATCAAAAAATAAGTTATATATGCGTATTGTTATTTATTGTAAATGTTGTACTTAGTGGTATTGTCGTTTACCAATATAGTTTAGGTAATCAAACTACGACAAATTATATTACTAATATTTTGTTTATGGCTACTAAAGTATATGATACATATTATGTAGCAAATACTGATAAATCTATTTTTTATTCTGCTTACATGCGTGATCATGTACAATTTAATGATATTGACCCTAATTTGCAAAAAAGGCTTTCTTTGAATTCGATTGATACGCTAGGTAATGTAGGTTCTCTTTTTAATGGTTCTGAATATCATGTAGTTGATGTTTCCTCAAATATCATTGAACATGAAAATGATATTGAAGATGAAAATGATATTATTGATATTTTACTAAATGAAATAGTTGATAAAATTTCTAAAGTTAATGATTCTAATGTTGATGATTTTGTAGAAGAACCAGTAAATAAAGAGGATCTGCTAACAGAAGAATATGAAATTGAGCAAGTGAAAGTTTAGTTTGCTTAATATCTGTGAACACGCATAACGGGGACATAAGATGCATGGCTTTCATCTCCGCCCATTTTATTGTCATTGTAATTCAAATTGAATGCGCGTTGACGCTTGTATCGGGTATAATCAGATGAATCGCAAACAAATTTGCTATTTCCTGCAGTAGCAGGAATTCCAGTACCATCACATTGTTGGAGAGCACTACGAATACGTGTGCCATATCCAGGTCTTGAAGCATTCACTTCATTTGATCCGCCGCAAATATAATTTTGACGTGCCAAGAAATCGCCTAAACTATTTACTGCTCTGAAAGGCGTTATAACACGATCCATACCATTGACTTTACCAGTTGCGTATATTGTGTTCCATGACTTGACTAAAATACGGCGATCAGCCATATCAGAAAAATCGCGATAACTATTTTTAGGTTGTTTAACAGAAATACCGTTGAATCCGCCGCCGAGATTTGCGCCATCTAAATTAGGAACACCTTGTATTTGATTTGCCATTATTATATATATGGAAATATATAATAATTCAAAAAATATTAATTTTCATCATTTGGTCCTCTGCGAACCAAATAAATTTTCATCATTTGGTCCTCTGCGAACCAAATAAATTTTCATCATTTGGTCCTCTGCGAACCAAATAAATTTTCATCATTTGGTCCTCTGCGAACCAAAT
>Ga0214919_10009103_pt1 | contig 12858 bp, 8 predicted proteins | sample LL1503_MetaG_FD_177994 | JGI IMG/M metagenome (GOLD analysis project Ga0214919, IMG submission 177994) | Freshwater microbial communities from Lake Lanier, Atlanta, Georgia, United States - LL-1503 | ecosystem: Environmental > Aquatic > Freshwater > Lake | place: USA: Georgia | collected 2015-03-15
TATTATTAATACCCTATATCGCAACTTGAACGTGACCCCTATCTCCTTTTCTTCTTTCTTTTTGTCTTTAAGGGGTCGCAAAAGTACATATCCTTTTCTTATTCTCCAAATATATTTTTATTTATTTAAAAGAAAAATTGGAATTAAATAATTGACCCTGCATTTTTTTAAAGGGTTTTCTAAATTAAATTATTACTTTTGTATTAAACAAAGATCTTTTATTCAATATTAAAAAAAAGACTTCGAAAATTATTCAATCGACTTGCTTGTAAAAATTTGATTATAAATTGCTCAAGCCTCAATTTAACAGTATATTTAAGTTTTTAATACTATGGAATATAATACACAATTAGACAAACTAATCATTCCTGAATATGGAAGAAATATTCAAGGTATGATTGAGTATTGCTGCACTATTAAAGATAGAGAAGAACGTAACTTATGCGCAAAAGCTATTATTCAGGTAATGGGACAACTTAATCCTCCACTTAGAGATGTGGCAGATTTTAATCATAAATTATGGGATCACTTATACATTATATCTCAATTTAAATTAGATGTTGACGGGCCTTATAGCATGCCAAATGCAGAAACCTTTAAAGAAAAACCAAAAGTATTAGACTATCCAAAAGGGAGAATTAAATATAAACATTACGGCAAAACTATTGAAGAAATCATAAAAAAAGCTAAAGAGTTTCCTTTAGGTGAAGAAAGAAATGAGTTAACAAGACAGATTGCGAATCATTTAAAAAAATCTTATTACAACTGGAACAAAGATAGTATTACAGACGAAGTAATTCTGAAAAATCTGAATGAACTTTCTGCGGGCGAACTAAAAGTTGAAGGAGACGCTCCACTCAGCTCTCATCAGGATTTACGGAGCAATCCAAACAAAAAGTTTTTTCACAAAAACAACAAGCACAAAAATAATCATCATAAACATAAAAACGCAAGAAAATTTTAATTCTTTCTTATGGCAATTTTTGAAGTACACGGTGGGCATAAATTAAAAGGTGAAATTATACCTCAAGGTGCCAAAAATGAAGCGCTACAGGTTATTTGTGCGGTACTTTTAACTAAAGAAAAAGTTACCATTAGCAATTTACCAAACATTGTAGATATTATAAAACTGATTGAATTACTTTCTGAATTAGGAGTAAAGGTTGAAAAAAATGGTCCAGAAGAATATACTTTTCAGGCTGATGATGTAAATATTGATTATTTAATTTCTCCTGAATTTAAGAAAAAAGGGGGTAGTTTAAGAGGGAGTATGATGATTGTAGGCCCAATGCTAACCAGATTTGGCAAAGCTTTTATGCCTAAACCAGGCGGAGATAAAATTGGAAGGCGCCGAGTAGACACCCATTTTATTGGCTTTGAAGCATTAGGTGCTAAATTTAATTATAAAAGTGAATTAGAGTTATTTGAAGTAGAAGGAGCTCATTTAAAAGGCGCGTACATGTTATTAGACGAAGCGTCGGTAACTGGCACTGCAAACATTTTAATGGCCGCTTCTTTAGCAGAAGGTGTTACTTCTATTTACAATGCAGCTTGCGAACCATATCTGCAACAACTTTGTAAAATGCTCAATAATATGGGCGCTAAAATAACCGGAGTAGGGTCTAATTTACTCCAAATTGAAGGAGTTAAAGAATTAAAAGGGACAAGCCATCGTTTATTACCAGACATGATTGAAATTGGATCTTTTATTGGTATGGCAGCCGTTACTCAATCTGAAATAACTATTAAAAATGTGAGTTACGATAACCTCGGTATTATCCCTACTATATTTGGAAGACTTGGTATTAAATTAGAAAGGCGAGGTGATGATATTTTTATTCCAGAACAAGAAAGTTACGAGGTAGATACTTTTATTGATGGCTCTATCTTAACAATTAGTGATGCTATTTGGCCGGGATTTACGCCTGACTTAATTAGTATTGCTTTAGTAACAGCAATTCAAGCAAAAGGAAATGTTTTAATTCATCAAAAAATGTTTGAGAGCAGGCTTTTTTTCGTTGATAAATTAATTGATATGGGTGCCAAAATTATTTTATGCGACCCTCATCGTGCATCAATCATGGGTATGGATAGAAAAATTCAATTAAAAGGAATTCAAATGGCTAGTCCTGATATTAGAGCTGGTGTTGCTTTATTAATTGCTGCTATGAGTGCAAACGGCAAAAGTGTAATTTTTAATATCAATCAAATAGATAGAGGATATCAGCATATCGACACCCGATTAAATGCTATTGGTGCTCAAATTATTCGAAAAAATTCATGAAAAGTAAATATTTATTAATTCTATTACTTGTTTGTTTATTTGTTTTTTCTTTTTACTTCACTAATTTAAGTAACAACAAGAATGAGGGTTCTTTAAAATTTGATGTTATTGGTCTTAACCTAGGAAACACTGCCCCAGAGCTTGTTTTTAAAAATCCAAATGGAGTTTTAATTAAATTATCTTCGCTTAGAGGAAAGTTAGTTTTAATTGATTTTTGGGCAAGTTGGTGCGGTCCATGCCGACGTGAAAATCCAAACATTGTATCTGCTTATAAGCTTTTTAAAAATAAAACATTTATAAACGGAAAGGGATTTGATATTTATAGTGTTTCGCTAGATGGAAATGTTGATGCTTGGAAAAAAGCAATAGAAAAAGACGGCTTAGATTGGAATAACCATGTGAGCGATTTGTTTGGTTGGAACAGTGAAGCTGCTGTTAAATATAATATAGAAAGCATACCAACTAATTATTTAATTAATGAGAAAGGCATTATTATTAATAGAAATTTGAGAGGTGAAGATTTAATAAAAACCCTTGAAAAACTTGTTAAATAACATTTATTTCAGAATTATAATTATTCAGTAAATTAAAAATCTTTATCTAATTTTTGTGAATTTTAAAGTCAAAATCAGAAAAATATTTTATAAAATATAACTGACAATTTATCTTTAATGAATTTATGGCAAACTAATTGATTTAATTATTTTAAGAAAATATATTAATCGCTCAAAACCCATGCAAAATAAAGAAAACACCCCTTCTGAAGAAAATATAGAGGGCTTTACTAATCCCGAAATAGCTGACAATACGACTGAAAAAACCGAAAATACTGACGAAACAACTATTTTAAACAACACAAAAGAATTAGAAGAAAAAGTAGTTGAAATAAATGATAAATATCTTCGATTGTATTCTGAATTTGATAATTACAGAAAACGAAGTTTAAAAGAAAAATCAGATTTTATTAAAACTGCAGCCGAAGATGTTTTTAAAAGTATTTTGCCCGTTATTGATGATCTTGATCGTGCTATCAAATCAAATGAAGATATTGAAGATTCTAAAATTATAAAAGAAGGCATACAACTTATTTATAATAAACTAAAAAACAACACCCTTCAAAAAGGATTAGTTTCTTTTGACAGCATAGGATTAGCTTTTGATGCAGATAAGATGGAAGCCATCACTCATATTCCAGCAACCAGCGATGAACAAAAAGGGATTGTGATTGATGAAACGGAAAAGGGATATAAACTTGGTGACAAAGTAATTCGCTTTGCAAAGGTAATTGTTGCTCAATAAAAATAATTATGGCTAAAAGAGATTATTACGAAATATTAGGGCTTTCTAAAAATACCAGCGAGGAAGAAATAAAAAAAGCCTATCGCAAATTAGCAATTAAATATCATCCTGATAAAAACCCTGAAGATAAAGGTGCTGAAGAAAAATTTAAAGAAGCTGCAGAAGCTTATGAAGTTTTAAGTAACTCCGAAAAACGTCAGCGGTATAATCAATATGGACATGCAGGTCTTGGTGGTGCTGCTGGTGGTGGCTTTGGTGGTAGTGGTGGAATGAATATGGATGATATATTTAGTCAATTTGGTGATATTTTTGGAGGGGCATTTGGTGGTGGTGGCGGAAGAAGTAGTGGGAGAAGGGTAAATAGAGGGACTAATTTAAGAGTTAAAGTAAAATTAAATTTACAAGATATAGCCAATGGTGTTGAGAAAAAAATTAAAGTAAACAAACACGTAAGTTGCAAAACTTGCAGTGGTAGTGGTGCAAAAAATGGGCATTACGACACCTGCAAAACATGTAATGGAACCGGAGCAATTACCCGTGTGCAACAAACTATTTTAGGTGCTATGCAAACGCAAAGCGCATGTGTTTCATGTGGTGGCGAAGGGAGAATTATTAAAGACAGATGTAATACATGCCGCGGTGATGGAATTGTTAGAGAAGAAGAAGTTATTAATATAAATATCCCTGGTGGTGTTGCCGATGGCATGCAATTAAGTATGAGTGGCAAAGGAAATGCCGCAGCAAGAGGTGGGATTAATGGTGATTTATTAATTGTAATTGAAGAAGAAGAACATCCGTTTTTAAAACGCGAAGGCAATCATTTAATTTATTATTTAAATATTGGTTTTCCTGATGCTGCTATTGGCACAACTGTTGAAATTCCTACTGTAGATGCAAAAGCAAAAATAAAAATAGAGCCCGGAACTCAAAGTGGAAAAGTATTAAGATTAAAAGGTAAAGGATTACCTGATGTTAACTCTTATGGTAAAGGTGATTTATTAGTTGAAATTAGTATTTATACTCCTACTCTTTTAAGTCACGAAGAAAAAAAGATTTTAGAGCAATTAAAAGAATCTAAAAACTTTGAACCAAATCCTAGTAAAAAAGAAAAAGGTTTTTTTGATAGAATGAAAGACTATTTTGATTAATTGTATTTTCGTTTGTTGTTTATAATAAATCGTTTGTTACTAAAATAGAAAACTTTTTGTATAGCTAAAATAATAAATCATTACAGTTGGATTGATTAATTTAGATTTTCTTTAATAAATAGGAAATTTAAAAATTTATTTTTAAGTTAGCTTAAAATTAATCAACTATGAAAAAATATCTTTTTATCATTTTATCTCTTGGTTTTATTATTGCTAAGGCTCAAAGCACTCCTACTTGCAGCCTAGATGCAGTTTTTATTCAATCTAATAAATCGGGCGTATATCCTGATAGTGCAACAAATTTTATTACAGGGCAATTAAATCAATCTTATATTCAAAATATAACCATAAAGGTTCCAAAAGATACCATTCAGAGTATTTTAAAAATTTGTTTTACCCGATTTGTAGTTTCAACGCCAAGTAATGTTGTTAATTATGGTTTACCTGCCGGATTACAATTTGCTTCTTCAAGTTCAGTAGTTGCTAATGGGAATATTAATGGATCGCCCTCTCTCCGTTTTCCGGGTAATGCCAATAATTGCGCAAGTATTTTTGGAGTTCCTTCGGTTGCCGGAAATTATTTATTAAAATTACAAGTTCAAGCCTATGGCACAACTATCCTTTCTAATCAACAATGTCCTGCCCTTCCAAATTATACCACAGGTTTACTGATAAATACAACCAATTTAAATTACTATTCTATTAATATTATAAATACTACTGGTATAAATCATTACTCAATTGATAAACCATATTTAATAAGTCATAACAACAACCAAGTTTTACTTCAAAACAAAATGCAATTAAATTTAACTGCAAAGTTATTTGATATTCAAGGCCGACAAATAAAAACTTTTATCATTGAGCCTCAAGAGTCTTTTGTGAAAATAAATGAGCAATATAACTTAACACCAGGGATTTATTTGTTAAACATTTCATCACAAAATCAAACTTGGGTTGATAAATTTATTGTTCATCCATAGTCCTTTAAATTTTTGGTTTATGTTTCGAAATAAAATAATTTTATTATTTTTTTTCTGTTATCATAGTTTTTCTGCACAAACAATTAAAATAATTTGCGGACAACTTTTTGATTCTGATAATAAACAATCCATTACTGGAGCAATAATTCAATGGGATTCAAAAACATTTACCACTTCTGATAAAAATGGTTTTTTTTGTTTAAAAACTAATTCTATTAAAGGAGAGTTAAGCGTTTCGATGGTTGGTTATAAATCGAAGGTCTTTGAAATTGAAAAAACTGAATTGGATAGCGTTTTTTTATCTCTTTCACTAAATATTGATGCTATGTTAGACGAAGTTGTTATCAGTGCAGGTAGGTTTGAACAAAAACAATCTCAATTAACCGTTAGTTTAGATCTTATTAAACCACAATTAATTCAACAAAAAAACACAACTCAATTAGATCAAATTGTGGCTCAGGTATCTGGAGTTACGGTAAATGACGGGCAAGCAAGCATAAGAGGGGGAAGTGGCTTTAGCTATGGAGCCGGTAGCAGGGTATTAGTTTTACTTGATGAGCTTCCAATGATTTCGGCTGATGCTGGCGATATTAAATGGACTTTTATGCCAATAGAAACTGTTGACCAAATTGAAGTAATTAAAGGCGCATCTTCTGTTTTATATGGTTCTGGAGCCCTAAACGGGGTAATTCATTTACGGACACGTTATGCAAGAGATAAACCTTTTACTCAAATCACTTCTTTTTTTGGAAGCTACGATGCTCCGCGCAACACATACAAATGGTGGAAAGGAACCTCTCAATTTCAACAAGGCATTCAATTGGCACACGCACAAAAAATAGGACCTCTTGATTTAGTAATTGGTGGGCAATGGTTTAACGATGATGGCTATCGTTTTTTAGAACATGAAACACGGGGTCGTTTTAATTCACAAGTGGGGTATCAATTAAAAAAAATACCAGGCTTAAGTTTTAAATTAAATAGTGGATTAATGCAAAATAAAGGAGGCTTATTTTTTTTATGGCAAAATTTTGACTCTGCTCTAATACCTCAAGGACGTAACTTACAAAACTATATAAATACACGTTATAATATTGATCCTTCAATTCATTACCTAAACAAAAATGGATTAAAAATAAACTGGCGTAACCGCTATTTTGTTAGTGATAATAAAAATGACAAAAATCAAAGTAGTTTTTCTGCATTATATTACACCGAATTACAGGTTCAAAAAAAAATATCAAATCACACCTTCTGGAACTCTGGTTTAGTGATGAATCGTCAAGTAATAAAATCTGATTCGCTTTATGGGAAACACTTTGGGAGTCAAATGGCACATTATCATCAATTAGATGCAGAAATAGGAACTCGTTTAAATATAACTGTTGGTTTACGTTTAGAATGGGCAAAATTAGATGATGCACAAAGTAATTATAATTGGTTTGGTCATAATTTACCTTTAGTACCAGTTATGCGTGGTGGTTTAAACTACAAAGTTTTCGAAAGTAGTTTTGCTCGCGCATCTTTTGGACAGGGTTATCGTTTTCCCAATAGTGCCGAAAAATTTATTAATACTAGTTTAAGCGTGCTCAAAATTTTTCCTAATCCAAACCTTAAACCCGAAACTGGTCAAAATTTTGAAATGGGATACAAACAATTTTTTAAAACTAAACATATTAAAGGCTTTGCCGATTTAGCTGGCTTTTGGTCTCGTTATGATAATTTAGTAGAATTTGTTTTTAATTATTATAACTCTAACAATACCTTATCCCTTATAGAGCGTTTAAATTATTACGGATTTAAATCTGAAAATATTGGTAAAGCCGATATTAAAGGAATAGAACTTAGTGCAAATGCCGAAGCTGTATTAGGCTCTTTTACCATACAAATTATGGGTGGCTATACTTTTATTGAACCCAGAAAACAAGATTTTAATTCAGCCTTAGATACCTTAGGATTAAGAGAACCCTATTTAAAAGAATCCGATTGGTCTATTCTTAAATACCGAAATCGTCATTTATATAAACAAGACATTCAAGTTCAATTCAAAAAATTTAGTTTTGGTTGGAGTAGTCGTTTTCAAAGTGCTACTTTAAATATTGATAACCGTTTTGTTAGGCCAATTTTTGAGGAATTAGGTAATGGCTTCGAATCACCAGATGCACCAAGTATTTTACCAGGCATGCAACAACATTTTTACGATTTTAGTAAATCTTTTTGGGTACATGATGCACGATTAAGTTATACCATTGCAGGCAAAATAAAATTAGCCTATATCGTTAATAACCTCAGCAATACTGCTTATCAATCTCGACCTGGTGATTGGCGACCTCCTACTCTTCATCAATTTCAAATCACGCTTACACCAGCCTATAAAAATTAATTTTTTAATTTATCGGATTTTGTATCGAGAAATTTAAATACAAAAGCACTTCTCGATAATATTTAAAAAAAGCAAATAAAACGAAGCGACTATTTCAGTTCGTTAAAATTCTGACACCTTGAATTTTAATATCGTCGTTAATTAATTTACTCAGAATTAAACCCTAAGCTGTTTTTTATTAATATAAGTTTGGATGTGTGTTCTTCCCTTTTTTTATTAAAAATTGGAGAATAAATTTATCTAAAGATGCGTATATCAGAAATTATTTTTGCTAAATATAGTGTGTTTGTATCATATTAATTTGATATTGATAATCGTTCTAGTTGCCTTTTGTAATTTCGTTTTATTACTAAATATTTATAATTTCTAATAATTTGTCTAATATCAAGCCAAATTCCATAACCATAATAAATACCACTAAATTTTAAATTAGGGTTTTTCTCAAAGGTAAGTCTGTATCCTACCATACCTGTTAAGCCAATCCATGTAAATGGCCTAATTACAATTATTGGACCAACGCCGCTCACGAGCATTCCCGCAGATCTTTCTAGCAGCAAAACATTTGTTTTTGAATCAGTAAATTTTAGGTCAAATTTACCTAATCCAAATTCAGTTAGAAAATCAAGCTGAAAATAGCGTTTATCAATTGCAACATACTGGTAAAAAACTGTAAGATATTTTAGTTCCAATTCTTTGTAAGCTTCTATATTTTTATCGGTTTTTGTTTTTACTTTTTGTTTAGAATTGGCGGTTATCATATATCCACCAAAACCTATAATATGCTTTTCTTTTATTAAAATACCCAACTGCAATCCATTGACATTAATTGGGGCATCCTTGATAAAAGAATTTCTGTAGTCTAAATTAAAATAGGGTCTTAATTTTTGAACCCTATATGTATGGGCACTATCTGCTTTAAGTTTTGTTTTTAAAGTGTCAATATTATTGTTTTGATTATTAGAATAGTTTTGTGCTTTCAAATATGTTTGACTTAAAAAAAAACAATTTAGAATTAATATTTTTTTCATAATGTTTAGTTTTAATTGTTTAGGAATATTTTTATGATACTAATTTAATAAAAAGGTTTAATCTGATATTTAAATATTTTTTAATAATTTCTATAACTATTTCTGTTTGCAAAGAAGCAAATACAATGAAGCGACTGTGAATTGTCAGTTCGAGTGAAAAATTTTGCCTCTTTAATTTTTTGTATCGAGAACATTAAAAAAAAGCGCTTCTCGATAATATTTAAAAAAAGCAAATACAACGAAGAGACTGTGAATTGTCAGTTCGAGTGAAAAATTTTGCCTCTTTAATTTTTTGTATCGAGAACTTTAATAATAAAACCACTTCTCGATATTAATTTGCAAAGAAGCAAATTCACTCGAAGTGACTGTGTCTGTTCGAGTAAAAATTCTGCCTCCTTGAATTTTTGTATCGAGAACATTAAAACAAAAGCTCTTCTCGATAATATTAAAAAAAAGCAAATACAACGAAGAGACTATTTCTGTTTGCAAAGAAGCAAATACAACGAAGCGACCGTGAATTGTCAGTTCGAGTGAAAAATTCTGCCTCTTTAATTTTTTGTATCGAGAACTTTAGCAATAAAACCACTTCTCGATAATATTTAAAAAAAAGCAAATACAACGAAGCGACTGTGTATTGTCAGTTAGAATGAAAAATTCTGCCTCTTTATTTTTTTGTATCGAGAACATTAAAAAAAAAGCGCTTCTCGATAATATTTGCAAAGAAGCAAATAAACTCGAAGAGACTATTTCTGTTCGCAAAGAAGCAAATACAACGAAGAGACTATGTCAGTTCGAGTGAAAAATTCTACCTCTTTGATTTTTTGTATCGAGAACATTTAAAAAAAGCGCTTCTCGATAATATTTGCAAAAAAGCAAATAAACTCGAAGAGACTATTTCAGTTTGCAAAGAAGCAAATAAAACGAAGCGATCAAAAAACAAGAAATTATAATAAACAAAAAAGGTAGCCAAAATGGCTACCTTTTTAAATTTAATTATAACTAAACTATTTATTTATTCAATAACCAATTTATAGTTAGCTGAACCCAATTTAGTATCTATTTTAACAATATAAATACCTTTTGCATATCCAGTTAAGTTAAATGTTTCAGAAGTATTTTGTGTTGTTGACTTCACTATTAATTTACCTAAACCATCTATTACACTAATAGTTTTCTCGCCATCAAATTCAAATTTAGCGGTAAACAGACCTTTAGTTGGATTTGGGAAAATAAAGGTGTTTTGAAGTGCATTAGTATTAGCTTCTATTCCAGTACAACTATTTACTTTAATCAAAAATGCTAAGTTGTTTTTACATGAATTGTTATCTGTTCCTGCAACAGAATAAAATCCAGTTGATAAAGGTGAATCTGTAAAGGTATTGGCTACAACATTTCCTGGCAACCAAGTATATGTAGCTGCACCACTAGAAGTAACAGTTGCAATTTCTCCTCTACAAATTTCGGGTGCAGATGGATTAATTGTGATAACTGGTAAAGGATTAACTGTAATAGATAATGTTTTATTACCTATACATCCAAAACTATCTTCTGCAGTTACAGAATAAACTGTAGATGAACTTGGAGAAAGGTTTTGGGTATTATTAGTACTTCCATTACTCCAAGTATAAGAAATAGCCCCATTTACCGAGAAGCTTGATGAGCTACCCAAACAAATTGATGCTGACGGAGGTGTTATTACTAAAATTGGTGATGGGTTTGTTGTAATATTAATTGTTGCATTACCCACACAATTATTAGCCCCTGTACCAGAAACAAAGTAAGGAGTTGAAATGCTAGGCGTAACTATTACGTTTGTATTATTTCCTCCAACACCCCAAGTGTAAGAATTAGCTCCAGTAGCACTTAGTGTTAAAGAAGTTGCAGCACATACTGTTTGAGAACTGGCACTAATAATAATTGAAGGAGCTGGATTAGTTAATACAATTGCACTTGCAGATGATTTACAGCCATTTGCATCAGAACCTTGAACAGTAAATTGAGAAGTTGCCGATGGTGTATATGCAGACGTAGAACCTGTATTATTATTGGCCCAAGTATAAGTTAATGCACCAGACGCAGTAAACGAAGTTGTAGTTAATGCACATACCGTAACCAATGTAGGTGAAATGACTACAGTTGGCGATGCATAAGCATATAATGTTGCCGTGTTAGAAGATGTACAGCCAATTGAATTTGTACCTATTACACTACAAGTTATTGATGATAAAGCACCAGCTGCATTAATATTTGCTGTGTTAGTATAGGTATTATTTGTCCAAGAATATGTTACAGAACCTGATGCTGTAAATGTAAATGGAGAATTAGGACAAGCCGTTGCCGTTAAAGGCGAAATTACCATATTTGTTCCATTAGAAACAGAAACTGTAACCAGATTAACTGCAACGCAACCATTAGCACCAGTACCTCTAACAGTATAAATTGTATTGGCTAGAGGCGAGTATGTTTGAGAGGCACCGGTTAAAGTAGCGCCACCAACACCAGGGCTAGTATAAGTATAACTTAAAGCACCAGTAGGCGTCATTGTAAAATTAGAACCACAACTAATACTTCCACTAGCTACGGTAACCGCTGGAGCTGGTAATATATTTATACAATAGTCTTCTGTTTCGCCCCAATTATAAGCATTTGCAGGACCAGGTACAACACCTTCTACTGCCACAACTCTCATTCGAGTTACACCAACACTTGCTGTATTTGGAATATTTAAAAAACCTGAATTAACTCCATTAACTGCTGCACCAGTAGAGTAAACTAATTCTCCTGGATCAGTAAAATTACCGTTTTGATTATTATCTACATATATATTCATTCCTACTCCATAAAAACCACCGCAAGTACCAACGGTGATATTAAATGGTACCTGACCAGTACAAACTGAAGGCGCAGCTACAAAATAGGTGTAATTAGCATATCGCTCAGCAATTGAACCCGGACCCGGCCCAACAGAAGCACAAGTACTAACATTAGTCATGGTTCCAACTGAAACGGTTAAGATTTCTTCGTCGCCAGCAATACCAGCTATAGATGGTGCATATGGATTACAAGCACAAGGGTTAACCAATGGAGAAAAAGAAACCACTGCAGTATTTGCTGTAAGACCACCATTTGCACAAGTACTTACTAATTGATAATAGGTTGTAGTATTTGTAGAGGTAATTAATAAAGCACCTGCAGCACCCACATTAGCCCAAGGGCCATTGTTGTTTGGAGAAGATTGCCATTGGTAAGATAAACCTGTAAAGGCAGATAAACTTGAAGTATTTAAGGTAAAAGCTGTATTTGGACAACCCTGAGCCGATGAAATAGAAGGAGTTAATGCAGCAGGGGTACCACTACAAGGCGTACCAGCAACAATATTAATACAATAATCTTCTGTTTCTCCCCAAGCATACGCATTTACTGGGCCAGGGACTGTACCTTCTACAGATACAACTCTCATTCTAGTAATACCAGGAGTTACACCAGCAGGGATTAAAATAGTACCAACATTCGCTGCATTATTAGATGATGCAATGGTAGCTACGTTTTCGTTAGCGCCAGTAAACAATCCATCTTGATTAAAATCGATATAAATTTTTGTTTGAACACCATACCATCCACCACAAGTACCAACTGTAATGCCATAATTAACCGAGGTGCCAATATTAACATTAGGTGCTGCAACTGCACCTGTATAATTGGAATACCTTTGATTTATTGATCCTGCACCAGG
>Ga0214919_10009104_pt1 | contig 12856 bp, 9 predicted proteins | sample LL1503_MetaG_FD_177994 | JGI IMG/M metagenome (GOLD analysis project Ga0214919, IMG submission 177994) | Freshwater microbial communities from Lake Lanier, Atlanta, Georgia, United States - LL-1503 | ecosystem: Environmental > Aquatic > Freshwater > Lake | place: USA: Georgia | collected 2015-03-15
AGCAGGGCGGCGATGTCTCCCTCCCCGGCCTGCGGCTCTGCTATCACATCGAGCAAGCCCAGCACCCAGCCGGTCGCGAGTACGGCGACCGTTGCGAGCACGGTCGAGGCGAGCTTTGCGAGGCAGGCCACCGCAGCAAGCCGCCCGGGTGAGACGGGCAGGGACTTGCGCAGTTCCCAGGCTTCAATCCCTGTGGCGGGAAGGAGGAGGAGCCACGAGTACGCTGCGAAATTGACGAACAGCAGGGTACCGTCGTTCACTGGCTCAGGCCGTAGGCAAGGTATCCGCGAACGCCGGCCTTTCGGAAAGCTTGTCGAAGTGGCGCGCGAGGTTGGGGTACTGCCCGCGCCAGTCGATACCGGTAAAGCGGAAGGACAGCCAGCCGAGGGTGCAGCCGAAAGCGATGTCGGCGAGAGTGAACCCATTGCCGTGGCACCAGGGCTTGTCCCCGAGCTCATGCGCCATTTCCACAAGGCCACGCTCGAGCTTGCCCATTTGCCGCTCAATCCAGGCCGCGCTCTGCTGGCCCTTGTCGCGGGCCTGCTCGTAGCGAATCAGGATGCCGGCGTCGATCACGCCATCGGCAAGCGCCTCCCAGCGGCGCACGGCGATGCGGTTCCGGCTCTCCTCCGGGATCAGCCGGCCGATCGGCGAAACCGTGTCGAGGAATTCGGCGATGACGCGCGAGTCGTAGAGGGTGGCGCCGTCGTCAAGCACGAGCACCGGCACCTTGCCGAGCGGGTTGTGCGTCGGCACGGGGCTGTCGGCGGCCATGACATCGACGCGCTCGAAGGTGCATTCAACGCGCTTCTCAGCGAGGACGATGCGCACTTTGCGCGTGAAGGGACTCGGTACCGAGCCAAGGAGTTTCATGTGGGTGTTTTTCCGGGGAATTGTTGCAGGCCGATTATAACATCCGGGCCTTCGGCCAGAGCTGTGCGGAAGCTATAATGCGCGGCCGCAAACAACCATCTCCCCTCCCATGCCGGGTTCACAAAATTTAACGAAGCTGGATGCGCTGTCCCCCCTCGACGGCCGCTACGCACGTTCCGTGGACGCCTTGCGAGCGCATTTCAGTGAGTCCGCGCTGATCCGTTATCGCCTGCGGATCGAAATCGAGTGGTTGAAGGCGCTGGCCGCCGAGCCGGCGATCGTCGAGTTGAAGCCCTTCAGTGCAAAGACCGTCGCTGCGTTGGACAAGCTTGTGGACAAGTTTTCGGGCAGGGACGCCGTGGCGATCAAGACCATCGAGGCGCGGACCAACCACGACGTCAAGGCCATCGAGTACTGGATGAAGGATCGCCTCGCCGGCAACAAGGAGGTGGAGCGCTCGCTGGAGTTCATCCATTTTGCGTGCACCTCCGAGGACATCAACAACCTCTCCTACGCCCTGATGCTGATCGAGGCGCGCGAGAAGGTGATGCTGCCGAAACTGGACGAAGTGATCGGCACGATGCGCGGCCTGGCGCATCAGCACGCGGACCTTGCCATGCTTTCGCGTACGCACGGGCAGCCGGCCAGTCCGACCACGCTCGGCAAGGAGATGGCGAACTTCGTGCACCGATTGCGTCGCGCGCGTGCGCGCATCGCGGGCGTGTCGGTGCTCGGCAAGATCAATGGCGCGGTGGGCAACTACAACGCCCACATGGCGGCCTATCCGGGGTTCGGGTGGGAGGCATTCTGCGGCCGCTTTGTCGAGGGCCTCGGGCTGGAATTCAACCCGTATACCACCCAGATCGAGCCGCACGACTGCTGCGCCGAACTCTTCGATGCCTGGGCCGGCGCAAACACGGTGCTGCTCGACCTCGATCGCGACCTGTGGGGCTACATTTCGCTGGGCTATTTCAAGCAACGGCTGAAGGCGGGCGAGGTGGGATCCTCCACCATGCCGCACAAGGTAAACCCGATCGATTTCGAGAATTCCGAAGGCAACATCGGTGTTGCGAATGCGTTGTTGCGCCATCTCGCCGACAAGCTCCCGGTGTCGCGCTGGCAGCGCGACCTCTCGGACTCGACTGCGCTGCGTAACGTAGGCAACGCGCTGGGCCATACCCTGCTGGCGTATGTGGCCTGCCTGCGCGGCCTCGGCAAGCTCGAGACGAACCCGGCGCGCCTGGCCGAGGACCTCGAGGCGAACTGGGAGGTGCTGGCCGAACCGGTGCAGCAGGTGATGCGCCGCTACGGCGTGGCTGATGCCTACGAAAAGCTGAAGGACCTGACGCGCGGCAAAGGGATCGACGAAAAGCGCATCGCGGCCTTCATTCGCACGTTGCCGATCCCGGCCGAGGCCAGGAAGCGGCTGCTCCAGTTGACCCCCGCCCTGTATACGGGCCTCGCCGCCGACCTCGCGCGTCGGATCTAACCCAATCGTTTTCCAACGACGCGCTTAGCCGCGCGCCTCGGCCATGCTTTACGCAATCACGATCTTCCTGTCCTCGTTCCTGCTGTTCCTGGTCCAGCCGCTGATCGCGCGGCTGATCCTGCCGTGGTTCGGCGGCACGGCGGCGGTCTGGACCACCTGCATGCTGTTCTTCCAGTGCATCCTGCTTGCGGGTTATGCGTATGCGCATGCCACCTCGGCCAAACTGGGGCCCAGGGGACAGGCGATCCTGCACACGATCCTGCTGGCCGCGGCGGCCGCCACGCTGCCGATCCTGCCGGACCCGTCCTGGAAGCCGGAAGGCGGCGGTGAGCCGATCTCGCGGATCCTGCTCCTGCTCACGGCTACCGTAGGGCTGCCGTACCTGCTGATCTCGTCAACGAGCCCGCTGGTGCAAGCCTGGTTCTCCCGGGCGCGGCCCGGGGCGAACCCGTATCGCCTGTTCGCGGTTTCCAATTTCGCCTCGCTCCTCGCCTTGGTCGGCTACCCGCTGTTCGTCGAGCCCAACCTGACCAATGGCCAGCAGGTGTACGGGTGGTCGTGGATGTTCGCGGGGTTCGCGGTTCTGTGCTCAGCGCTCGCGTGGACGGCTGCGAAGGCGCAGCCCGGAGCGCTCGCCAATGCATCGGCCGTCGTCGCCGATGCCCCCGCACCCCGCGGCCGGGAGATAGCGCTGTGGCTGGCGTTGTCGGCCACCGGGTCGGTGATCCTGCTGGCGGTCACGAACCACATCACCCAGAACATTGCCGCGATTCCGCTGCTGTGGCTGGCGCCCCTGACGCTGTACCTGCTCACCTTCATCCTCTGCTTCGAGGGCCAGGGGCTGTATCGCCAGGCATGGTGGTGGCCCGTGGTCCTTGCGGCCGTCGGTGCGATGGCCTGGCTGCTGGTCGAGCCGGACCACCAGTTCGACCTGTACGTGCAGCTGGGCGTATTCCTGACCGGGCTCTTCATTGCGTGCATGTTCTGCCATGGCGAGCTGTACCGCCTGCGGCCGGCGAACCGCCACCTGACGGCCTTCTACCTGTGGGTGTCGGTGGGCGGCGCGCTCGGTGGATTGTTCGTCGCCGTTGTTGCGCCGCTCGCATTCAAGGCCTATTACGAACTCGGCATCGGATTGGCGGCCTGTGCGCTGCTGGCTGCGATCGTCTACCGGTCGCTGAATCGCATTGCGCTGGGCGCGAGCCTGGTGCTGCTCCTCGGCACGACGGGGGCGGTAACCTACGACGCGATCAAGTTCCAGGACTACGCCCGCCTGACGGTGCGCAATTTCTACGGCGTGCTCAGGGTCAAGGAGTACGGCACCGAGGGCGAGGAAGACCACCTCCGGCGCCTGCTCCACGGCACCATCATGCACGGCGAGCAATACATGAACGGCTCCAAGCGCCAAGAGCTGACCAGCTACTACCAGGTCACTTCAGGCATAGGCAAGGCCATAGCGTCCAAACAGGCCGGTGGGCCGATTCGCGTCGGCGTGATCGGGCTGGGCACGGGCACGCTGGCCGGGTACGGCCGCAAGGGCGATTTCTACAAGTTCTACGACATCAACCCGGCCGTGGTGACCATTGCCCGGAGCGATTTCAAGTACCTCGGCGACAGCGAGGCCAAGATCGAGGTCGCACTCGGCGACGCGCGCCTGACGCTCGAGCGCGACGCGCCGGAGAAGTTCGACGTGCTGGCCGTGGACGCGTTTTCAAGCGACTCGATTCCCGTCCACCTTATTACCAGGGAGGCGCTGGCCGTCTACCTGCGGCACATGAAGCCCGGCGGCATCATCGCGTTCCATGTCTCCAACCGCTTCCTCAACCTCGGCCCCGTCGTCGGCCAGCTCGCCAAGGTTTCGGGCGCGCATGCCGTGAACGTCTATGAGAAGGGCGAGGAGGACCGCACGCAGAGCGACTGGGTGCTCGTGTCCCTGGACAGGAAGGCGCTCGAGGACAAGGTCATCAAGGATGTGTCCGAGCCGGTGGAAGAGCGGCCCTTATGGAGGCTCTGGACCGACGACTACAACAACCTGGTGCAGATCCTCAAGTAGCGCGGGGCGGTCCTAGACGACTGCGCCGTCGTTTTCCTCGCGCTTGCCTTTCTTCGCCTTGCTGATGAACTGCGAGCGGTCGACTTTCAGCCACATCAGCAGCGGGCTCGCGACCAGCACCGAAGAGTAGATGCCGAAGCAGATGCCGATGGTGAGCGCCAGCGCGAAGTAGTGCAGCGCCGGCCCGCCGAAGATGAGCATGGTGGTGACCATGATCTGCGTGCTGCCGTGCGTGATGATCGTGCGCGAGATGGTGCCGGTGATGGCGGCGTCAATGACGTCAGGCGTGCTCGCCTTCCTCATCTTGCGGAAGTTTTCGCGCACCCGGTCGAACACGACCACCGATTCGTTGACCGAGTAGCCGAGCACCGCCAGTACGGCGGCGAGTACCGGCAGCGAGAATTCCCACTGGAAGAGCGCGAAGAAGCCCAGGATGATCACGACGTCGTGCAGGTTGGCGATGATCGCCGACAGGCCGAACTTCCATTCGAATCGCAGCGCCAGGTAGAGCACGATGCCGATAGACACGACAAGAAGTGCCAGTGCGCCGTTCTCGGCCAGTTCCTTGCCCACCTGCGGGCCCACGAATTCGACGCGACGCAGTTCCGCGCCCTTGTTGTCTGCCTGCAGCGTGGAGAGCACTTTCTGCGACAGGTCGGCGCTCGACTGACCTTGCACGAGCGGCATCCGGATCATGACGTCGCGGGAGGACCCGAAATTCTGCACCGCGGTGTCCTTGAATCCGGCCTTGTCCAGCGCGCTGCGGATCCGGTCCACGTCGGCCGTGTCCTTGTAGCTGATTTCCATGACCGTGCCGCCGGTGAATTCCACCGAGAAGTGCAGGCCCTTGGTCACGAGGAACGCGACCGCGAGGAGGAAGGTGACGAGCGAAATGATGTTGAACACCAGCGCATGCCGCATGAACGGGATGGTGCGGCGGATCTTGAAGAATTCCATGGTCGCTTACTTCCAGCCGGTGTCGCCGATGGACAGGTGCTGCACCCGCCGCCGGTGACCGTAGATCAGGTTGACGATCGCGCGCGACACCATCACCGACGAGAAGATCGAGGTGAGGATGCCCAGGCAGTGGACCACGGCGAACCCGCGCACCGCGCCCGAGCCGAAGATCAGCAGCGCGAGGCCCGCAATCAGCGTGGTGATGTTCGAGTCCAGGATGGTGCCGAAGGCGCGGTCGTAGCCCGCGCTGATGGCCGCCTGCGGCGTGGCGCCGCCACGGACTTCCTCGCGGATGCGCTCGTTGATCAGCACGTTGGCGTCGATCGCCATGCCCAGGGTCAGCGCAATGGCGGCGATGCCTGGCAGCGTGAGGGTGGCCTGCAGGAGCGACAGCAGGGCCACCAGGAAGAGCAGGTTCACGCCCAGTGCCGCCGAGGAGATCAGGCCGAACAGCACGTAGTACGCCGACATGAACACGACGATGGCGATGAACCCCCACTTGGTGGAGTTGAAGCCCTTCTCGATGTTGTCCTTGCCCAGGCTCGGGCCGACGGTGCGCTCCTCGATGATTTCCATCGGCGCCGCCAGCGAGCCGGCGCGCAGGAGCAGCGCCGTGTCGTTCGCTTCGATGGTGTTCATGCGTCCCGAAATCTGGACACGGCCGCCACCGATTTCGGCGCGGATCACCGGGGCGGTCACGACTTCGCCCTTGCCCTTTTCGATCAGCAGGATTGCCATGCGCTTGCCGACGCTTTCCCGCGTTACATCGCGGAAGATGCGCGCGCCGGTGCCGTCAAGCGTCAAGTGCACTGCGGGCTCCTGGGTCTGGTTGTCGAACCCGGGCTGCGCGTCGGTCAGCCGGTCGCCGGTGAGGACCACGGCCTTCTTCACAAGCAGCGGGGCGCCGTTCCTCTCGACGTAGTACTCGTCGCCGAACGGCACTTCGCCCCTGGCCGCCGCGGCCAGCGTCTCGGGGTTCATCCTCTCCTCGTCCACCATGCGGATTTCGAGGCTGGCCGTGCGGCCGAGGATGTCCTTGGCCTTGGCCGTGTCCTGCACGCCGGGCAGTTGTACAACGATGCGGTCGGCGCCCTGCTGCTGGATCACCGGCTCGGCGACACCCAGTTCGTTGATCCGGTTGTGCAGGGTTGTGATGTTCTGCTTCAGCGCGTACTCCTGCGTGCGCTTGGCGGCCTCCTGCTTCAGCGAGCCGGAGAGGCGGAACTCCTCGCCGTCCTGCGATTCCGTCAGCTGCAGGTCGGGGATGCTGTCCTGGATCAGGCGCTTGGCTTTCTCGCGGGTCTCGGCGTCGCGAAAGCGCACGCGCACGTTCTGGCCTTCGCGCGCGATTCCCGAGTGCCGGATGTTCTTCTCGCGCAGCTGGCTGCGGGCATCCCCGGCGAGGCTGTCGAGGCGCTTGGTGAGGGCCGCCTGCATGTCCACCTGGAGCAGGAAGTGCACGCCGCCGCGCAGGTCGAGGCCGAGGTACATCGGCAGCGCGTGGATGGCGGTCAGCCAGTTGGGCGAGGACGAAAGCAGGTTCAGCGCGACCACGTAGGTCGGGTTGGCCGGGTCGGGATTCAGGGCCTGCGTGGCGAGGTCCTTGGCCTTGAGTTGCGTGTCGGTGTCCGCGAAGCGAACGCGGACGCTGTTGACATCGATCAGCGCTGCCGTGTAGGCGACGTTGCCCTTCTTGAAGGCTTCCTCGACGCGCGCGAGCACCGAGGCGTCGACCTTGACGGTGGCCTTGCCGCTGGACACCTGCACGGCAGGCGATTCGCCGTAGAAGTTGGGCAGCGTGTACAGGAACGCGATCACCACGGTGAGCGCGATGAGGGCGTATTTCCAGGCGGGGTATCGGTTCACTGTTGTCTACTCGAGGCGGTCTGCTTGGTGCGGGCTACTGCAGGGTCTTGAGCGTGCCCTTGGGTAGCAGCGTCTGCACCGCGGCCTTCTGCACGCTGATTTCCGTGTTGGGGGCGATTTCCAGGGTGACGTAGGCCTCGGTGAGCTTGCTGATGCGGCCGAGGATGCCGCCAGCGGTGATCACTTCGTCGCCCTTCTGCAGGGCTTCGATCATGGCCTTGGCCTCCTTCGAGCGCTTCATCTGCGGGCGGATCATCAGGAAATACAGCACTACGAACATCAGCACGATGGGCAAGAGGCCCATCAAGCCGCCATCTCCGCCTCCGGCGGCGGGCGCCTGAGCGTATGCGTTGGAAATCAGCACGGGAAACTCCTGGGATTCGGTTGAGCGAAAAGCGAGAAAAAGCGCGAAATTATAACAGCTTGCGTTGTTTTACCCGTCCGCCGAGGCTAACCTGCGGCGTTCGACCAGCAGGCGGGCCGTCACCGCGGGAAGCGACTGGGTCGCGATGCCTTCGCGCAATTCCCGCATCAGCACCTGATAGTAGTGGAGGTTGTGGATCGTGCCGAGGCGGGCGCCAAGGATTTCTTTCGCGCGCTGCAAGTGGTGCAGGTAGGCTCGCGTGAAGTTTGCGCAGCAATAGCAGCTGCAGGTCGCATCCAGCGGGGCCGTATCTTCCTTGTACTGCGCGTTGCGGATCTTGACGTCGCCAAAGCGCGTGAAGAGCCAACCGTTCCTCGCGTTGCGGGTGGGCAGCACGCAGTCGAACATGTCGATCCCGGCGAGCACGCCCCGGATGAGGTCTTCCGGCGTGCCCACGCCCATGAGATAGCGGGGCTTGGCCGCCGGCAGGCGGGGCGCGGTGTGGGCAAGGATGCGTTGCATGTCCGCCTTCGGTTCGCCCACGGACAGCCCGCCGATTGCGTAGCCGTCGAACCCGATCGCCTCCAGCCCGGCGAGCGACTCGTCGCGCAGCGCCTCGAACATCCCGCCCTGCACGATCCCGAACAGGGCGTTGGGGTTGCCTTCGTGCGTGCGGCGGGATCGCTCCGCCCAGCGAAGGCTGAGGCGCATGGAGTCCGCCGTTTCCTGCTCGGTGGCCGGATGGGCGGTGCATTCGTCGAAGATCATCACGATGTCGGAGTTGAGCACGCGCTGGATGCGCATCGACTCCTCGGGCGTGAGCATCAGCTTGTCGCCGTTGATCGGCGAGGCGAACCGCACGCCCTCCTCCGAAATCTTGCGCATGGCCCCCAGGCTGAACACCTGGAAGCCGCCCGAGTCGGTCAGGATCGGGGCATCCCAGGCCATGAACCGGTGCAGGCCGCCATGCTTTGCGATGACCTCCAGCCCCGGGCGCAACCACAGGTGGAAGGTGTTGCCGAGCACGACCTGCGCGCCGATCTCGCGCAGTTCCAGCGGAGACATGGCCTTTACGGTGCCGTAGGTCCCGACCGGCATGAACACCGGGGTCTCCACCGTGCCGTGCGCGAGTTCGAGCCGGCCGCGCCGCGCGGCGCCGTCCGTGGCGAGCAGGCTGAACTTCATCGGGACGCCTTAAGGGGCTTTGTCGATCAGCATCGCATCGCCGTACGAGAAAAACCGGTAGCGCTTGGCGATGGCGTGCTTGTAGGCGTCGCGGATGTTCTGGGTCCCGCCGAAGGCCGAGACCAGCATCAGGAGCGTGGACTTGGGCAGGTGGAAGTTGGTCAGCAGCCGATCCACCGTATTGAAGCGGTATCCCGGCGTGATGAACAGGTCGGTCTCCCCGCCGCTCGCCTTGAGCGTGCCGCTGCGTGAGGCGCTTTCCAGTGCCCGCAGCGCGGTCGTGCCCACGGCGAGTACCCGACCGCCGACCTTGCGGGCCGAGGCGATTGCGTCGACCGTTGCCTGGGGCACGTTGTAGCGCTCGCTGTGCATCTGGTGGTCGGCGACATCGTCGACGCGCACCGGCTGGAATGTTCCGGGGCCCACATGCAGGGTCACCCGAGCGATCTTCACGCCGCGGCCGGCAAGCGAGTCCAGCATGGGCAGGTCGAAATGCAGCCCGGCGGTCGGCGCGGCAACGGCGCCGGGCCTTTCGGCATAGACCGTCTGGTAGCGCTCGGCATCCTCGGGGCCCGGCGTGTGGGTGATGTAAGGCGGCAGCGGCACCGAGCCGTGATACTCGAGCACGGCTTCCACCGGCTCCGAAAACCGCAGGTGGTAGAGGTCGCGCTCGCGGCCGAGCACGGTCGCCGTCACCGCTTCGCCCACGTTGATCGTCGCGCCGATGGCGGTCGGGTGGTTGGAGCGGATCAGGACGAAGGCCTCGTGCGTGCCCAGCATCCGCTCGACGAAGACCTCGAGCTTGCCGCCGGTGCTCTTCCTGGCGTGGAGCCGGGCATTGATGACCCGGGTGTCGTTGATCACCAGCACATCGTGGAAGCCGATGAGTCCCGGCAGGTCCGCGAATACGAGGTCCTGGAGCGACCCGCTCATGCCGTCCAGGCGCAGCAGACGGCTCGCGCGGCGTTGCGCGGCGGGGTGCTGTGCGATCAGCTCTTCGGGAAGCGCATAATCGAATTCGGCGACGCGCATGGGTGCGAATTATATAGATGCGCGCAGTTCGGGTCGGGGCGCATCCGCAGGATCCGGCCCGCATGCGATAATCCGCGCCTCCCGCAATGCCGGAATGGCGGAATTGGTAGACGCAGCGGACTCAAAATCCGCCGACTAATCATCGTAAGGGTTCGAGTCCCTTTTCCGGCACCAGCTTTTTGAAAATATCCTGTGCTGGCAGGCACTTGCCATACTGCGGTTGCTAGACAACTGTGCAGCCTGAAGGTAGTCTAGGTTCGACCTTGAGGGGGGGAGTCTGCATGGGCATGGCCCAGGTCCATGTTTTGCCAGCGATGAAAAACACCATCGTCGTCGTAGATGACCAGTCGACCGGCCGCGCCATCCTCGAGCAGGTAGTGCGCGGGCTGGACGACCGCGTCGTGGTGCAGCCGTTCGCGCGACCGGTGGATGCGGTCGTGTGGGCCACCAAGCACGTGGCCGACCTGGTGCTGGTCGACTACTCGATGCCCGACATGGACGGCATCGAGTTCGTGAAGCGCCTGCGCGCGCTGCCCGGCTACGAGCACGTGCCGATGGTCATGGTCACCGTCCACGACGATCGCAAGATCCGCTATGCGGCGCTGGATGCCGGCATCACCGATTTCCTGATCAAGCCGATCGATGCGCGCGAGTGCCTTGCCCGCTGCCGCAACCTCATCACGCTGCGCCGCCAGCAGCTGGCGCTCGAGGACAGGAAGCGCCTGCTCGAAGGCATGGTCGAGGATGCGACCCAGGAAATCCGCGAACGCGAAAAGGAAACCCTGCTGCGCCTCGCGCGCGCCGGCGAATTCCGCGACGAGGAAACCGGCAACCACCTGATCCGCATGGCGCGCTACTCGCGCCTGATTGCCGACACCATCGGCCTGACGCACGAGGAGGCGGAGACGGTCGAGCTCGCCGCCCCGCTGCACGACATCGGCAAGATCGGCATCCCGGACGGGATCCTGCTCAAACCGGGCCGGCTGGACGAGGCCGAACTCAAGATCATGCGGCGGCACCCGGTGATCGGGCACGAGATACTCAAGGGCAGCGCGTCCAAGTATGTGCGCATGGGCGCCCTCATCGCGCTGGGCCACCACGAGAAGTACGACGGCTCGGGCTACCCGAACGGGCTGGTCGGCGACCATATCCCGCTGTGCGCGCGAGTGGTCGCGGTGGCCGATGTCTACGACGCGCTGACGGCGGTGCGCCCGTACAAGAAGGCCTGGCCGGTCGAAGAGGCCTTCGAATTCCTGCGCGCGCAGCGCGGCCGGCATTTCGACCCGCACATGGTCGATGCCTTCCTCGGCGTCGCGCACGATGTCGCGCGCATACAGCAGGAACTGGGCGACCAGGTCGCTGCGCAGGAAGCGCTGCCCTGATAGCCATGCCGGCATTCATCAAGGCGCTGCGCATCCGGCTCGCGGCGCGTCCGGACACCGAGCACGAGCAGGCGCTGGTGCGCATCGTGGTTACTGTGGCGCTCGGGCTCTACATGTTGAGGGGCTGGGACTTCGAGCATGCCGGCACGTTGCAGCCGGACGTGCTGGTTTTCTTCGCCTACCTGGCGGTGTCGGCGGTCACGCTGGCCTGGACTCTTGCGTCTTCCAGCGTTTCCCATGTGCGCCGCGTGCTTGGCCTGTCCGCCGACATCGCCACGGTCACCTGGACAATGTGGTTCTTCGAAGAGCGCGCACTCGCACTATTCCTGATTTACGTTTGGGTAACGCTCGCCAACGGCTTTCGATTCGGGCCTCGCTATCTGCTCCTCTCGCTCGGCGCTAGCAGCGCGGGATTCATGTCGGTGTTGGCCAACAGCCCTTTTTGGAGTGTCCATCGTGATGAGGGGGCGGGACTGCTGCTTGGGTTGGTCGTTCTCAGCCTTTACGTCCTCTCCCTCGTGAACCGCATGTTCGACGCCCTGTCGCGGGCCGAGGCGGCCAACCTCGCAAAGCGCAGGTTCATCTCTGTCGTCAGCCACGAAATGCGCACACCGCTGAACGCGATCATCGGCATGGCGGACCTCCTGCGCGATACCCAGCTCACCCGCGAGCAGGCCGACATGCTGCAGACGCTGCGCAGCTCCTCGCAGATGATGCTCGGCCTTGTAGAGGAAGTGCTCGACTTCTCCAAGATCGAGGCCGGCAGGCTGAACCTCGAGCGCGCCGCCTTCGACCTGCACGCCTTGGTCAACAGCACGTCGCGCATCGTTGCAGCGCAGGCCTCGGCCAAGGGCGTCCAGTTCGTGGTGTCGATCATGCCGGAGGTCCCGCCCGCATTGCTGGGCGACCCCCACCACCTGCGCCAGGTCCTGATCAACATCACCAGCAACGCGGTGAAGTTCACCGAGCGCGGCAGCGTGACACTGCACGTGTCGGCCGAGGAGGACAGTGCGGCCGCGGTGCGGCTCAAATTCTCGGTGCGCGACACCGGCATCGGCATCGCGCCGGAGGCCCAGAAGCGGATCTTCGAGAGTTTCGCGCAGGCCGACCAGTCCACCACGCGGCGCTTCGGTGGTACTGGCCTGGGCACGACGATCGCGCGCCAGCTGGTGGAGCTCATGGGGGGACGCATCGGCCTGGAAAGCGCAGTGGGCCTGGGCAGCACGTTCTGGTTCGAAGTCGCGCTCGACAAGCAACCAGAGAAGCCCGAGGCCGGCAGCGGTGAGCTCGCCGATGCGCGAATCCTCCTCGTGGGGTTTCCGGCAGCTGAACTGGTGCCGTTGTCGGATGCGCTCCAGTCCTGGGGCGCCGCCCCCATCGCGGTTGAAAGCGTCGAGGAAGGCGCGCAGCGGCTGGCTGCTGAAATCAGCCTCGCCAAGCCTTACCACAGCGCATTGATCTACGGTGCCGGCGGGTCGGTCGGCGCGCAGCTGGCACAGCGTTTCGCCCGGGCAGTGCCCAATCCAGCACCGCCTGCCATCCTGTGTGCGCCGCGCGAAAACCAGGTGCAGCGGTTTGCGGCGCTGTCGGCAGGCTATGCGGCCGTGCTCGAGCTGCCCTTCGACAAGCGGCAGCTGTTCAACGTGCTGCACTCC
>Ga0214919_10009105_pt1 | contig 12856 bp, 8 predicted proteins | sample LL1503_MetaG_FD_177994 | JGI IMG/M metagenome (GOLD analysis project Ga0214919, IMG submission 177994) | Freshwater microbial communities from Lake Lanier, Atlanta, Georgia, United States - LL-1503 | ecosystem: Environmental > Aquatic > Freshwater > Lake | place: USA: Georgia | collected 2015-03-15
CGCCGGGTACGTTGAGTAACTCCATCGGCGTGAACGGGCACGATGGGTTATTAAAAATGGTGGAGGTGGCGGGAGTTGAACCGGGTTTCCTTGGGCCTTACAATGATGCATAAACCAATGCTTAATAGATATTTAATTTTTTTATCTCAATTTTTTATCTCTGAAAAATAAGCTCAAAATTGGGTCATTTAGCGGGTGTCTAGCGGGTGATTTTTAGCTGCTAGCGGTAAATTCCGGGCTGCCCAGTGCGAAAGAATTAAAGCTCCGGATTCATAATCGAAGCGAGCCATCGCTATGGAGTCCAAGCGAGCATTCCTGGTAGAGTTTTGGTTTAGGAATTCGAACTTGCATTATCACAAAAATTATACATAGTTTGTGACAATAAAAATTAGATGAATGTATTATATCCAATTGATCAAAAGATTTTAAGGTCATCATGGTCAAAAAAGAATCCTTTGCCATTTACATCTAAGGATATTGAACGTCATTTCCCGGTCCAGCCAGCAGCCATCCGGCAAGCGCTCGCTCGTTTGGTGAAAGCGGGAAAGCTCCGCCGTATCCGTCGCGGGTTCTACGAGCGACCCAGGGCCCATCCCTTATTGGGTCAAACGGCCCCCAACCCCCTGACCGTGGTAGAGTCCGTGATGCGCGCGCGAGGTGCGTCTTGGGAGGTGGCGGGAGCGCATGCAGCCAATCTGCTTGGATTATCGGAGCAGGTGCCGGCGCAGTTGGTGATCAAAACCACGGCAAGCATACCTCCGATTAATTTGGGCAAGGCCCTGATTAGATTCGAGCGGGTTGCCCCCAGTAGACTGCTGGGCACCCGCGGATCATCCCGCTTGGTGATCCAGGCGATTCGTCATCTCGGATTAAAAAACGTTGGTCCCCGTGTCATCGCCCAACTTCGCGCTCAGCTAAAGCCAAAGACTAAGCGTGAATTAGGGAAACTCTCCAGTGGACTGCCGCGCTGGATGCAGCCCATTATTTTAGAAATTGCAGCAGAGCTCGTGGTCCATGAACGCCCTCATCAAACTAACACCCAAGCAACGCGCAGAGGTATTTGATGCTACCGCCCTCAAGTTGGGCTTCGCCATCACTTCAATTGTAGAAAAGGACTTCTGGGTGTGCTGGATCCTCAGTCAGCTCTTCAATGCTGAGCATGGTTTCGGCAGGCACATCGTCTTCAAGGGCGGAACATCATTATCGAAGGCTTATGCTGCGATTGAACGATTCTCGGAAGACGTGGATATTACGATAGGTCGAGAACTCCTTGGCTTTGACACCGATCAACATGATCCGGAGAAAGCGCCGAGTGCTTCCCAGAGGAAAAAGCGCATTGAAGCGCTCCATGCAGCCTGCTCACAATGGGTTGCGGGCGAGTTGAAGACTAAATTAGAAGCCTCGACGAAGCACACTCTGGGCGCCGAAGGTTGGTCCTATGAAGTGGATCAAAGGGATGAAACCCAACTGACCCTGCTCTTCCACTATCCTAGCGTGGTGCCCGCGGCAAGCGGCGAAGAATACAATCACCGTACGGTAAAAATCGAATGCGGTGCGAAAGCGGATCTTTGGCCTGTAACTGAAAAAGAAATCATGCCCTACGTCGTCGCAGTGATACCGGATCTTGCGAAGAGCGCGACCATCAAGGTTCAAACCTTGAATTTGGAGCGGACCTTTTGGGAGAAGGCGACGATCCTGCACGCAGAAGCCCATCGGCCGGAGGAAAAAGCCCCGCAGGAGAAATACGCACGGCACTATGTTGATTTGGCGGTGCTTTCAAGTACGGATGCTGGGCAGAGGGCCTTGCGAGAACTTGAATTACTCAAGCGTGTCGTGAGCTTCAAGGAGGCCTTTTACCCATCAAGGACTGCAAGTTATGCGACCGCTAAGCCAGGTAGCTTTAAACTGCTGCCGGCGGCGTATCATGCCAAGTTTCTGGAAGCCGATTACCGCAAAATGCGCCCAATGTTTTTCGGAACGCCCCTAACGTGGGCCGAGGTGATCGCGCGCCTTACTCAGCTCGAAGCGCAGATCAATGGGTAGGGCACTTATTTATTATTGAGGCCGATTTCGCGACCTATTTGCGGAGGTCTACTTCGAGCAGCTCGGCTGATCGAAAGCCCGGAGTTTCGGGCTCACTTTGATCCTGAAGCGGGGCCCATCGCGACAAAACGACTCGAGCCTTTCGGTGTATCGATCACGATCTTAGCGGACATGGTGTCGACGGGCTAGGCTAGCTTAGCGGTCTTGCTCCTTCCGCTGCCCGCCCGCGATTTCATCCCCGGTCGCACGCTGGGTACGTTGAATAACTCAATCGGCGTGAACGGGCACAATGGGTTATTAAAATGGTGGAGGTGGCGGGAGTTGAACCGGGTTTCCTTGGGCCTTACAATGATGCATAAACCAATGTTTAATAGATATTTAATTTTTTTATCTCAATTTTTTATCTCTGAAAAATAAGCTCAAAATTGGGTCATTTAGTGGGTGTCTAGCGGGTGATTTTTGGCTGCTAGTGGTGCATACGTAGGCCAAGCCCAAGCGATCGCCCTGAGCTTCAATTCTAGTGCCCGGAGAGTCCTCCGGTAGCCAGAGATCCGGGGCAGGGCACTCGCCTCATGAGTGCACAGATCGAGCATCAGAATTCTTAAGGGGCGCTTGCCCGGTCGGCATCCACTCCTTAACTTTTGAATTATGAATGAACTCGTTTTTCAGATCACCCAGGAGGCAGACGGCGGGTTTGTGGCCGAGGCTTTGGGCGAGAGCATTATCACGCAGGCAGAAACTTGGGAGGAATTACGCGCCAATGTACGGGAGGCTGTGACGGCGTTTTACTTCGATCGCCCGTCCCCATCACGCCTGCGTCCGCATCTGGTTCGTGACGAGGTTTTGGCTTGAAGCTGCCTCGCGATCTTTACGGCCGTGAGTTGGCGCGAACATTTTGCGCCCGATGGGGCTATACCAAGGTTCATCAGGTCGGTAGCCATATCATCCTTCAGACAGAAACGCCTCGGCATCACCGTATCGCAATTCCCGATCACAAGCCGCTCGTATAGGCACGCTTAATGCAATCCTACAGTCCATTGTAGATTATTGATCAATAACAGCTTGTTTTCCGCGTCGTGGGCTATTTGGCAGTATTTACCAACTGCGCGACAGTTCCCATCGCCAGAAATACGCGGTTAGGATCGATCCCCAACAACGTGAATCCGAACTTTCTATAAAATGTCAGTGCGAGATCGTCCTTGGCGTCGGCGACCACCGCTAGTGAGGCAACCTGAAGCGACTGGCGATGGGCTCGCGCCAACGCATCCATCAAAAGCAGCGAACCGGTGCCCGGAAACCGTTCGTCGCGGGCAAGGCGGCCGAGGAGTGTTGCCGGCAGTCGTGGATATCGCGGCAACTTCTTCTGCATTTGCTCCGGCAATTCCGCCACTTCGACGGTGAACGCAGAAAGGGTGTAGTAACCCACGATTGTTGTCGGGGTGGATTCTTCCACCATCGCGAAGCTGGCGGCAACACGCCTCTCTGTGTCTTTGCGTGCAAGCTGTTGCAGGTAGGTATTGAGCGCGGGACTCGCTGAACGAAAGCCCGCGCGATCATGCTGCTGGGTCAGCGGCTCAAAGCGGTAGATCATCAGGCTTAGACTTCCCGCTGGTAGCGCCCGAACGCGGCGCGAAGGGCAGCGTTCGGAGCCGCCGGAGCCAGCAACGCATCCACGAATTTCGTTGATTCATCCTCAGTGAGCTTGGCGCGCTTATGTTCCTCGATAACTTTACGTGCGCTTGTTTGCAACGTGTCGATCATGAAGCTGGTTAAGGTCGGATGCCCGGTGATCGCAACCGCACGTTCTAACATCTTTTTTAGATCACTGGGAATGCGGGCTTCCAGTCGAGCTGTCGGCGTGTGGGCCTGAGTGGATTTTGCCGTTAAAGTAGCCATACGAAAAATATACGGCAATTTGCCGTATGCGCAAATGCAAAAGCGTCCTCTTTTTCACTAGCTGTTGTAAGTTCAAAGCTCATAAATTAGTAGCTTACTAAGGTTGGACGTCTGTTCCTGTGTCTATGTCCCTATCATAGGCATCAACTCCGTATCAGGTGATGGCTTAGGCGGCCTCACACGGTCGGCCTGCTCCACCGTTCAGTCCATCTTCAGCGATTAATCTTCACGCTCGCGGCGAAAGCGTATCCCAAACCGCTATACGTGAGAATCGGCGCGGTTTTTCCTGTGGACTCAGAGATGTGTTGTCGCACCCGGCGGACCAACGTTTCTAGGGCTCGCTCGGCGCTTTGGTCGGTGCGGCCATAGAGACGTTCTAGTAGCATCGATCGGTCGACAGGGCCGTTAGAACTCATCAACTGCTCTAGCAGATTGAACTGCATGGTTGTCAGGCTGATTACCGTTGGTTGGGGTGCGGGAGTCTTGAGGGTTCGGCACTGGACTTGGAGGGTCCAATAATCCTCTTTACCCTGAGTGTGGTCTCGGGCGGTGTACTCCGAAGAACTCGTGGCAACGCGTCTTTTTAAAAGATTACGGATGATGGTCGCCAGTTCGATGCAGTTGACCGGCTTGCCCAAAAAAAGATCGGCGCCATTCCGATAGCACTGCACTCGGGTCTCGAGCGTGTCTCTGGCGGTGAGCACCACGATGGAACTAGTTGTGTTGCGGCGCACATAATCCACCAAAACCTCGCCGGCTTCATCCGGAAGTCCCAGATCGATTAGGGCGACGCCGAAGGTTTGACCGACGAGCTTTCGAAAGAACTCTAGGGCGTTGCCACACGAGACCACGCTGAATCCTTCGAGCTCGAGGAACTCGACAAGATCGCCGCGCAATCCGGCATCGTCTTCGACGAGTATCAACTGGGTCGTCATACCGCAATTTGTGGATTAGCCGTGGGAAACAATAGCTCGATTCCAAATCGGCCGACCGGCAAGGAGCAGACTTTGACTGCTCCCCCCATGTCTACCGTTAGTTTCTGAACCAGATAGAGTCCCAATCCGGTCCCTGAGCTGTTGCCGGAGTTACCGCCGCGATATCCTTTTTCAAGCAGTTTCTCGCCGTCCGGCCCGAGGGAGCACGCGCAGGGATTTTCAATTCTCAAGATGGCCCACGGGCTTTGCGCGCTAACGCTGATATCGATGACCGCCTCAGCGGGTACCGAATACTTCACCGCATTTTCGATTAGGTTGGAGAAGATGGTAGTGAGCAGGATCGGATCGACCCACGCGAAGACCGGGCCCCCTTCGGACAGTCGAAACTGGTGGGAGACGTTTTCCGTTCCATCTATGGAATGCTTAAAATGATGCTGCACGAAGGCGCGCAAATTAGTCTTTTGCAGTTCAATCGAACGAAGGTTGCCCCATTCACCCTGGGCCAAGGGAGATTTGAAAATCGACAATAAGCGCTGTAGTGGCGCGTGCATCCGTGCCACTACGGCTCTTTGTTGCTTGAAATCGGAGGTGCGTTCCGCGATTGCGACTTGGGTTTGTAGCGTCGCAAGGGGGGTTCGGTACTCATGCGAGACAAAATCAATAAACTCCTCCTGTCGCTGGCGGAATCGACGTTCTTGCTCGGCCCTCTCCTCTAGGCGCACGTGCTCCTCACGCAGTTGACGAAATCGGCTCAGGAGAGTGACCTGCGCCGCAAATGTTGTACTCACGCGCAGCCAGACCATTCCGGTCGCTTCGGGTGCACTTGATTGGATAATTCCGGTGAAATTCAGTGCCACCAAGAACATGCCGCTCAGGATTACTGCCATGGTGCAAATCACCCCAAGCCATCCAGGACCGCGCTCGCGCCACACCCGTCTGCACTGTCCGATCCCGACGATGATACTGACGAGGTTTATGACCGCCATCGCCTTACTAGCTTCCGGGTAGTACCCGAAAAAATTAGCGCAGATCGACACGCCCGACGCACCGATCATGCCAAGGTAAAAACTCCGTGCGATTCCTTGGGCTCGCGTAATTGCAAGGAAACTCATGCAAAACAGTGCGTAAACCGCGTAGCTTCCTAGATTCGCGGTGCGCAGCAAATCCTGAGCTAATTTCGGATACTCCGGTAAAAGGTACTGCCCCAAGTAGCCAGAGTTCCCCAATCGGACGATCGCCTGAATGAGGAGTAGGGCTGCAAACGCTAATTGCTGACGATCCCGGATGAGCAGCCAACCGATTACATTTAAGCTACCGAGCACTGCGAGCGTCAAGATTTCAGCGGCGATGACGGCGTGCTCCTTTTGGGTTAGGTTAACAAGATTATTGTACGAAACGAAGAAAGCGGAGAACTGCGTGATACTATCCGTCTGTAAGCGTATATATAATACTCGGCTGGTCTCTTCTGGTTGTGCCGGTCTCATCCTAAAGACAAAGCCTCGGTAAGGCACATTCCTCTGCACGAAAGGAAAGCGCGCACCCGATTCCTGTATTTTCCACGGTAGGTCTTGCCCCGGTGTAGGTTCAAAGACCTGCAGATTGCCAAGATAAGGTGGCATCACCACAAGGTACCCTTCTGCAGTTCCTGGTTTCGCTTTCAAACGAAACCAGTGCACGTCACGCGTGAAGCCGGCGTCGAAGTAACCTTCGATGCGCCTAAATTTTACCGAGCCGCTCTGATTTAAAGCGGCAACGGAGGCGATCGTGGCTCCGTCGCCGGACTCCCGCCATACCTCCGTTTCCACCATTCGCCATTCCTCGGCTGCTCCAAGGGTTGGTTGAATGAAGGCAAGTAAAGCAGCCCCGATCCACGTCACGCCGTGGCGCAAGTCCAGTCGTAAGGCCATGGCCTCGGTCAAGCAGCTGTAATCCCAATGACGCATTGCTAATAGCCAATATCTAGAGAGGCGATGGGGTGAAATCACGAAGCAATTAGAAATGTCGGATTTTGTCAGTTTTTGTCAGATGTTGCGGGTTTCGCGCCGGAATCCGCATGGGTAAGATGATCTGCTCTGCAGACATGAAAACAAACCATAATCGGGATTTCCCCCCTGCGGCACCGACGGTTAGTCCCCTCGCTTGGCGGTGCCATGGCGAGACGGACCACTCGGGGCTCGGCCCTTTTTTGTGGAAGGTTTGCTCCAAGGTGGTGGCTGCCGACCTGAAAACAACGCTGCTCCCCAGCTCCTTTAGACGCTGGCGGCTCTCGCATTGACTCGCTCTGCGTTGGCAGGACAGCGCGGTCCCATACCACAGCCGCGAGTCCAATCGGCCGCCTTCGCCTCAGAGCTATCTTCGCCGCGATTAATCCTAACCCCTGCCCATTTTTTAAAATGAAGTTTGCTCTAAACGATCTTATATCTCCCGGCGTTCGTGTACGCCCCTGGCGGCAAGGCTTTTGGGTGGCGCTTTTCGGTCTCATGTTCACAAGCCCGCTGCTTGCTAGTGCGCCTAGCTCACCGACCGGCGTTAGCGCCACGGCCGGCGTAGGACAAGCCACTATAAGCTTCACCGCCTCGGGCAGCACCGGGGGATCAGCCATCCGATATTATGAGGTGACCTCGTCACCTGGTAGCGTTTCGGCGACGGGAGGTGGCTCACCGATTGTAATTAACGGCCTCACTAACGGCACATCCTATACCTTCACGGTCAAAGCCTATAACTCGGATCCCTCTAATTCCAGCAGTGTCGCCTCCACCGCTTCTAACTCAATAACCCCAAGCTCCAGTGGCACGTATCGGGATGCCAGTAATGTCGTCTACAGTTACCATACGGGTAGCTTAACTGCATCAGTTGGCCCGCAATCTGGAACGTTACCGTCAGGCGCGATAACAATTCCGAGTAGCATCTCGGTGGGCGGAAACACCTACAACGTCACCAGCATCGGCTATTCCGGTTTCGAAAACTGTTCCGGCATAACCAGCGTGAGTATTCCCAATTCCGTGACTTCGATCGGGAGCAGGGCTTTCAGATCCGATACAGCCCTTACAGGCATCACTCTACCTTCTTCGCTTCAAAGCATTCCCTCTTCCTGCTTCTTCCAATGCTCAGGTCTCGCCCAGGTAGATTTTCCAGCGACATCGAACTTGGTCATCGAAAGTAGTGCATTTAATGGTTGTACGGCTCTGCGCGTGATTGCGATCCCTGATTCTGTTTCGGCAATCTTAGATAGCGCTTTTAGTGGCTGCTCAAGGCTGACGACGGTAACTCTGCCGAGTGGTTTGACGATTTTATCCAACAGTACTTTTTCGAGCTGCGGACGACTCTCGACGATTTCGCTTCCTAGTACGTTAACCACGATTTCTGCGAATTGTTTTTTAGGCTGCAATGGACTTACGACCATCACTATTCCAGCCGCAGTCACATCAATTGCCACCCAAGCTTTTTCGGGGTGTGGTAGCTTGGGGAAGGTTTATTTTATGGGCTCGGCGGCACCGACGACTGCGGTAAGTGCATTCAATAACATCGCGACCGGAGCAATCGGGTATTATCCTAATGGCGGCGCCAACTACGTTAGTACATTGGCTGTTCTTACACCTCAGTTGGCGTTCACGGCCGCTAACTATGCGGCGCCGGGAGTGCCCACCGCTGTGAGCGCCGCGGCGGGTAACAACGCAGCTACCGTGAGCTTTGCCGCTCCCGTTCCCGATGGCTCCGCAGGTATTCTCAGCTACACCGTGACAGCAAGTCCTGGCGGGGCGACCGCCTCCGGCTACGCCTCTCCGCTAACAGTGACCGGTCTTACCAACGGCAATAGCTACACCTTCACCGTAACCGCGACCAACGCCATCGGTACGGGAACGTCCTCTAGCGCCTCGGGCAGTGTGACACCTTTGGCGACCTTGCCGGGCAGGCCGACGAACACCAAAGCAGCGTTTAACACGGGTGCGAGTGGAACGATTTCCGTGAGCTTCAGCGCGCCGGCCAACAACGGTGGAACTGCGATTACTAATTACGAGGTGACCGCGCAAGTGGCAGACGGGTCAACTGTAGAGACCGTCATCACGACGGGCGCGAGTTCACCGATCAGTGTCACGGGTTTAACCAATGCGCGGCCCTATATCTTCACGGTGCGGGCGAACAACGGTTCACGGGGCGCTGCTTCCGACCCCTCGAACTGGGAATACCCCTCGACCCCACCAGCCGCGCCGACGAATGTCACCGCGGTCGCCGCCAATGGTAGCGCCACCTTGTCATTTACCCCTCCGGCCACCATCGGAGGTGGATACATCCAATACTATAATGTTTATATCACCGGCGGCACTTATTCCAGAACCTACTACAACAAGATCTTCTATATTGGAACACCTGTTGTAGTGACAGGCCTCACGAACGGCACCGCTTACACTTTTAAGATGACGGCGACTAATTTTCCGGGAGGCCAAACCAGCCCAGATTCCGCAGCGTCGAATTCAATAACGCCTGTTTCAACCGTGGCTGGCAATCCCACCTCGGTCAGTGTTACCACCACTGATACGACTGCGACTGTCAGTTTCAGTGCCCCAACATCGGGCCCCGCGATAACCAGCTACACGGTGACGGCTATCCCTAGCGATGGTTCAACCGCTGTTACTGCGACAGGCGTAAGCACCTCGATTAATGTGACGGGGCTGACAACGGGCTTACCCTACTATTTTTCGGTCACGGCGACCGCTGCTAATGGGTCTACCAGCGCCGCCCAGGTCACAACCAACGCCAGCACCACGGCTGCCACCGCGCCATCGGCTCCCACTGGTGTAGACGCGACCGCCGGCGCAGGACAAGCGACGGTGAGTTTCACTGCTCCATCAGATAATGGATCAGCCATTACATCTTACACGGTGACCGCAACCCCTTTCAGTGGTTCATCGGTCACTGCCACCGGCTCCAGCTCACCGATCACGGTCACTGGACTCACTTTCGGCACTTCGTACACCTTTACCGTCAAAGCAACGAACCTAATCGGTACAGGGAGTAACTCGGCCGCCTCGGCTGCGGTCACGCCCTATTCCGTGCCCAACGCCCCCACGAGTGTCACCGCCATCGCCCGCAACGGCGCAGCCACCGTCAAATTTACAGCGCCATCTACCAATGGTCTCATGCCTATCACCGGCTTCACCGTAACCTCTACACCAGGAAATATTACAGCCACAGCCGCGACTTCTCCCATTTCAATCACGGGCCTCACCAACGGCACATCCTATACCTTTAAAGTTACTGCGACCAACGCTGCTGGAACCGGAGCCGCCTCCTCGGCATCGCCGGCTGTAACGCCGCTCGTCACGCTACCTTTTTGCTCCATCAGCTCAATAGTCCCTGCCAGCGGTCCTGCCGGGGCAACCGTTACTATTAGGGGCTACGGTTTCACGGGACTGACCGGTGTGACCGTAGGCGGAGTCGCCGCCACCGAACTTGCCGTCATCAATGACTATGTCGCACAAGCCACCATCCCTGTGGGAAGCGGTGCAGCAACCATTGTGGTGACGACTCCTGGGGGCACGAGTTCCGGAAGCTCCGGCAATACGTGGACGTACGCCAATACGCCACGTTTAGAAAACAATCTGCTTAACGCGCGCTATAGCCCGGCGCAGGTTTGGGATACTAATTACTCTTTGACCGGATCTTCACTTACTATCTGGGGTTTCGATTATCCAGTAAGCGGTCATTACCAGAAGGCCAGCCCCGTTTATCTGAACCAGTTGGCGACCCCCGTAGGGATCAATATGGGTGTCTACGCAGGAGCATCGTTGCGACGCATTTCAGGGGCGACGGCCAATATGTTTTACCGCTTCGTTCCCTCCTCGACCGACTTGATAGGCGGGCTCGCAGGTACCTTCGCGTTGGCTCTCTTCAATGCGGATGGAAGCTTCAACCAGCTGGTGGATCCCACGGGGGATATCTACGGCGTTTGCGCTGGGGCGGTCTTTTATCGGGGTTACTCGACTTGGGGCACCATCTTCACCTTGCAACAAGGTTTCACCAATGGCGGATCAACCACACTTAGTAATTTTGTCCAAAGCACTTCGGTGCTCTCTAGCGGCACCTACCTCAATGACAATATACAGGCAACCTATGGTCCCGCCGCAACTCAAGTGGCCTACGGTAGCGAGAGTACCCGGTACAGCTTGCAGTACTCGGCGTATGTTTTTCCCACCACGGGACTCGGTGCCTTCCAGACATTAGACGGATCGCCCGCAGTCACTAGTCCCACTACGGCCACGGCCACCGCCTCGCTCGACGGATCTACGATCCAGACGTTTACGTACAAAATTACCGCGAGCAATAATCCCAGTAGCTATGGTAGTACGGGACTCCCAGCTGGGTTGTCCTTTGACTCCGCCACGGGCATCATATCAGGCACGCCTAGCGCGACCGGAACCTTTCCAATTACGATCAGCGCCACGAATGCGATCGGTAAAGGATCCGCCACCCTTTCATTGGTAGTTTCCAGCAGCTTGGTAAAACCAGCGGTGACCAGTCCGTTATATGCTGTGGGTGTCGTCGGCCAAGCCTTCAACTATACCACTACGACCGCAACTCCGGCTACCAGCTTCGGCGTCTCCGCCGGCACGGGCTCGCTACCAGCGGGATTGAGTCTGACGGCCAGCGGAGCATCCGCCGGTGTTATATCCGGTACCCCGACCGCGGCGGGTACCTATGTATTTTCGCTTGAGGCCACCAATTCGGCGGGCACTAGCACCGCGCAACCGATCACCTTTGTGATCGCGGATAGCGCGACTCTCCCGGGAGCCCCCACGCTCGGATCGATCACGCCTGGGGCCAATAGTGTCATGATCGCTTGGGCCGCGCCCACGATCAATACCTCCTCGATCGTTGATTATACAATCAGTGCCACCCCCACGTTGGGCGGCACTGCCGTATCAAAACGTGCAAGCACGTCGCCCTTCACCTTAAGCGATTTGGCCAGCGGAACCGCGTACACCCTGACCGCTGCCGCGAACAGCGCCGCTGGCACAGGTGCAACCGCCGCGGGCTCCTTCACGACGACGGGCAGTGTCGCCCCCACGCCGGTGATAACATTTGCGACCCCTAACGCGGTATCAGCTACGATAGGCGCGACGTTCAGTAACGTCGCGACCTCTACCCTAGCAAGCGGAGGATATGGCGGCATCACCTACAGCAGTGACACTCCCAGTGTCGCCACAGTGAATAGCTCCGGTTCTGTCACAGCTGTGAGTGCCGGTTTGGCCATTATCACCGCCACCCAAGCAGCCGTCGCTGGGACCAATAACCAAGCAACTGAAAGTTATACGCTCAGCGTCATCGCCGCCGGCAAGACTACTCCGTCCATCACGACGGCCCCCACCGCGGGCGCCATCACCTACGGTCAGACTTTGGCCGACTCCACACTCAGTGGCGGCGTGGCGAGTGTGGCTGGTGCTTTTGCCTTCACGACTCCAAGCTCAGCGCCCGCAGTCGGCGTAGCGGCGCAGGGTGTAACATTTACTCCCAGCGATACGACTAACTACAACACGACGACTACAACAGTGAATGTGACGGTAACTAAAGCTACGCCGACGGTGACGTGGGCGACGCCGAGTGCGATCACGTACGGTACGGTGCTCTCAGCGACACAGCTCAACGCCACCGCGAGTGTCGCGGGCTCCTTCGTGTATAGCCCAGCCAGTGGTACGACGCCGAACGTGGGTACGCAGACCTTGACGGCAACGTTTACGCCGACGGACACCGCCAACAACAACACCGCGAGCACCACGGTTTCCTTGGTTGTGAGTAAAGCTACGCCGACGGTGACGTGGGCGACGCCGAGTGCGATCACGTACGGTACGGTGCTCTCAGCGACACAGCTCAACGCCACCGCGAGTGTCGCGGGCTCCTTCGTGTATAGCCCAGCCAGTGGTACGACGCCGAACGTGGGTACGCAGACCTTGACGGCAACGTTTACGCCGACGGACACCGCCAAC
>Ga0214919_10009106_pt1 | contig 12854 bp, 12 predicted proteins | sample LL1503_MetaG_FD_177994 | JGI IMG/M metagenome (GOLD analysis project Ga0214919, IMG submission 177994) | Freshwater microbial communities from Lake Lanier, Atlanta, Georgia, United States - LL-1503 | ecosystem: Environmental > Aquatic > Freshwater > Lake | place: USA: Georgia | collected...
CCTATAAATGATTTTATTGCAGGTATTGCCCAGACTCCTGCTCGTAGTTGTCCGCTAAAACATATTGCTATACGCATATTTTTATTTACCGTATATTTGATGTAACATATCTAAAAAGTTGTTACTTTTAGTATAGTAATTTAGACGTTTTTTTACATCCTCGTCAATCAGGTCAAGTATATCACAATTAACTTGATCATTTAATACCGATAATAATTGAATTACAGGCCAATCAGTCACCGGTACAATCTGACAGATGGCCCTATGAAAAGTATAATTTATTGTATGAGTATCTTTAACTTTAATATTACGTTTTGTAAGATACTCTTGTGCAAAAAAGAAATCTGATTTAGATAGCAAACCTTGATCTAGTTTAAAATTTTTCCAAATATTGCTAAACGTATCCATATTAGAACTAGAGGAGATACCTAATATTTCGGTATGTTGCAACTCATAAAAAGAATTTGTATCTTTATAGAAATTAATCAGGTCATGACACAAATAAGACGAATAAACATCATTTGCATGTAGGGGGCCTAAATGACATTTGTTATCTTTATAGATAGGCGATTTATTTACTAGAAAAGAAACATCTGGTCGTAATTTTACTACGACATCATAAACAAATTGATTTTGATCTTCAAAAGACTTCTTACCTTGTACACTAGAATAAAAACTGTAATAAAAGGGGGGACGATATGAAACGCCAGACGGCGTATTTTTTATTATTGTTGAATATTGTTGAGTCCAGTTTTCATATGATTCAACTTTAAAAAATTTAGGTTGATAAAAATTTTGTATAAATTCTATCTCATCATCGGTAACCAATTTGTCAACGGGTAGACCACCGCAATTTAAATCTGTTGTTGTGCCATTTAATATCCGGACATTATCTTTAAATGTTCTACAGGGATTAACGTAACTACTAACATCCCATGTATGTATGAAAAAATTGCAATTTTCCCATAAATCACCCAAGTAGGATTTAATAGCAGGTGCAGCATGGCATGCGGTACGCAATTGTCCATGAAAACATACGGCAATTCTCATTTTTGATAAGATAAAATAGTTTGTTTAATTCCATCTTTCAATGTGGTAATTGGAAGTATTTGATATTTTTTTTGTCTTTCTGAGTTAAGACATCTTACAGGATCACCATTGGTTTTTGTTTCATCCCATACAATGTTCTTTTTGATTCCAGATATTTCTTCGTATGAATTTACTATAGCTTCAATAGTTTCTTTGATTGAGACTGCTGTGCCGCATCCAAAGTTTATAATGTCTCTAACTTCTTTTTTAACTACATCAATGCTTGCCTGAGCAACATCATCACCGAATACAAAATCTCTACGTGCTGAACCGTTGCCCCAACAAACTATATCGTCGCCGAATACATTAAACAATTTCCAAATATTAGAACTAATTACAGTAGCATCTTGTGCAAAGTTGTCATTCAACCCATATATGTTTGACGGGCGTATTACTGTCCAATTGTCCCATCCATACTGAACTTTTAATGATTCTAATGTAGCTTCTCCCATGCGTTTGGTCCACCCAGGATACCAATCGTTTTGACTTGGGGTGGTTTTCCATACATCATCTTCATACATCATTTCTGCTGGTTGATATACTCCAACGCTAGATAGATAAACAAACCAATCTACTTTAGCATCAAATGCTGCTTTAATCATATTTGTGTTAAACATTAACATTGGAAATAGATAATCACACGGTTGTTTACTAGAACGAGCCGGAGAACCTTTTACCCCTGCAATATGCAATACAATGTTAATATCGTGTTCTGCAAATATAGCTTCGCAATGGTGCAAGTAAGTTAAATCTGTTTTTAACAATACTATCTTTTCTGGATATTTGTTTTGTAAATGGGTTAATTTATCTCCTATGACAATATCAACCGCAAATACTTTTGATGCACCTTCTAATATGCATTTTTCAACCGTTGGTAAACCAACTAGGCCGTTTGCCCCAGTTACTAAAATTGTTTTGTTTTCTATTTTCATGTATATATTTAAGTGGTTTGTTTTGAATAGAATTTTTTTATGTCATTAAATGCATTTTCAAATGGATTCATTGTAGAAAAGGTCTTAAGTTGTTGTTGATTATGCAATAATGTATCTTTTATAGAGTAATACCATTCATGTATTTCCTCCATTGGCTTTTCATTCAATTTTTGTATTTCATTTTCTATCATTTTAAATCTAATAACAGGGTCTTTTTCATCATCATATGATTCATCAATATATGGATGAAATGTTTTAATTCCCCATTCTTGCAGTTGTTTTAGCGCGCCGGCGCATCCAACATATATAAACGGTTGTAAATTAACCATTGCATGAAATGATTTTTCTGAGAAGAAAGGTACATCCAATGGTATACCATCAAATATCGTTTCTGATGTAATATGTATATAAGAGTTTTCATAAAATTCTTTTTTGTTATTATTTGTAGGAAACCCTCTTTTTTCCGCAACAGTTAAATGCTTCGTATCTAAGTCATAGGGTATCATTGAATAAATCTTTTGAGCATAACTATAAGATTCATCATAATTCTGTACATACTTATCTATAGTTGATGCTACAGAATGTACTCCTCCCCCAGAAGGATTCAAAAAACTAAAATAACTATTACCAGTGTCAATTTTGTTAAAGCGCAGGACATGATTTATTAACTTATATTTAATTGCCAAATATGCTAACCAATAACGATGTGTTCGCATAGTCCTGTTCCAGCATAAAAATTTCTTTGATCTTATTTTATTAAAATTTAAATCTTTTTCTCTTACTGCATCTGATTCATAACCAAGAGAACTTATATATGGAAAATTTCCCAATCTATCACCCGCTTGTTGAACCATAATATAACCAAACGTTATTTTAATTTTACTATTTGGAAAATATTTATAATATTCTTGAAAGTTGTTTCCACCTATTATAATGATGTTTGATCCATCTATCCCATGACTATTAAAATAAGTTTCTAACTCATTAACCATGTCTGGATCAATTACGGGATCATGTATTATATTAATTAATAATTTAACTTGCCCTGATTTTAGTTTAAGCAATATTATAGGATCAATCGTGTCAATAAAAGTATAGGTGTAAGTTATATTGTTTAATGTTACTGTAGTTTTTTCCATAAAAGATTGTAGTCCGACTCCTACTTCGATAGGATATAGATATATTGAATTATCTGATTGAATCTCATCTATGGATACAATATTTTCATTTTTAAAATGTTTTGAATAATAACCTAAAAAATTAGCATGTCTAAAAAAAGAACTCCATTTATGATCGGTGTTTGTTAAGTCTATTTCATCTTTTATTGACTGTAAACTTTTATTACTATCTGCCTGTTGCTGTATATAAGAAATAACCGCAGGATGAACCCCGTTTAATATAATTTCTTCTTTATATCTATTATTGTATATAACTTTTAAAATGCGATCCATTTGCCTGTCCCGTAATGTGGAAATTTAGATTTGTATGTGTAATGAATCACATCATCTGGGATATCTCTTTTGAAATTCCATGTTGCGTCTGTAGGAGTATAAGTAGATACTCCGTTATCTTCAACTACAAAATACAATGGCAATTCAAAATTTCTAGCATATTTGTGAACCTCATAAAATATACCGCTTTCAAAACTCATATCACCGACAAAACACCAAACTTTGTCGGTGCCATTATCTTTCTTTATTGATTGTGCTACCCCTAATGCAATAGATAATGTCCCTCCCACAATAGCTGAAGAATAAAACTTCTCGTCCATATTACATATGGTTATTGATTTTCCTGCAAGTATTTCATTTTCAATGAAGTTAGGGTCTATCCCTTTTAATAACGCATGATAATGTGAACGCCAGGTACTAAATACCCAATCCGAAGGCTTGATACATTTAAATATTTCAATTAAAGGTTCTTCATTTCCATTTGACAAATGAATCGGTCCTCTAATTTTAGCATTTTCCCAATGCTCTACTATCCTTTGTTCAAAGTCATTGAGGTCTTTTTTAGTAAATTTTATATCTCGTACTTTATTATGTTTTTCTAAATTTTTAATCATTGTAGTGCCTTTTAACATGTTCATAAATTTTTCTTGCTATTATTTCATTTCCGACTTCGGTTATATGATAATCCTGGTAGGATATATTTGATAAATCAAGAATTCTTAATTTTTGGTTTGTGCTAAAATCTAATAGACTTTCATTATTTCCAAAATTAATTGTAATTTTATTTTCCGTCAATGTTCCTTGAATATCAAATGGAATCCATACTACATCTATATTTTTATTCAATAACCAAGTAGTATATATATCTACATTTTGTAACAACTTTTTATATTCGATATTTTTATCAAAAAATTTTGTTATATAATTATTATAATGTAATTCAGTATCAGGATCACCCCCTGGTGAACCATTCCGATTAACAAACTCTTTTTTATCTACTAGATAGAATAACATTCTAGACAGTATTGTAGTTTGTAGTGTAACTAATATTTTACCCTCATAATTATTATTAATAGCTGAATAAAGATTTTTAAATATCAATTCATTAGAGGCGGCAGATTTTCCCAAATTTATAAAATCACATTCTAATAATCTGGATAGATATCCCGGAAAAGAATGATAATTTGCATATTCATTTTGAGATTCGGTTGGAGAATCCCCCTCATCAAATGATACACCTGTCAGGTAATTATGATATTTGGGGTCATTTAATCCTCCTCCTTCTGTAAAACTACACCCAACTGATATTAATAAATCATATTTTTTCATCATTTATCTCGTTTTTGTAATATTGGATTATCGGATGGCCATTCAATATTAAATCTAGGATCGTTCCATTTAATAACACCTTGCTTATTTTCGTCTACATACCCACCGCTATAGAACAAATTGTAATGAAATATACAATCAGTTAATGCATAATGCCCATTTGCAAATCCTGGAGGAACCAACACCTGATCTCTAGTTTTTTCAGAAATTATATACGATTCCCATTTACCAAATGTTTGGGAACCTTCTCTAACATCCAACACCACTAGGTATATTTCTCCTACTAGTGCTTGAACTAACTTATAAGTTTTATCATCGTAATGTAGTCCCCTGAGTACATTTTTGCATGATTTAGAAAATCTACCATGTATCACAGAATCAATGGGCAATAGTTTATTAACGGGATGTGTTTCAGAGTGATAGGTTGTAAATATCTCTCCCCTAAATTCTCTATAAACTGAAGGCGAATATACCGGCACTTCGTTTCCAAATGTTTTTAAATAGGATACATCTACATTATCCCATGTGTAGTTTTTATAATTCATTTTACAATTGATCCTTAAGATATTTTCTTGTGTAAGTACTTTACTAGTTTTGGAGTAAGTTGGTCTTCTTTATAAAAATTTAATACCCGGTTGTTATTGTGAATCAATATATCTTTCATCTGCCAATACCAGGCATGTATTTCTTCTTTGGACATTTGTGATAATCTATATATTTCTTTATATATCATGTTAAGTCTAATTGACTCGTCCGGTTCGTCATCATAACTTTCATCTATAAACGGTGAAAAAGTTTTAAACCCTAAACTTCTCAACAACGCTAATGCGCCGGGAAATGACATAAACACAAATGGCATAAAATTAACCATTGGTTTACATATTTTTTCAGTTAGTGATTTATATAATCCATGTGCATAAGTTTCTGTACATACATAAAAATATGCATTTTTGTAAGATTCGATTTGACTATCTGTCCATGAACTAATAGTATCAAAGGTTCCAGTGGGTTCATTTTTTAACGGATGAGGGAAAGTTTTATATAATTCGTTTACACTATCATTATCAAAAGATAAATTATACCTATCTCTAATGGTATTTACTGTTGTTTCATCATATGATGTTTTTGTTAACCATGACCAATCTGCTTTTTCTAAAATTTTATCGTGATTCATTTGATATAACAAAGCCTGTCTATAAAACCTAGGTCTTCTAATTTTGAACAATAAATGATGTTCTCTTATTACATTTTCAGATTGCATAAAATCTTCTAACAATATCCTAGAATATGTTGCTTGCATGTAATAATAAGAAGTGTTGTTTAAAACAAACGGCCAATTTAATACTTGTAATTTTCTTTCTTCTGGCGTAAACCAAAATTCATATAATTCTTGAGCATTAAAACTATTAAAGGCTAAAACTATTTGAGTTGACGGTATACCACTTTTTTCTAGACTAGTATGAAGATTCCTGTATGATGATCTTTCAATGAAATTTTCCTGTGCATAATCTAAAAATATCAATGCTCTTCCGTTTCTAGCATCTTCTAGTACTTCGGTTGAAATATGCTTCCAAAAATAATCACCATTCAATTTGCTACCGATACTAGAAAATCCTGCAAAATCATCAATATGCGGTGACATCCTAATAGGGTATATATATTTGTCAAAATAACGTTTTCCTATACAAACAGAATTTTCAACACATTCAACAATGTCCTGATACATTCCTGATTGTAGATGCGTGCCTGATCCGCCGGTTGAATTTGGAAAACTTCCTAACGAATTACCAAACACAAATGTAAGTAAATTATCACTATCAGTGCCCGTGTGTATACTCTGATCAAAAAAACTATGAGGTCTAGTCTTATTAGAATTTAATGAATGTAAATAATTAACCATTCCTAACTCAGTGGTTAGTGCATTGGGTAATATATAATTAGGAAATACGTAATCGTAGAATATTGGTAATTTAAGTTTCATTGGGATTTTTGCTTCCAATTTTTCAATATAATTTGTCATCATAAAAATTTAAAAAGGATATCTTTCTTTACTAGCTAAATTATGTAGTTGTCTAAAAAGTAAATTAAATTTTCTGTCTTGATTAGTTTGACTACTATAATCAAAATTTTTATTCCAAAATTCTTTAAGTTCTTGTGATTTGTTTGTAACTAATTCTGAAAAATGTTCTTTAGCATATTTGTAATGTGAAATATAAGAAGGGTGTCCATCTCTACGATTTTCTTCTATCCAAGTTGGGGTGTCTTGATTTTCTATTGATTCTAACTTCCATTGATCCAATGAGTTTTTGTAATCAATAATTTCATAAATTTCATTTGTTAATTTTTTAGCTGCTTCACTTAAGTATATAGTGCCGTTTAGGTAATTACTATTATCTATTCCCATTAAAAATTTATGTTTAATGTTTTTAGATACCAATATATTCTTTATTGTTTTTATGGCTATCCAAGATTGATACACTGCCCATTCGTCACTCCACATATTTTTTACAAAAAATTCTAATATTGGATCTTTAGTAGCTGCTATATTTGCATATAAATCCCCATCTAATGTCCACTTATTATCATCTGCCATATAACTAAATCTTCCAAAACCACTAATCATAACTATTACTTCATCGGTATTAGAATCAAATACATGTTTTTCATTAGCCTCAACTAACTTGTTCATTATATATGTATTAGATGCGCCTCCTACGCCATAATTATAATATTTCTCAAAATTAACCCCTATATAATCTGCCCAAGTTGGATAGGCATACCATGTATAACTACACCCAAATACAAATAATCTCTGTGTCATTTTAAATAATTACCTTTCTCTATAAAAGGAAATAAAATATTTTCACACCATACTTTATATCCTAATTCACCCGGATGAAACCCGTCAGCGTGGAAATAAGATTTGCCGCCTTGTTTTTCTTGCAATTCTAGTCTTTCTTTGTGTGAAACATTTATTGCTTTCTCCCTAGTCACTGATAGAAAAGTATGCAAATATTCAAACATTCCGTAATCTATAATACTATCAAAATCTAATTGTTTATACAGATAGTTAATAATTTGATGATCCTTATTATTCTCAATATTATGCAATGGACGATCCATAAAAAACTGCTGTACCATTTTTATATTATGTAGTTTACAGAAATTTTGCAAAACTACAATGTTTTCTGCACTATTATGTATCTTTCCAATTCCATTGGCTCCATCACCATCTAACAAATAATATTCTTGTACAAAATCTAATTTACAATCACTGCCGTCTACTGTAAAATACCATCCGCCATTTGGATTATAATTAAATTTACTTCCATTGGAAGTCTGAAAATAATCAGGATATTCAGATCCCTTATTTTTCAAATCCAGGAATTGACTACACATTCCCCCAACAAATTTAGGCCAGCCTTTTACCATTTGGTTTATCATATATGGATTATCTATATACCAGGTTTTTCTATATGATCCACTCCACATAACTACAACAAATATTTCTTCAGGTTTTATTCCTAAATCAATTGCATCCAAAATAGCAAGTGTTACTTTCTTTTGAATTAACTCTTGTCCTTGACTAAGATAACCTGTGTGTTCAGTAGTTAACGCGGGGTTAGATTCTTTTAATTTTTTAGTTAAGTTACCAATCCACCCGTCAGTATCTCCTCCCATACTAAAACTACATCCACCTGTTATTAAATGTTTTATCATTTATATTCTCCTACTTCAGGCGGTGATATTCCTGCATTTAATGCCAATGGCTTAATATCAAAATTCTTTCTAAGTTCTATTGAATCATACCACTCTTTTAATCTAGGAAAAGTTTCTACTAAATTTTTTCCCCGGCGGATATCATACTGAGTAAAGAAACTTTTAAAATCGTGAAACAACAATGCCTTATCACTAGGAGCCATAATATGTCCGGTATCTAATACTTCAATATAGTCAAGCAAACGTTTAACTTGTGCTTTTTCTGACTCACCTAATAGTGGATTTGTTTTGTTTTGTTCAAACCAGTTACTAATTTGCAAATGCAATTCAGCTTTAATGTCGTCCGGCAGCGTTAATGGACTCATAAAGCTGGGCCAACGTAACATGTTAAAACTAAGATGTGGTGAATTCATTCCGTATTTTGCTTTTAATATTAGCATATCATCAATGAAATCAGTAATACTAAACAAACATAATTGATTAATAGTCATCATAATTGTCAATGAACGAAACTTTGCATGTTCCATAAAATAAATTAAATTATCTCTCCATTGTTGATATTTTAACCCATCACGTATATATTCTGCCTGAGCACCAAAACTTTCATTGCTAGTAAATAAATCAAACTCTTTAATTGGCAATGAATGAGTAATACTTACTAATTTTTCTAATGCTTTTTCACTCATTCCCATGTTGGAGTTTACTGCAAATCGCATATTTCTGGCATCGCTTTTGTGCATTATATCAACAAATCTCCAAAAATTTTGACTCACAGATGCCTCGCCGCCGGTGATTCTTAATTCTTCTAATGACTGTGACAATTCGGGCCACCATTCTAAAAAGGCTTCCATATATGGGTTATCACTATCTAAATGTTTGCCGTTAGATTCTGCCCAATCACCGTCTGTTTCGTATGCTCCACCTCCACCGCCTTCTGATACAAAGTTTTGATATGCACCATGGGTTTCTAAATCTTTTGACCAGGTAGTACTATATCCTGCGCTGCAATAGCTGCAAGCAAAATTACATTGTCTGTCTAAACTAATTTCTAAAGTTTTCAATGGAACATCGGCATCCCAGGGTAAATTCTTAAGTTTTTGAATATCTTCTTTTTTATAAATCATAGATTTATAAATTCTATCGCTTTGATTATCTCTAGCAATATCTTCAATTTTCCAACAATAGGCGCATTCCGCCGGACGAGCACCAGTCAACATCATTTTACGCATTTCTTTTTTATGCGGAGTATTATGTAATGCTGATGGGTTCTTTTTTATTTCTTCCTTATCTATCATATGCGGCAATGGCAAATGACATGATCCAGTATATCCAGATCCTAAATGTATGCTGGCATTATACCATTTTGCAGCACAAAAACTTGGACTAATATTATTAAGATTTTCATTTCTCCAATGGATAAGATTTTTATCCATGATTTACCTCACGTATCAAATCGGATGATCTCATTGATCTACACAAATTATAAAACTCTTTCATCTCCGGAAAAGTTTCTAAAAAATTACTACCTGATCTGTCGTCAATTTTATTAACAAATTCATAAAATTTAGCCCTATTTAAAATAGTATCATCACTATCTTTTTCTTCGTTAGTTTTAATTTTAGTTAAAATTTGAATAACAATTCTTTTCAATTTTTCAAGTTCATAATCTTCAAATCCTTGATGACTATTCCATATATGTTGTGCTGTGTTTTTTGCCATGAAGTTAACAGCAGGAATTAAGTATTCTTGCACTAAATCTTTAGTAATATATTGTGCATCCAAATACCATGGCTGCCGTAAATAAGGCAAATCTATCCCTACCACAGAGTCATGATCAGGATTTCTTTTTTGTCGTTCAGCAAAACTATTGCCTTCATCATTTAAACTAATACCATGATCCATTTCCCAACTAGCTGCCATGTTGCTGTTATTATATTTTCTTTTTAATTTTAATTGCCATTCTAGCAGTTCTTTAAGACTAGTTATGCTGAGGATGTTAAACGTACACATAACAGTTGCTCGTACATTAGGGATTTCTAATAATTGTTCATAGCGGGTTTTAAACAATTCAAAATCTAATCCGGGTCTAATATATTCTGCTTTCTTTCCCCATGCATCAACACTAGTAAAAACTGTAAATTTTTTGATACAATTTTGTGTTGTTAGATAACTTATTTTTTCTAGAAATTGATCCCACAATTTATCCGGAGCACATAAGTTAGTGTTTATACTAAACTCTAATTCACGGTTTGGATTGTCAATAAACCAATCCATACTTTTTAAAGTTTCTTTACTTAATAACGGTTCGCCGCCTGTTATACGATAAACTTTTAAATGCTTATATGCTTCGGGAAACCATTTCCAAAATGCATCAACATATGGATTAAATTCACGATTCTTGTATGCTAGTGTATCTAAGTTTTTTTGATAACCTTGTGCCCACTGAACTTGGTCTGTTCCTTCTAAAAGTTTGATAGGACCCTTTTGTTTTAAATCTTCTACCCAAATTGTACTATACTCGGGGCCACAATACAAACATTTAAAATTACAAACATTACTAAAATCAACTTCCAAATAAGAAGGATAATAATCATCATCTGGATTTGACTCTATTACTTCATCATGGTGCTCTGCTGCCCATGGCTCTAAACTCTTAAAAAATCTGTCACTAACACCATTACTATCTTCAATTCTCCAGCAATAATCACATTCACTGGGTCTTTCGCCGGCTAACATTTCTTTTCGTGCATGTTTTAAATGTTTTGTATTAAATAAAGCAGCCGGATTGTCATTTATTTCTTCAATTGGTATTTTATGTGGAACAGGGTGGTGACAGGCATGTGTCATACCTGTTCCCAAATGCATAGTTACTTGTGTAAATTTAGCTAAACAAAAGCCTTTTCCGGTCGAATCTAGTAAGTTTTTCATACTTACTAGATTTTGATTTGTGTTAGCTTGTATTTGACCACTATCGTATCGTAGCCATATTGTGTCGTTTAATTTTTTCTTTTGCGGGGGGGAATTGGTTTGATTTTCCATGTTTTTATTAATGTTGTCTTATATTTATGAGGTTAAACTTTCATTTATATAAATTTTATAGTCGGATTAACATTTAGTAGGGATGATTTTATTTCTTCACTATATGGACCACATCTAACCACTACAATAGGATTGGACTCATTAGAAAGACAATTAGCAGAATGTACTATCAAATTTGTTCCATACAGACGTTTACCTTGTTTTTTATGGTCGTTATCAATAATACAAATAATATTGTTTTCTGACAATCCCATATTCAACAAACTCTGAGCAAATATATGTCCTCCAAATAGATAGTATTTGTTATCATTAATTTGACAATTTATTAAATCTACATCTTTTTTTGTAGCCTCGATATAATTTTCGAATAACGCTTTTATATAAGAAAAATCTATGTTTTCAATATTTTGATTTTTTTCTTTAATGGCTTTAATAAAGACCGAATGTGGATTTGATATTTCGTCTACTACTTTAAATCCAGTTTTAGATAACAGATATCTCATTACCTTTGAATCAACATAAAACGTATGTTCAAAATTAAGTGCATTGGAAGACCCATTTTCTAACCAAGATTTCATATTAGGAATAGATATATAATGACAGTCTCCGTAGTTAAGTAAATTATATATTTTGTTTAAAAATTTTATAGGATCATATACATGCTCAAAACAATGTGAATGAACTATAGTATCAAATTTTTCATCAAACTTATGTTCTTCAAAATATCCTGTAATTAAATTTATTCTGTAATCCTGAAGCCCCTCTGGTGATGGTTCTACAATTGTCCACTTAAATGGTTTTTCTACAGACATGAAGTTATTAACTAAACTTCCGCTAGCTCCGCCAATTTCTAAAACATTTTGAAATTTATCTTGTTGAATAAACTCAGCAAATCTTTTATGATGGTCTTTCCAAATTTTACCAATCGTTCCTGGATTGTGATAGTTGGTATAGATTAACAACGGATCAATTATATTAATTAACTGTATATGTCCAGCGTCAGAATATCCCCATTCCATATCTTTAAATATATCAGTTTCTTTACTTCCTCCGGTCACAGTGGACATTAAAATTGGAAATTTTTTAAATGTATATAACGAATGAATTGGTTCTTTGGATATAATACAGGTTGTTCTTTGAGTTGAGTCATACAAAAAATCAGGGGTGTTCATAATCACCAACCTTCTATTTTTCTTATTATATCTATCTCAGTTGTTAACGGACCCAAATTACGAAAATCTGCTTTATAGTGACGTTTAAAAAATTTACTTTGTTCGCTACTCAAAGTACACAT
>Ga0214919_10009107_pt1 | contig 12854 bp, 8 predicted proteins | sample LL1503_MetaG_FD_177994 | JGI IMG/M metagenome (GOLD analysis project Ga0214919, IMG submission 177994) | Freshwater microbial communities from Lake Lanier, Atlanta, Georgia, United States - LL-1503 | ecosystem: Environmental > Aquatic > Freshwater > Lake | place: USA: Georgia | collected 2015-03-15
AAAAGCAGGGATAAAGATTTTTTAAATTTAAATAAAGCGGGCATGGGTGAAAGTCCTTAGGTATTTTTCTAAATAATTTTTAGATGAAATTTTGAGAAGGCGAAGTCTTGCGAGTGGCTGATTTTTTGTCAATGAGATTATTGAGAAATTGCTTATAAAGCGCTTGTTTCTAGGAATTAATTTATGGTACAGTGCGCGCCGTTTTAGCGGGTGCAAGATTGTGGGAAATAAGGGGTAGCGATGCAGCAGGGGTCAGTGAAAACTTCCGGTTTAGATTACCCAAAGTGGCTGCTAGCCATTGTCCTAGTTGGTCTTTGTGTTGTTGGGAATATTTATTTTTCCAGTTATCCAGCGGCTGTTCGGGCTGTAGTTATTATTATTGCGGTGGGTCTGTCTTTAGGTATTTTAGTGACGACCTCGCATGGAAAAGTAGTTTGGGATTTTTTTAAGCAGGCTAGAAATGAGCTGCGCAAAGTTGTTTGGCCAACGCGTCAAGAGACAATTCAGATGACCTGTATTGTTGCGGTGATAGTTGTTGTTACGGCTTTGATACTCTGGGGTTTTGATACTGTATTTGCTGCGGTTGTTAGCAACATAGTGACTTAATTTTTTAGATTTTGGTTTTTTAGATTATTTAAAGAAGATTTGAAAAGGATTGCTGGATGTCTAAGCGTTGGTATGTAGTTCAAGCGCACTCTGGATTTGAAAAGAGCGTTAAGCGGTCTTTGGAAGAGCGCATGCAGTTATCTGGATTGACTGAGTTTTTTGGTGAGGTCTTAGTGCCCACTGAAGAAGTGGTCGAAATGAAAGATGGTAAAAAACGTAAGAGCGAACGCAAGTTTTTTCCAGGCTATGTCTTAGTCCAAATGGAAATGAATGATGATACCTGGCACTTGGTAAGACATTTGCCCAGGGTTGCAGGATTTATTGGTGGGACGGCAGATAAGCCTGCGCCTATTACAGATAGGGAAGTGGATAGGATTTTATCCAGAGTTCAAGATTCCAGTGAAAAACCAAGGCCTAAGACTTTATATGAAGTTGGCGAAGTTATTAGAGTGATTGATGGCCCATTTGCTGATTTTAATGGCGTCGTTGAAGAAGTGAATTATGAGAAAAGTAGACTAAGAGTTTTAGTTTCTATATTTGGTCGGTCGACGCCGGTCGAGCTTGAGTTTGCTCAAGTCGCTAAAGAAGAAGTTTAGATTTTAGATATTTCGAATATAAGTTTTTATAAACAGGGGAGCTTAGGTTAAATCTTAAGCGTTTGAACCCATCAATAGGAGTAGATCATGGCCAAGAAAGTAACCGGCTATATTAAATTACAGGTTGTGCCCACTAAGGCGAACCCTTCACCACCCATCGGGCCTGCTTTGGGTCAAAAAGGCGTGAACATCATGGAGTTTTGTAAAGCGTTTAATGCGCAAACACAAGGCCAAGATCCCACGATGCCTGTTTCTGTAATTATTACTGTTTATTCAGATCGTAGCTTTACGTTTACGATGAAAACACCACCAGCTTCAAGATTGATTTTAAAGACTTTAGGAATGAAATCTGGAAGCAAAAAGCCAGGGACTGAATTTGTTGGTAAAATCACCCGTGCCCAACTTGAGCAAATTGCCAAGATTAAAGATGCAGATTTGACGGCTTCTGATTTAGAAGCGGCTGTTAAGACGATTGCAGGAACTGCGCGTTCCATGGGTATTAGATCAGAGGTGAAAGCATAATCATGTTTAATAAAAGATTGAAAGCGGTTGAGACGAAAGTAAAGCCCGGTAAAATTTATTCTTTAGAGGACGGCTTTAAGCTGGTCATTGAGACTGCGACGGCGAAATTTGATGAAGCAATCGATGTGTCTGTGATGCTTGGTGTTGATTCTAAGAAATCCGATCAAAACGTCAGAGGGGCGACCAACTTGCCTCATGGAACTGGTAAGAAAGTTCGTGTCGCTGTGTTTACCCAAGGTCCTAATGCTCAAGCAGCTTTAGCAGCTGGTGCAGATGCTGTTGGTATGGAAGACTTGGCTGAAAAAGCGAAGAAAGGCGAGTTTGATTTTGATGTGGTTATTGCCTCTCCTGATGCAATGAGAATTGTCGGTCAATTGGGTCAGATTTTAGGGCCTAAAGGTTTAATGCCTAACCCTAAAGTAGGGACAGTAACGCCTGATGTTGCTGGTGCTGTTAAAAACGCCAAGGCAGGTCAGGTCCGTTATCGTAATGACAAGGCTGGTATTATTCACACCACTTTGGGCAAGAAAAGTTTTTCTCCTGAGAATTTGAGAGGAAACTTGGAAGCGCTTATGACTGATCTACGTCGTCTGAAGCCTTCTAGTGCGAAAGGAATCTATATTAAGAAAATTTCTATTTCGAGCACCATGGGGCCTGGAATTGTTCTGGATCACAGCAGTTTTACTGGGTAATCTTGCCGGCTTTTTTAAGTTTTTAAGTTTTAATTTTTTTAAAGAATTCTTTGTGGGTTGATTTTTTTTTAGATTTTTAAATAAATTTTGAAATAAAAGCACTCATCAAAGACCGTAGGTGAGAAATATTTTTATTTATTTTTTAGATAATAACTATTTTTTTTAATTTCCTACGCAGATGACAGGGTATGATTTTTAAATTTTTAATTTTTTTTTAAATTTTTTAAATTTTTTAAATTTATTTCTGTTGTTTTCAGCCCCAGTGAAAACTGGATTTTTGGACATGCCAACTTGTCATAAATTACAAAAAATTTAATGGCAAGTTACTTAATTGAAGGAACTCAATATGGCATTAAACATAGAAGACAAGAAAGCAGTTGTTGCTGAAGTCGCTCATGTTGCGTCCACAGCGCTATCAGCGATCACTGCGGATTACCGTGGTTTGACCGTTGTTCAGATGACTGACTTACGTGCGAAAGCTCGTAACGCGGGTGTCTATTTGAAAGTAGTCAGAAATACCTTGGCACGTCGTGCCGTGGAAGGAACCGAGTTTGAGTGTCTTAAAGATACTTTGACGGGTCCTTTATTGATTGCTTTTTCAAAAGAAGATCCGGGTGCGGCTGCGCGTTTATTTCGCGATTTTGTAAAAACTTGCGAAAAACTCGAAGTCAAATCATTAGCGATTAGTGGAAAGCGATTAGGAGCCGATCAGCTTGCTGCGCTCGCCAGTCTGCCAACACGTGATCAAGCGCTTGCGAGCTTGTGTAATGTGATGAAGGCGCCTGTCGAGAAATTGGTTCGTACCTTGGCAGAGCCTGCCGGACAGTTTGTCCGTGTTGTTGCCGCTGTTGGGGCGCAAAAAGCCTAATTTTTTATTAGTTTTTATTATTAATTTTAATTATTGGAGTATTTATAAATGGCGATTACAAAAGAAGATATTCTGCAAGCCGTAGCTGACATGTCTGTTATGGATGTTTGTGACCTAGTCAAAATGATGGAAGAGAAATTTGGTGTGTCCGCAGCTGCTGCTGTTGCTGTTGCTGGTCCCGCTGCTGCTGCAGCACCTGCTGCTGCTGAGCAAACTGAGTGGGATATTATTTTAGAAGCAGCTGGTGAGAACAAAGTGAATGTGATCAAAGCTGTTCGTCAATTGACAGGTTTAGGCTTGAAAGAAGCGAAAGATGCTGTTGAAGCTGCACCTTTCACATTGAAAGAAGCTGCGAACAAAGCAGACGTCGAACTATTCAAGAAAACACTTGAAGAAGCAGGCGCTAAAGTAAAATTAAAATAATTTAATTTTTCTAGGTTTTAAAAATATTAATTTTTAATTTTTTAAGATCTGGGTTCAAAAGGGTTTGAGAATTTCTCGGGCCCTTTTGTGTTTTTTATTTTTATTATTTTTTTATTTTATTTTTATATTTTTTGATTTTTATATTTTTTGATTTTACCCCTGTTTTGATGACTGATTTGATGACTGAAAGGAGCCTCATTCATGGCAAAAAAATCTGCCGTTTCGACGCAATCTAGTTTGGTTAATATGGCCAATTTTGCTGAAGAAAAACGCTATCGGCTTAATTTTGCGAAGCTAGAGGATAAAGTAGAGCTGCCCTATTTATTAAGAGAGCCTAAGTTATCTTACGAAGAATTTTTACAAGCGGATGTTCCTGCAAATAAAAGACAGAACGTCGGCTTACAAGCGGCTTTTAATTCTATATTTCCTGTTGAAACTGTGCATGCCAAGCTTGAATTTGTTTCCTATCGTAATGGTCAGACACCTTTTGATGTGAATGAATGTATTACGCGCGGTGTGACTTATGCAGCGCCTATTAGAGTGTTAATGCGTTTGGTGACTTTTGATAAAGAAGCGTCAGCCCCAGGGACTATTAAAGAAATTAAAGAGCAAGAAGTTTACATGGGCGAGATGCCCCTGATGACTGATAATGGGACCTTTGTGATTAATGGCACAGAGCGAGTGATTGTTTCCCAATTACATAGATCGCCAGGTGTGTTTTTTGATCATGATAAAGGCAAGACCCATTCGTCTGGGAAATTATTATATGCCGCAAGAATTATTCCCTATCGTGGCTCTTGGTTGGATTTTGAATTTGATCCAAAAGATTTGTTATATGTCCGTATTGACCGTCGTCGTAAGCTTCCAGCAACTATTTTGTTAAGAGCTTTGGGTTTAAGTAATCAAGAGATTTTGCAAAGATTTTTCGAAACTATCCAAGTTAACTTTACGAAAGATGGTTTAGAGATTGATTTTATTCCCGATAGATTGCGCGGTGAGACTGTTTTATTTGATATCAAAGGCGAGAAGGGTAAGGTCATTGTTGAATCTGGCCGTCGTGTGACCGCTAAACATATTCGTGAATTAGAAAAAGCGGGTTTAAAAACTTTAGTGGTTCCGCCGGATTATCTAATTGGAAGAGCCTTGGCTGAAGATATTTTCGAACCTAAGACTAAGACTGTTATTGCAGCAGCCAATGAAGTGATTACTGCAGAGCTCTTAGTTAAATTAAGTACCGCCTGTGCTAAAAAAGGCTTTAAATTTATCTATACCAATGAGCTAGATCAGGGGCCTTATTTATCTGACACCATGCGTGCAGATCCAACTAAGACAACTTTAGAGGCCATGGTCGAAATTTACAGAATGATGCGTCCTGGCGAGCCACCGACACAAGATTCTGCTGAGACCATGTTTAATAATCTATTTTTTGATTTTGATCGGTATGATTTATCTGACGTCGGTCGTATGAAATTTAATCGAAGAGTCGGCGTAGATTCTGATACGGGGCCATTAGTATTAACTAAAGAAGATATTATTCTTGCCGTTAAAACTTTGATTGATATTCGTAATGGTCGCGGTGAAATAGATGATATTGATCACTTGGGTAACCGTCGTGTTCGTAGTGTAGGCGAGATGACTGAGAATCAATTTAGGGTTGGTTTAGTCAGAGTTGAGAGAGCTGTCAAAGAAAGATTAAGTCTCAGCGATCGTGAGCAAATGATGCCGCAGGATTTAATCAATGCAAAACCAGTAACGGCTGCGATTAAAGAGTTCTTCGGCTCAAGCCAATTGTCCCAGTTTATGGATCAAAACAACCCACTCTCTGAGATTACACATAAGCGTCGTGTTTCGGCTCTTGGGCCGGGTGGTTTAACCCGTGAACGTGCAGGCTTTGAAGTTCGAGATGTGCATCCGACTCATTATGGTCGCGTTTGTCCTATCGAGACTCCAGAGGGTCCAAATATTGGATTGATTAACTCCCTGGCTTGCTATGCAAGAACGAACTCTTATGGATTTCTAGAAGCGCCTTATAGAAAAGTCGTCGATGGAAAAGCAACGGATGAAGTGATTTATTTGTCTGCCATTGATGAAGCTAAATATGTCGTCGCTCAGGCGAGTGCGAAATTAGATAAAAATAATAAATTAATAGATGACTTAATTCCTTGCCGTGCTCAAGGTGAATCTATATTTACAACCAGTGACAAAGTCGATTTCATGGACGTCTCGCCTAAGCAGATGGTGTCCGTGGCTGCCGCTTTAGTTCCTTTCTTAGAGCATGACGATGCGAACCGTGCCTTGATGGGTGCGAACATGCAAAGACAGGCCGTGCCTTTATTAGTCGCTGATAAGCCGCTGGTAGGAACAGGGATGGAGCGAGCAGTTGCGAAAGATTCTGGGACGGCTGTCATTGCACGTCGTTCTGGGATTGTCGAAGGTGTCGATGCCGGTCGTATCGTTGTTCGAGTAGATGCGGATCAAATTAAAGACGATGAGCCTTGGGTTGATATTTATAATTTAACTAAGTTTACGCGCTCGAATTATAATACTTGTATTAATCAAAGACCGATGGTTGTTCCAGGCGATAGAGTTGTTGCTGGGGATATCATGGCAGATGGCTCGAGTACAGATTTAGGCGAGTTAGCATTAGGTCAAAATATGTTAATAGCCTTTATGCCTTGGAATGGTTTTAACTTTGAGGATTCCATTTTAATTTCTGAGCGTATCGTTGCAGAGCATCGATTTACTTCTATTCATATTGAAGAATTAACCTGTATTGCCAGGGATACTAAAAGAGGCCCTGAAGAAATTACGGCGGATATTCCCAATGTCAGTGAAAGTGCTTTAGCAAAACTAGATGAGTCTGGTGTTGTTTATATCGGTGCTGAAGTGAAAGCGGGAGATATTTTAGTTGCGAAAGTAACTCCCAAAGGCGAAACACAATTATCTCCAGAAGAGAAATTATTAAGGGCTATTTTTGGTGAAAAAGCCTCTGATGTTAAAGATAGTTCTCTCAGAGCTCCAACGGGCATGAACGGGACGGTCATTGATGTCCAAGTCTTTACCAGAGATGGTGTAGAAAAAGACTCTAGAGCGGTTGCTATTGAAAAAGCCAGTCTTGAAAGCATTAAAAAAGACTTGATGGAAGAATATAGAATTATGGAAGAGGCGGTTTATCAAAGAATCTCTGCTTCTTTAATTAATTCTAGTTTTGAAGGCGGCCCCAAAGGCCTGAAAAAAGGCGATCAAATTACTCAAGAGTATTTAGATAGTCTGGATAAAGATAAATGGTTTTCGATCAAATCTGACGATGCAGCAGCGATGGCTGAGTTAAAATCAGCCGAAGAGCAGCTCACTCACTATCGAGCTGTCTATGATGCGAAGTACCAAGAAAAACATCGTAAATTAACTCAGGGCGATGATTTATCTCCTGGTGTTTTAAAAATCGTCAAAGTTTATGTCGCCGTAAAACGTCGTATCCAACCTGGGGATAAAATGGCCGGTCGTCATGGTAACAAGGGGGTAATCTCTAGAATATTGCCCGTCGAAGATATGCCTTATATGGCTGATGGAACGACGGTAGATATAGTTTTGAATCCATTAGGGGTTCCATCACGGATGAATATCGGACAAGTCTTAGAAACTCACTTAGGTTGGGCGGCTAAAGGCATTGGTAAGAAAATCGGTGAATTACTAGACGAGCATGCGAAGAAACCTGCCAAAGTGCGCGAGTATCTTGAATCGGTTTATGCCCATGCGCCTAAGAACAGACCTAATTTGAAAGCGTTGTCTGATGATAAAATTATCGAGTTAGCGGGTAATTTAAGAGCGGGCGTTCCGATGGCGTCTCCCGTATTTGACGGTGTAAGCGAAGCGGAAATCAAAGGTTTGTTAGAAATGGCAGGCTTACCAAGCTCTGGTCAAACCACTTTATTTGATGGTCGGACTGGTCAATCTTTCGATCGACCTGTGACGGTTGGTTATATGTACATGCTCAAGCTGAATCACTTGGTCGATGACAAGATGCATGCGCGTTCCACGGGGTCTTACTCTTTGGTCACACAGCAGCCTCTGGGTGGTAAAGCGCAGTTTGGTGGTCAGCGTTTTGGAGAGATGGAAGTCTGGGCGCTTGAAGCCTATGGCGCAGCCTACACACTCCAAGAGATGTTGACTGTGAAGTCAGATGACGTGAATGGCCGAACCAAAATGTATAAAAACATTGTGGATGGTGAGCATCATATGATTGCCGGTATGCCAGAGTCTTTTAATGTTTTAATCAAAGAGATTAAGTCACTCGGTATCAATATTGAGCTAGAGCAAGAAGATTAGGGAAAGAAAAAATTAGATAAATTTTTAATTTTTTATAATTTTTTATTTTATTAATAACTGTAAGTATTTTATGAAGGAGACTTACTTTGAAGGACCTTATCAAAGTCGTCAAACGCCAAGCAAAAGCTAAATTTGAACGTATCCGTATCGGACTTGCTTCCCCTGAAATGATTCGCTCTTGGTCTTATGGTGAAGTCCGTAAGCCAGAGACTATTAACTACCGTACTTTTAAACCAGAACGCGAAGGCTTGTTCTGCGCTAAGACTTTCGGGCCGATTAAAGATTACGAATGTCTTTGCGGTAAATACAGAAGGCTAAAACATCGCGGTGTAATCTGCGAAAAATGCGGTGTTGAAGTCACCCAATCTAAAGTCCGTCGTGAGCGGATGGGGCATATCGAGTTAGCTTGCCCCGTGGCGCATATCTGGTTTTTAAAATCTTTGCCTTCTCGTATTGGCTTAATGTTAGACATGACTTTAAGAGATATCGAAAGAGTCTTGTATTTTGAAGCCTATGTAGTCATTGACCCAGGTATGTCTAATCTAGTTAAAGGGTCTTTGCTCACAGAAGAAGCCTATTTAGAAGCGTTAGAATTACATGGTGATGAATTCGAAGCGGAGATGGGTGCGGAAGCCGTTCAGAAATTATTGCTTTCTATTTCTTTAGAGTCTGAGATTGCAAAAATCCGTGAAGAAATTCCCCAAACTAATTCTGAGACTAAGCTTAAAAAATTAGCCAAAAGATTAAAATTACTGGAAGCTTTTTTACGCTCTGGGAATCATCCTGCCTGGATGGTCATGACTGTATTGCCAGTATTGCCTCCTGATCTTCGCCCCTTAGTTCCTCTTGATGGCGGTCGTTTTGCGACGTCAGATTTGAATGATTTATACAGAAGGGTGATTAACAGAAATAATAGATTAAAAAGACTATTAGAATTAAACGCACCCGATATTATTGTCCGCAATGAAAAACGGATGCTGCAAGAATCCGTCGATGCGTTGTTAGACAATGGCCGTCGTGGACGTGCTGTGACTGGGACAAATAAAAGAACTTTAAAATCTTTGGCTGACATGATCAAAGGGAAGGGCGGACGTTTCCGTCAGAACTTGTTAGGTAAGCGTGTGGATTACTCGGGACGTTCAGTCATCGTGGTTGGTCCTACTTTAAGATTGCATCAATGCGGTCTGCCTAAGAAAATGGCTTTGGAATTATTCAAGCCGTTTATATTCAGCAAATTAGAATTAAGAGGCCTGGCAACGACGATCAAAGCGGCTAAGAAAATGGTCGAAAGAGAAGAAGCCGTTGTTTGGGATATCTTGGCCGATGTCATTCGTGAACATCCAGTGTTGTTAAACCGGGCGCCTACTTTGCATAGATTGGGTATCCAAGCATTCGAGCCAGTGCTGATTGAAGGTAAAGCGATTCAGTTACATCCTTTAGTTTGTACGGCTTATAACGCGGACTTCGACGGTGACCAGATGGCTGTTCACATTCCATTGACACTCGAGGCTCAATTAGAGTCCAGAGCGTTGATGATGGCGACCAATAATATTTTACATCCTGCGAACGGCGAGCCGATTATTTGCCCGACCCAAGATATTGTTCTGGGCTTGTATTACATGACCCGTGAAAAAATCAACGCCAAAGGCGAAGGTAAAATTTTTGGAGATTTGTTCGAAGTCCAAAGAGCGCTAGACGCTAAAGCCGTTGAGATTCATACGAAGATTAAATTGCGTTTTACAGAACATGAAGTCCAAGAAAATGGTTCTTTAATTCCTAAGGTTCGCCGAATTGATACGACGGTTGGCCGTTCTTTATTATTAGATATTTTGCCTAAAGGCTTATCTTTCGATGTCTTTAATAAAGTCCTGACCAAGAAAGAAATCGCTCGTATTGTCGACATGTGTTATAGAAAACTAGGGATCAAAGAGACGGTTATATTTGCAGATCAGCTGATGTACACCGGGTTTAAATATTCGACGATTTCAGGAATTTCTATCGGTATTGATGACTTAGTGATTCCAGAAGAAAAAGCCAAAATTATTGATAAAGCAGAAGCCGAAGTAAAAGACATCGGTCAGCAATTTGCGTCTGGTTTACTCACCGAAGGTGAAAGATTCTCTAAAGCCTTGGATATCTGGTCCCGAGCTAACGATCAAGTTTCTAAAGCCATGATGCAAGTCATTGGTAAAGAAGAAGTGATTGATGCCAAGGGCAAGAAAGTCACCCAAGAATCTTTTAACTCTATTTATATGATGGCGGATTCTGGAGCGCGGGGTTCCGCGGCTCAGATCAGACAGTTGGCGGGTATGCGGGGCCTCATGGCAAAACCAGACGGGTCCATTATTGAAACCCCGATTGTTGCGAACTTCCGTGAAGGTCTCAACGTTCTTCAGTATTTTTCTTCCACTCACGGGGCTCGTAAGGGTCTTGCGGATACGGCATTGAAAACAGCGAACTCTGGTTATTTAACCCGTCGTCTAGTCGACGTTGCTCAAGATGTGGTTGTGACAGAAGAAGACTGCGGAACATTAGAGGGCGTTCTTGTTTCTCCTCATATTGAAGGTGGCGACGTGGTTGTGCCTTTACATGAAAGAGTACTCGGCCGTGTTCTAGTCGAAGATGTCTGTATGCCTTCTAATCCAAAACAAGTCATTGCCCCTGCTGGGACTTTATTAGATGAAAAATGGGTGGCGACTCTTGAATCTAACAGCGTGGATCAGGTCAAAGTACGCTCAGCTATTACTTGCGAAACACGTCGTGGTATTTGTGCGTCTTGCTATGGTCGTGATTTAGCCAGAGGTCATAGAGTTAATATTGGTGAAGCCGTGGGCGTCATGGCAGCACAGTCTATTGGTGAACCTGGAACACAGTTAACCATGCGGACCTTCCATATTGGGGGGGCAGCATCTCGTGCGGCGGCTGAGAATAATATTCAAGTCAAAACCGATGGTCATATTAAATTACACAATATGAAAACCATTCAGAACTCTGAGGGTAACTTAGTCGTTGTCTCAAGATCAGGAGAATTAAACGTCATCGATTCTTATGGTCGTGAACGTGAGCGTTATAAAGTGCCTTATGGGGCTATTTTACCTTGCAAAGACGAGGCCAAAATTAAAGCCGGAGATATCGTCGCGAATTGGGATCCTCATACCCATCCAATCATCACGGAAGTCGCAGGTTATGTGAAGTTCGTCGACATGATTGAAGGCGTGACCATGGATCGTCAAATAGACGAGCTGACTGGTTTGTCTACTATTGTTATTACCGATCCGCAGTCTAGATCTTCACAAGGCCGTGAGTTAAAACCATTATTAAAACTAGTGGATAAAAAAGGTGAAGAATTAACCTTCCCGAACTCATCTCTTACAGCTCATTATTTCTTGCCTAAAGGCGCGATGATCATGGTTGAAGACGATCGTGAAGTAAAAATCGCGGATGTCTTGGCTCGTATTCCTCAAGAAGGGTCAAAAAATAAAGATATCACTGGGGGTCTACCTCGCGTGGCGGATTTATTCGAAGCCAGAAAGCCAAAAGAGCATGCAATCTTGGCTGAGACTTCAGGGGTTGTATCTTTCGGTAAAGAAACAAAAGGCAAGCGTCGTTTGGTTTTAACACCGATGGATGCTGAACCTGTCGAAATCTTGATTCCTAAGTGGCGTCATATCAACGTCTTCGAAGGCGAGCGAGTTTCTCAGGGTGAGGTGGTCTGTGATGGACCCATGAACCCACATGATATTTTAAGATTACAGGGCGTAAGCCAATTGGCGTCTTATTTAATCAATGAGATTCAAGAGGTCTATAGATTACAAGGCGTGAAAATTAATGATAAACATATTGAAGTTATCATTAGACAAATGCTTCGCCGTGTAGAAATAACTTCACAAGGTGAATCCCATTATCTCAAAGGCGAGATGTCTGATCGCTTAAGAGTCTTAGAAGAAAACGATCGTCTGCGTAATAAAAATAAAATGCTGGCTAAGTTTTACCCACAATTATTGGGTATTACCAAAGCGTCTTTATCCACCGAATCTTTCTTCTCAGCGGCGTCTTTCCAAGAGACCACCAGGGTTCTTACAGAAGCGGCTGTGAATGGCCGTTATGATGAACTCTATGGCTTGAAAGAAAATATTATTGTCGGTCGATTAATTCCAGCAGGAACCGGGATGGCTGAGCATTTGCTCACTCAGAAACGCGCCTTGTTAGAAAACAAAGGACCCTCAGCAGATGACGTGGCTCATAGACTTTCCGCAGCTTTGAGAAAAGGTGCGACAGAGTTGTCCGGCCCCGATGACAATACGCCAGATCTTTCAGGTCCAGACATGGACTTTGATACGGATTTTGGATCAATGTCTGACGAGCGTTAGAAAAATAAAGATCTAATCAAGATCTAATTAAAAAGGGCGGACTGAAGGGTCGGCCCTTTTTTTTTTATAAAAAATAGAGCTCTTTCTAAACCCATCCTGATCTCCTCTCTCCCCTTGCGGGAGAGGCAGGCCGCCGAAAGAGAAGTTTGGCGAGAGCGGTTTTAAATATAAAAATTCTTATGGAGATCGCTGGAATTGTGGGTATGAACCTTCATTTTCAAATTAAGCACCATAGGTTTCGAAAGAGGTCTAATATTTTAAAAAGATCGCTTTAACCTAGTGCGGTTTTTTGTTACAAGACATTGCTTATCAGGTGAATCAAACGTAACCGATCCTAGAACCCCACCTACCGCCATCTATTCTCCCGCGCGATAATTCAGGCCGCTATCTTTTAGACGGGGTTGTTTTAACCTGCTTTTTAAATTCAGGCTTAGATTCCGCGACCTGCTTT
>Ga0214919_10009108_pt1 | contig 12853 bp, 8 predicted proteins | sample LL1503_MetaG_FD_177994 | JGI IMG/M metagenome (GOLD analysis project Ga0214919, IMG submission 177994) | Freshwater microbial communities from Lake Lanier, Atlanta, Georgia, United States - LL-1503 | ecosystem: Environmental > Aquatic > Freshwater > Lake | place: USA: Georgia | collected 2015-03-15
GTCTCGATCGTCACGCGCAACAACACTCACGCCCCCGTCGCCAAGACCTTCCTCGAAGCCGGCTTCCACGTCGTGTGCGACAAGCCGCTCTGCTTCACCCTCGCCGAGGGCCGCAAGCTCCGCGACATCGTGAAAAAGTCCGGAAAAGTGTTCGCGCTCACCCACAATTACACCGGCTACCCGATGGTGAAAGAAGCCCGCGAGTGGGTCCGCAGCGGCAAACTCGGCCAGCTCATGAAGATCGTCGTCGAGTATCCGCAGGGCTACGCGATCACCGCGCTCGAAGCGAAGACCGTGAGCAAAATCGCCAACTGGCGCATGGACCCCACCATCTCCGGCGTCTCCAACTGCATGGGCGACATCGGCACCCACGCGCACAACCTTGCCCGCTACATCACCGGCCTTGAAGTCGAGTCGATCTGCGCCGAGCTCTCCACTTTCATTCCCGGCCGCCTCCTCGACGACGACGGCAACTGCCTCGTCCGCTTCAGCGGCGGCGTAAAGGGCATCCTCTTCGCCTCGCAGATTTCCAGCGGTGAGGAAAACAACCTCAACATCCGCGTCTTTGGCACGCAGGGTTCGCTCCAGTGGTTCCAAGAAAACCCCAACGAGCTCATCTGGAAAAAAGCCGACGCCCCGCAGCAAGTTTATCGTCGCGGCAACAGCTACGTCAGCGCCGCCGCCGCCGGTGCCACGCGCACCCCGTTCGCCCATCCCGAGGGTTTCATCGAAGCCTTCGCCAACGTCTATCGCGGCGCCGCCGTCGCCATCGCCGATTCCATCGCCGGCCGCAAAGCCCCGAAGGAGGGCTACGATTTCCCGACGATCACCGACGGCCTCGCCGGCATGGCGTTCATCGAGACCGCCGTGAAGAGCGGCCGAGCCGGCGCGAAGTGGGTGAAGTTTCCGCAGCTGTAGCACCCGTCGCAGCGCACGCTCCGCCGGATAGTCACACCAAAAAAACCTCTACCAAACCCTCGAAACCCAACTGCAAACGCAGGCCTCCCCCCCTCGGCCGACGGCCCCGCATCAGGGTTTAGTTCCACGGCACGATCTCCGCGTGACGCAGTCCGTAGACGAGGGCCATCAACACCGTGCGCAACGCCCGAAAGCCGAACGGCACGGCGTAATGAAGAGGAACGTCATGGGTCATCGCGCGTCGGGTCTTCACAGCGCCAGCCGCGGCCGCAGCGCAGGCTGAGGGACGGAAGCCGAGGACCAGGAAAAGCCGGCGGGGGCATCGGCGCGCGTGACGAGGGCGGGCGCTGGGGCGGAGCGGGTGAACAATACAGTTTACATGGGACGATGAAAATCGGAGCATTTTAATTGTTTGGAGATCACGCAAATCTTACATGAGTCCCCGTAGCTCAACAGGATAGAGCAGCGGTTTCCTAAACGTAATATCCAAAAAATGACCCAAGCGAAAATACATTCTAAACCACTTGTTTATCAACGATTTATAAACTCTTTTCAGGACATTTCATAATAGTGAAAATGAGACATTTAGGGCTAAAAAGTGCATATGTTTGGTAGAAGTTGGTAGAAAATAGAAAACACAGTTTATCTTGCGATTTTCTACCAAATCAAAAAGGTGAGGCGAACCGATGAAAAAAGAAGTCCTCCGCAAGAGCTTTCCGCGTGTGCGGGAGGTCGTGAAAAACGGGGTCACCCGCTACGTTTGTGACTCGCGGCGGCAGGGCTTTGGTGGAGGGCGTCAAGAATGGTTCAGTTCGCGAGATGATGCGTTGGATCGTGCCCGCGAAATCTCGGACTCATTGGTGAAGGGAACAACGCTGACTGATGAAGAGCGGTCACTCTTTCTGTATTTTCGCGATGCGTTCAACCCTTACCAAGTGACGCTCAAATCTGTATTGGAAAAAGCACTATACCGACTTCAGAATAAATCGGAGAAGGACGAAGATGAACGAAAGACAATCTCCGACCTCGTGGATATGTGGATCGCTTACAAAAAGGAGGGGAAGTTCAAGCGTATCCGACCAGTGACCCTCACCGAAATAGAGCACACGGGGAAAACCATCAAATCGCTATGGGGTGAGCTTCAATACCAGTCCGTCACCAAGGAGCACGCGGAGAAGTTCATCGGTGGTCACAAGGGCAGTTATGCCACAAAACGGAACTGGAAAGTCAAAATCGGCGGCTTCTTCAACTGGTGTAACGACGAAGGATGGGGACGTGGAAATCCTGCCAAAAATATTCCAATCTTCGTTGATCCTACTGATGCCCCTAAGACAGTTCCGCTTGAGACAGTTCGCAAGATGCTGGAAGTCGCTCAGAAAACGCCACGATTCTTGCCACTCATCAACTATCTCGCGATTGGCTACTTCGCGGGGTTACGCCCCTATGAAATGCGACGTTTGCCGAAGGGTGATATCAAAATCAAAAAAGAGTTTGCGGAGGGAGACGGAGGGCAAATCTACATCTCACGCAACATCACCAAGACGAAGACAGAGAGATACGTAACGATCAACGAGACGCTGTTTGCGTTTCTCAAGGCGTATCCAGAACAGCCTATCTACCATAAAAACTTTGTGAAGTTATTCACCGCGATGAGAGAAACAGTTGGTTACGGCTTCGCTGACGGACGCAGCGAAGAAAACAAGTGGGTTCCTGATGCGATTCGGCACACTTTCGGCTCAATGTGGCAGGCGAAGCACAAAAATATCAATATGCTCGCTGAAGAGATGGGAAACTCCCCCGAGGTCATTCGTCGCCACTACAAACGAGCAATCCCCGCTGAAGAGGTTGGTCCCTATTGGGCGATACGACCTATTCCGAAGGGGTAGTGCGGCTGTTTCCTTGGCTTTTACGGGGTGTTGCTGCCCTCGCCTATGGGTCGGGCACCATCGGCGTTCCAGCCCGCCCTAAAGTCGTTTGGTTGGCTTGCTGGTGCCGCCGCCGCCAGCCGTGGCACTACGCTGACGCTTGCTGTCGTTGCGTCGTTTGAGCATCTCCCGTTTGTGCTGCTGGCGGCGTCGCAGGGTGTTCAGTGCTGCTTTCTCGCGTTCCAGTTCCAGCTTCAGTCGGTCAATCCGCGTCTGCTGGGCGTCTGTTCGCGTGCGATCCAACGAGGCTTCTGCCAGTTCGCGACAAATCTCGGCGTGGCTCGCCACTACTCGCGACACCTCGGAGCAAATGTCGTCCAGCAGTTCCAGCAGTTCATCAGGACTGATTTTCATCTGCTTTTCCTGACTTCTTTTATTTGGTCACCTGTGCCTGCCTTGGTGCCACTCTTCTTGAGTGCTGCCACCAATGCCTGGACTTCTTCAACGGTGATCTGTGGCATTTTCTCTGTCTTGTTTTTCGTGTTTTTCATAATGATTTTCCCCTATGAAAATAAGTAGCAGCAGCGCCGGTTTTTCATCGCACTTTTCTTCAATAACTTGCTGCGACTGCTCAAAAAGTGGGAAAGATACTGAACACACCACAGATCAATCATAACAACACCAACTCAACTCTTGTTCTTTCAATGCCCTGCGGGCTGTTTTTATAACAAGAAAATCAGCGACTTTTTATGAGTGAAAATATCAAAAAAAACCTGAAGCAAAAATTAGAGAAAATTCGTGCTCAAAAAAAGTGGCTGAAGAACTTTCCTGATCAAAATCCTGTTCTGGTTCAGTCAAAAAAAGAGAAGCACAAGACAGGTGTTTATTTTCTCAAGCCGTATATCTTGGATTACAGATGTATGGCTGAAACTCTGCTCAAAGATCGCAACAAGACGATCAAACAGAACTTTGTGTGGTATTGCCTAGTCTTCCTATCGACCCTTGTTGAAAAAAGTCTCTCGGATGAAGATGAGATTTTGAGTGATGAAGAGAAAGAAACGCAGATCTACTCGCTGAATCTCAAAAAACTGAACCGAAATTATTCCTTGTTCAACGAACTCCTGCTCAAAGAAGGAATTCTTGAGTTCATTGATCAGTACGATGCCGATGAAGGAAAATGTATTTCTTATGGGATATGCACCGATTTTATCTTCAAGGGAGTTTGTCGTGAGTATCTTTCCAAGAATGAATTGAAGCGGTTGATCAATGGTGTGCGCCTCCAGAATTTACCCGACAAGACCAGCGTCAATAATCCAGATGTGGTGAAGAAATTTATCGGCACGCTGGGAAAGACGAAGATCAACAAGACCGACCTGCTGAAACTGGAGATTGAGGCAGGAAGGTTCGTGACACTCTACCGGTATGCGCTGCGGTTTATGTCGGGTAAGTATGACGCCAAGATCGGAAAGAACGATGGGCGGTGCCACGCCAACTACACATATGCTCCGAGCGAATTCCGCAGCCTGATGCGCTACGGTGGCAAGCAGGCGTTTGTTGAGGGCGATGTGGCGGCGTGCCACTTCCACTTCCTGCTGGACGAGATGGCTGATCCAGATGAGCGGAGTGCGATGCTGGCGGATCTGGCGGCGACTGATCCCTACTTGGCGATGTGCGACCATCCATCAGGCGTGAAGCGTGCCGACCTCAAGCAGTCGTCGCACATCTTCAAGTTCGGCTCACGGGGGGATGTGCGGATGTTCGTCTCTGACGACAAAGCCACAAAGATCGTGCCATACCGCAAGGGTCTGTTCTACCGCCACATCTCCGCCAAGTACCCGCACTTCGCGGAGGATATGGCGCGCAAGCGTATTACTCACAAGATACACAAGAAGGAGTATGCCTGTGCCCTGATGAAACGTGAGGCGGGTGTGATGGTTCACGCCGTTGGAGAACGGTGCGCGGCGGAGGGGCTGATCTACCTGCCCGTCCACGATGGGTTTCTCACTCTGCCACGGCACTATGACCAGGTGTGCGAAATCGTGAGCGAGGCGTATCGTGCCGCCAGTGGATCGGTGCCACGCATCCGGCGGAAGTAGGTGGCGGCGAAGGTGCTGACTGAGGACGGATGAGCCGATGCGAAGATCGTGCTCGGATTTTGTGCCACGCAGTGGCAGGGTACGTTGATGAAAAAAGCACTACCCCTTCTCCTTTTCTTGGCAGTGTTTTCACGTGCCATTTTTGGTGCTGAGTCAGTTGATGACTTGAGAAAGAAAGCGGAGTCGGGCGATCCAGTTGCTCAGTACGACCTCGGCTGGAATTACGCCACTGCCAGTGGCGTGCCGAAGGATAGTGCTGAAGCCGCGAAGTGGTGGCGCAAGTCGGCGGAGCAAGGAAATGCCAGTGCTCAGTTCAACCTCGGGGCGTTGTACGACATTGGCCGGGGCCTACAGAAGGACACCGCTGAGGCTGCTAAGTGGTTTCGGAGATCGGCCGAACAAGGAGATGCCGGTGCTCAGTTCGCCATTGGGGTGTCGTACGAAATTGGAGATGGCGTGCTCAAGGACAGTGCTGAAGCGGCGAAGTGGTATCGCAAGTCGGCGGAGCAAGGAAATGCCAGTGCTCAGTTCAACCTCGGAGCGAGTTACCTCAACGGCGATGGCGTGCTCAAGGACAGTGCTGAAGCGGAAAAGTGGTTCCTGAAATCGGCGGAGCAGGGAAATGCCGATGCTCAGCTTCAACTCGGACTGATGTACGACGATGGCGATGGCGTGTTCAAGGACAGTGCTCAAGCCGCAAAGTGGTACCGCAAATCGGCGGAGCAAGGGAATGAACGTGCTCAGCTGAGGCTTGGGATTATGTACATCGCAGGAGGTGACTTACTGAAGGACCGTGCTGAATTAGTGAAGTTTTTGCATAGAGGTGCGCAGAAAGGAAGTGCCAGCTTGCAGTTCCACCTCGGCGAGATGTACGCCAACGGCGACGGCGTGCTCAAGGACAGTGCTGAAGCCGCTAAGTGGTATCGTAAATCGGCAGAGCAGGGAAATGACAAAGCGCAGTTCAACCTCGGTCTGATGTACGCCAATGGCGACGGCTTGCCCAAGGACAGCACCGAAGCCGTGAAGTGGTATCGCAAATCTGCGGAGCAGGGACATTCCGGCGCGCAGTCCAACCTCGGTCTGATGTACGACAACGGCGACGGCTTGCCCAAGGACAGCACCGAAGCCGTGAAGTGGTATCGCAAATCTGCGGAGCAGGGAAATGCCGGCGCGCAGTTCAATCTCGGTCTGATGTACATAAACGGCGACGGCGTGCCCAAGGACAGTGCTGAAGCCGCTAAGTGGTTTCGCAAATCGGCGGAGCAAGGAGATGCCACCGCTCAGTTCAACCTTGGACTAAAGTATGCCAATGGCGATGGCGTGCTCAAGGACAGTGTCCAAGCACACGCTTGGTTCAACAACGCGAGTGCCAATGGAAACGAGGATGCCAAAAAAAATCTCAGCATTCTTGAAAAAGAAATGACCCCAGAACAAAAAGCCGAAGCAACAAAGTTGGCTCGTGAAATCTTTGAGCGGATAGAAGCGAAGAAGAAGTAAGCGTGTGTGCGGTCGTGGATTGTGAAGCCTGTTATCTGTCGCCTTGGACAATCCAAATTCCGATCTGCCTCACCCCTACCAGATTCAATCTCCCTGAAAATCTAATTCCCCATCAGTTATGTTAATTCAAATTGCGGCTGTTGTTATAATAATTGTTTTTGGGCTCCCAATTTTATGGTTCCTTGGTGGAATAATTTTCGTAGCGATTCTCGCTATTTTTGCGCCGATTTATTCTCTTGTTGAATCATTTTGGTCGTTTTTAGAAACCGGCACTGAAAAATTATTGGTAGCAATTTTGATTCCCGCGCTAAAAAGAATTACCCGAAAAACAGAAAACTTCTTGGCCTTTTTTTGCTCATTTAAGCACGGTTTAACATACAGTCCTGAACCGGAAGCAGTTGACCCACAAAACGATAATAATTGTAATTTAAATATAGAACTAGAGAACTTTTGCTGCCGAGTGTTTATTGTAGAAATATTCCTGTTTTTTCTGCTTCTATTCATCAGTCCGAACCCCCTTTTGGTGTGCTGTTTTTTGCCTATTTTCGTCCTCATCCCGGTATTAATATATATAGTTAGAAAAAGAAAATGATAGCTCAGCTCCGAACCAACTACACGCAATTAGCGGGAAATGCCCCATCCCCCAATTCTTAATAAAAAAGCAGAAGCAAAAGCCCGCCGTTGAGTTCGGCGGGGCTTGTTGACTGAAACACCTGCTCGGAATTGTGGGGCTCTAGGAAGCCTTTGATAGGTTTGGACGTGAAAGCCTCCAAAACACAGAGTCAGTATTGTAGTTATCGCTCAAATATAATGTCATAGAAAATAGGTTGAGCAATTCGTGAATCTTGTTGTTCAATTCTAGATCGCTCAGTCCCTTGTTCTGGTAAAAGCCTCCAAGGCAGCGCACTATATATCCGTCGCGCGCTCTAAATGCTGTGAAGATACAGGCGTTATGTCCCATCACATCCCTAGACATCTTCCATCCCTCTTTTGTCAGAATGTAGGAGCGCATAAAGCGAAGCATCAGGGCTTGCCACGCTTGATTTGCGAGTTTCTCAGGAATGCCTTTGCGCAGGAATTCAGCCCGTAACACGTCGGGACGATTGTTATCCAATAAGTCGCCTATATTCCAAGGCAGTACATCACTAGGAATAGGGCTTCCAGCGAGAGCAGGTGGAAGCGGGTTTTTCCCCGTTTCCGTCCAAGAGAACCAATCAGTTTCACCCAAGAAATATATTTCCATTGGAGTTTCGGCTTCGGGCTTTGTTCGCACATTACCAGATACAATTTCACGTTGTTTTTGACGTTCACGGGATGATTTAGACATATGCTTATTTTTTTAGTTATTTGAGGAATTTTGGGCAGGCAGTAGCCACAGCTAGACGTGGCTTGTTGAGGGAGAAAAATTGATTAGTTGCGGCTACGCTTTGAAGATTAGGCGGCGATCGCCTTTTGATTTAACATACGGTCAATTAGGCGATTGTTAATCTCTCCATCAGCGTCTAAACAGGCGTCTTTTTCTTCGTCACTGATGGATATAACTCCAACAGCACTTTGAACAAAAAGCCCAATGGATTGAACTATTTGCGCAATCACCAACAGGTTTTTTCGGTTGAGAGTTTCGGCATTGGCGTTGCGGGCACCAAGTTCCAGCGCGATTAAAGCGCACTTTTGCACCAAACCTCGGTTATCCTTTACGTTTTCATAATGATAAATGAAGCCGTTCAAAAGCTCGCCTAGTTTTTCAGAGGATGCGGCGCTAGTCGGAATTTCAGAAATACAGAAGTTTGCCGCGCATTTTCCAGGGATATAAAAAATAACGTTTTTAGCGTTTTTAGAGGTGTTCATAACTTCATTAATAACAGATCGCAGTGCTGCTTTTTTAGCATTACGGGCATTGTACTTTTCTTGTTTGTTTTGTGTTTTATTTTTTTTCATCTGAAATTTGGGCAGGCAGTAGCCGACGCTACGTTGTTGGAGCGTTGGCATTGTGATTTAGGCAATGGTCCCCCCAGTGGGGGCTCTCGGCTTGTTACCGAAGCCCAACAGATTCAGTGGGTAATCAGAGGGTCTTTTGACCTTGTCGGCGGGGTAGTTACTGCTGCTTGAACTACGACCGATCTGATATTGAAAACAGTGACAGGAAATTATAAAAAGGCGAGCCTAAAACACGTCTGCTAGGTGTCGTAAATATCTAATAAACATAGATTTGCAGTGTTTAGTTACTTGCGTAAAATGCTCATGTACGCGTATTTATAATACGATCAAAGGTGCTCTTGTTTCGCGTGTGATTAGATCGCCGCGTTCGTGTGGGGCAGGGGTGGCTCTACCTACTGCGATGTGGTCGCTGTAATGCAGCAGGAACGCCAGCAACGGGGCTTCTGCTTGAAGCGACTAACCGCAGTGTGTGCGGCGTGATTCCTGTTTTGCCCTATGTCCGCAGGCCGGATCAAATCGTATGCGTTGCGGAAAAATGGGGTTTCTTACCCAGCATAACCGACCCCTATTGTAAATCGTGCTTGCTTTGGTCATTTGAGCTATCTTACAAGATACTCAATGAAAGCATTTGGATATTGCCGCGTCAGCACCACCGATCAGCAAGATGAAGGCGTGAGCCTATGCAACCAGCAGGAACGCATCAAAGCGTGGGCTGCTGCCAACGGGCACGATCTGGCGGGAATGTATGTGGAAGCCCGCTCTGGCGGGCGTGCCGACAACCGCCCCGAGCTGAAGCGCGCGATGGCGGCAGCGTGCCGTGAGGGTGGCATCCTCGTGGTCTATTCGCTCAGTCGCTTCAGTCGCAGTGTTCGCGACACACTTGCGCTTGCCGACCAACTGGAGCGTGCTGGAGCCAATCTGGCGAGCTTGAGCGAATCCTTGGATACCTCCACCCCTGTTGGGCGGATGTTCTTCCAGTTGATGAGCGTTCTGTCGGAGTTTGAGCGCAACCAGCTGCGTCAGCGGACCACCAGTGCTATGAGCCATCTCCGCCAGCACAACAAGCGTATTTCATCCAAGATACCAATGGGCTACGACTTGGCAAAGGATGGCGTGACCCTGCTGCCCAACCAGAATGAGCAAGATGTCATCGCCCGCATCGTTCAGCGGCGAGCCAGTGGAATGACCCTCGGAGCCATCGCCCGCAGTATGGTGGCGGAGAAGGTATCAACCAAACTTGGTGGGCAGTGGGCTCCCAACACAGTGCTCGCAATCATCCGTCGCCACGAGAAAATGGCAGCGTGAAAAAGAAAAAGACCACCAAGAAGATGCCCGAGCTGACCAAGAATGAACTGCTTCACAATCTACCAAAGAGTGAAGCAGTGTTGTTGCGACTCACCGTCGCTGACAAAGAGACAATCACTCAAGCCGCATCAAAGCTCGGAATAACTACCACAGAACTCTTGACCAAAACTGCGTTGATGGTTGCTGAGAAACTGAAGAAGTGAGCTGAGTTGTGTTTGTGCTGCGTGCCTTCTGAGCAGAATGAAAAGTTGAGTCAAAAAAGCAGTGGTGATGCTTTCAGCCAACAAGCTGATTTAGAGTGTCAATAAGTGATATATACCAAGATAGATGAAGTGAAGTGATTGAGATAGGCTGAACACAAAGCCGCCTTGCGGGAGATGGAGCAGACACCTTGCGGCGGGACTGGCGGGCGTGTGTGTGATTGACCCTGATGACTCTCTCCGCCTACCTGTCCGAGACGCTCGCAACCAGCCACGGCTTCTGTGGCTGGAGGTGCTGGCGGAACGGCAAGATGCCACGATGCGATTTCCCCGCACCGAAGCACGATGTCGTTGGTTTTGGGTGTTTTCGTCAGGTTATTCGGTAGAAAAATGGTAGAAAAAAGCGTTGTCAGTGAAGAGCGTAAAGTTCATAAGTCGCTGATAAACAATAGATTGTCCCCGTAGCTCAACTGGATAGAGCGGCGGTTTCCTAAACCGCGTATTCCGGTTCAAGTCCGGACGGGGGCACCATTTCTTTTTTTGGAGATACGTTGCGGGCTCTGCGACCGCGCCAGTATGCGAAGCGTCTTTACCGCTGTTTTACATTCGCGCACTGGACTTTGTTCTCAGCGCGCACAGGCTTACCCGCAGAAATCACTTTGAGGCGGCAGAGCTGCTTCCGTGCCCGGTTCCTTTCCTTCCCCCGATGAAAATTTCCTTTGCGTCTGTTTTGTTCGCCTTGCTCAGCGCCACGCTCGGACTCACTCAGGTTCAGGCCCAGCGTCTCGCCAACTTGTCCACACGCACTCAAATCGGTTCCGGCGGAAATATCGCCGTGGTCGGTTTCGTCGTTGGGCAAGGTTCCAACAAGAATATTCTGATTCGAGCCGTCGGCCCAACGCTCGGAGCGGCGCCCTTCAACGTCCCCGGCGCGATCAGCGACCCGAAGATCGACGTCGCCGATGCCTCCGGTCGCGTGATTTTCACCAACGACAATTGGTCCGCCACTACTGTCGGTAGCGCGACGACGTTCGCTTCCGTGGGCGCCTTTAGTCTCGCGACCAATAGCCGGGATGCGGCGATTCTCGCGACCAATCTCGCTCCCGGTGCCTACACCGCGACCGTCAGCGGCGTCGGCACCGCGGCCGGTGTCGGGCTCGTGGAGGTTTACGACGTTACCGGCACCGCTCGCTTGATGAATCTTTCCACGCGTGCGCTCGTGGGCACGGGCTCGGGCATCATCATTTCAGGTCTCGTCATCGCGCCCGGCTCCGGTCGCCGTCAAATCTTGGTGCGCGCGGCGGGTCCGGCCCTAACCGGCTTCGGCGTGGCCGGCGCACTCGCCGACCCGGAAATCGAGATCGTCAACAACGCCAGCCCCAACGTCCGCATCGCCGCCAACGACAATTGGGGCTCCGGCACGAATGTCGCTTCCCTCAATGCCGCCTTCGGCCAATCCGGTGCCTTTGCCTTCCAGAGCGGTTCCAAAGACGCCGCGTTAATCACCGACCTCGCGCCGGGAAGTTACTCGATTCAAGTGAGCGGCGTTGGCGCCGCGACGGGCACTGCTTTGGTCGAAGTCTACGACATCACACCCGAGAATCTCACGATCGTTGGCGTAGTCGCCACCAACGCCACGACCGATACCAAGGGCGCAGCACCCGGTGTCTATACGTTTTCTCGCACCGGTCCCCCCGCCGCTGCTCTCAACGTCTATTATCAGGTCAATGGCACGGCGGCACCCGGAGTCGACTATACGGCGCTGACGGGCACGGTCACGTTTCCTGCCGGTGCCAGCACGGCCCGCGTGAGCCTCACTCCGCGCAGCGATGGCGCGAGTGATACGATCAGCCGCATTGCCACGCTCTCGCTGGCTCCGGGTGCCGGCTATACGATTGGTGAGGCCGCCAGCGTGGCGGCGGTCACGATTTTCTACAATCCGGGCACGAACTACGTCGCGGCGCTTCGCACGCCCTCCTCCGCCCCGAACTCGACGGCGTTTGGCACCGCCACCATCCAGTTGAGCGGCGACAGCACCTTCGCAGTCGTGAACCTCAATTTTTCGAGTCTCAGTTCGCCCCAGACCGTCGCCTACCTCCGTCTCGGCATCCCCGGCGAAGTCGGCACCGAAGTGCTCCGTCTCGCAAACGGCCAAGTGGCCGGACAACGCTGGGACTTTCCCACTGAAGGCGCGCTCACCGCCAGCGCGATTGTTCAGGCGATCAAGGGCGGCCGAATTTTCCTGAGCATCGAATCGACCAACTATCCCGCCGGTGAATTGAAGGGCAGCTTCATCCAGCATAACGCCACGCTGGCGTTTACTACCCCCGCAGCTCCGCCGGCGTTGCCCGACGCGCCCTTCACAGCGGCCGAGTCCGCCCGCTTCCTCACGCAGGCCACCTTCGGCCCGACCAAATCCGAAATCGATGCACTCACGGGCAAACGCCAGTCGGACCTCCGCGCTTGGATCGCCGCCCAAATGGCCTTGCCCGCATCCTTGCACCGCGTGGCCACCACCGAAGATTTCGCCACCTTCACCGCGACCGGCGAGAATCCGCAATTCGACTGGCGCAACCGCCAATCCGCGTGGTGGAAACTTGCCCTGACCGCTCCGGACCAGCTTCGCCAGCGCGTCGCCTTCGCGCTCAGCCAGATTCTCGTCGTCTCCGAGCAAAATTCCACGCTCTACAATAATTCACTCAACCTCGCTCATTACTACGATCACCTCGTCAACGGGGCCTTCGGCAACTTCCGCCAGCTCCTCGAAAACGTTACCCTCAGTCCCATGATGGGCGTTTACCTCACCTCCCTGCGCAACGCCAAGGCCACCTTTGACGCCCGCGGCGCTACGCTGACCTCCACCGATGAGAATTACGCGCGCGAGGTCATGCAGCTTTTCACCATTGGTCTGAATCAGCTCCAACCCGACGGCACCCTCAAGCTCGACCCTTCCGGCGTCCCCATCCCGACCTACGACCAAAAGACCATCACCGAGGTCGCCAAAGTATTTACCGGCTGGGCCTTCGCTTCCGAC
>Ga0214919_10009109_pt1 | contig 12853 bp, 10 predicted proteins | sample LL1503_MetaG_FD_177994 | JGI IMG/M metagenome (GOLD analysis project Ga0214919, IMG submission 177994) | Freshwater microbial communities from Lake Lanier, Atlanta, Georgia, United States - LL-1503 | ecosystem: Environmental > Aquatic > Freshwater > Lake | place: USA: Georgia | collected...
GGTAACGCCCTTCATAATAACCGCGCATACGATCCGGCCCACCAAGACTTGCCAGTTCACGAAACGGGACATCTCCATCTTGCCCCTGGCAAAATAGCCGAAAGACGAAGGCCCGCGCCCCGCCGAGATCGACATAACGCCGCGCCTCCAATTGAACTTCGTTGTAGGGACGATCTCGGGAGTTCATGGGTTCAAAGTGAACGAGGCGCAACGAATCAAAAACGCCAGTCATTGGTGCAAAGAGGTTGTCTCGGGTATCTCTAGTGAACACCACACCGGCACCGCCAGAACGCGCGCCCTCAGATCCCTTCAACTTCGCTGCTGATAAAATCCCATCTGACGCCGATTCCGTGACTTGATAGGCACTTTGGATAGCGACTGGACCAAGGCTCCAACCAAAGGAAGTCGCGCGCTCCCAAGATGCCTCCACATAGGCAATATTGCTGGCATAATCTTCTTCCATCGCCGAAGTCGTCCGGGGACCAATCCCCCAAATCTTATCTGGATAGCGCCGGTAACGGCTAAAGATCGAAATATGATCCTTGCCACCGTTCCAACGGCGACTCAAAAGCAGTGATGTGATCAGCTGCTTTTTTTCCGTCAAGATCACAATGGGCTTTACCTGAGACGGCTTAGCGTCCGCCGGATCGTCATCATTGCGGAAGTAGTAGATAAACAGGCCACCGGCAGCAACTGCCGTCTCCGGCGTGTAATAAAGCGCCGGAATGGGAATAAACCCACTCTTGGCCTTGCCTGAATTATCCGCTGCAAAAGCGAATTCCGGTTGCAAGATGAACAGGCACAGCAATCCGGAAAAGGCAGCGCGTCTTATTGGGCCGGAAAACATCCCACGCCGGTGATTTGAACCTGAAAGGCTCAAGACTTTTTAGTGCCCGACTTTTTCTTTGCCTTTGGCTGATTTTTCTTGGCTTTAACCTTTTTCACGGGAGCAGACGGGGCCTCGACTGCCTCTGCCGTCCCTGTGGCGTTCTCTTGAATCTTATATTCAGGAACAGCCGTTGGATCGCTGCTGGCTGGCTGGTTCACGTCCCCGGCCACCGGCTCGTCGGGCGATACGGTTTGATCCTTTGAGCAAGCACTGGCCAAGGTCAGGGTTAAGGTCAGAGCGAATCCTGCACATACAGCCACTGCGATTTTGCGAAAAAATAACACCTGCACCATGACGTGCCCCTTTGTAATCAAAGTTAAAAAACCACGCATAAATACTCTGCCACAACCTCAAGGCCTTGCCAAAAAACCAGGAATCTCAGGGACGAAGGAAAAATCGGGTGGCGATCCTGCCGTTTTGGGCTAAAACTTCGTCCCATGAACGAACCTCAAAATTTAACACCGATGCTCCGGCAGTATTTTGACCTCAAGGCCCAGGCCGGGGATGCCGTGCTTTTTTGCCGCATGGGCGATTTCTACGAAATTTTTGGTCCGGACGCGGAAGAAATCGCGCCCAAAATGGACGTCGTCCTAACCAGCCGCGAACGTGGTGATGCCGAAAGGATGCCCTTTTGTGGCGTGCCCTACCACAGCGTCAAGACCTATTGGCTCAAACTTTTAAAGCAAGGCTACAAGGTCGCCATCGCGGAACAATTGGAAGATCCCGCCCTGACCAAGGGTCTCGTTGCACGGGGAATTGTTCGGATTCTGACCCCCGGCTGCCTTGATGAACTGGAGGCCCTTGACTCCACGAGCACCAACCATGTGTTGGCTGTTTACGAATGTCCGGCCCAGAAATCCTGGTCCGCCCTGGTTCTAGAACTTTCCACCGGCGAACTGCGCTTGGGTAAAATCCAGCTAACGGAACTGGCCCGGCTCGCTCAGGTTTTCCGGCCAAAGGAAATCTGGGCACGGAGCTTTCAACACGAGTCCTTGAAGGGGCTTTTGGCGCAGGTTTTCAGTCCACAAATGGCGGATGACGCTCCGGCACTGCTTGAAGTCCTTCCTGAAGCCCCGCTGCGAGACGATGCCCTGACCCGGGAACTCCTGAAATCCTGCCTTGGAAAAGAAAATCTGGATGGATTCACATGTGGAAAAATTCCCGGCGGTGCAGAACTTTTGGCATCTGCGTTCCAACGCCTGCGCAATCTGAATGCAGGCAGTTCCCACTTCAGGACGGTCAAACCACTTTTTGATCCGGATCACATGATCCTCGGACCGACGGCCGTGCGGGACCTTGAACTTTTTGAAACTGCCCTGCGTCGCCAACAAGAAGGCAGCCTTGCGCGCACGATTGACCGGACGCTGACGCCGATGGGGTCGCGGCGCCTGCGCGAACTTCTAGCGCGGCCTCTCGTTAACCGCGAAAAGCTATGTGCGCGCCTTGATGTCGTGGAATTTTTGGCGGGGCTTGGCGACGACCGCCTGGCACGCCTGCGCGAGTCCCTGCGCAAGACGGCTGATCTGGCACGCTTGACGACGAGGGTCATGGCCCGCTCGGCCCACCCGGCAGAGCTTGCGATGATCCGGCAAACCCTTGGAAATTCAGCTGCATTGGCGCAATACATTCGCGAACTTGCTGGCAGTACTGCCAAATCAAAACTTTTGCGCGGAATCACCCCGGCCCTTGAGTCAACGGGCACAGTCTTGGAAATTTTAGGGGCAGCCTTAGCGGAGCACCCGGCTGCTGTCGGGACAGGCTCGGGAACCTTTCGCGAAGGCTGGAGCGAAAACCTTGACAGCTGCAATGCCTTGGCCCACGGGGGCGAGGATCAAGTCGCTACTTATGAACAAAAACTGCGCGGCGAATCTGGCATTGGTAACCTGAAGATCAAACCCCACAAGACTTTTGGCCTGCTCATTGAAATCACAAGAGCCAACGCGGCAAAAGTCCCCGCACATTTTATTCGCCGCCAGACCATGGTCAATTGCGAGCGTTTTGCCACACCAGAACTGGACCGCCTTGGCACTGAATTACTGGCGGCGCAGGATGCCGCGATCGCACGCGAAGCGGAACTCTACGCCGGGCTTTTGGAAACCCTCGCGCAACATCGCGATGCCCTTTACGCATGCGCCGAGGCCTTAGCCGAAGCCGACGTCTGGCAAGCTTTTGCCTGGCTCGCCCTCAAGGAAAACTACGGCCGTCCGGTGACCTTGAAAAAAGGGGCGCAGGGCAACGACACCCAGATCAAATTGACGGCCGCACGCCATCCCGTTGTCGAGCGAAGCGTTGGCCGCCACAGTTTCGTGGCCAATGATGTTGAAATGTCAGGGGGCATCCGCCAACTGCTCATCACCGGGCCGAACATGGCAGGCAAGTCGACCATCATGCGCCAGACGGCCATCTGTGCAATCTTGCATCAGGCTGGTTGTTTTGTCCCGGCAGCGGCGGCAGAACTTCCCGTTTTTGACCGTGTGTTTACCCGCGTCGGCGCTTCGGACGACCTGTCGCGTGGCCTGTCGACATTCATGGTGGAAATGACAGAAGCCGCGGAAATCCTGCGCGAGGCTACGTCCGACAGCCTCGTTATCCTTGACGAAGTGGGACGGGGAACATCGACGTCTGATGGTCTGGCCATCGCCTCCGCAATATTGGAAGAGATCGCCACCCGCAATACTTCGTGGACTCTTTTTGCAACCCACTACCATGAACTTGTCGGTTCATCGTCCCATCTGGCCAGTGTAAAGCCGGTCCAGACGGAGGTTCTTCAGCAAGGAACTAGCATTATTTTCAGCCATCGCCTTGTTTCTGGTGCCAGCGGCAGTTCATATGGAATCGAAGTTGCAAGGTTGGCCGGGGTTCCTGAGGCTGTTCTTGAGCGTGCAAGGATCGCGATTTCCAGACCCGCACCGACCCTGGTGGAATGCCAAAAAGGTGAGAACTGGGCGCCAACTCCAGATAAGGGCCCGAATCCAGTACTAGCAAAGCTTGAAGCGGCGCGAATCAACCGGATGACACCCCTTCAGGCCCTCAATCTGCTGGCCGAACTTGCAGAACTCCATGCAAGAATGCTTGCCGGGCGGGCTCAAAATGACGAATTTGCCTCAAATCCCGCTGTTGGCGGTGGGGCCGGTGGTCAGGGAGAGCTTTTTCCCCTGTAAAGATCGTTGCGCGGCTGGATTTGAAAGGGTTTAATATTACGAATTCGATGGCTTGAGTTGCCATCGCAACACACTGCGGTGGGCAGCAATTTGTTCAAAGAACTGATCAAAAAAGTGATGTCAGGCAAGGAAGATACCAGCATGGCAAAGAGCAAACCAAAGAGCGCTTCCAAAAAAGTAACGCCCGCGAAAAAGCCAGCGGCAAAAGCAAAGCCAGCGCCAAAAGCAAAGCCTGTTGCGAAAGCAAAGCCGGCAGCAAAATCAAAGGTGGTTGTGAAGGCCAAGCCAGCCCCCAAAACCACTGCAAAGGCTCCCGTTAAGGCGCCGGTAAAAGCTCCAGCAAAAGTACCGACACGGACTATCGTTGAACCAAAGAAAGAGGTTCTGGTTGCTCCGAAAATTGCGGTCAAGCCAGTTCCGGCGGTTAAAGCGACGGCTACGCCAAAGCCAACGCCTACCATCTCGCCTGCTAAACCAGCGGTGAAGATGCCCAAGCCCAGCATGTTCAAACCAATGAGCCGCGATGACGATGATGAGGAAACGGTCGTCAAGCGCGCCGGAACCTCTTCTGATTTATTCACCGAAGAAGAACTGACGACGTTCCGCAACATGCTGAACGAGGAAAAACGAAAGATTTTAGCCAAATCAAAATCCGCTACCGCCAGCGGCAACATCGCTCTTGAAAAAGACGAGATGTACGACGAAGTCGATTTGGCATCAGCCACCGCAGAACAAAACCTGACCCTCAGGCTTTTGGACCGCGACCATAAACTATTGGCTGAGATCGATCATGCCATCGAAAAGATCGACACAGGCGAATACGGCTTTTGCGAAGGCACGGGCGAAGTTATCCCGAAGCGTCGTTTGGAGTTGCGTCCGTGGTGCCGTCACAGCGTCAAGTACAAGGAACAGCTTGAGCGCATGAAGAAGTCTGGACGGGGAGTCGCCGACGAGGACGAAGCGTTCTAGATCCTTTCTTTCTAAGGACAGCTCGCCGGCTTGCTCACTCCGGGGGTATTCGCCGCCAGCGTCGTGAACTGGGCGCAAAGGCCTGCGGGCGCTGTCCCGGCTCCTGGATATTGCGCCGTAATTTGTGCTGACAATGCCGTAACGGCAGCCGACGTAAACTGTCCTTTCAAAGCACTCTGCTGCTTTGCGCTGTCGCTGCTGCCTGAAATCGTACCTGCCGTTGTTTTCAATGCCGTCATCGAAGTCGAAATTCCTTTCGAAATATCACCCGTACTGGAACTCATCACGGCAAATGCCTGACTGGCCGAATTCATCGCAGAGAGGGTCGCCAACAGCTGCGAAATACCGCTGATCGAGCCAGCTTCGGGGAAAACTGTATCAATCGAATCGATCAAGTCTGTCGAGGCATCGATCATATTTGACAAAGATGGGAAGCTTGATTTTGATTTATACAAAGTCACACGCCCCTGAAGGTTTGAAGTCCCAGCAGTGGCACTCACCCCGGATGAGTAATTCAGAATATTTTGAAAGGCCAGTGCCTCGCCGATATGCGAAAAGGCCCAAATCAAGTGGATACTGCCCTTACGCTTGCTGCTCCGGCGGCCCGAAGTGGGACATGTCGTCGTGCTGTCGCGTGGATCATCAACATCGCGGACAGAATCTTCGATGAACCCACATAGGTATTCTGGGACCCGGTTCAAGTAAGAAAGCACAGGAACCGAGGCGCGCAGCGCATCCGTGACGGGCTGCGGCTCCACCAATGGATAGGCAGCATAAAATGACCGCCCGTATGCCGTCGCATCCGTGTAGGCCGCCGAAAGAATGCTTTTGTCTGCATCGGTCAGTGCCACTAGGTCGCTCATAGTATCCAGCGTACTGACTAAAGTTGACGTCCCAGCCATCGCCTTCGCTGATTTTTCCGGTTGAGCCATTGCCGCGTCCTTGGCAATCGCATCTGACATCAAATCGAGATCGACCTCCCAGTGTCCGGTCAGTCTTTCGGGAACGGCGGTAAGGTTGGTGCCCGTACTCCCGAGAGCAATCAGTTTTTCAAGCAAAGAAAAAGAGTCCATCCCGCCTTGGGCCAGACTGATGTAGCCGAGGATGATCGCACCACCCTCGTTTTCGCTATCTTGCTTCAAAGCCTTTTGTGCAAAACCCGCGGCGTCGGCAAATGATCCCCGGTCATAAGCGGCACGAGCGCGAACCAAAAGGCTGTCAACCCCGTCATCATCCGCCCAGATTTGCGTAAGGTTGGTGTCTGGGCCACATGAGGTCAGGACGATAGCCACGGCGCATGCCATGATCCCCCGCATTGCAATGCCCAATCCGTAACCTTTTTTAACGCAGTGCATGAAACATCCCCAGTTTATTCCGTGAAAAAAATAATTTTTTCGTCACTATCCGTCACGTGGTACTTGTCACGCAAAACCTTATGCGCATAGTTTTTCGACGACTTGATTCGTTCTATTTCTTCCTGCATCCCGCGGTTTCCCGATTCAAGAACAGCGACTGCTGCATCAAGTTTTCTGGCGCTGTCCTTGAGTTTAAAATAAGCGCCGACAGAACTGCGCCCACGCACAACACCAACCATCAAAACAACGACGGCAAACCAAGCGAGCCATCGCGTGATTTTGCGAATGTCATGTTCTGTAGAAAGTTCCATCGAGAAGATTGTATCAGCGAAAAGCGGCGGAAACTAATAGCAGGCGTCTAAATATCGTCCCAGTCATAGGTCAATTCTTTGCCCGTATCGGGCTCAAGGTGGTGAACCGCGACCTTGCGTTTGCCGAGCCCGTCAAATTCGACAACGGCTTTGACATGTCCAAATTCATCGATGATTTGATCAATGATTCCAGAACCATAAGTTGGGTGATTGACACGGTCACCAACGGCCGCGTCATAAGGCTCAGACTGCTTGCTTGAACGGTTCGTGGATTCCGCGTCATCGTCATAATCACGGTTCCAAGAATCCACCATAGCCTTATGGTTGATGTCGGTGGCCATCAGGTCACGAGGAATTTCTTTTAAAAATCGTGAAGGCATATTGGCCATGGTGTTGTTGAAAACGCGGCGGCGAAAGGCACTGGAGAGGGAAAGTTTTTTCCGGGCCCGCGTCATCCCAACGTAGAACAAGCGGCGCTCTTCTTCCAGATCGGCCTCATCTTCCGATGACTTGCCATAAGGCAGCAGCCCATCCTCAACGCCGACAATGTACACGCGGTCGTACTCAAGCCCTTTGGCACTGTGCAAGGTCATCAAACTGACGCCTTGAGCGTTTTCGTCTTCCGTGGTCACAAGCGTAACGGATTGCAACCAGTCGGAGAGGGCCTCGAGCCCTTTTTTGGATCCCTCTTCTTCAAATACGGCAAGGGCACCTGCGAGATCGTGAATATTTTCAAGTTTGTCGACGACCTTGTCGGGAAATCTATTTTCAAGCCAAGTCCGGTAGCCGGTCAGCTTGACGAGGGTTTCGACAAAATTCGCAAGACCACCGACCGCCAACTGTGCCCTCAATTCATCGAGCAATTCAGAAAACGCCCTGAATTTTGGCCCAACCCGAGGCGCATTGTCATCCGCCAGCTGCCTTAGGGTTGCCAGCATCGGTTTTCCGAGGCTGTTGGCCGCCTTGGCCAGTTGGTCTACCGCTGTGTCCCCAAGGCCGCGCGCTGGAACATTAATCACACGGCGCAGGCTGACATCATCAGCGGGGTTGGCAAGAAGCCGCATGTAGGCCATGAGGTCCTTGACCTCGGCGCGGTCATAAAAGCGGAGCGCCCCGTACACCCGGTATGGAATCCGGTCCCGGCGAAGGGCTTCTTCAAGGGGACGCGACTGGCTGTTGGTCCGGTAAAAAATCGCCACATCCCGCAGAGGATAGGTGCTGATTTCGTCAAGGATCGACCGGGCTACGGCCCAAGCCTCGACTTCCTCGTCGGCCTCAATGCGGAAATGAATTGGATCGCCCCGGTCGTTTGCCGTCCAAAGTCTTTTCTGGGCGCGCTTCGTATTGTTCCCGATGACTGAACTCGCCGCATCAACGATGGTGCTTGTGGACCGGTAGTTTTGCTCCAATTTCAATATCTTGGCGTCGGGATATGTCGTTCCAAATTCCAAAATGTTTGCCGGAGTTGCTCCACGCCAACTGTAAATTGACTGATCGTCGTCACCAACAACGCAAAGATTCCGGTGCGAGGCGGCAATCAGCGTCAAGAGTTCGTTCTGGGTTTTATTAGTGTCCTGGTATTCGTCGACCAGAACAAACCGGTACTTTTGTTGCATTGCAGTCCGCACGCGGGAGTTGTTGCGCATGAGGAGCAGCATGTTCATGAGAAGGTCGTCAAAATCCATGGCGTTCGAGGCTGCCAGGACCTCTTGGTACCTCTTGTAAACATTGAGGGCTGCAACGGGCATCAACTCACCGTAGATGCGGTTAATGGTCTCACGCTCGTGAGGAAAGAGGGCTTCCGTTTTAACGTCATGCAAAAAGCCGCGGTAATTACCGACCGTGAGATTTTTATCCAGTTTGATTTCGAGTTCTTTTAACACAGCCTTTAAGGCGGACACCGTGTCGCTGTCATCGTAGATCGTAAAATCAGAAGTAAAGCCTGCTTCATCGGCAAATTCACGTAGCCACCTGGCGCAAGCCGAATGAAACGTGGTGATCAGGGCGCGCGAACCAAATGGAGTCAACTCTTCGACCCGGCCACGCATTTCACCGGCCGCCTTGTTCGTAAAAGTCACGGCCACTATTTGCCAGGGTGGAACACCGCCCTCAATCAAATGGACAATGCGACGTGTGATGACGCGGGTCTTGCCTGAACCAGCTCCGGCGAAAATCACCATTGGACCGTCGATGTGGGATGCGGCCTCGCGCTGGATCGGGCACAGCCCTTCCAAACAGGCTTCGCGCGCGTCCTCCCGACCCCGGATTCCTCCAGGGCGCAGCACGTCGAAAAGATCCGGTTTGTCAGCCATCAATTACTCTACTGTCACCGACTTCGCGAGATTACGGGGTTGATCCACATCGGTTCCACGCATGTCGGCAACATAGTAGGCAAGCAGTTGCAGTGGAATGACCGACAGGATTGATTGCAAATGATCATCATCAATTTGTGGGCACGGAATGTAGTGCTCGCAAATGGAACGGAAACGTTCGTCTTCAATATCTCCGACACCAATAATCCGACCTTGGCGCGCTCTGACCTCTTCGATGTTTGAAATCATCTTTTCATATTGTTTGTCGCGGGGGGCAATGGATACCACTGGCATGTGACGATCCACGAGCGCAATCGGCCCATGTTTCAGCTCACCGCCGGCATAGCCTTCCGCATGAATGTAGGAAATCTCTTTCAACTTCAATGCACCCTCAGTTGCCACCGGGAAACTTGGCCCGCGGCCAATAAAAAGCATGTTCTGGGCTTCGTACAATTTATGGGCGATCTCCTCAATAACCCCTGAGGCATTCACCGCACGGTCTACCAATGCCGGAAGGTGTCTCATGGAGTCAAAGGACTTTTCAAGTCGCCCTGCGGCAACCGTCTTGAGTTTTTCGCCAATGGCCAACGACAGGACATAAAAGCTCAGGACCATCGCCGTGAAAGCTTTAGTCGAGGCCACGCCAACTTCTGGTCCTGCTTCCATATACAGAACCGCATGGGATGCTCTGGGAATTGACGAAAAGCGCACATTGCAGATGCTCATCACCTGACACCCACGCTCGACCGCATGCTTGACGCAGGCCAAGGTATCTGCCGTTTCACCCGACTGGGAAACTGCAATCACCAAGGTCGAAGCATCAATGCAGGGATTGCGGTAACGAAATTCACTGGCCAGTTCAACGTTGGCAGGCAGGCGGGTAAACTCTTCGATCATGTAACGCCCGATCTGTCCCGCATAGTGGGCTGTTCCACAGGCAACGATAGCAACATTCCTGATCCGCCCAAGGTCCAAGGCATCCATTCCCGTTTCCTTGGCGACGAAAGTATTTTCCTTCAAGTCTACAAGGCGGCTCAAAATGCTGGACATCACGGCAGGCTGCTCGTGAATCTCTTTCAGCATGTAATGTTTGTAGCCTTGCTTGTCTGCGCTTGAGGCCGACCAGTTAAGAACCGCGGGGTCGCGGCGGACCGGCTTGCCGGCGAAGTCCCAAACTTCAATGGAATTTGCCTTTAAACGCGCAAACTCGCCGTCCATCAAGAAAACCGCGCGATTCGTATGGGGCAAAAGCGCCAACGCATCACTGCCAAAAAAGTTTTCCCCGTCGCCCGCACCAAGCACCACTGGACTGCCTTGCTTGACGACATACATCTGACCCGGCTCGCGGGCATACATGATGCCCAGCGCATAGGCCCCGCGCAGGTGCTTCACGGTTTCCATGATGGCAGCCTTGAGATCTTTCGTGCGCTCAAGTTCCGCGTGAAGTTGGTGCAAGACCACTTCTGTGTCGGTGTCGCTTTTAAATTCGACGCCAGACTTCATGAGCTGTTCTTTGAGCTCACGGTAATTTTCAATGATCCCGTTATGTATGATGACGAGGTCACCATGAAGGTGCGGGTGGGCATTACGAGCCGTCGGCGCACCGTGGGTTGCCCACCGGGTATGCCCCATGCCCATCGTTGCCTTTAACGGCAACTCTTCGAGGCGCGGTTCCAGATGAACCAACTTGCCCTCGGCTTTGACGAGTTCGATTTTGCCATGATCCAAAACGGCGATGCCGGCTGAATCGTAGCCACGATATTCTAGGCGCTTCAACCCGTCAAAGATCAGGCGAGCGCAAGACTTTGAACCAACGTATCCAATGACACCACACATCGGCGTGTTCCTGTCAGAAAAAATAGAGTTACTGGATCATGCTCAACGGCGGAATGTTCTCGCCGGGATTCACGACATAATTTCGCACCACAGAACCGGCACCGATCACCGCACCATCACCCAACTCGACGTCATCTAGCGTGGCATTAGAACCAACTTTACAACCGCGTCCGATAACCGTCCTGCCTTCCAGGCAAACCCCTGAACCAATCTCGCTATCCACTCCGACCTTGCAGTCAGCTTCGATGTGACAGCTTTCAGGGTTGTGAAAGGTGACTCCGGATTTCATCAAGGAATCAATCATCCTTCGCACCAAAATCTTTTCCACGGCAGCCAGCTGGCTGCGATCGTTCACCCCCAAAAAGTCTTGCCAATCGTCGCATTCGTGAGTGACGACCTTCAGGTTCTTCTGCACGGCGAGGCCAAGACAATCCGTCAGGTAATACTCGCCCTGGCTGTTATTGGGACGGAGCTCATCCAACAACCCAAACAGCGAGGCGGCCTTCGCAAAGATCACGCCAGAATTACATCGGTTGATTTTTCTTTGATCAGGGGACGCATCCCGCTCTTCAACGATCGCGGCGAAATTGCCGTCCGCACCCGTCAATATGCGCCCGTAGCCGGTTGGATCTGCCACCCGCATGGCCAGGACTCCGAGGTCTGCACCACTGGCGCGGCAAGTGACCACAAACTTTGAAAGGGCCAGACCGGTGATGGCCGGGGTGTCGCCGGCGCAGATAATGACCTCATCCGGCTGCATGGCCTGTATTGGGTTTCCTTCATCCTCAAAAAGTTCGGCATTCGCAAAACCTGGCTTTTTGATCCCTGGAAGTGCCGGATAGGCTGATGCCACGGCGTCGCCGGTGCCCCGCGCTGTTTTCTGCACGCAAAAGACAGCAGACGGAAAGCGCCGCCAGGCCCCGTGCCCAGAGGCGGCCATGCTTGGGCTGATGATGACAATTTGTCGATCAATCCCGGCCGCCTGCAGGCTGCGCACAACCCAATCGAGCATTGGCAGGCCGGCCGCCTTATGCAGCACCTTGGGCAGGTCGCTCTTCATGCGCGTGCCCTTGCCTGCTGCCAGGACGATACCGGCAATGACTGTATTTGATTTTGAAAGGCTCTCATTCATATCGGGAAAGTACCGCGCCCCGGACAGCCGGGCAACGCCGCAATTTGACGGCAAGCGACGCATCTGGCAGAAAATTGACTGGGGTTTTTTAAATTGGCAAAGGGGATCTTCGTGGGAATCGTGCAAAAGTTCAAAGCCTGGCGTCAAAGCCAGCACGAAGGAAAAGTCGCTCGCGCCGCTAAAACCGCGAAAAATCCCAAGGCCATCCGCGAAGACCGTTGGGCTGCGTTGGAAACCCTTTGCGCCATGGAGGCGCCAGAAGAGGCCGTCCCGCATCTTTTGCAACGTTTTGAATTCAGCCTGGAAAATGGTATCGGCGACGCCCGGGAAAAGGAACTGGCGATGGGTGGGATCATCCGTTTTGGCGACCGGGCAGTACCGATGGTGATGGGTCACCTGGCGACTACCACGCGGATCGCTTGGCCAATCAAGATCCTGAAAGCCTTGGGGGACGATAGTTTGGTGGTCGAAGGCTTGAAAAAGGCGCTGAATTTTGGCGAGACCACCTTTGATCAAGGTCAGACCGACAAAAACTACGATTTACTGTGCCATCTCGTTGAACACAAGCTGGGCTCGTTTGCCCGTGAACTGCACCGCTTTCTGGAAGACCCGGACGAACGCGTCCGCTTTGCCGCCGCCGAAGTCCTGATCGAGCAAAATGATGCCACCATGGTTCCCATGCTCGAGGGCTTTCTTACCGACCAGACTGTGGAAAACATCCGGATCCGGCAGGCTGTTCTGCGCGCCTTTGTCGAGCGTCAATGGATCCTGACCCAGCCCGAACGAATTCCGGGGGGTGAGGTGATTCCCGGAGTCTACGTCACCCAAACCAGAACCCTGGCCGTGCGCGGACAGCATACGTGATTTCTCTTTCTCCGGCAGCCATCT
>Ga0214919_10009110_pt1 | contig 12852 bp, 13 predicted proteins | sample LL1503_MetaG_FD_177994 | JGI IMG/M metagenome (GOLD analysis project Ga0214919, IMG submission 177994) | Freshwater microbial communities from Lake Lanier, Atlanta, Georgia, United States - LL-1503 | ecosystem: Environmental > Aquatic > Freshwater > Lake | place: USA: Georgia | collected...
GAACCTGGGATGCGAACACGCGCATCTAGTGGGGCAGTGCGCATCGGCGCATTCCACAAATCAATCACACCTTTAGCCTAACGGCTGACAGACTAAGAATCATGTGTGGAAGATATGCCCTGAAAACGGACCCCAAACTCATTGCCACCCAATTTGAGGTGGCCAAGGCAATTGTCTCGGGTAACCACCTTGGGATGTTTGATGGGTCAGTTATTCCTGCCGAAGAATTATCGCCACAGATGCTCCTACCTAGTTTCAACATTGCACCAACTCATCAGATTCCAGCGATTGTTCAAATCGACAACGAACGCACTTTGACTACCTTTCAGTGGGGTTTGATTCCGTCGTGGGCAAAGGACCCAAGTATTGGGGCGAGAATGATCAACGCGCGAGTAGAAACAGTTTTAGAAAAGCCATCCTTTCGCAGCGCAGCGGCGAAACGGCATTGCATAATCCCAGCCGATGGTTGGTTCGAATGGCAAACACTTGGTAAAAGTAAAAAAGTTCCGCACTATTTCAGTCGAACCGACCAAACATTGCTTGGGTTCGCCGGCATCTACGAATCTTGGACGAGTCCAGATGGAAGTGAAATCTGGACCTGTTCACTCATTACTACCGATGCCAGTTCTGAATTCAGCGAGATTCACGATCGAATGCCGTTACTCGTGCCAGCGCAGTCAACCGAACTTTGGCTAACCCAAGGTCCGGCGGCTATCGCCGAACTTATATTAAATTCAGTTCCCGCAAGCGAGCTGACTCAATGGAAAGTCAGTTCAGCAGTCGGGCAGGTTCGCAATAACAATCCGAATCTAATTGAACCTGTAGAGCCTGAAGATCCTTCGCTTTTGCTGTTCTTGTAGTTGGGGAATAAAGGCAAACAAAGATCGATTTGGTATTGGAATAATTTGCGCACGACATAGGTTGAACAATTTATGGCTAAATCGTGCGTAGATTACACTCCCGAGCAAAAAGCTCAGTGGGAATTAGCGCAGGCAGCACTCATAGATTTCTCTGGCACTACTCAAACAGGGTTAGGTAGTCACAACGCAAAGGAAAAGCAAGGAGTAGGGTCGTTTTATATGAGCACCGACGATTCTGATGATGTTTCAGATTCGAGTCACAGTGAGACAAAAGTAAAACATTCTCCAGAACTTACTGCGCGATTTGAACGCGATGCTTTGCCATTCCTCGATCAAATTTACGCAGGCGCACTTCGCATGACCCGCAATCCGAGTGATGCACAAGATTTAGTCCAAGAAACTTACATAAAGGCGTATCGCGCTTTTGCTCAGTTTCAAGAAGGCACAAACCTTAAAGCTTGGTTGTATCGAATTCTGACCAACACTTACATCAATCTTTATCGTAAGGCACAGCGTGAACCACGCGTAAACCCAGTTGATGAAATTCATGATTGGCAGATGGCCGATGCTGCTAGACATACTTCAGGCGGTCTGCGTTCGGCTGAGGCTGAAGCTCTCGACCTTCTGCCCAACACAGTGATCTCAGAGGCATTCTCGGCAGTGCCAGAAGATTTTCGTAATGCGGTCTACTTGGCCGACGTTGAAGGTTTCGCTTACAAAGAGATTGCTGAAATTATGGACGTGCCAGTTGGCACTGTGATGTCACGATTACATCGAGGCCGTAAAGCGCTGCGTGAGTTGCTTGCGGATTACGCTCGCGAAAATGGATATTTGAAGGAAGACAAGTCATGAGCTGCGGTAACCCACACGAAACAGCGTGTACCGAGGTACTAGAGTCGCTCATCTATTACATTGACAAAGAACAATGTTCCGTGGCTGAAGAGCAGATTCGGATTCACCTAACTGAATGCGTTTCATGCTGTGCTGAGCGAGATGCCCTGGAACTAATGAAAGTTTTGGTTGCCCGGTCATGTTGCCCAGACCCTGCACCAACTGAGTTTCGCCTAAAAATCACCCAAATCATTGCCCAAATCCAGGTTGAGTACACCGAGGGTTCGTAGTACCACCAGAACTGCTCTATCCTTATAACTAGACATTTTTATCAAGGAGTTCACATGAGCAAGCGTGGCCGCAAAAAGCGTGATCGTAAGAAGAACAAAGCAAATCACGGTCGTCGTCCAAATTCATAATTGCGTCATCAAGTTACGCTGATTGAGTGAACGTCACAAGCACTGAATTACCTGGTATCGCTGCTGAGCGTACCGACCTTTCGCCTGCTGAAGTAGAGCATCTCCAATTGCTGCTAAGCGATTGGACAATGATTGCCGATTTAGCTTTTGCCGATTTAATTCTTTGGCTTCCTACCTGGAACGAAGCAGGTTTCGTTGCTGCGGGCCAAATCCGCCCAGCAACTGCCCGAACACATATTCCCAAAGATATTACGGGCAATTTCGCACCTCGCGGTCGCCATGTTGAATTAGATCGCGCATTTCTTACTGGCGAGATTTGGTCTGGACAGCCAGACGAGCAGCATGAAATTACCCAAGCGATTCCGATTTCATTTCTAGGTCGTACCATCGCAGTTCTGGGTCGTTACTCAAGTTCGTCTGAAGCTGGCCGTCTTGAATCAATTTATGATCGCATTGCGCAAATCATTTTTGAAATGCTTAGCAGCGGGGCTTTCCCTCGGGTAACCCATAATGATCAAGGAACAGGCGGTCGTGGTGGCGCACCTCGCGTAGGTGACGGCATGATCTTCTTGGATAAAACCGGAACCATTGAGTTTGCCAGCCCCAATGCCACTTCAGCATTTCGCCGTTTAGGTGTGGCAATCGATGTTGAAGGACAGGTGTTAGCCGATCTAGTTTCGCAACTGAATCGTCAAGGCGTTCCGATCAACGACACTTTAAGTCTGGTCGCTCGTGGCCGAATTCAAGCAACTGCTGAACTTGAAGGCACACATTCCTCGGCTACTTTGCGCTCTATTCCGCTGGTTTCTAGTAATGAAGGCGCTGATGGCTTAAGTCCAGCTGGAACCTTAGTTCTTATGCGTGATGTCACTGACCTGCGCCGCCGCGAACAGGCGCTTTTAGGTAAAGACGCCGCTATTCGTGAGATTCACCACCGTGTTAAGAACAATCTGCAAACGGTTGCATCACTGTTGCGCTTGCAAGGTCGACGACTTAAAGACCCGGCAGCACAACTAGAACTAGCTGAGGCTGGACGCCGGATTGCCACTATCGCAATCGTGCACGATCTACTTGCCCACAATCCCGGCGAGGCAGTTGATTTTGATGAAGTTTTTGGTCGAGTAATTCCGCTCAGTATTGAAGCCGCTTCAACGGTAGAAGTGAAAACCCAGTTCAATGGTGAATTTGGGATTCTCCAAAGTGACGTAGCCACCACACTTGCACTAGTTCTTGCTGAGCTAGTGGCTAACTCGGTGGAACATGCGGCTGCTGAGCGCGGTTTTGTAAATATTGAAGTGGCTGCGCAGCGCACCGAAACGCGAATTGAAGTCTCAATTACCGATGATGGCCCAGGAATCTCGTTACCCGTTGCGCAGGGCAGTGGGTTGGGGCTAGCCATTGTCACTACGTTGGTGGCTGAAGAACTTGGCGGTTCAATTAAATTTGAACACGTTGATGAAAATGCAGAGTTACGCGGAACTAGAGTTGTAGTTTCTTTGCCACTTAATAAATAGGGCAGTAGGTTTGTTGACTTGCTCGTTACAGAGCAGGAACATCCGATTCAAAAACATGAGGAACTGGTTCAACACCACGGGCACGTGCACGCTGAGCACGACGCTTGATTGCGCGGCGCTCGTCTTCGCTGGTGCCACCCCAAACGCCTGAGTCTTGGCCTGTTTCCAGCGCCCATTTCAAGCAGGGTTCAATCACAGGGCAACGCCGACAAACAGCTTTTGCTTCCTCGATTTGGGAGAGCGCAGGTCCGGTATTTCCGATAGGGAAGAAGAGTTCAGGATCCTCTTCGCGGCAGACTGCCTTATGGCGCCAGTCCACTTGAACCTCCAAAGCCTCGAAAATAAATGGTTTTTCAGGCCGAAGGCCCGAAATTCCTGCGGTTTTGTGCCCATTTTCACAAGCACTCTTCTATCATCGCGGAGTTTTGGGCAGGTCGCAATAGCAAAACCGAAATTGGTCAAAAGTTTTTCACTTTTCGAACAAAGCCATTTTGTGTTTGTGCTTGAAAATTCAACTGATTAAGGAAAATCAGAAATTTAGGATTTTTTCTGACTCCAGGTTTTATGCGTAAACAGTTAAGGCATTTTTGGTGTGACTAACTGAAACTTCGGTTACCTGAGCTAATACTTCACCATCAACCTGTAGCCAAGTTGGAGCCTGCATGAGAAAACTTAAATCGTTTTGATCTGCAAGTGCGACCACATCATTATTCGAATCAAGATCCTGATTTGTCACGATGCCCCTCACTATCTTGCTAAAGGAAAGTAGTGACATGTTTGTCGGGGCAAAAACCGAGAGCGCCTTGTCATGCGTTGCATCCGGGCTAAGTGTTAGTGGACGAGAGCCCAAATAAATCCAAGGCGCTACATTGATGATTAAAGCAAAGTGCAAAGGAGTCGACACCTCGCCTGCGTCACTTCGCAAAGTTATGTTGGGATTGCGATCTTTCAGGGCGGAAACTAGTTTGCGACCCGCAATCAATGTGTAGGCCAAATCAGAGGCTCGCTTACCGTGCTGCCGACGCTCATCCATAGCCATCAGTACTTCTGCGTCTATTCCAAGTCCAGCATTAAATAAGAACCATCGACTCATCTCGGCCGCCGAGACTGACCCAACTCCAACAACTCGAGTGCGATTGGATGAAATTGCCTGAGCTAATTGTTCTGCAGCTTCTAGCGGATCGGATGAGTACTCGAGATTGCGGGCGAAGACATTTGCATTTCCGCCGGGTAAAGCCGCCAGGCGAGGTCCATTCGGGTTAGGTCCCTGGTGCAACAATCCATTTGCTAACTCATTAACAGTTCCGTCACCGCCATAGCCAATGACGATGTCGTAACCCAGCGTCCCGGCTGTTCGAGCAATTTCGATTGCATCGTTGCGACCAGTTGTGGGCTGCATAGTTAGTTCACAAACAGTTTGTAATTTTTCTGCTATCTGGTCACGAGTTGATTCGCTTGTACTAGTTGCAAACGGGTTGTAGACCAGAAGCGCTCGCATGTATTCAGCCTAATCGCGATAATCTATCTCCATGCGCAAAGTTGCCCTGATCTGTGGGCTGACAGAGGCCATTGGCCTTGTAACCTTCGCCATTTCTGTTTTGGTTAAAGAAACGTCTGATAATGGTGTTCGGGGCAGTGGCCCTCATCCGTTGGTGCTATTCGTAATTTTTCTGATTTTCGCAGGCTCAATTGCTGCTGTTACTCGAGCGCTCTGGCTGGGTAAGTCTTGGGCAAGAACTCCATTTGGATTGATTCAAGTATTCGCGCTTTTAGTTTTTGCTTACTTGCCATTAAGTGGCAGCGGAATATCGGCTCGATTTGTTGGTGCTTTAGTGGCGGTAGTTTCGCTAACTGGACTTTTCGCTCTGGTTAAGACGCGATCTGATAATTAATCTTGCAAGCTCGCACGTAAATTAGTCAAAGTATGGGTGAGTATTCGCGAAACGTGCATCTGCGAAATGCCGAGAGTGCGAGCAATCTCGGTTTGGCTTTTGTTTTCAAAAAAGCGCATGACCAAAATATCTTTCTCCCGCTCAGGCAATGCCAGCAGAAGTGGTTTGAGTGACTCGCGATATTCGACACCCTCTAGTGCTTCATCGATAGAGCCAAATCGATCGCCAAGTGTTGGGGCATCAGGATCAAATGCGGTATCCAAACTCACGGTGGAATATGCCGAATTTGCATTCAAGGCTTCAACTACATCATCAAGTTCAATTTTTAGATGGTCAGCTATCTCTTGAACTGTTGGTGCGCGATCTAATTGCTGCGACAACAGCGTGACAGTTTTGCTAACCGATGCGCCAAGTTCTTGAAGCCTGCGTGGTACGCGCACTGCCCAGGTCTTGTCCCGGAAGTATCGCTTGATTTCGCCAACGATTGTTGGCATCGCAAAAGTAGAAAATTCGAAACCTTTATCAGGCGAAAAACGATCTATCGCTTTAATTAAGCCGATGGTGCCAACTTGAATTAGATCGTCTAAAGGTTCACCGCGATTGGCATATTTGCGGGCGATGTGAGTCACCAACCCAAGGTGACTCGAAATCAATTCATCGCGAACGACTGACTTGCGTGGATCTCCATCGGCAAGTGCAGCAAATTCGGCAAACAGGACGTGATCTTGTTCGCGCGTATTGGTTGGGTTAGGCACTCGCCACCACTCGTGACTTCAATGTCAACGTGATGGCTCCATCTGCGCTCAGGGAAGTAGCAACTTCATCAGAAACTTCCCGAAGTAAAGTCCACGCCAATTGGGTTGCAATGTCTGAGTTGTTCACGGATTCAAGTGATGCACCAGCTGGGCCAGTGATTTCAATCTGAACGCCGCCTGATTGCAACAAGAATTCAACAGCCACTGAACCACTTGATGGTTGGTGGTTGATTACGAGGTTAAACGCCTCGCCAACACAGAGCGCCCAATCTTCAAGCTCGTCAACGCCGAGTTCAGTGCGGGCGATAACCGAGTTTGTGGTGCTACGAACGAGCCCCACAAACTCAGCTTGGGCTGGTACCCGAAGATGAATTTCGTTCACCTTGTTATTAGGCCTTTTTTGTTTCAGCAAAAATTGCGGCGATTTCGTCAATCTTTGAAATTAGGTCATCAGCTACTGCAACATCAACAGTGCCTTTGGTGCCGGCCGCGCCAGCAAGTTTTGTTGCATCGTTGAAGAGTTGGTGTAACTGTGGGAACTTCTCGAAGTGAGGTGCCTTGAAGTAGTCAGTCCAAAGTACCCACAGGTGTTCCTTCACGATGTGTGAACGTTCTTCTTTGATTGAGATAGCGCGTGCTTTAAAGTTTGCGTCATCAGATGCGTGATATTTTTCCATGCAAGCTTTTACTGACATTGCTTCAATGCGAGCCTGTGCTGGATCGTAAACACCGCAGGGCAAGTCGCAGTGTGCATTCACGATGATTGTTGGTCTGAAAAATTTCATTAATTCCTCCAAGGAAAAATAAAGCCAATTATGTTTTAAGTTTACCTAAAATTTTCACTTTGGGCGCACTTCCTTAACTTGGATTGGATACAGTTCAAAGGACATAAAAAATTTAAATTACTAAATTGTGCGGAAAGGTCTCGGGATAAATTTGTCTTTCGGCAAAGCAGTAGTTCGAGGTCTGAGTATGGTGCCAAACTTAGGCTATGGAGACGAACTCTTAATCCGTTACGGCACAAAAATTTCCGTTGGTGATGTTGTCGTATTTCGCCGCGCTGGTCAAAACGACATAAAGCGTGTGGAATCTATTTCTGACGAAGGTGTATTTGTCGTTGGCGACAATTTAATGGCTTCGCTTGATTCCAGGGCTTACGGGCTAATTCGCCACGATCAAGTTCTTGGAAAAGCGCTTTTCCGGATTAAACCCAAGTTCGGGCGCATCGGCAATAACAAGGTAGAGACCGAAAACTTATAACTTGTTTCGGCGTGTTCATCGCGATTTAATCCAATCGGGTTCACTAGCGTTTTCCTATGGCTACAAATACACCTACACAGGGCGCCTCAGCATTGGACCGTTGGTTCCACATTTCTGAGCGCGGCTCTACTCTCTCGACAGAAATCCGTGGCGGTTTGGTTACTTTCGTAACCATGGCTTACATCGTGGTATTGAACCCACTGATTATTGGCACCGTCCCAGATAAATTCGGAAACCTCATCTCGGGTGACCCAATCTCAAACCCAGCAAACATTGCACATTCAATTGTTCTTGTTTCAGCTGGTACCGCACTAATCGCCGGCGTAATGAGCATTCTCATGGGCGCCATCGGTCGCTTCCCAGTAGCCCTAGCTGCGGGACTTGGCTTGAATGGTTTCCTTGCTTTCACTATCGCCCCACAGATGTCATGGCCAGAAGCTCTTGGTCTGATGATCATTGGTGGCCTCATCATGTTTGCCTTGGTGCTAAGTGGTTTCCGTCTTGCGGTATTCCGCGCGGTTCCAGAAGCGCTGAAGTATGCAATCGGTACTGGTATCGGTCTGTTCATTGCACTCATCGGATTGACCGATGCAGGCATTGTTCGCACTGGCGTTCCACTTATTACCTTTGGTGTATTTGGACAGCTAGCAGGTTGGCCGATCTTTACCTTCGTTTTCGGCCTGCTACTAATCATGGTCTTAGTTGCACTAAGAATCCGTGGCGGTATTTTGATTGGTCTGCTCGCAACTACTGTTTTGGCAGTAATTATTGAAGCAACAGCCAAAGTTGGCCCAATGAAAGATAACACTGGCGCTGTTACCAATCCAACTGGCTGGGGACTAAATGTTCCTAAGATGCCAGCTAAAGCGATTGACTTCACCAACCCAATGGGCTTGTGGCATTTCAACCTAACTGGTGGAGTTCAGGCTGTTGGCGTTCTAACAGCGGTCATCTTGATCTTCTCGCTTTTGCTTAGCGACTTCTTCGATTCAATCGGAACAGTTACTGGCTTGGCTAATGAAGCAGATTTGATTCAGGAAGATGGCGAGATTGAGCACATTCGCGAAATCTTGGTTGTTGACTCTGTTGCGGTAATGGCTGGCGCCGCTGGTGGCGTTTCATCTAACACTGCATACATCGAATCAGCCTCTGGTGTTGGCGATGGTGCTCGCACCGGTATTGCAAGCATCGTTACTGGCTTGATGTTCTTAGTCGCGCTATTCCTAGCGCCACTGACACAGGTTGTACCTTACGAAGCAGCTACACCGGCACTTGTCGTTGTTGGTTTCTTGATGTTCACTCAGATCCGCAAGATTCCAATGGATGATTACGCATTAGCAATTCCTTGCTTCTTGACCATCATCCTTATGCCATTTACCTACTCAATCACCAATGGTGTTGGCGCAGGCATTGTTAGCTACGTATTGATCAAGGTAGCTCAGCGTAAGTTCAGTGAGATTTCTGTAATCATGTGGATTATCTCGTTGGCTTTCGTTGCCTACTTCGCTATCAATCCGCTAACCCAGTTGATCAAGTAAGTTAAGCAAACAAAACTCAATAAAATTGGGGCGTATCCACAGCGGATGCGCCCCAATTACTTTTACGTCTGAAAGTTATTCGTCGACTTCTTCTTCATCTCGAGCTAGCCAGGTTGCTAGGCGCTCAACTGGGATTTCAAAATCTGGATTCAGGTCTACAAACTCTTGTAGCTTGGCAGCAAGCCAACTAATCGAAACTTCTTCGTCGCCTCGACGATTCTCAAGCTCTTCAATACCACGGTCTGTGAAATACATGGATGTTCCTGTCTTAGCTAAATGCCTGTGCGACAAGCGCTTCTTGTTCGAGTTCGTGGCGATGATGTGAACCAACCGCTGGCGAAGAGGATGCAGGACGAGATACCAAGCTAATTGGATGATCAATAACCTGTGGCAAGTTCAGCATCATGAAACTACCTGCACCTTGATTGCGAGGCTCTTCCTGAACCCAGCGGACTTCCTGCAGATTAGGGAATGAAGCAATTTCTGGTGGCAACGTAATTTGTGGCAATGGATACAGGCGCTCTAGGCGAATGATTGCAACATCTTTGCGGCCAGTCTTTTCGCGTTCGGCCAATAAGTCGTAGTAAACCTTGCCGCTACACAGCAGGACAGTTGTTACGTCCTGCTTATTTACTGATTCATCTGGAAGCATTGATCGGAATGATCCGGTTGTGAAATCTTCAGTTTTGGAAGTTGCGTACTTTGCGCGAAGCAAAGACTTCGGAGTGAAAATAACAAGCGGACGAATTAGCGGTGAATAAACCTGCCAGCGTAGTAAGTGGAAATACGAAGCTGGGGTCGATGGCATAGCAACCGTTATGTTGTCCTGTGCACAAAGCTGCAAGAAGCGCTCTACGCGTGCTGATGAGTGATCAGGTCCTTGACCTTCGTAACCGTGAGGGAGAAGCATGGTTACGTCACTTCGCTGGGCCCACTTTTGTTCGCCAGAACTAATGAACTCGTCGATTATGGTTTGAGCGCCATTTACGAAATCACCAAACTGCGCTTCCCACATAACCAACGCATCAGGTCGAATAACTGAGTAGCCGTATTCGAATCCAAGCGCTGCAAATTCGCTTAGGAGTGAGTCGTAGACAGATAGTTTTGCATCGCCTTCGTAGCACTGCTTCAGTGGCTTGTACTGCCAGCCAGTTTCTTTATCGACGATGACTGCATGTCGATGACCGAATGTTCCACGGCGGCTGTCTTGGCCGGCAAGGCGAACTGTCTTGCCTTCAGTCAATAGAGAACCAAATGCGAGTGCTTCGCCCATGCCCCAATCGATAGTGTCTGACTGAATCATTTCAGCACGACGTTGTAGTTGCGGAGCTAGGCGAGGATGAACGGTGAAACCTTCAGGCATCGTTAGTTGGCTTGCAACAACCCGATCGATAACTGCTTGTGTAATCGCGGTAGGCACTTCACTTGGTGGTTGCTGCGGAGCAAGAGTCTGTTGGCCAGTGGCGATTACTTCGCTAGCGTCTGAGTTGAAGTCTTCATGTGAACTAGCTTTAGTTTCCTGGAATACCCGCTCAAGTTCGTCTTGGTAATGCTTGAGTACTTCGTCAGCTTCTTCACTGCTGATGTCGCCACGACCAATTAGCGCCTCGGTGTACAACTTACGAGTTGATCGCTTGTTGTCGATGATTTCGTACATCAATGGCTGTGTTAGCGATGGGTCGTCAGCTTCATTGTGACCACGACGACGGTAGCAAACTAGGTCAATAACAACATCACGATGGAAAGCCTGACGGAAATCAAACGCAAGTTGGGCAACCCAAATAACTGCTTCTGGATCATCGCCATTCACATGGAAAACTGGCGATTGAATCATGCGGGCAACATCAGTTGCATACACGCTTGAGCGGCTGTATTTCGGTGAAGTGGTGAAGCCAACCTGGTTATTTACAACAAGGTGAATTGTGCCACCTACGCGGTAGCCCTGAAGTTGGCTGAACTGCAAAGTTTCTGCAACAACACCTTGGCCAGCAAATGCTGCGTCACCGTGCATCAAAATTGGAAGAACCGAGTATTCGTCTTTGCCAAGCATGTCTTGCTTGGCACGAACGATGCCTTCTAGAACTGGATTAACTGCTTCTAGATGCGATGGGTTAGCGGCAAGGTAAACATCTACTGACTTGCCACTTGAAGCTTCAAAACGACCTTGTGTACCTAGGTGGTACTTAACATCTCCAGAGCCCTGAACAGATTCAACGCCATAGTTACCTTCAAATTCATTGAAGATACGGCCGTAGCTTTTGCCAGCAATATTTGCCAATACATTTAAGCGGCCACGGTGTGGCATACCAATACAAACTTGTTCAAGTTCATTTTCGGCAGAGGCCTGCAGAATCTGATCGATTAGTGGGATAGCACTTTCGCCACCTTCAAGACTGAAACGCTTTTGGCCCACAAACTTTGTCTGCAAAAATGTTTCGAATGCTTCTGCTTCATTAAGTTTGCGCAGAATGCGAAGTTGTTCTTCGCGATCGAGTTTGTCATGCGCCTTTTCGAAACGCTCTTGAATCCATTTGCGTTCGACTGGATCTTGCAAGTGCATGTATTCCACGCCAACAGTGCGGCAGTATGCATCGCGAAGAATTCCAAGAATGTCGCGTAGTTTCGCGAATGGCTTTCCGCCAAAACCGCCGGTAGCAAATTCACGATCAAGATCCCAAAGTGTCAGTCCGTGGTTAGCTACATCAAGGTCTGGGTGAATACGAGCTTCATAAGTTAGTGGATCCGTATCGGCCATTAAGTGACCACGGACGCGGTAAGCGTGAATCATTTGCTGAACGCGGGCGGTTTTATCGAGAACATCATCACGCGTTGCTGCGATGTCTTCAGCCCAACGAATTGGTACATACGGAATACGAAGCGAGCGGAAGATATCGTCATAGAAGTTATCTGCGCCTAATAGAAGTTGGTGCACTCGTCTTAAGAAATCGCCCGACTGTGCGCCTTGGATAACTCGATGATCGTAGGTGCTTGTGAGTGTCAGAATTTTGCTAATTGCATTGCGTGTGATTGTTTCCTGCGATGCACCTTGCCATTCGGCTGGATAATCCATGGCACCAACAGCAACAATTAGCCCTTGTCCCGGCATCAAACGTGGCACAGAATGTACGGTGCCGATAGTGCCTGGGTTGGTAAGACTTACTGTGATTCCTTGGAAATCTTCAACAGTTAGTTCAGCATTACGGGCCTTTTTTAGAACGACATCGTATGCATTCCAGTACTGGGCAAAATCCATATTTTCCGCAGACTTGATGGCTGGCACCATTAGTTGACGAGTGCCGTCAGGCTTACTTAAGTCGATAGCCAAACCCATGTTCACATGTTCGTTGCGCAGGATTGCCGGCTTGTCATCAAGAGTTGTGTAAGCAACATTCATGTCAGGCATTTCAGATAGCGCCCGAACAATTGCATAGCCAATCAGGTGGGTAAAACTAATTTTTCCGCCACGCGCGCGTTTCAAGTGATTGTTGATGACGATTCGGTTGTCTATCAAAAGTTTCGCCGGGATTGCCCGAACACTCGTAGCTGTTGGGACGCTCAGGCTAGCTTCCATGTTTGTTACAACTCGGGCCGCCGGGCCTTTTAGTTTCTCTGGCCCCGTGCCTAATGGGCTAACTACAACGGCGGGAGCTGGCAGAGTTTCATCGCGAGGAGTTGATCGTGTTGGCACTGGTCGAGCCACAGGCTGTGCAGTAGTTGGCTGCGGGGGAGTTTCAACAGTTGGGGCTGGAGTTGGAACGGCAGCAGGTTCGTTAATTGTCGGAG
>Ga0214919_10009111_pt1 | contig 12850 bp, 16 predicted proteins | sample LL1503_MetaG_FD_177994 | JGI IMG/M metagenome (GOLD analysis project Ga0214919, IMG submission 177994) | Freshwater microbial communities from Lake Lanier, Atlanta, Georgia, United States - LL-1503 | ecosystem: Environmental > Aquatic > Freshwater > Lake | place: USA: Georgia | collected...
TGGCGTAATGCCAAGGCCAGCGCCTGTGATGGTGTAGACGTTGTTAAACCAGCGAAACCACTCCATTGACACCGCGCCCGTCTGATCGTTTAGCAGAGGAACGCGAGGTGCTGGAATCTGAGTGATGTTTGCCATGTCAAGACTTTGTTGGACTTAACACCAACTCAGCGCCCATAATGCTGACCTTTACCGGGTCAGTGCCGCTGACCTCATATACCCGGTCACGCAGCTTGAGCGTCATGCCCAGCCGACGCCAGAACGTGCGGTAGCCGTACTCACCAATCTGGCCCATGCTGGCCCAATGCTCGCTTGACCAAGTATGACCGCCATCGTCGCTCCAGCGCAACATAACTTGCGGGTCATACCCCGGCGTTGCAAGGAATTCTTCAGTAACAATCGCAGCGCCGTCAATGTCCGGGCCGGTGTAGGCAAACGTCACCAAGGACTCGCCTGGAAGCCCCAAAGACGATTCGGTTGTAAGTTCATCGCCAGATTCAGTTGCCAAATACTCCCAATCAAACTCAGCAACAAGCTGGTAACTTGGCCCTGCTGGCGGGGCGTTTGCTAACTCGGTAAGTATGCCGTCAGCAGTTTGACCTGGCGTAACTCCAAGTCCTACGCCTGTCTCAGCGTTGAGTTGCAGCGTATGGTGCGCCGTGCGTTTGAAGTTGTTTTCGCCAGGTGGCAGCGCCCTCCAAGAACGCAACCACTTTTGGATGCCGCCGTTGTCAGCGTACACATCCAAGTCAAAGGCGTAGATGTTGCCGTTAAGGTAGTCGCCCACCACAATCTCACTGTTGAACGCTATCTGGCAGTTTGACCTGTGGCGCATGAACAGGCCGTTGTCAAACCCAGCACGTTCGTGCCATGCCTGAGTAGATACATCGTAGACCCAAGTAGCGTTTCCGGTGGGGAATGTCAGGACGTAGAAAGCGTGGCCTTCTTGCTGGTAAGTGTAGGCAATGGCATCAGAAATGTCGCCGTACTGAGCGATAGCGTACTCAATGGCGTGGGTGCTGACCCGAGTGCCGGTGTAGCCATTGGCCCGGTAGACGATGCCTTGGCCTCGCGCATCCGCACCCAACCAGAAGATGCCGTTGTCCAGTTTGGCAACAGAGAAGGTCGCAGCGCAGCCAATTTCATTGAACGCGCCTTGGATGCGGGTCATGGGGAAGTCGGCAGCGCCAGAGTCGTACCAGACCTCGACTGAGTTAGTGCCAAACAGCCAAATCTGCCCGTGGTCAATAATCATACTGACCAAACCGTCAGGCGAACCCTCAGCACTGGCGAAGTCAAGCGGGTCAACGGAGGATCCATCCAGCAGTTGCGTTACCCAGAATATCTGGCTGTCAGGCTGAATGAAGACAAAGTAACCGTCTAGGTAGCCAACTACCAACGCGCCAGCAAAGTCAACGTCAGTAATCTGGGCAAAGACTGCTGTGCTGCTGTTGTAGATGTAGCCCGGCCCATTGGCTGCAATGAACAACTGTGTGCCGTTGTCGCTCATGCTAACCGGACCAGTGCCTACTACCGTGCCTAGCAAGGTGGCTACATAGCCTGTGGTAAGGCTGTAGAGTTCCGTGCCACTAACCACATAGGCAACGCCGTTAAACGTCCACAAGCCCCGTATTGGACCTGTCCCAACCGTCACCAGCAAGTCAAGCCCCGGCGCACGGTTCAGAAACCCAGCCTCAAGCCCTCCTGCTGGAATAGCCTCTGGAAACATGTTGACCATCCTGTTGTTCGCAGCGTTGATGCTACGCGCAACATAGGCCGAACCAAGGATGGGGGTGTGCATTAGGCGGCTACAGCTTTGATAACGGCAAAGTTGAAGACCGGCGTTTCAGTAGTAGTGCCGCCAGTGGTGCGAAATGTGAGGTTAAAACTTCCTGCCGCCACCGCTGTAACCATCAGATCGTACAAATCAGTACCTGACTTTTGGTTTAGGATAATTACATCCGTTGCCGCCACGGTGCTGTTGGTCACAGTAAAGGTTGCCGCAGTCGTTGTGCCTGCTGCGCTGAACATGGTGATTGCACCAGTTGTTTTGTTTAGCGTCACGCCTGTGGTGCGGCTGGTCAATTGCGTCACAGCACCGCCAGCGCCTGTTGCGTAGCCAACGCCTGCCGTTCCCGATGATGTGACTGCACCCGTTACCGCTAGACTTGTTCCGGTGGCTGCACCAATTACTGGTGTCACCATGACCATGCTGGTCGATGTGCAGGCCGAAATGACGCCACTGGCAACCGTCCCCAAAGCTGGCGTTACCATCGTGGGGCTGGTAAACAGCAGGGTCTTGCTGATGCTCTTGGTTGTGCCAGCTTGGACGATAGGAACAATGTCAGCAGCGTTGATGACGGTAGCAACGGGCAGACCAGAAATAGCAACGGTAGTCATAATTAAAAGTTCCCAGCGTAGATGTTGTAGCGTTGACGATTGGCAACAATACCGTAAGGCATTGCCATTACATCGTCAGGATTGTTGATGCGCTTGATGTTACGCTTGCTAGTCATAGCAATCCGCTGCACTTGTGGGCTTGGCTCGACGCCAAACTCAGCGGCAATCTCACAGGCCAAATTGAACCTAAAGGCTCGCAAGTAGCCTGGTGGGAACGACAGCGTAGTCGCCAGCGTTGCCGGTTGATGCAGCTCTTCAACTGAAATAAAGTGCCATTCCAACGGACGCAACGGCACCGGGTAGACGTACATCTCAATGTCGGGGTACGACATATTTATCCACAGCACCTGTGGATAAGTGCTAGTCACTGTCTTGACTGCAATCCCATCGTACTGCTGTTGGTTGATGATCTTGATGCCGTAGCTGACATTGGTGGCAGCGTCCCTGAAGTAGGTGGCATCGTCAATCAAGATTGGCCTGTTGCCAACAAAATCACCAGATGGGCCTAGAGTGCGGCTTTTAACACTTGCAGGCCAGGTAAACACCTGATCCTGAGTGCTGAATATTGACAGTCGCTCAGTGTTCCATGAGTCGATCATCTGGTTAAGCGCCGACAGCGCGTCTTGAGATGCCGCCGCTGAAGGTGTCTCACCCTCTGCCAGCATCCCAATCAGGCGCATGGCCCCGTTTATCTGGTCGCCAGCAGATGTGGTACTCATTTACGCTCCTAATTCAGCAACCTCAACTCGCGGCCTGCCACGGGGACGCCTCATTTCGTTTACCGTGGCAGGTGGCTCAACGTCACCTAAATCATACCTCACCCAGCCATTTTTTTCGTCGTAAACAGCTTCCTCTTCAGCGCAAGCCACTTTCGTACCGTGAACCGGGTGACGTAGATAGATGACCATTTTTATGATGCGCCGTGGATGATTACATAGTTGATGACAACGGCCTCAGAGTATGAAGTTGCAGCAGTCAGGTTTCGCAACGTGATCAAGCAAGAACCAGCAGCTAGATAGGAAACGTAAGTCGTGTAAGCCCCAGCAAGACTACCAGTAGTGTTGCTACCGATGTTCACAATCATTGCGTCATTTGTAGAAATAACGCTGTTAGTCAGAATGAAAGACACAGCAGTAGCGCCAGCCAAAGCTGCATTGTTCATGGTAATTCGCCCAGCACTGGTGTTGGCAGTGACGCCTGTGGATTTGTTGGTGGCTTGGGTTACTGCGGTTTGTGCGGCAGTGGTGTAGCCAATTTCTTGGCTTGCGTAGCAGGTAGTAAATTCCGGGTCGGCGTAAGCAACGCCGATTGGTTGAGTATTGGGCATGTTATGTCCTTTTAGGGGCCGAAGCCCCCATTTGGTTTAAGCAACGCGATACACGGTGTAAGCAGCATCGCCGGTCTTGCGGAACAAGAACTGCCCTGCGCCGCTAACACCAGCCGCACTGCCGGTAATTGCGATAAGCAAGTTGCCAACCGCAGTAATGCCGGTACCAACAACCATCGTAATAATACCCGATGAAGTGCCCAAGTTAACGACTTTTAGTTCAAAGGTGCTGTTGACCTTTGCGTTAACAAACACAGCGTCAATTGCTGCTGCCGTAGGCATCGTATAACTTACGGCGCCAGTGCCAGCAGTAGCTACCAAAAGACCACCAGTAATTTGCGCTGCGGTCAGAGTGGCCGTAGCAGTTGCGGTCTGGGGCGCTGCTTGAACGCCCATAATGATTTCGTTGGTGTTGCCATCAGTAAACTGATACCCACCGCCAGAATTAGGGAGAGCCATGATAATTTCCTTTGAAAGATGTTACGAAGAAAGGGGCCAAAGCCCCATTCAATTTAGCCCCACAGACGGCAAGCCATCTGCGGACGAATAGTGCCAAAACCGTACAGAACGTCAATACGGCAAGGCATCCGGTCATTGTTAATATCGTACTGGCGAACCACACGCAGCGAAATGCCATTGTGGTTTGCGCGAGCAGCCATATCAACGCCTTGGGGCATCAATAGGTCAGCAGTAGCAAACGTGATGGCGTCTTTGTGGTAGATCAAGTTTTGTGGATAGCCAGTAGAAGCGGTACCAACAAACGTCACGGCAGCATTGTCAGCAGGGAAGCTGTCAACGGTAGCCAATGCGCTGGTGCTGGTGTAAATTGCTGGGCTGATTGCAATGCTAGTCCATGAACCGCTGGATGCGGTATTTGTAGCGGTACAAACAAACTGCTGGAGCGAACCAGTTGACTCACGGGTTTGTGGGTTAACTGCGTACACACCGGCAATGGTAAATACGTCACCGGCCACAACGGTTGCAGAACCAGTACCGCCGTCAATGCTGATCGTTGCTTGGCCTTGGGTGCTAACAGCACCGTTAACCAAGATCGTGTCAGTTGTAGACCGTGTACCAGTGGTGTGAACCTTGATGGATTGGCTCATGTTGACTTCATCAAACCCAAGCACACCAGTACCCATCATGCCGTTTTTGAACTGGCGTGACACGGTATCGGTAGGGTTAAACAAGCCTTTCATGCCTTCAACCAAGCCAGCGTTAGCGGCAGGATTGACGGTAGCGTAGCGCGGGGACATTACAGCAGCGTTCTCGTTCAGTTTTTGCTGCGCTTGCAACAGAACCAAAGAGGTAGCTGGAGTCGTGCCAGGAGTGCCAACGGTCGAGTAGATTGACTTGTAGGCGTTAGCAACGTCTGCGTCAATGCTGGAAGCCAACTGCGAGATACGGGGCTTGAGAACCCGCTCTGCAAAGTCGTCCAACTGCAAAGTCAACTCAGCGGTGGTGAAGTTCACGCCGATATGCTTTTGGCTGGCAACGGTCAGGGTTGTGAACTGCTCGTTGTCGTCCTGAACTTGCAGGGCGGCACCGTCAGTAACGAGAGCGCGGTCAGGCAGGCGGATACGCAGGGTAGAACCAATCTTGGCACCGTTAACAGCGAAGCTGTCATCGTACTGTCGGTTTACGTTGCGGGTAATTACCAGGTTGTTCTCGAGGATTTCGAGAGCTTTCCGGGTAATCATGTCAATGGTAAGAATGCTATTAGCCACGATTTTTCCTTAGAAACAAATTAAAACTTACGCGCCTGCAACGCTTTCATTTGTCGCGCTCTGTCGGCCTCAATCCACTGGCTAGTTGTCATGGTCTTGGTAGACCTTGGATCAGTCGTGTCATAAGACCCAGAACCCACCCCTCGGGCGGTGACTGGTGAAATCGGTTCAGGCGCACCAGAAGTGCGCTTTTGAACGGGGTTATCGGCTAACTTAGCCTCAAGCCGTCCAAGTTCTTTGGCCTGCAAAATAGGCGATAGTCGAGAAATACGATCTGCCTCTTTCGGATTAGAGCCAAGGTGATAAACCAAGTCAGGCCCAATGTCCGACGATTGAATCGTCTGTGCCATCACGGTTGTGATTTTCAGGTTCGGGTTGTAGGCAACTTGTTCAAAGTCGCTGTACTTGTTCCGCGCCGTTTCTTCACGCTCATGGTAGCTGTCAAGAATCTCAGCTTGCTGTTTTTGGATTTCCCGTTGCTCAATCAGCTTATAAGCCTTGGCCTCTGCGTAAGCATCAACCGACTCAAACTGATCTTGCGGCGGTAAGTCCACTGCCATTGCTGGCGCAGGCTGTCGCTCTCGTTCCCACTTTCGCTGTTCTCTCGCAAGTCTTTTTCCAATAGCTGCGTCAAGTTCCTCTTGCGAGAATGTCTTGCTTGCTACTTCCGGCGTTTCAACTACGGGTTCTGGTGTGGCCGCCGTGGCTTCCAGTTCCGGCGCGGGGGCTAATTCCGCTGATTGCTCTACTTCTGACATTTTGATTCCTGAGAATCCCTGGTCATTGGGCCAGTACAAATATTATAGACCTTCCCCCGGCGTTATGTAAAGCACACAAGAAGAAGCCGCAGTTGCGGTGAAATACCAAGTTGGTGGAAAGCTAAACACTTCCACAGCGCCAGCCACAATGGGCATGGCATTGCCGGTTGTAGTGACCGCCGCAGCGTTAGTTGCCGCAATAGCCGCAGTCGCACCAGCCCCTAAAAATGCCGTTATTGAACCAACATTGACAACCCGGTATTGGTTACGGGGCGGTGTAGAAGCCGTAAAATTAGGCGGGATTTGTACGGCAGTAGGTGCGCTGGAATTTGCAGTAATTGCCGTCGTAGCGCCGTTTTGAAGAAATGCAGTGGTATCAGTCATGTTTGTCTTTCAAGGTTGTTCAGCGGCTCGTGCCTCAACTTCATACGGATTCATTTTATAACCATAGCGCAGTAGCCAGTAGGTGTACTTGATCAAGTACAGCACCTTGCCATCCCGCCGCATCTGCTCTAAGTGCGTCATTTCATGCCGTATCAAGGCGTTGTTCAACTCATAGCCCGGAGCCATGTAAATCACGCCCCAAAAGCTAGTCCAGCCCTGGAAGCCACAGGCTTTCATGTATCGCAAGATTGGGCCTTTGGCGGTGCGAATCATTTTTCAGCAGCAGCCTTGTAAGCAGTCACCGCAGCCGCAGTGTGCGTTGCTTTGCAGATAGCTTTCATATTATTGGCTTGTCATGTAAGTAATTGAACCTACCATACGATAGGTAGAAAGATCAGAATTTATATTTCCTGTTGTGGAATTTCTTTTAATGTAAACAACTTGAACTGTTGGATCAGCAAATAAAAATTGAGCATTTGCACCAGTTGATGAACCAACTACACCAGAACAAGGTGAATTTGCTGCAAGTGCATAAGGCAATCCAGCAATATATGAACCACTAGCGTTAGCAGTTGCAGGCCAAGTTACATCAAAAGACACAGTAACCTGTCTACCAATTTTTACATATTTGGCACTGTTAACTACTATAGTTACTTCACCATTACTAGGAGTCCAGTTGCCAACTAAATATTCAAATAATATTTCTGGCGCTGTAGTTTCACGCAATCCTTTTACGTTTGGGTAATTACCCAATAAATTTAACGCGCCTAAATTTTGAGAGTTTTTAACCGCAGGTAGTGTTACATTGCCGATAACATTACCAAATAAATTGATTGTATTTTGAGTACCGCCACCATCAAAAATAGCTATGGCATATTGAGTAGCATTGACATTGATTAGGTTGGTATCAAATGTACAAACTGTACCCGCTGCTACTGGTTGAAAATTAACTATTGTTGCGTTTCGAAAAGCTATAGGTTCAGGATCAAACGCGCCCTCAAATTCGTTGTTAGTAAATTTAGTATTGCTTTGTGATGCCAAACGTAACCAAGTTCCCCAACCATTAAAATTATTGTTTTTAAACTCATGGTCAGCACCGCCATCATCAGCAATAGCAAACGTACTACTTAACGCTACCCTATTAAATTGACAGTTAGAAACGCTAATTTGATTTGTATAATATAGGTTTGCGGCAGGATTATGGGCATTTCCATTAACAAGCCAAAGACCCACTAAATAATTACTTTCAAAATTAACTGTACTTATTAGGGATACTTCAGTTTGATCAAAAATAATTCCGCACCAACCACCTTGAACAGTAACTCTTTCAATATGTAAAAAAGTTGAGCCTGTGTCAGCAATACAAGCTTTTAACACAACTATTTGACTCATACTAACAGTAAAATCTTGCAACGTAATAAATGCTGCTGTAGAAGCATTTACAGGATTGTTAATTTGAATTGCATCACTTGCACCTGTATAGCTAATATACGTTTTTTTTCCTGCCGTACTATTTCCATCGCCAAAAAGAATTGTGTTATTTTTTACGACAAGTGTTGTGTTACAGGTATATGTACCTGCTGGCATATAAACACGGCCTGCCAAATTTAAAGCTGCTTGAATAGCTAAACTGCTATCTGTTGCTCCAGTTGGGTCAGCACCAAAATCAAGCACATTTAAGCACGCGCCTGTAATCATTGAATAGGAAACTTTGGTGAGGCTCATTTTGCCTCCAAGACTGCGACACGGGCAGTTAACAATTCAATAGTTTTTAATGCTTTTTGCAACGACATTACAGTTACCGCCAAAACAGAACGATCATAGTAGCCCCACGGTTTTGTAACAGTCGTTTCAATTCCTTCTTTGTTTTTTGTAGTGATTGTTTCTGGAGTTGGGGCGGCTTCTGGGCCAATGGCAGCATTGACGTTTTGTGCGTAAAACCCTAGCTGCCTGTCACTGCCAAAAGTTTCTTTCTTTTCATCGTTGTAGAACCAATACCCCGGCTTCAACTTTTTAAGCATTGCATCTGGGTCAGTTGGCACCCCATCTTTTACTTTCCATGTTTCATCTGATACTGAGGAAATAACGCCAGCCGATGAAAATGTTGCTGCTCCAGCACCGTAAGCGTTCATGGTGACGATGCCGCTGGGGTCAATACGCATCCGTTCTGCGCCACTAGTCTGAAACGTCATTGCAGCGACTGATTGTTGAATGAAATCAACTTGACCGCTATTACCTAATTTTTGAATGTAGAAATAATCTGCGCCACCCGCATTTGCACCATCAGCATCCCACATCATGTAGGTTGAGCGACTTGTTGCGGTTGACGATGGTGTTGCAAATATCTGTATTCCAGCATTGTTTGCCGTAGTTGTATCTGCTGTTCGAAAATTTGCTAATGATTGTTGACCTGTTGTTCCAGTTGCAACTTCCAACTTGTACGCAGGCGTAGTTGTCCCAATACCTACGTTGCCGCTGGAGTTGAGGGACAAACTACCCGCTGGCGCACTGCCGCTGAAGCTATACCCTGTGCCGCTTGTGCCGCCGCCTATCGCACTAAAAACGGCAGTGCCTGTAAATGTTGGACCGGCTGACAGTACCGTGTTGCCAGTTCCTGTGCTGGTGGTGACGCCTGTGCCGCCATTAACAACGGGGAGTACGCCTGTAATCTGGCTAGCGTTGATGACTGAATTTGCAACTTTTAACATGACAATTCCTAACTGTAAACAAATTCAATAATGGATGTGTACGGCGGTGCTTCGGTAAACGTAAGCGTATTGCCGCTAACAGTGTAAGTGTTCTTATTTTGGTAAACACCATTGATAAACACCGCGCTTAAACCACTAAGAACAGAAAAAGCAACTTGTGAACCCGTGCCAGTAGCGTTACTAGCAAAAGTGCTGCCGTTGATATTGTCAACCGTCCAGATCAGCACGTTGGTGCTGTCGTACAAAGCAAACTTATAGATAGCCCCACTAAGCCACACATTGGCCTCGCCACGGCTGTCTAGGATGATAGGGTTAGTGTTGGCAGTGTTGCCCGTGGAATCGGTGTAGGACGCCAATGGAGTCGTTGTACCAGCAGCGTAGGTGTACAACTTTCCACCCACCAACGGTGCGCCGTTAGCATCAAAGAATTGCAGCTTGGGCGTTGGGGCTAAAGATGTTGTACTCATGCTAAGAACCTCAACTTGTAGAGAGTACGCAGATAAATCTCAACAATGTTGTCAATCAACTGTTGAAGCGAAGTGTCAGTTTTATCGCACACTTCATAGCGTACTTTTTCAATCTCATCTAACTGACCTTGAAGAAACTCAATGATGTTGCCGGTTTTTTTATTGCTGCCCAACGTAATCTGGCCCATCAAACCATACCGACCTTGGTAAGTTTCAGCAAAATCATCAGCAGCACCCACAATACGCTCGTAAAAAATATTGAGCGCCATGTGCTTGCTAAAACTGCGGGTATTCAGGTGGACGCTGTGCGCTACATCCCGCGCCAGAAACAGCATCCCTACGAATTCGTTACCTTTCATTGCGGCATTCCTTGTGGTTGCATTTCCATTTCTGGCATACCAATATCACGCCCTGGCATTTCGTTGATTAGGTCGCCGCTGGTGATCATGCCGTGGATTGTACCTAGTACCACCTCTTGCACCTGTTCTGGCGTCATGGCATCCGAAGTAGCGGAAATACGCTTGGTTTGGGCATCGTATGCCTTGACTTCAGAATCAAACCGCTTGATTTCCAAGTCTTGCGCTTCCATTGAATTTTGGACGTTTTGCAGCATTTCTTGCATCTGCTGCATTTCCTGCCCCATTGCCTGCATCTGCATATTGGCAGCTTGTAAGGCCGGGTCGTTCTCGTCGCCCATCAGTTTGGGGTCAATGGTCTTAGCCAGCCGTTTAGCCAACTCATCAGCACCAGGCCAGTCCATGTTCTTGACGAACAGGTCGCCAGCCACGGCCCACAGTTGTGGGTTGCCTTGCAGCAGGTTTGCCATCTCTTCCCGAGTCTCCACCCGTTTGGTGCTGTAACTCGGGCCGGTAGTCACCACAACATCGTACTTGCCGACGTTGGGGTTGTAGATCTTGGCAATCTCAATGCCCTGCTGATCAACGATCTTCTTGACCGGCTCGGGTTGCGACGGGTCAATCCGCGCCATGTTTGTCTCGCCATCCTCGCCAATAATCCGCGCAACCCGCTGGGTGTCGTAGATTTTGGGGATCATGTCCACCAGTTGCCGGGTTACGTACCGAATGGCACGGGCCAGGTTGTCAACATAGTGGTAAGTGCCAACGTCACCCTCACGCTGACGGGCTAGGATGGCCTTGCCGCTGCGCTCGTTGCCGCCCATGCCAAGACTAGCGTTGTACTGCCCAGTCGCTGCTTTAATGTCCTCAGATGCCCCTGATTTGGCCTGTAGGAGGCCGCTAGAGGCCATTGGCGGCTGGGCACGTTGAGGTAGTGGCAGAGTAGCACCAGCACCGTCTGTAACGTCTGGATTGACCTCCAGATACGGCCAGTTGGTGGTGTTGGCGGTCTTCCACTGGGTTTCGTACCCTTCAAACTGCCCACCGTAGCCAATAAACGGAGCCTTGGGTGCCAAAGCCAACATCTCGGCTTCTTGGCTAACCCAATAGTTGTACATACGCTGGGCGTCTTTTGCGTTCCGCACCAGACCGGAAACATAGATCTGCCCGTCAACCTCAAACTCGTTGCCTACCACCCGCACGATGGGGATGTACTTACCGGCCCAATCGCGCTTTTCCAGCACCTCGTAGCCGTTGGTCTTGACCCAGCAAACTTTCTCCCGCTGCACAACCCGGTTTTTCAGCGGCTTGCCATAAAGCGATTTCAGTTGCTTGTCATCAGGCGTGTTATTGAACGCCGTGATGTTGTTGGGGTACAAATTCAGGGTTTCTGCCTTGTACTCTACGTAGAAATACTCAGCAATCCGCACTGTCTCGTCGCGCAGCCACTGCGTCAGGTCTTGGTCGCCAATCCCAAGGGACTGCAAGCTGCTGATAGGCGCAGCGTCCGGGTACAGGCGTTCGTACTCGTCTTTCGGCACATCGTCCGTGACAAAGCACCACCGCGCATCTGCACCGCAGGGGTCTTGGATAGCAGGATCCATGAACACCGAGAACGAATTCCGAACCCGGCCAATCTTCAGATCCTGGTCAAAGCTGTTTTCGTCGCAATACTCAGTTAGTACCCGGATGTATCCTTCACCGTAGGTCACCTGGTTCTCACAAGCGGTGTCGTAGGCCGTGTCAGCGTCACTGATGTACTCAATATGCCGCACAATGCCGTTGAAGATTTCCGCCATCTCCGTGTTGGCAATCTCATCCGCAGGGATGACCTTACCGCTTGGACGGTTGTGCCGCTGGTCGTTTGTGACCTGGCGAACGTGCTGCGGCAACTTGTTAATAGTCAGGCAGGGACGGGCGTTAATGGTCTGCCCCTGGACGGCTCCGCGAGTTGCCAGTACGTCAGCAGGCCACTGCCACTGATTGTCTGGACTACCCGCCATGAACCGCAGGTCATCAAGTTCGTTGCTGCGCGAGTCGCTGTAGGCATCCACCGCCATTGTCAGGCGTGAGCGCATGGTCGCCAGCATATCGCGCTGGTCGTCCTTTTCTCCCGGCCCACCGCCGACGTTGGCAACCTGACCAACCTTGTTGATGCCGGTGTAGTCAGCCATTATTTTTGCGCTTTGCGCTTAACCGCATAGGCAATTGCCACTGCCTGCTTCACCGGCTTGCCAGCCTTGACTTCGGCTTTGACATTAGCCGTGAACGCCTTGGGGGTAGGTGACTTTTTGAGTGGCATGGTTATTTCTTCTTAGCCGTCTTGGCTGAGTCTTTGAAGTCCTTGGCAGTAGGCGCTGCCTTGCTGCCAACCTTGTTCATCTTCTCGCCAGAGCCAGCTTTGATGCGCTCCTGCTTGGCGTGAATGTTGGCGTATAGACCGGGTTTGCTAGATTTCATGTCAGCACTTCCATCGTTTAAGAGCCGCCTTGGCGCGTTCGCCATCCTTGGCATTAGCCGCTACTGCGCCCATTCTTGCACAAAATGAGTCCTTGCGGCCCTGATCAGCCTTGGTCTTGGGGTTAGGCGCAGGAGCCTTCAAGTTAGAGCCAGTGGCTGCATTGTACTTTTCCCGCCCCTTGGCAGTCAAACCAGCGCCTTGGCTGACCGGCAGCTTCTCGCCACGCCCAACTGATAGAGATACACTTTTCTTCATGATCCCATCC
>Ga0214919_10009113_pt1 | contig 12849 bp, 14 predicted proteins | sample LL1503_MetaG_FD_177994 | JGI IMG/M metagenome (GOLD analysis project Ga0214919, IMG submission 177994) | Freshwater microbial communities from Lake Lanier, Atlanta, Georgia, United States - LL-1503 | ecosystem: Environmental > Aquatic > Freshwater > Lake | place: USA: Georgia | collected...
CAAATCAAAAACGTTATGTCGATGCAATTGACGAGAACACAATTACTTTTGGAATTGGCCCTGCTGGTACTGGTAAAACTTTCTTGGCTATGGCTAAAGCAGTGGCTTCCCTTCAGGCAAAGAAAGTTAATCGCATTGTTCTAACGCGTCCGGCAGTTGAAGCCGGTGAAAAACTTGGTTTCTTACCCGGTTCACTCTCTGAAAAAATAGATCCATATTTAAGACCACTTTTTGATGCGTTACACGACATGATTGATATCGATTCAATACCACGATTAATGCAATCTGGAGTTATCGAAGTTGCACCTCTTGCTTACATGCGCGGACGTACGCTAAATGATGCTTTTATTATTCTTGACGAAGCGCAGAACACCACGCCTGAGCAGATGAAGATGTTCTTAACTCGCCTAGGTTTTGGTTCCAAGATGGTAGTTACTGGCGATGTGACGCAGATTGATTTACCAAATGGCGCCAAATCAGGGCTCGCAATTATTCGCGAGATTTTGCACGATATCGATGACATCTCTTTCCAAGAGTTAACTGCTGAAGATGTGGTTCGCCACCGCCTAATTGGCGACATTGTTAAGGCTTACGACAAGTTCAATGAAGCGCGCCAAGCCCCGCGCTCGATTCGCAATCCATGACCATTGAAATAACCAATAAATCAGGAGCGCTTGCACCAGGAGAACAAATTCTATCGCTCTTGACTTTTGCGATGTCTAAGTTAGATCTGCATCCGGATTGCGATTTAAACGTAACTTTTGTTGATGATGCTGAAATGACTGAGCTACATATTAAGTGGATGGATGAGCCCGGCTCAACTGATGTGCTTTCATTTCCAATGGATCTGCCTGAGACACAAGGTGAAATCGTGACTTTGGGCGACATAGTTATCTCACCCGATTTTGCAACTGCGCAAGCAAAAGTAGCTGGCCACTCACCTGAACATGAAATGTTTATCTTGGCCACTCATGGTTTGTTACATATCCTGGGTTACGACCATGCAGAGCCGCAAGATGAGAAAGTTATGTTCGACCTGCAAGAATCCCTAGTAAAACAATGGAGTGCTGAAAGTAAATGAACCCCCTGCCCATAATTTCCATCATTGCACTTCTAGCTTTTGCTGGTTTTTTAGCTGGCACCGAATCAGCGCTGGCTTCGATCTCTCGGGTAGTGATTGAAAAGCTAGAGAGCAAACGTGGCGGCGCAATATTAAAGAAAGTTTTCTTTGACCAAGCCAGATATTTAAATGTGGTGCTTTTAGTCAGAAAAACTTGCGAGTTAACCGCAACCGTTCTACTAGCGGTCATCTTGTTGCGCGAATATTCATCGGCCCAGGCAATGGCGTTAACGGTTGCAATCATGGTGGTTGTTTCATATGTAATGGTCGGAGTTGGGCCTCGCACACTCGGCAAGCAAAGACCCGATAATTGGGCTCTGGCTGGCGCAACAGTTGCTTATTTCTTAGCCTTCATACTTGCTCCACTTACTAAATTACTTATTGCAATTGGTAATGCGATTACGCCGGGAAAAGGCTTTCGAAGTGGGCCATTTGCTAATGAAGCCGAGCTGCGCGACTTAGTAGATCAAGCGCACGAACGCGGCCTGGTTGAGTCTGATGAGCACGAAATGATTCACTCAGTATTCGAACTTGGCGACACTTTGGTGCGCGAGTTAATGGTTCCACGTACCGACATGGTTTGGGTGGAAAAAGATAAAACGTTGCGGCAAGGGCTCTCATTAGCACTTCGTTCTGGCTTCTCACGGATTCCAGTCGTTGGCGAAAACATCGATAACATAATTGGAATTACTTACGTAAAGGATTTAGCACGTCGCGCCCTTGATCATCATGAAGCTGAGACAACTGAGCGCGTAGAACAGCATTTACGCCCAGCTACCTTTGTGCCAGAAATCAAGATTGCTGCCGAGTTATTGAAAGAAATGCAGCGCGATCAGATCCACTTGGCAATTGTGGTCGATGAGTATGGTGGCACAGCTGGCTTAATTACGATTGAAGATATCATTGAAGAAATCGTGGGTGAAATTGCCGATGAATATGATGATGGCGATGATTCATTTACTTGGTTAAACAATGAAAAGACTAAAGCTCGCGCAAAGGCTGTCTTACACATTGAAGACTTAGCCGAAGAACTTGAAATTGAAATTGAAGCTCAAGACTTTGAAGATGTTGACACTATCGGTGGTCTAATGGCTCAGAAACTTGGCCGCGTACCAATTACTGGTAGCACCGTAGATTTAGGTGGCTGGTCAATAACTTCAGAACGCCCAATCGGTCGTCGTCGCAGAATAAGTAGCGTACTTATCGAAAAGTTAGTGGAGCCAGTCTCTGATGCTGAATAATCCAGAAGATCAAAAGTTAGTCACTCTGGCACAGGCAACTCTGAAACGAAGTGGCGCTAAACAAGCTGCCGCACTTCGCGATAACACGGGCCGTACTTATGTGGCGGTGCCAGTTGATTCGGCAGCACTTGCACTTGATGCAGTTGAAGCCGTATTTACAGTCGCGATGGCTTCACAAATTAGCGGTATTGAAGCTGTGGTATTTACTGGTGAGCGAAGTGCGAAAACTGCAGTTATTACCGAGTTTGCGCCAATGGCAGCGATCTTCTTTGCTAATGATGGGGCAGAGCCCGATAAGATTGCCTAATGCGCATTGTTCGATTTAGTCCTGGCCCAGATACCGGTTTAGGCACTGACCCGCTTTTCGGATTGCTAGAAGATGACAACTCCATCAGCGTTATTGCGGGAGATCCGATTTATCACGGGGTAACAAAGACTGGCGCGACAACTGAGCTAAGCAAAGTGCGTTTACTTGCACCAGTTATTCCGCGCAGCAAGGTTGTCTGTATCGGTAAGAACTATGCCGATCATGCAGCTGAAATGGGTGGCGTTGTACCTGATGAACCAATCATCTTTATCAAACCTAATACTTCGGTAATCGGCCCAAATGACACCATTGTGTGGCCCAATATGGCTGGACAAGTTGATCACGAAGCCGAACTAGCAATTGTGATTGGGCGTATTTGTAAAGATGTTCCTAAAGAGCGCGTTAACGATGTGATCTTTGGTTACACAATCGCCAACGATGTGACTGCTCGCGATTTACAGAAGAGAGATGGCCAATGGACTCGCGCCAAAGGCTTCGATACTTTCTGCCCACTTGGCCCCTGGATCGATACTGATTTCATTCCTGGAACTCAGCGAATCACAGCGACAGTAAATGATGAAGTTAAGCAAGATGACAAATTAAGCCAGATGATTTTTGATGTGCCGACAATCGTAGAGTTTGTTTCTCAAGTAATGACACTTCTTCCGGGCGATGTAATTATTACCGGAACTCCAGCTGGCATCGGTCCGATGCCAGAGAGATCAACTATTACTATCGCAATCGATGGTTTAGGTGAATTAACAAATAAGGTGAGTGCTCGTGGGTAAAGAAGTTCGCGTACGTTTCGCACCTTCACCAACTGGTGATCTGCACGTTGGAAATATTCGAACTGCGTTATTTGATTGGGCTTATGCCCGTCACACCGGCGGCACTTTTATTTTCCGCATCGAAGATACAGATACCACTCGCGTTACCGATGAATATATTCAAGCGGCAATAGATACGCTCAAGTGGCTCGGACTTAATTGGGATGAGGGCCCCGAAGTTGGTGGACCTAATGGTCCTTACTTGCAATCACAGCGACTAGGAATTTATGCCGAATGGGCGCAAAAGTTTCTTGATCAAAAAGATGCTTATTATTGCTACTGCACACCCGTTGAATTAGAAGCTCGTCGCGAAGCACAGCGTGCTGCAAATGTTGCGCCCGGCTACGACGGTCAATGTCGTGATTTAACTGATGCTCAAATTGCTGATTACAAAGGGCAAGGCCGCGAAGCAGTTGTACGCATGCGCATGCCTGACGGAAGCACTACTTTCACCGATGAGATTCGTGGCGAAGTTACTTTCGACCATAAATTTGTGCCTGATTTCGTGCTGGTTCGCGGCGATGGTTCACCGCTTTATACCTTGGCCGTAGCCGTCGATGACGTAATGATGAAAGTGAGCCATGTTCTACGTGGTGAAGATTTACTTTCTTCGACCCCGCGCCAAATTCGGGTTTATCAAGCTATGGGCGTAAAGCCAGAGGATTACCCAACTTTTGCGCACTTGCCATTTGTGATGGGTCAAGACAATGCAAAACTTTCAAAGCGAAATGGCGAAGTTTCAATTGCTTGGTATCGCGAACGCGGTTTCTTGCCTGAGGCGATTTGTAATTACTTAGCTCTGCTTGGTTGGTCACCAGGTGATGATCGCGAAAATGTAACGATGAAGGAGCTAACTGAACTTTTCACAGTCGACAAAGTGCATTCATCGCCAGCTCGATTTGATATGAAGAAGTTAGAAGCCATTAACGGCGACAAGATCCGTGCGCTAACTCCTGAGGAATTCCTTAACTGGTCACTGCCATTTCTAACTAAAGCTGCCGTAATTTCTGGAACTGATGCCGAAATTGCAGTTGTTAAGGCAGCGCTACCAATTATTCAAGAGCGCATTGTTACCTTGGCTGAAGTGCCAGCAATGCTTAACTTCTTATTCGTTAAGAACTTTGCGGTTGCCGAAGATTGCGTGAGCAAAGTAAATGATGAAGCGGCCAAATCAGTTTTGACTCGCAGTATCAGCGAATTAGAGAAGCTAACTACTTGGACTCACGATTCAATTGAGGCGGCGTTACGTTCTTCGCTCATCGAAGAGATGGGGCTAAAGCCTCGTATCGCTTTTGGTGCTGTTCGAATTGCGACAACCGGCAGCAATATTTCGCCGCCACTCTTTGAATCTATGGAGCTGCTTGGCCAAGAAGTTAGTTTGCAACGCATCAAATTGGCGCTTGCGCTCTAGCCGCTAAGCCCCTTTTACTTTAAGTGCGTTTCATAAGCGCTAATTCCTACGGTATTCTTAGACCTCGTTGACCTTTGCCGGTCGGCGCATTTGGGCGAAAGCCTTAATGGGGTATGGGGTAATTGGCAGCCCTGCTGATTCTGGTTCAGTAAGTCTAGGTTCGAGTCCTGGTACCCCAGCGCAAGACAATGTAAGAAGAAAATGAAAGCCGAAGGCGATCATTTTTGAAAAAACTAGGGCCCCGTCGTCTAGCGGCCTAGGACTCTGGCTTCTCAAGCCAGCTACGAGGGTTCGAATCCCTTCGGGGCTACAGAAGAAAAGACCGTTACCGAGAATTTCTCAGTAACGGTCTTTTCGCTTAATTAAAGAGATGTAGCAATGAAGACATTTGCCAGTGTTAGACCAATTAATCCAGCCCATACCGCGGTTGAGACTTCTGATTTCTTCTTATTCTTAATTGTTAAACCCAAGATAATTAGAAGTACTAGAAACTTAATACCGACCTTGCCGTGATCCGGTGCATCGTAATTTGCAGGGTCTGATGCATGTAGCGAAGTGTTGATACCAACTAAAGCAATACCGGCTACCAATGCAGTCAACATTGAGTGCAAAAAGCCCACGTGAATAGTTTTCTTTGGCTTAGGCAATGCTGTTAACAGAAGTACCAATCCGCCTAAAACAGAGAGAATGTGGATAATTAGAAATACATGTTTAATTGCGCTCATATGAAAAGAATAGAGGCGAATTTTGTAGTTTTGCCGCTAATTCTCACTTTTAGGGAGCATAATTTAGATATGGCAACTACTAAAAAGGCTCCAGCTGTTAAGAAATCAGCAGTTAAGGCACCGGCTAAATCTCCATCGAAGGCACAACTAGTGCAGCCAATTTATCAGCAACCAAAAATTGATTGGCGCTCGCTTTATTTATACGCCGTTTGCTTGATCACACTTATGGTCTGCCTATTTTCATTAGTTTCATTCATTAGAAGCGGCGTGAATTTCGTTTATCCAGATCCAGCATACGTTGATCCATATGCAACTAAACCACAAGTAAATTCTGCACTTATTGCCGCTCAAGTAAAAGATCAAAATCAACGCCAAGCAGTGAAGAGCATGATTGATTCAGTTACTACCTTAATAATTGCCGGCCCGCTTTATGTTTATCACTGGCGATTAGCTCGTAAATAACAAGTCGGATGCAAAAGTCTAGGTACTTAATAGCTATTGCTGCACTGCTTTCCCTCGGGTTGGTTCCAGCGCAAGGCGCAGTTAAAGTAGTAAAAATCTACGACGGTGACACTGTAACAATGGCCGATGGAGTGAAGATTCGGCTTCTTCAAATTGATGCCCCCGAACTTGCTGAAGGAGAATGCTTTGCCCAAGAATCTAGAGCTGCACTGGTTAATTTGTTAAGTAAAAAGGGAACCGTAACCTTAAAAGCAGATCCAGCCTCAGCATCGTATGATCGTTATGGTCGAGCTTTGCGATACATCTTTGTCGGGAAAATTAATGTGAATATTGAAATGGTAAAACTTGGGGCCGCTGCTCCGTATTTCTATCAAGGCGAGAAGGGCATTTATTCAGCTGCATTGTTAAAAGCTGCGCAAGATGCCAAGTTATACAAAATTGGTCTTTGGAAAACTTGCCCCGGCACTCAACTCTTACCAACTAAAGCGATTACGACTTACAAAGCTATCGGAAGTTCTGCGCCGACTCCGGTTAATTCAGCAGTGACTGCACAAAGTGCCACAACTGGTTGCGATCCTAACTACGCCGGCTGCATTCCAATTTATCCGCCAGATTTAGATTGCAGCGATCTAAAAGCACTTGGATTAACACCCGTTACGGTGATCGGAAAAGATCCTCATAAATTAGACGGCGATGGTGACGGAAGAGGTTGCACTAGCTAAAAAATTGCAAGTTAAGGTTTTTCACCTAAATTAATAATATTTGATTTAGCAAGGTCAGCAATTTCCTCAGAAGTTAAGTTCAAGCGCTTCTCTAAAATCTCTCGAGTATTTTGCCCGATATTTCGGCCAGTCCATTTTATTTCACCAGGTGTTTGGCTCATTCGATATAAGACATTCTGCATTCGCACTGGACCAAGTGTTGGATCTTCGACAGTTGTAATTGTGTCTAGCGCCTGAAATTGTTCATCTTGCATTATGTCTCTGATGTCATAAATCTGAGCAACTGCAGCTTGTGCATCTTCAAAGGCCGTAATTACTTCAGCTGTACTTCGTTCAGCAATCCAAGATGAAACAAAACCATCAAGAAGGTCTGCATGCTTAGCGCGCTCGCCACCTGAAGCAAACCAAGGTTCTGAAATAACTTCAGGGTGACCAACTAATGTCATTACCCGCTCGGCAATTGATTGGGCCGAAGTTGAGACAGCAACCCATTTCCCATCTTTTGTTTTGTAAGTATTTCTAGGCGCAACGTTGACCGAACGATTTCCGGTTCGAGGCTGAACAATTCCTAATTGATCATAAACAATTGGCTGCGGACCCAGGATTGCCAAGATCGGTTCAATAATCGCTAGATCAATTATCTGACCTTTGCCAAAAGCTTCACTTTCTGGATTCTTCTGAGCTGCGAGCGCAATAAGAATTGCTTGAGATGTTGCTAGCGCTGCGATGCCATCGGCTAGCCCAAATGGTGGCAGTGTTGGTGGGCCATCTACTTCGCCTGTCATTGCGGCAAAGCCACTCATTGATTCAGCTAAAGTTCCAAAACCGGCACGACCAGAGTAAGGACCAAATTGGCCGAATCCAGTTACTCGCGCAATTATCAACTTTGGATTTATTCTAAAAAGTTCTTCGGGCCCAATTCCCCAACGCTCTAAAGTTCCGGGCCGAAAATTCTCAATGAAAACATCAGTTTCAGCGATTAGCTTTTTGAAAATTTCACTTCCTTCGGGTTTGCCAAGGTCTAATGCCAATGTTTGTTTGTTGCGAGCAAGCATTGCCCAATAAAGTGCCACACCATCTTTTAGATGCCCATGCAGGCGAACTGGATCACCCTTTAACGGATGTTCAATTTTAATTACGTCGGCGCCAAAATCGGCCAACATAGTTGCTGCCATTGGACCAGCAAAAAGAGTTGCGGCGTCTAGAACTTTTAATCCGTGTAATGCGCTCAAATCATCGACCCATTTCAATTGTGCGACGAGCAGCTTTAGCAAAAGCTTCATCGATCATTCGCCCGTTTGCATCGAGGGCAACCCCACCACCAGCGGCACTTAATCTGTCCAGTAAATCTTGTGCATTTTCCAGCTCGACTTTGGAAGGTGTAAATACTTCGTTCACAATTAAAATTTGATCAGGGTGGATGCAAGATCTCCCCAGATAACCCCATTCTTTAAATTGCATGGTGGTTCGTCTAAATTCTGCGAGGTCTTTAAAGTCTGCCGAAATTGCTGCCAACGGGGGATTGATGCCGGCCGCAGCACTGGCAAATATGATCATATTACGAGCAAATTGTTTTGTACTTTCAGCTCCGGCTCCGCTAATTCCAAGTTCGGCTGAAAGATCTGCTTCGCCAATTTGTAGTCGCGTAACTCTTGTCGCGCATGCTATTTCGTGGGCATTTAAAATTCCAGTGGCAGTTTCCACTAGCGCAGAGATTTCAATTCTACTTTCTAGGCCACGTTGTTGCTCAAGAGTTGCCAGAAGTGAGGCTAGATTTTCAATTTCGGCAGATGAGGAAACTTTAGTTAAAACAATGCCTTGGCAATTCTTATGAACACTCGCCTCGAGATCTTTAGCTAGTTCCTCAGGCCCTGAATTCACTCTAACCCAGATCTGGGTAGCGGGGTCAACTTGAGCAAAAAATTCAGCTAAATTTTTGCGAGCTAATTCCTTATTTGTTTTGGAAACACCATCTTCTAAATCAATAATTAGTGCGTCGGCTCCACGGTTAACTGACTTGGCTAAACGCTCAGCATTGTCGGCGGGCACATATAAGTAACTTCGAGCGAACATCTCTACTTAGCCTTGCCTGCGAGATGAATTAGCGCGAAAAGTCTACTCATAAAGGTAAGTCTAAAGGGGATCAAGGCAGATGGCCAGCGAGATTGATAATCTAAAGGAATGTCAGCGATCACGCGTAGGATTTAGACAATGAGATTAGATGCCCGCGCCGCTTTACAGTGCCATGAGTATTTGCATAAATCCTTTGCCCCTGCATGTTTTGATTTAACTGATCGCGCGCCGGAATCCGAGATGATGCGCGAACTCAAGCGCCAAGGAGATATTCACGAAGCTCGCGCCCTTGAAAATTTGCTACGTAAAAATTTAGATATTTTGGTGATTAACAAAGAGCAAGGCGAAATTGAAAAAGAGTTAACCACGGCAGAGGCGTTGATAAATTCAACTGCCCAAATCATTGTTGGCGCTTGGATAAGTTCTGTGTGCGAAGAGAAAATCGCCGAACTAACTGGGCGAGCTTCGGCAAATGATCCTGATCGGGTTAGTCGACCAGATTTACTAATTCGAGTAGGCGAAGGTGCTGACGGGAAACCTCGTTGGGCACCGGTTGATATTAAGAGCCATGATCCGATTACAGAGAACAAATCCAGCAAACTTTATCTAGCTTCGTGGGATTCGTTATTGCCAACTGATGGCGTCGAGACAGTCGCGCGGTTAGACCTCGAAGATGCTGCCCAACTTGCGCACTATCACGAGCACTTGCGCACATTAGGGCTGGCAGCAGCTGAAGGATTTGTCGGTGTAATTGGTCGCGATATTGAAACCATTGCGTGGGCAAAACTTTCTGAGACCGCACTTGGCCTGGGCGGAAAAGCAGGCGATGCCGGCACTGATTATTTGTTTAAGTTTGATGTGGCAAAGAAAATTGTGGCAGCAGCGCAAGCTCGCCAGAAAGACCCATCACTTCCACCCGCCGCTTACTCAGCGCTGGAAAGTGATGCCAAATTTGGTTGCGGTGCATGCACTTTCCAGATTGTTTGCGAGCGCGAACTTAAGAACCACGATGGTGGCGCTGGCCACGTAACACTGTTGGCTGGTGTAACTAAGAATGTGCAATCTAAATATTTCCCAGATATAACAAGTATTCGCGATTTAGCCGCAGTAGCTGGACTTCCAAAACCTGCCGAAAAGCACCAAGTGCAGGCTCAAGCCAAAGTCCTTGATAAGGCGATCTTGCTTGATCCCGATAAGGATTTCTTAATTCCCGAATTTGATATTGAAATCGATATCGACCTTGAAAACAGTCTGGCGGCATTTCAAGATAGCGGTTTAACTGAAGTAGAGGGCAAAGATCGGGTTTATCTATATGGCTTTGGCATCCACGATCGCACCTTGAACAAGGATTGGCATAGCGCGAAATTTGATTCATTCGCAGATTACTCAAATACCGAAGATGGCGAGTATCAATTACTGCTAAAGATGTGGAATTTCCTAAAAGAACACGTCGCACAAGCCGAAGCTGCCGGAAAATCTATTGGCATCTTCCACTACAGCAGTCACGAAAAAACTTGGTGGCGTAACTTTGCGCGAAATCACGAGAGTAAAGCCGGGGTTCCAACTCTTGAAGAAGTTGATGAATTCACGGGTGACTACTTTGTTGACTTACTCGATTATTCAAAACAAGTTGCGCTGGGAACAACGGGTTATGGAATTAAAAAGTTAGCCCCTAAAGCTGGCTTCAATTGGAAGGTGCAAGATCCAGGTGGTGCGCTCTCGCTCTTGAAATACAAAGATGCAGTTGATCCGAATAAGTCACGAGATGAGCAACAAGAAGCCATTGCTTGGCTGTATTCCTATAACCTCGATGACGTACGTGCTACTTTTGCAGTTCGCCATTACCTACGTAACTTAACTTTTTAGCACTGCCTGTGCGATTTTAAAATCACGCTCGAAGACCATCAGTGCTGGACCATCGTAAGTTTGGGTCAGATTAACCCGAATATCAGCAGCAATAAGTTTCTGTTTTAGCATCTCGGCTTCGATGTAATTCTTTGGTGTAGGTAACGCGACTAATAGCCCATATTGATCTTTCTTGCCTGCCTGATCTGGCGTAGCAATAAATTTCTTGTCTTTATTGCGATTTCCAAAAGCCCATTTCAAAAGTAGCGCCAAAAAAGCCAGTGCGAAAAAGCCCCCAAATGATGAGAGAAAGAGCCCGTTATTGATTCCACCCAGCATGCAGAAAGGATATTAGACCTGATAATTTTCTGCAGGACGAGTAATCTGCGCAGATGAGTTCATATCTTTCAGCCCACGAAACCATAGCTTCCATTCGAAGTGGCAAAACTACAGCTGCGCAATTAGCCACTGAAGCGCTCGAGCGTATTCAAGGTGTTGATCAATCTGGTTATGAACTAAATAGTGTGCTCGCAGTTTCAAAGAACGCTCTAAGTGATGCCATGACAATTTCAAAGGACTTGCCACTCGCAGGAATTCCAATTCTGATCAAAGACAATATTCAAGCAGTTGGTTTACCGGGAACTGCTGGATCAAAGGCGCTAGAGAATTATCCAGTTAAGCACGATTCAGAATTAGTCACTCGCTTGCGCGCAGCCGGAGCCAACATAATCGGTGCAACAAACTTATCTGAATGGGCAAATATTAGATCTTCGAAGTCAACTAGTGGCTGGTCAGCAGTTGGCGGACTAACTGCTAATCCTTGGATTCACAAACATAGTGCGGGTGGTTCTTCATCTGGTTCCGGATCTGCAATTGCTGCCGGCTTAGCTTCGTTGGCCGTTGGTACCGAAACCGATGGTTCAATCGTTTGCCCAGCATCGCTAAACGGTTGTGTTGGAATTAAACCAACTGTCGGCGCAGTCTCTCGAGTTGGCGTGATTCCAATTAGTGATGCACAAGATTCGCCCGGCCCAATGGCTCGCAGCGTTGTTGATGCTGCAATATTGCTTGAGGCTCTCTCTGGAATGACCGGGCTAGTCGCTGCTGCTAATTCAAATCAGCCGCTTCGTATCGGTATCGTGAAGTCTTGGTTAACCGGCGATGCTGGCACCGATCAACTTTTTGAAGCGGCTGTTAGCGCACTAGCTAAATCAAATTTAGCGCTTGTAGAAATCAAAGTTTCAGCCCCAGCAGAATCAATTGGTAATGATGAATATGAATGTTTACTGCACGAGTTAGTCGATGATTTAGGCACTTATTTACCAGGTCGTACCGATGGCGAACTGGTTTCATTGGCTGAAGTTGTTAAGTTCAACTTAGCTAATGCTGAAACCGAGTTGAAACATTTTGGCCAAGAGTTATTTGATGCCGCTCTTGATCTAGGTGGTCGCGCACGTGCATATAACCGCAAGCGTTCTCGTAATTTGTTATGGGCTACTCAAACACTAGATAACGCACTTAAAGATGTCGATGTATTAATTGGCGCTACATATTCACCAGCCTGGGAAAGCACGCTGGGTAAAGGTGATGACTATGGCAATAACAGTTGGATCACTATGGCCCCAGCTATCGCAGGTTATCCAATCGGCTGTATTCCGATGGGAGTTACCGACGGTTTACCTGTTGGCCTAGGCGTTGTTGCTCGCGCAAATGATGAAGTCAGATTGATTTCGGCTATGGCGCAAATCGAAAGCGCACTTAGCATTGGTGTTTTACAACCAACCTTCACTAAATGAGATCGGTAAACTCACCAAGTGAATGATTTCTTAGTTGTTCTAGACTTTCTATCAACTTTTGCATTCGCGCTAGTAGGTGCCCGTCTTGCAGCAAGCCGCTTCATGGATTACGGCGGCATTCTTTTTGTGGCCTCGGTTGCAGCACTAACTGGTGGAACATTTAGAAACTTAGTTCTAGATATTCCACTCACTTGGGTTGAGAAGCCTTACTTACTTGGCGCTGTTCTCTTAGCTGTCTTACTTACGATTGTCTTTAAGTGGTCTAACGAAGTTGGCAAGTTTGTTCTCTTCATTGATTCTGTTGGCTTAGGAGTTTCAAC
>Ga0214919_10009115_pt1 | contig 12847 bp, 12 predicted proteins | sample LL1503_MetaG_FD_177994 | JGI IMG/M metagenome (GOLD analysis project Ga0214919, IMG submission 177994) | Freshwater microbial communities from Lake Lanier, Atlanta, Georgia, United States - LL-1503 | ecosystem: Environmental > Aquatic > Freshwater > Lake | place: USA: Georgia | collected...
ATAAAGAAATCCATTCAAATTTATTTTTTAATTTCATCACAATAAAACTCCTGGGTGATTGATCAGGAGCTAAATTTTACGCGGGGGAATGGCTAGCGGTAGGTGGGGTTCTAGGATCGGTTACAAATGCTCTTAGCTTGCTCTTCAGAAATAACTTCTAGTTGACGATCTATTCGTCTGAAAACTTTGCTTAGGCCTATATAAGCCTCATCTTTGATGAAACGGTGATTAAAAGGATCATTCAGGGTATTTTCCCAATCATCAGCGCAACGACCAAAACAAACGCTGAGAGAGCGTAAAGACATTTTTACTCTCTCGGGATTTGAATGCGAGATAGCGCTTTCTAGAGGAAAGGAAAGAAAGGGATAACGGAATTTTCCTTCTTCATTTTTACAGAAAGCGTCGATATAGGCGGCAGGTTTATCAGTTTTAGTGGGGTCAAGGATGGCATAGACCCAGGCAGGCGGACCGCTCAATGCCCTTGAGATAGAAGATAGGTGGCTGAGTCTCTCAAGCTCATCGAGCCATGATTCTTTTGGGATGGCCCCTGGCTGATCGATGAGTGACTTGTAAATCTCGTATGTATCAAAAGAATCTAGAGTTCTTATGATCAATTCTCGTCTTTCGGGGATAAGTAACAGCTTTCTCGAGCCCGCGGCACTCATAATTTTATTCTTCTATAAGGGGAGATATAGAAGAAATTTAGAGGGAGACTATTTTTAAAATATTAATTAATTTTTAGTTAATAATTGATTTAAAGACGCTGTTCCCAGGCCAGGATCCCGCCTTCAAGATTATAAATATTTTTATACCCTGCTTGGATTAAATTAATTCCTGCTTTCTGACTGCGTCCACCCGATTTGCAATAAATTACTAGGGGAAGGTTTTTGTCTTGATCTAAAAGACTTAAATTTAAATCTAGATCTCCTAAAGGGATATGAAGGCTGGGCTGAATAGAATTTACTTCGCGTTCCCAGTTTTCACGGACGTCTAATAGATAAAAGTTTTTAGGGTCTTTATTTTTAAACCAGCTGGATAGTTCTTGCGCGGATAGCTGAATGGGGGTGTGTGAATTCAAGGCAGACTCTGAAATTTTATGATTTATTTGACAGCTGTTATTTGTTTTTGACTCAAAGCGGTCGAGCTCTAGAAATTTTTGATGTTTAGCGCAAATATCACAGTGAGGATTGGTTTGAATCTCATAAGTTTTTAAGCTGGGCCCCAGGGTGTCATAAGTGATTAATTGAGGCTTGGATTCTGGGAAATTTAAAAGAATTTTTAAAGCTTCAGAGACGGCCATGGTGGCTAATATCCCAGGGACGACGCCTAAGACGCCGGCCATGGCGCAGTTGGGAATAAGCTCTGGAGGCGGAGGTGCTGGATAAATACAGCGATAGCAAGGGCCTTGCTGAGATTGTAAATTTAAATTAAAAATTCCTATTTGGCCTGAAAATTGAAAAATGCTGGCTGAGATTAAGGGGATTTTGAGCTCAGCACAGACGTCATTAGTTAAGTATCTAGTCGGATAATTATCGGACCCGTCGATGATTAAATCATAGTTTTTAAAAATACTGTGGGCATTAGATGAATTAAGTCGAATGGGATGTGAAGTAATTTGAACATGCGGATTTTGATTGGTTAATTTTTGAGCGGCTTGATCTGCTTTTAAATAACCTAAATCACTCACGCCATATAAAACTTGGCGCTGTAAGTTAGAGAGCTCAACACGGTCGTCATCGAGAATTCCTAAGTGGCCGATGCCACAGGCTGTTAAATAAAGCGCCGCTGGAGAGCCAATGCCTCCCGCGCCGATTAATAAAACAGAGCTTTGTTTTAATTTTTTTTGGCCATTTAAGCCAATTTTATCAACAGCAAAGTGTCTGGCGTAACGCTGTAATTCTTCTTGTGAAAAAATAATTTTTAAGTTCTCTGACATTGTTTTATTAACCCCCGGAGAGTGCAGCGACTAGATCAATCTGAGAGTGATCTAAAAGTGGAATAGGGTTATTTAACTTGTCAGAAATTAATTGACCATCGAGATAAAAATTAACAAAACCACAGGGCCGCGCAGTACCACGAATGAAAACAATTTCATGCAGTAAGGGCGCGGCCTGCAAAAGCGAATGAGGCAGTTGAGGGAGAGAAGAAATCTCAAGAACCAGTTCGCTTTTGCCGCCCGTGAATTTTAAAAGGGCCTCTGGGATTTTAATAATTGGCATTTTTAACTACTTTTTATTTTAACTGTTGAATTTTAATTTTATCGAGAGCTTGTTCTGAGATTCTAAGAAAATTTAAAACAGGGAAGTTCAAGTTTCATTGTTTTAAATTTATTAGAATAATAAGACCTGGATATTTTTAAATATTCACAGCGTATTAGCTAGATTTTTTTAAATAAATATTTCTAGCTAAATTTTTATCTATGTAGTAATTGCTGCTGCAGAAATTAAAGCCTCAAAGTTTTCTCCAGCGAGTGAACCCAAAACGATAGAATGAATTTTCATAGTAAACCTCTGATTATTATTTATTGGTTGGTTGAGGGGCGAACACGAATGCAGCCATTGAAGAAAATAGATTTCACAGGGAAATCGAATTGCTTCTCAACTGCGAACTTGTCAGTTAATTTTAGAAAACGTTTGTCATCTAAAGCTAATTGCCCAATATCACTGATTATTCCGCTCTCATTGGTATGAGGATGGAAATAATCGAATTCCACGTCTTTGAACATCTTGTAAAGCGCCGTCCCTTTGAGAGAGATCGGCAATTCTTGATCAAGCACTTTCTGTCTAAAGAGCTCAATAATTTCCTTTATTTCTTTAAGTTCTATGATTGTTTTGTTATTAGTCGCATTCTTCTGTGGAATGGTGTGAAGGAAAGTGTGTTTCTGTAAAGAGTAATAAACTGGTTTTAAATCATCGAAAAAGCCAAGCTCCATGAATAAGGGCCAGTAATAACGAATTCGATAGACTTCAATTAAAGCTTTCATGAAACCCGAGATAGGGCCTGCCATTTCTGAGACACAGGGGGTGTAAGCAGGGGCCTGTTTTAAAGCAATTTTTAAAATATGTTTAACTGTTTCAATAACGGGGGCTGAGTTTCGAATAGACAAGGGTAGAGAGTCTTCCATAAAAATAGAAAAGACCAATTCGTATAAAGCATTGTGGCGGCTAAAAGATGTCGCTTCCCAAACCCGATCTAATAGGTCTTCTTTGAAACTATTTTCTGTTTCGAGTGCGGTAATAAAATCTTTTGAGAAGAATAATAACTCACACTCCCAGGTGCTTCTGAAAGATTTAGATTCTGAAATATTTTTAAATAACTCCCATTGCTCTGGGAGCTCTTTAGGGCAAATGGTATTAGCTAGGTGAAACTTCTTAGTTAATCTTTCGCTGTATTGCGCATGGGCAATAGAGGGCAAAGTAATTAAAGAACGGCAGCCTGCCGTGGCAGATTGAGCGCCGACGATATGATGCGAAGCGCCTTTTTTCTCAAAGATAGTCAGCAGAGAAAAAGGTCTGCCTGCTGCTAATAGATAAAGCGGAACCGTATGGGAAGGAATATCCACATGGGACTCAAAGGTATTATGCAAGACCATGCCAAAGGGAATGCCTAGCCAGTTGTAATCTAATAAATCTCTAATTTCATGAGGGATGGCGCTATTTTTATAGCTCACAAAATCACCATCCAGATTTAAGAAAAACAAGCCTTTTCTAATAATGGGCGCACCAAAAGGATAGGTTGCAACAATCACTTTGAAATCATCAACGCCCTTCACCTGATCAATCTCAGTGCCTAAAGAAGGATTAAGAGAGATTACTTTTTTCTTAACCTCTTTCCAGGTCAAAATTTTAACCGTTTTGCTATCCAAACTCATATTTTTCCCAATGCTATCCATGCAAGGCCCCTTTATCTTTCCCCGATTTTTTTAAAAAATAAGAGGCAGCAATCATCATGATTGAAACAATTAACAATAAGCATCCGTGACAAGCGCAGAGCTCAGATTCCGTAAGCCAAGGGGCAGAGCGACCATCCCCAGAGGTGGTCGTGGCAATAATGTAATACCCGAGAATTAGTCCAGCAGCGCTACACAGCTGCATCAGTCCAGAGTAATAACGAAGATCGGAAGGTCTCTGTGCCAAAGAAGTCATTTGCGCGGTGAGGGCCGGGGCTAAGAAAAACTCGCCAGCGCCAAAGAAAATAATGGCGAAGATAATAAAAATACTGGGGACAATATTAAAGCTTCCCTCGGTTAAAGAACCAACCGCTGGGAGTAGAAAAGCAACACCAATAATCATGGTGCCAACAAAAATATAAGAGCTGTTTGATAAAAATCTTTGAAGATATTTAATAACGATCGTCCCCATTAAAATATTAGCAACCGGGTCAAACATGTAGAAAAACAAAGAGGGGATGTTCGAATGACCTGCCAGTTTTGAGCCCGCACCGTTTTGATCTATGAAAACACTCAAGCCGACATACAAAACAATAATAGATATGCGGTAAAAAATATTTCCAACGACGGCCATTAATAACTTAGCTGTTTGAGCGGCGCCTAAATTTCTGAAAAACAATTCCCAACCGAAGGCCAGTACAAAAGAACCCAACACTAAAATTCTCGTGACGGTGGGGGCAATTAATAAAACAAAAGCAACGGAGACCATGAAAATAATAAATAAAAACATCCAATGAGGATCACGAAACATCACAAATGGCTTTTTATCTAAATCTTCAATTTGAGTTAAGTCATCTTTATTAGTCTCTAAAAGATGGAGAGACAGCAAAATAGAAAGGCAGCTGAGTAAATATAAAATAGGATATTGAGCTTGGGGGAACCATTCAGCAACAAAGCTTGTTAGCCAGGAGCCGACTAATAAACCTAAGAGAGCGCCTGAATTTGTCCAAATAAAAATTTGTTGATTGAAATAAGTACGAGTCTGATCATCGACTGGATAAGCATTCGTGAGTGCCTGAAAGTTCACTAGATATAAACTAATGCCGACGATGTAAGTCGCAATGCCGAAAAACAACATAAATTGAAAGTAGTAAAGCGTCGAAATCATAAACGCCCCAGCCACTGAGATAAATCCGCCAATAATCACTAAACGGTTATGATTGGGTGATGGGATTTTCTTTAAAATATAGCCCCAAAAAAAACCAAACAGAACTTGAATGGCAAAGGCAGAAGTAACGATCGTGAAGCTGTCATCAATAGTGATATTATTTCTGGTTAAAAATAATGCGAGTGAATATCTAATAGAAATGTAACCAACCATCAGCAATGCTGAGTGCATCATGAAGATCTTTAAGCTTTTTGGGGTTGACACGTTGGAATCCTGATATTTTCTATAGGTACAAAAAATCGTTATTGAACTTCGTATTTATTACAGATCAATGTCTTGGTTTAAACGACGAATTCGGGTGGACTTTAACCCAACAAAAAAATCGATACAACAGGTTCACACAGAATTTTTTTTAGATAATTAAATGTTGTATGAGAACTATTTATATTCTTGTTAAACATCTCGATCTTTTTTTAAATTTTTTATGATTGAAAAATAAATTTCTGTGACTCGGGATTTTTTTTAGATGTTTGCCAGATGTTTGCCAGATGTTTGCCAGATGTTTTTCAGTGTGATTTGTTTTTATAAATAACCAGTTTTATCGAGACTTAAATTTTTGTTGTTTTTTAGGCCTTGTGAGTATTGCAATGAAAAGGTCCGTATGTATAATGCCCCGGTCTTTGGATGGGGTCGTTAGCTCAGTCGGTAGAGCAGTTGGCTTTTAACCAATTGGTCCCGCGTTCGAGTCGCGGACGGCCCACCAGATACACTCTCTCATGCGGGAATAGCTCAGTTGGTAGAGCACAACCTTGCCAAGGTTGGGGTCGCGAGTTCGAGTCTCGTTTCCCGCTCCATGGCTGGGTGGCAGAGTGGTTATGCAGCGGACTGCAAATCCGTTGATGCCGGTTCGATTCCGACCCCAGCCTCCAGTTATCTGTTTTTTAGTGAGAGTAGGTTTCTACTTTTTCCACAGCCCGGGTGGTGAAATCGGTAGACACAAGGGATTTAAAATCCCTCGGAGCTTATCCCTCCGTGCCGGTTCGACTCCGGCCCCGGGCACCATCATTCTTTTTCACCCATTTTTAGCACTTACTTAACTTAATCCTAAGCTAGGTTAATACCCGGCTAAGTTTATTTCTCTACAGTCCTTTTTGAAAAATTTTCAGCATAAAAGTTTATAAAAATTTAAATCAAAAAGGAGTTGTCTGAATGAGTGCTGTTATCAGTTGTATAAAAGATACATGGGCTTCAGGGAGTGCTGGTCGAGTAGGAGTTGTGTGCGGGGCTGGAGCCACCGCGGGCTTTGTTATTGGTGCAGTAGCTGGTTGTGTCAAAGCTTGTTGTTGTCGTAGTCCTGATGAAGGACTTTTAACAACGGCCTGCTGCTCTGATCAAGACCTTTCGACGCTTTCCGGTTGCAATGATTTTTCTAGTTGTTTCGCTTGTGGCGACTCAGGTGGCTGCGATGGTGATGGCGCACTAGTATGCTGCGCTGCTATTTGCATTGGTTCTTCTGCCGTTGTGGGCGGATACGCTGGGTACGTGGTTGGCCACGAAGGCGGAATATGTGCTTCGAATGCCATAGATAAAACAAAATCGGTTGCGCATGCTTTATGTGCCTCTGCTGATGGCTCTGATACTTACGTCAATCTCTCAGGTAATCCAAAAGGTGTTGTTGCCACGAGGCCAGTTCAACAGCAGATGGAGGGATACGGCACCATCCCTAATTCCGGCGGTTAATCTCAATTTTTTTTCTTAATGATAAACATAAGCCCACCTAGGGAAATCTAAGCTTTCGGTGGGTTTTTTTATTATAAATTTATGTGAGATCTTCCGATTTTTTAAATATCGGCCACGCGATCATCAAGCCATAAAAAACAAAAGAGACTGAAAGCGCCAGGGCTTTAAATAACCCATAGAAAACGGCTCCTGCAATGGCCCCTGATAAAAACCCTGAGATTAAGCTTAAGTATAAAAATAATTTCCAATACTCTATGTCTTCTTTTTTAATCCAGCGGCTGATTAAAACTCCTAGATCAGTCATTGTTCCTGTCATGTGAGTGGTCCTGATCAAGGCGCTGCCATAATGCGTCGTCATGGCATTTTGCATGCCCATGGTCAGGGCCAAGAAATAACTACCGTTTGGATTCGCGTCTTTCAGTAAGATCATGGCCAAGCCCAAGGCTAAAAATTGAAAAATAATACTGAGGGTATAGCGATGATCCATTTTGAAATTTTGGTTTTTGATTAATAAGCCGCTTGTGATACTGCCGATTAAAAAACACAGTACCAGGCTCATCAGATATAAAAATTTAAAAAAATCGCTTTGGTGCAAAGCCTCTGCACTGAGGGTTAAATTACCAGTCACATAGCCGACTGGAATGCCCAAAATACTCAGCATGCAAATAGAATTTATATAGCCGCCATTAAAAGACATGATAAAGCTCGTGATATAAGCCCAGGCTTTACTTTGGTGAACGGTATTTTTCAAAACATCACCTCTATATTTTTTAAAAATTTTTATTTTTAATTTTTTTTATTTTTATTAAAACAGCTAATCCCCCAGGGAATTAAGCAGCCTAATAAAACTCCAGAAATTAAAATAATTTCATAGACCCAGATATTCCCAACGGCGATTTGCGAGGGCGGTAAAAATCCGACTATTAAAGTAAAAATACAAGACGCGAGACCTAATAGGCAAAAAAACCAGAGGCCAAAGATTCCGCCAGGGACTTTAAAACTTCTTTGTACTTCTGGAAATTTATATCTGAGCACTAAGGCTGCACTGAACATCAGGATATAAACAATTAAAGATAATAAAGCTGTGATATCAGACAGCACCCAAAAAGTACTGGACACACTGGGCATAAAAATAAACAAAGAAGATAAGACCGTAAAAATTAAGCCTTGGATTAATAAAATTCTGACAGGTGCGCCGTGCTTGCCAGTTTGAGATAAAGCTTTCGGTAAAGAGCCATCTTGTGAGGCGACTAATAGGCCCTTACTTGGACTTAAAATCCAGGCCGCCACGCCGCCCAAAGCGCCAATAATAATTAAACAAGCCACTAGAGGCATGAGACCCTGAAGATTAAATTTAATAAAAAATAATCTAAAGGCTTCTAATAATCCCGACACAATATTTAATTTTTCTGGCGGGACGACAATGGCTACTGCGAGAGATCCAAAGACCATGGAAAATAAAATAATGACCGTCGACCAGATCATGGCCTTGGGATAATCTTTTTGGGGATTTTTAACTTCTCTGGCATGAGCCGCTGACATTTCCATGCCGACTAACCCATAAAGCATTGCAGTAAGTAAAGTTAAATTTTGAAAGCTGGATAGATTAGGTAAAAAATCATGGAGCTTAAAACTAATAGCCATGGGGTGTTTATTCAAAATCCAGACAAGCGCCAGAATAATAATAAAAGCCATGGGGGTGAGGGTTCCGACAATCGCTCCAAAAGTAGAAAGAAAATTAGAAGTTCTCATCCCTCTGCAATTTAAGTAAGTTGCAGCCCAAAACAAAACCAAAATAATACAGAACATATAAATTTTATTATTAACTAGTTCTGGATTAATTAAATAAGCAATCGTCGCGGCAATTAAAGCCATGATGGTCGGGTACCAGCAGACGTTATAAAACCACTGGAGAAAAATAGTCATAAACCCTATTTTTTTTCCAAAGGCTTCGCGGGTCCAGACATAAATACCACCGGTCTCAGGCCAGCCTGTGGCAAGCTCTGCCGCAACGAAAGCCGAGGGTAAGAAAAAAGCGACAGCGGCGATTAAATAATAAAAAATTAGCGAGGTCCCGTAGACGGCGCTTAATGGCAGGGATCTTAAAGAATCGATGGCGATGACATTGGTCATCACCAGGCCAAAGACCGTGAGGGTGTGTTTTGATTTGAGAGAAGACATGTTTTTTTAAGATCCTAATTTTGATTTTTTATTAAAATTCACACAAGACCATGGCGAGTAAAATAATCCCAGTGGCTATTAAGCTAGATAATCTTAAGGACTCTCCAAGAATCACCACGCCCATAAAAATACCCACGACTGGGACAAGATAATTAGTTAAGCCAGTAAAAGTCGCGCCTGCTCGGCGAATTAAAATAACATAAAGTACATACACAATGCCGGCGGCAAAAACCCCTAAAATTAATAAATAAAAAATAGATAATAAGCTGGGTGCTTGATGCCAGAAGGGGCGCCAATGAAAAATAGAAACCAGGGCGAGCTGAATTACGGCAAAGAATAAAATTAATCGGGCCGTTCTAATTGGCGGTAAATCTTGGCAGAAAGATTTAATTAAAATTAGGCTCGAAGAAAAGCAAAACGCGCCGCCCAAAATGGCTAATTCACCAAAAAATAATTGAAAGCTGTGGGATTTAAAATTTAAATTTGGAAAGACCAAAATAAATACGCCTATAAAGCCCAAAATAATTCCAATGATTTTTAATTTTGAAACAGCTTCATGCTTAATAAATAAAACTACAAAAATTAAAGTAAACAGCGCAATGCTGGCCATTAAAATAGAAGTAATAGAGCTAGGAACATAAAGCTGGCCGTAGGCTATTAAATAAAACGGCAAGGTGGCTTCTAGAAAGCCAATTAAAAATAAAATAAAAATTTGTACAAAAGTTAATCTTAATGGGCTGTTTTTTTCAGAAGAGACAGGGACTAAAAGACAGAGGGTTAAAAAGCCAAACAAAGCGCGAAAAAACGCCAGGCCTTCAGGATTAAAATCTAGCAAAATGACTTTGTTAATCATAAATTGCGAGCCCCAGATCAGGGCAATGATGGTTAATAAGCCATATTTGAAAAATAGGGTGGGAGAAGATGAGGATTTCGTAGGCATGATGTTTTTTTGATCACTGGAAAAATTGAGAGGTAAGGATTGAGGTTAGGAATAGATAGGGAATCAGTTGGGTGCACGGATCTTCTCGTGTCGCCCCGGCGGAGGCCGGGGTCCAGTCCGAAGAAGCATGGATTCCCGCCTTCGCGGGAATGACAGCCTTACTCCAGGGTTTTATGCGGCAAGCTTTCAATGCGAGCGGCAGGAGTAATCATCGTGTAATTACATTTTCTTTGTAGCTCTCTCAAGGTCGCTGAGCCTGCATAAGTTAAACCAGATCTTAAGCCGCCAATGATGTCGGCAATAATGGCTTCTTGATCATCTCTATATTTAACCTGGGTGGCGACGCCTTCAGCGGTTTTCCAATCTGGCATGCTGCCCATGAAACTTTCTTGAGCTTCTCTTGACGCCATGCCCCTGTATTCTTTGACTTTTTGGCCATTAGCCAGAGTTAACACTTTGCCTGGTGTGACTACCGTGCCTGCGAGCATGCCGCCTAACATGACAAAGTCGGCTCCAAAAGCCAAAGCTTTGACAATATCTCCAGGGGTTCTAATGCCGCCGTCCGCGACAATAGAGCGGTCGACTTTCGAGCATTGCTCAATAGAGGTGAGGGTTGGGACCCCAAAACCTGTTTTTATTCTGGTGCTACAGACAGAGCCGCCGCCAATACCGACTTTAATAATATCGGCGCCGCAAGAGGCTAAATAATCTGCCCCTGCGTAAGTCGCGACATTGCCAGCCAAGATACAAGAAGAGTCGCCAAGTAATTTTCTTAAGTCTTTAAGCGTCTTGCCAATATATTTGGCGTGAGCGTGAGCGACGTCGATACAAAAATAAACCGCACCTGCATTTTTTAAAGCCTCAGCGCGTTCAATATCCGCTTCTGAGCAGCCGATAGAAACAAAGACTTTATGCTTACAATTTTTAAATTCAGTCACGTTTTGATCAATGGACATAAATCTATGTAAAACACCCATTCCGCCTTTTTCGCCGATAAAATTAGCCATGGGGCTTTCAGTAATGGTATCCATGTTGGCTGTCAGGACTGGTAAATCTAGGGTTAATTTTCCAGTACGATCAGTGGATGAAATATCCACCATGCGGCGGGATTCATAGTGGTTATAACTGGGAATTAATAAAATATCGTCGAAAGTAAAGCTGCGCTCGATCATGAAAACCATCCCTATTTTAAATCTAAATAAAAATTCGAATATGAATCATCGGGCCAAAACATGAGGCCAAAAAAATCGGCTGATTATACGGATTTATCAGGTAGATGCGTAGGGGATTTTTCTAGAAATTTTTAGTCTCTAAGAATTCTAGGTTCCTACTAATAACGCGCCCGCATTATTTTCTAGGGTGGGCGAGCTGCCCGTTTTTGTGAGGGCAGTGTTTAATAGGGTGAGAGAAGGCTTGGACCAGGGAGTAGTTATTTTTGGCATGAGAAAATCTTGAATTTAAAAATAGGGCTATTTATTTAGCCTGTTTTTTTCAGTCTCGCTATGAAAAATCAAAAATAAAAAAATATTAACCCAGGACTTCATAAGATTTAGTAAGCTCTGAATAAGTAAATATTTGTCCTGTTTCTATTTCGAAAAACCAGCGGTGGACTATAAGCTCACCCAATTTTATTTTTTCTCGAATCCAGGGAAATCCTAGGCAATTTTGATAAGACTCGTTCAGTGCCAATTTGGCACACTGATCTATTTCTAGAGGCGTTGGGCCTTCGTCAGGGTTGGCAGGGTTAGATAGCTGTGTGGGTCTGGGGTGTTTTTTAATAATAGAGACCCAGTTGTTAATAAAATCATTAGTGAATTCAGGGTTGTTTAAATTATGTTTATTATTTAATAAAGCCTGAATGCCACCGCATTGGCTATGGCCGAATAAAATCAAATGTTTTACTTTGAGAAAATTAATCCCGAACTCTAAAGCGGCGCTAGTCCCATGGTGTCCGGCGTCTTTTTCATAAGGCGGAATAATATTTGCGACATTACGCACTACAAATAAATCACCAGGTTCGCACTGTAAAATTAAAGCGGGGTCCACTCGGGAGTCACAGCATGCTACGACCATGACTTCAGGCTCTTGGCCAAAGTAAGAAAGATATTTGAGAATAGAGGCATCTCCAGAAGCATATTTATTTCTGAAGTCTTGATAGCCGTTAAGAATTTTCTGAAAACTTTTTTCCATGGTTTTATTACTCAATTTTCGTAGGTCAAAAAGGTGGAGGGGCGAACCTTGTGTTCGGCCCTTCTAGGAAGAATTGGGGGGTCAAATTATCTTTAAGAATTTTAAGATGCAAGCTGAATATTAAAATAAAAAAAGAACCCGAAGGTTCTTAATTTTTTATATTTTTTTTGCTCTTCTAACTTTCCCAGTAATTAATCTGGGCGTCCCAACCGTATGAGATTTTCTATAAGATTTTTCAGATCGGGGTGGGGAAAGTTGGGTGGGGAGGTGGGCGATGAGTTTGTGATATTTTTGAAGCGTTTTGATTTGCGTTTGAATTTGATTTTGTTTTTGAGTTTTTACTGGATCTATTTGATCTAGGCCTACTTGATCTAAATCTATTTGGCTCAGATCTTTAATCTCAAAACTTTTAATCCAGTTATTATAATTATTATTAGTCATAAGGTTCCTCTTAACTGCTTAAAAAATTTAAGAGCCAGGACTTTAGTGATTATTTTTATAATTACAATTTTTAGTGATATTTAATTATTTAAATTTAATCCGTTTTAAATATTAGTGATTAATATTTAAATAGATTTTTTTATGAAAAAATTTTTAATCTATGACGACTTGTTATCATACGCGAATAGCGTTTAAGGGTTTTGCTCAAGAAGCAGATTCAGCTCCTCAGTTGTTAAATTAAGTGAGGGCTTATTTTTATGATGAGTGTAAGCAATCAAAGCTGAGAGCATATTGATAA
>Ga0214919_10009116_pt1 | contig 12845 bp, 10 predicted proteins | sample LL1503_MetaG_FD_177994 | JGI IMG/M metagenome (GOLD analysis project Ga0214919, IMG submission 177994) | Freshwater microbial communities from Lake Lanier, Atlanta, Georgia, United States - LL-1503 | ecosystem: Environmental > Aquatic > Freshwater > Lake | place: USA: Georgia | collected...
TGCTTGGGACGCAAGCCGCGCGAGGCGAGAATGGCTTTGATTTCTGTGAGTGTTTGCATCACCAGCGATAGCGCACGGTGTAGGTGATCAACTTTTCGGAGTTGGCGGGAACGTCAAGCGTGTATTCAATTGTGGCTGAATTCTTTTTCTCAAACGGCTGACTGGTGGTTGTGATTTCCCAATTGCTCCAGCGATACAAAGGCTCGCGAACCAGCACGGTGATGGGCTTGTCTTTGCGGTTGCGAATTTCGATCTTGAATGACTCGGTCATTTCGCGACGGCCTCGGTCGGATTTGAAATCAGTTTGTGTGCGGGCGCCAACCACATCGAAGGCGGAGCCAAGGCGCACCAGAACTTTCTCATCTTTCGGTGTATGGCCGATCAAATCCTCGCCGATAAATTCAAGCGAGCCGTCCGCGTCGTCGCGCTTGGAAACACGTAATTTACCCGCTGGAAGTGGCATTCCCAAGTTTGCGGCAGCTTCGTTTTTGAAGCGCACAAACACGTCCACTTTGGTTTTTCCCATGGCGCCAAATTCCGGCTGGTCAATCATGCCGCCGCCAAACCCATTGATGTCCGAGCCTTCGTACACCAGAAGTTTTTCCACGGGAATGTTGCGCGCGGTTGGAAACAGCGCGATCTGCTCGCTGGAATTTTCTGGAATGTTGGCGGGGCGAGGCAACGTGTAAAGATGGAATTCAAAGAAGGCTTTTTCTTGGAAGCCCTCGGCGGCGCCATCCGCCATGGATTTCAACATCATCGGCGCGCCGCGGCCACGATTGTTGTTGCTTTGAGCGCGTTGCACATCGCCCGCGATCAATTTCAATTGCGCGTTGTCATAACTGCGGCCCGACACGTTCAGCATGGAAACCCACGCGGTCATGTCGGCCTTGGTATCGGTGGGGTCAAGGATTAAGTTGTAATCCGCGCGCCAAGTGATGCCGGAAGTTTGATAACTGGTTCGCACTTGATGCGCGCCAGACTTTGCGCAGATCACGTCCCACAATAAAGTTGGACGTGTGCGCAAACCGCCAGGCAGGGCGCCAAGGGTCAATATTGTGTTTGATTGATTCACAATTTGCACGAAGCCATCGGCGCCTTGCACAACAAGTTGCCCGTTGCGCGCCGCAAGAAGCGTTCCATCCACGCGCATGGGCGCGGTATGAATGTCCACCCTGGCGGAAATCTTTTGATCGACATATTTTTCCAGCAGTTTTTGTGGACTTACAAGATCAAATTCAAATCGTTGGTTGGTGACCACGGTGGTTGGGTCGGTCAAGTCTTCAAAGGCCACGGTGGTTGGATCAATGAAGGCCGCCACGTCGGTGAAGGCCAGCGAGCCAGCGCCTTGCGGCATGTCCACGCCGCGAATTTCTCGGATCACTCCAAAGCCGGGCACTTGATATGCGGCGGTTGGGTCGTTGCCTTGGCGTTGCTGTGCGATCCACGTTTGCGGATCAAAGCTAGCCGCGTCGGCGCTTGAATACACAGTCAGGCTGACGCCGTTCACTGGTACGGGTAACGGAGTGGCTGATGCGGGTGTTGCAATGGCAATGGGGGCGTCAGCACAAAGACATGCGGCGATGATGAATTGGATCATGTGAAAAGTGTACCCGCGTGACACAATGATTTTCTTGGCGGAGCAACAACACGCGCGAGCATGTTTGCCACTTCTAAAAATTTTATGCCGGCGTAAATCGCCTCGGCGATATTTGCTACAACATCAACTGTGCAGGCAACCGATCCAGTTCTGTTTGACTTGATTATTATCGCGGTCAGCATTTTAAGTGGCTGCTTTGGAGCCATGCTTGGTCTTGGCGGCGGCGTGATATTGATTCCAGTTTTGGTTTCTATTCTGGGCGTTGATGTAAAGAGCGCCATTGCCGCGAGCTTGGTGGCGGTGGTCACCACCAGCGGCGCCGCGGCGCTTATTCGCGGCCGCGATTCCATGAGCAATTATCGCGTGGGGGTAACGCTGGAAGTTGCCGCGGGTTTGGGCGCGATCGCTGGCGCCATGCTGGCCACAATTGCGCCGGGAGATTTGTTGACCATGTTGTTTGGATTAAGTTTACTACTCACCGCGGCGTTGTCTTGGCGTGGAGTGACCGATACAGCGACAGTGTTGCCACAATCATGGTGGGGGCGCGTGCTGCAACTGGATGGAGTTGAGGAAACCAAAGATGGCCTGAACGTGTACCACGTGCAAAAAGTTCCACTGGGTCTTGGTGTGATGGCGATCGCTGGTTTGTTGAGCGGCATGTTGGGCATCGGTTCGGGCGCCTACAAAGTATTGGCTATGGACACTTGCATGCGCATGCCGTTTCGCGTGAGCACAATCACCAGCAATTTTATGATTGGCATTACCGCGGCCTCTGGCGTGATGGTGTATCTGCGCGACGGCATGGTGGACCCAACGATCGCCGGACCCGTGCTCATTGGAATTGTTCCTGGCGCGATGTTTGGTTCATGGCTTGTCCCAAAAATTCATGTGTCCCTATTGAAGAAAATTTTCCTTGTGGTGATTTTATTTATTGGCCTACAAATGTTGTTTAAGGGCGGCAAGGATTTATTGAAATGACCCAGCAATTCCACAACTTGTTGGATGAGGCTGAGTATTTACGATCTCGTCAATTACAGCTGAATTTACGACGAATTCAGCGTTTTTTACTATGGACCATCGCCATCACATCCATCACTTTGATCTGTGTTGGGCAAGGGTTGGCGTGGTCGCGCGGATTGTCGCACGATCAAATTCGCGGCGCGGTATTCACTTGGCATTCACTTTCGGATTTCACCCACGCCATTGGCGTGGGCGATGCGTCTGCATTGATGATGTTTGGAATAGTGTGCGGCATCGCCATGCCATTTCTACGCACCTTTGTGGTGGGATTTGGATTTGTGCTGCAACGCAACTGGCTTCATGTATGGATCGCGCTTGTGGTGGTCGCCATCATGTTGCTGGGCTTGTGGATCTAGTGCGCGATTGCATCGGCGCGATGCTCGCGTAGAACCGTGACCTTGATCTCGCCGGGGAAAGTCATTTCGGCCTCGACCTGCTTGGCGATTTCCTGCGCGATGATGAAGCAGCGCGCGTCATCGGCTTGCTTGGCGTTCACAATCACGCGCACTTCGCGGCCAGCCTGAATGGCGTAGGCCTCCGAAACACCTTGCTGTTTGTACGCGATCTCCTCGAGTTGCTCAAGGCGCTTGATGTAGTGCTCCATGCTTTCGCGCCTGGCGCCAGGACGCGCGCCACTGAGCGCGTCGGCCGTGGTGACGATTGGCGTGTACGGAGTTGTGGTTGGAATATCGTTGTGATGACCACCGATCGCGTTGAGCACGGCTTCGCTTTTTTCGTTGTGGCGCTTGGCAAAATCCATGCCAATCGCTGGGTGGCCTCCTTCAATTTCATGGTCCATGGCTTTGCCAATGTCATGCAAGAAACCTGCGCGACGCGCCACCGTGCCATCAAGCCCAAGTTGATCCGCGATAAGTTGGCTGAGGAACGCAACCTCAATGGAGTGGCGCAAAACATTTTGGCCATAGCTGGTGCGATAGTGAAGCCGCCCCATCATTTCAATGATCTTGACGTGCAGGCCCGGTACCCCAGCCTCAACCGCGGCTTCGTTGCCGGCCTTCATCATGCGCTCATGGATTTCCTGGCGCGATTGCTCCACAACTTCTTCAATGCGCGCTGGATGCACGCGGCCATCGGCCACAAGTCGCTGCAGCGCTTCAACGGCCACGGCTTGGCGTACGCGGTCAAAGCAACTAATGGCGATCACGCCCGGCGTGTCATCAATAAGAACATCCACGCCGGTGGCGCGCTCGAAGGTGCGAATGTTGCGGCCCTCGCGGCCAATGATGCGGCCCTTGAGATCATCCGATGGAATCTTTACGGAGCGCACTGTGGCATCCGTGGCGGATTCACCTCCGTAGCGTTGCATGGCCATCAGCGTGATCTCACGCGCGCGCTCGCGGGCTTTCAGTTCCGCCTCCTCGATGATCTTGTGCTGTAATTGCGCCGCGTCGCGCTGGCTGTGATCGCGCACTTCCTGCATGAATTGCTCGCGCGCTTGCTCTTGCGTGAGGCCGCTTATTTCGGCAAGGCGTTGGCGAGTTTGCTCGCGAATGTCCTGGGTTTCCTGAATCACCAACTTTTGTTTCGCCTCATTTTCCTGCAGGGATTGAGCGCGTTTTTCTATCGCGCCCTCGCGGTTCTCCAGTTGCTCCGAACGTTTGTCCACCGAAATTTCACGTCGGCTCACGCGTTCTTGCGCCTCTTTGGTCTCGGCCAAGGATTGAGCGATCTGTTTGTCGGCGGTAGCACGGCGGTCGGCGACGCGCCGTTCGGCTTCAAGTTCAAGAGCGCTTGCTTTGGCCGTGCCCTCAATGCGGGCCTTCTCTATCAGTTGCTCGCCTTCGCGGCGCATGCGTTGCAACTTGCGCGTGGCAAGCACCCACATGGACACAACCACCGCGCCAGAAACGCCAAGTATGGCGATTGAAATAATGGAGGAGGGATTGAAAACGGAATCAGTGGCGGAAATCGCCGCAAGCTGCGGCGCGAAAGTCATCGGTGAAGGCATGGCGCCTCCTTTATATAAAATCGGATTGGCGAAGCGTGCGGTGCTCGCCGCATTGGAGGGACTTGTGTCCGCTGAGTGGCTCGAGGTCAAATTCGAGCTGAAGTTGAAGTGAAGTAACGCAAATCGGGGAAGCCCTCCAAGGCTTGATCCGTGAAAATTGGAATCCAATCGTGTCGGTCCGATTGGTTTAAGAAATTTGATTATGGTTTGAATTGTGTTTAGGGTCAACAGGTTCTTTGGGGGCGTAGCCTTTAGACTGCCCGCATGCCGCGGTTTCTCAATTGGATCTTTGCCCTTGGCCCCAACAACGCGGTCGCGCTACGTATTGTGAAGGGGGGCAGCGTTCGCGGGCGGCATTTGCTGATTCGCTCGGTGTATTTGGGGGTATTGATGGTGTTGGTTTTTTTCTCGCTGCTTGGACCCTCCAGCGGCACTTTGAAAGATTTGGCACAGCGGGGCGCCAGCGCATTTACGTTGATGAGCTTTGGGCAAGTGGTGGCTATTTGTCTTTTAACTCCAGTGTTCATGGCAGGAGCGATCGCACAGGAGAGCAACCCCAAGACATGGGAAATTTTATTGACCACGCCTTTGTCGAGCGCGCAAATTATATTGGGCAACTTATTTGGTCGATTATTTTTTGTGGCGGCATTGTTGCTGTCCACTTTTCCGCTTTTCATCATGACGCAAATTTTTGGCGGCGTGCGTGGCGCAAGCGTGATTGCAAGCCTGCAAGTTTCATTTTTGGTGGCGTTGGTGATGGGTTCCATCGCCATCGCGTTGAGCGTTTTTAGAAACGCTGGCAAGCGCAGTATTTTTACTTTCTATGTGGTGGTGGTTATTTATTTGGCGGCAACCATGGCGCTTGATCGCGTGGCGCGCGCCCCCATCGCTGTTGGCATGGACGCATCATGGACAACAGTGTGGACTCCAATGAATCCATTTCTCACCCTTGAGAGCGTCTTGTTGACCAACCGATATCGACCGCGCGATTTCACTTCCGACAATGTCGGCGCCTTGTGGCAACTTTGGTTTGGCGATCCACTTCGTGCGCAAACATATCTTGCATGCATCGTTGCATTTGCGTTGACCACATTCGCGGCGCTGCGGGTGCGCTTGATTGGAAGCCGGGTGGAGAGCGCTAATCAATGGTGGACGCAGTTTGTGCGCAATGTGAATTCTAAAAATCAGCGTGTTCCACGGCATGTTTGGCGCAATCCAATCGCTTGGTGGGAGGTCAATCTCAGGCTTTCAACACCCGCGGCCAGGCTCATGCGTTGGGGATATTTGGTGTGCGGTTGCCTGTTGATGTTGGTCCTTCTTGGCGCGCATCGCGCTGGCGCATTGAACGCGCCGGTGCTTCGAGTGATTCTGGCGGCCGTGGTGATAAGCGAAGTGGTGATCGCCGTGCTGTTGGCGGCGGGCGCAAGCGCGACCGCGGTCAGCCGCGAACGCGAGGATGGATCGCTTGATCTTTTGTTGACCACGCCAATTCAACCAGGCGAATATCTCTCGGGAAAATTGCGCGGATTGATCACGGTCTTGTGGCCTTTGATCGCGGTGCCATCGATCACTTTATTGTTGGCCGCCGCGTATGTGTTGAGCAACGGCATGCGGGCCGGCGGCGTGACCACGATGGAACTTGTGGGCACTAGTAAGTTGGATATTCCAGTTGTGTTGCCCATATCGACGGTGGTATTTCCGTTTGTGCTCACGGCGTTCGTTTCATTTGTGGTGATGACTGGATTAAGTTGGAGCATTAAATCCAAAGGCGTGATTGCAAGCACCATCGGCGCCATTGGAGTGGTGGTGGCGGTTGCGGCCACCATTGGAATTTGTGGCGCGGCCGCGGGGAAAGATATCGCGGTGCTTGGACCGGCGATTCAGTCATTTAGCCCGATGAATTTAGTGTTTGCCGCGGTTATGCCCGCGGATTCAATCACCGCCAGCCTGGAAAATGCCTCGCTTCTTACCTCGTCATTTATATTTGGAGCAATGGCAAGCGTGGCGCTTTATGTGGGCGTGACTATTGGCATGCATGCCGCCATGAAGCGCTCGTTCATGATGACGGTACGGCGGCTGTCTGGCTTGAAGTAGAAGGTTCGTTCAGCATGGATTGAATCTCCGCCATGATGGTGCGCTCGGAGGCCTCGTCGCGGCCAACTGGCGTCCAAGTTGTTTGCATGCGCGTGGAGCCATCGGTGACACCTGGCTTGGGTGTTTGTGTTTGGGTTGTTAGCGTGGCGCTCCATGTGTTGATGCGCATGCCATCGGTGAAGTTTCGCTCCACAAAAACTCGCGCTCGGATTTCAATGGGACCTTTGTAATTTTCCAAATCAAATCGTTTCAGGTCATCGGTGGAACCGGGCGCCGCCGAGCCAGTCATAGTTGCGATTGATTCAATGGATTCAGGCTGCCAATCTTTTGGCGTGAACACAAATCGCACGCGGCGACGTTGAAACTGCGCGGTGTTTTCCGCTTTCTGCATGGGGCCGGTGGAATCAAATCGCCATGGTTCAACCCAACTACCAATTGTTCGCGGCTCGGTTTCGATAATGCCCGTGGTTCGATCCGCGGCTTTGGGGGGCATGCCGGCGCTGCGACTTGCCTCAATACACGCTTCAAATGCCTTGGAATAATCAATGGAATCAATTTCAATCACCGTAGGACCACTCATGGTGTTGCAGCCAGTTGCAAACACAAAGCAACAGCACGCAACGCAAAGCGCGCGGCATTGTTGAAGAATTGTTCCAGTTTGCGCCGGTGCCATAAGGTGTTCAGTGTAGTGTTCCTGCGACTAGGATCTTGATACCCATGTTGTCTTTATTCTTTCGCAGACTCGCCTTGATTCCACCGTTGCTTTTGGCGATGTACACCATCACATTCGCATTAGCGTGGTTGATACCGGGGAATCCGCTTGAGAATCCAGAGGGCAGGCGACCGCCACCGGAAGTTGTGGAGGCCATGAAGAAGCAATATCACTTGGACGACCCCGTGGCATTTTATTTTGAGTACTTGGGCAAAGCCAGTGGAGTGAGTTGGGTGCTTGGAAACTCGCCCCGGCCATTTGATCTTGGTCCCAGTTTGCGCCAGCCAGATTGGACGGTGAATGAAATTCTGCGTGACGCGCTTCCAGTGAGCGTGACCCTTGGTTGCGCCGCCATGTTGTTGGCATTGGCGATCGGATTGACCGCGGGAGTTCTGAGCGGATTGAGGCCGCGCGGCGTGGTTGATGCGGCGGGACAAATTTTCGCCATGGTTGGCGTGAGCGTTCCAAGTTTTGTGATCGGCGCGTTGTTGCTGCTTGTATTTGCCGCAAAACTTGGCTGGTTTCCAGTTGGAGGTTGGGGGCGCGTATCAAATATTGTTTTGCCTGCGATCGCGCTTTCGCTGCCATTTTCCGCGGCGGTGGCGCGATTGGTCCGCGTTGGAATGATCGAGCAAATGACCACGGAATATTCGCGCACCGCTCGTGCCAAGGGTTTATCCCGCCCACAAGTCGCGGTGCGGCACGTGTTGAAGAACGCATTTCTTCCGGTGCTGAGTTGGCTTGGTCCTGCCACGGCGGTGGCGCTTACGGGTTCATTTGTGGTGGAAAAAGTTTTCGCGGTTCCCGGTTTGGGTCGCCACTTTGTTGACGCGGTGTTGGGCAAGGACATCACGCTGATCATGGGCATAACGCTGGCGTACGGCCTTCTAGTTGCGATGTTGAATTTGGTCGTGGACATGTTGTACGCATGGATCGACCCGCGCATTCAACAAGCGTGACGCCGATTATTTTTTAATTTGCAAGCGGCCAAGATATTGCTCAAGCCGCGGGTGGCGGCTGAGACCAGTCAATCGCGCGGGGTCATACATGTACACCGTGACATAGTGGCAAATTGGAATCATTGGAAGATCGCGCTCGGTGATGATGCGTTCGGCGTCTTGCAAAATTTGAAATCGACGCGCGGGATCTAGTTCATTGGCGGCCTTGTCGAGCAACGCGTCAAACTCCGGACACGCGTACTTGCGGTCATTATTGCCATCGCCAGTGCGGCACAAATCAAGCCAGGTGGTGGGGTCGCCGTAGTCGCCATACCAGCCACCGCGGGCAATCATGAAATCGCCTTGCTTCAGCGCGTCTTTATATCCAAGAGGGTCGCGGCTGCGCGGCGCTGATTGAATATGCAAGGTTTCGCTCCACATCGAGCTCAACGCGCCGGCAATGTCGCGGTAGCGCGGGCTTCCCGCGGAATACATGATTTCAACAGTTGGAAACTTTTCGCCGCTTTCATTTTCCACAACGCCGTCGTTGTCGCGGTCTTTCCAACCAGCGTCTGCGAGTTCGGCGCGCGCCTTGATGGGATCAAACGCAAGTCCGGCTGGAGCTTGATAGCCGGGAATTGAATCAGGTGGAATAAATGTTGTCGCCACGGTCTCATCCAAGCGCGTGATGTTGTTGACAATGGTGGTCTTGTCCACGGCAAGCGTGAAGGCACGGCGCACGGCGGGATTGGCGAAAGGATTCGTGCGGCCATCGGCAAGTTTTGGCCGGCAATTGAAAGAGAAAAAATCAGTTCCAAACGCGTCAAGCACATGTAGATTTTCACGTTGGCCGCGCTTCGCCTCGTCAAACATGTCTCCGCGATATTCAACGATGGTGTCGGTGAGCCAATCAATGTCGCCATTTTCAAACGCCAACACGGCGGTGTTGGGATCCTCAATCGGAATGCTTTCGATTGTTTGGCTTGGAACATTTGCGGCGTTCCAGTAATACGGATTCTTTTCAAAGCGCATGGATCGCTTGGGTCGCCACTGCACAAGTTGATATGGACCATTGCTCACAAGCACGCTGCCCTTGGTCCAACCAGGATCTTGTTCAAGCTGCGCGGTGCGAGGATTGATGCGCGTGAAACTTTCCACCAATGGTGGATACACGGGAAACATGGCTGGAAAAGCGCATAAATCAAGCCAATACGCGACGGGTCGCGCAAGCTTAACCACCAACGTGTGATCATCCGGCGCGGACAAACCAACTTGCGTTGCGAAACGAGATTCAGTTTCTTTCCAAAGTTTGCCCGCGGCGTCCGCGCCACCAGGGCTCAGCGCAAATTCCGCCAACGCTTTCACGCGCCACTCAAAGAAATCTTTCGCGCCTTCGATAGATAAGAAGAAGCCGGTGTAATCCGCGGCAAGGTCGGGCAAAATCGCGCGGCGCCATGCGTAAATAAAATCGTGGCTGGTCACTGGCGCGCCATTTGACCAACGAGCGTCGTCACGCAAGTGGTAGGTCCAAGTGCGGCCATCTTCGCTGCGCTGCCAACTCATGGCAACGGCGGCCTCGGGCGTTCCATGTTCGCCATTCACATTCACCAAGCCCTCAAACAAACTTCGTGAAGTGCGAACGTCGTGCTGGTAACTCAAGCGTTGCGGATCAAGCGTGAAATTTTCGGAGGTGTTGGCATACACCACATCGGCGCGCGGATAGGGTCGATCCAGCCACACGCTGATGAGAATCAGCGACGCTAGAAAAATAAATGGCGCAAGAATTCGCACGCGGGGCATGATGCCCGAAGAACGCAATCAACCGCCCTTGGATTTGGGATCAATCTCCTGGATCCCAACAAGATTGTCGATGACACCCGCAACAATTGCGGCATTGGCGGCGGATTGGTTGAAGCCCTCAACTGCGGGCGCTTTCTCCTTGGCAATCAACTTGGTTGCCTGAGTGATTGAGCGAATTGCGGGGGAGATTTTCACCATTTCTTCTTTGGGTGTCTTCAGCAGCATGTCGCGCAAAATGATCAAGCCCCGTTGAAGCGCGAAGATTTGCTCATGCCCATCGGGCTTAGAGACTTGTGCCGTGGTTGCCGTGAGCACCTTCAAAAATTCCGAGCGCGCGAAGTCAAGTTGTGCAACCAGTTTCGCCTCTTGCGCAACAGTGACCAACGAAGCCAAGGCCTGCATTTCATGCACGCTCACAACCCATTGAGTTTCGCTTTCAGCGGCCTCGCGTATGCGCCTCGCCGCGCTGTCGATTTGCGGAGCGGTGAGATTTGAGGTTGCAACACAGCCCGGCATCAGGCGGCTTGAGCCAATGCGAATTGTTTCGCTTTTTTGAGTCTCTGTAGTTGTCTGTTGAATCAAGACATCCAAAGCCTCCGCGTTGCGTGTCCATCGAACAACTTGCAAAATGTTGTTGATTCGAAACGCGTCATTGGTGGCGATTATTTTGGTCACGAACGGTTTCAGGCTGTCCGCGCAAGCCCGTAGAAATATTGGGGTCGCGGTTGGTTGGCGCAACACCGACTGGATTTCGGTTGCCGCAAGTCTGACCTGTACGGGGTCGCCATCCAACATGATGCCGCAACGGCTGGCGATAAATTCCGAGATTTGTTTTTGGCCAGCCGCATCGATTGGCTTGGTGCTGGTCACCAACTCTTTATTTGGCGCCGGAGATTTTGCCTCCGACTTTGCGGCCGTGGCAGGCTTTGTCGGCGTGGGCGCAGGCGTAGTTTGCGCCGAGGCAAAATGAATTGGGGCAATTAGCGCCAATAAAATGGTGAGTTGCTGGAAATATCTCATATCAATTTCAAGTGTATTTATAAATTTGTTCAACTGTTTGCGCAGGGCTAGGACAACTGTTCAGGGTTGAAGGTTACACTCAATAAATAATGCTGTCATTCGCGACCATGGTCCTATCTTTCGCGCTTTCGGGAACGGCAGAGAAAACTCTTGAAGCCGAGGCGCTTCAAAGATTAAGCGTGGCCTGGGGCCGCGCCTCAATGCAAATGATTTCCGAGCCCGAAGAGCCCACTCCCGAGAATTATGCGGGAGCCTTGGAGATTGCTCGGATGGCCGCCGAATTGGCTCCCAACGACCCTGAAGGCTGGATGAGTGTTTTGGAGATTTCCAACGCAACCAACGGGGCCATGCCTTCCGCAACCGTGGCGGCAAATGAAGCCGTGATTCAACTTTGTAAATTGTCGCCCAACAATTTGGTCATGCGTCTTTCGCGCTTGAACGATGTCGTGAATCGCAGCACGACCGCCGATGAGCGCATTGCGGCGTACGAGCATTTCTTACAGCCGTCATCGGTCTCTAAAATTTCAACGCAGGTGGCCAGCCGACTTGCGTTTGATTATTCACTTCTACTTCGTCGTCGCGGCGATGGTGATGCGTCGCTGATGCAGTTGCGACAGGCGGTGAAGTTGGATCCATCATTCCCCGCGGCCGCTTCGCAATTGGTGGCGTATGAATTGGAAACATCATCCTCGTTCACGGTCACCGCCAACGCTCTTGTTGACGCAATCCTGGCTAATCCAAACGAAATTTCCTACTTCAAAGAATTGGGTGACATTTGTTTAACGCAGGGGATGTACGACCAGTCGGACATGCTGTTGGGAATCGCCGCTCGCATCGCTGAAAAAAACTTAATGAGCAACGAATTTGAAGGCTTACTTGCTCAACAAATGTTGGCGCGGTGGGGAATGGGCAAACATCAAAAGGCCGACGCATTGTTTCAGGCCCGCAAGCAGCAAGTATTTGACATCGCTAGGGCAAAAATCAATAGTGGATTGCCGGTGGAAACACTGACCGATATGACCGCCACGATGAACTCGATTCACGCCCTGATATGCAAGAGCGGATCTTTGCCCAATTCGGAGGAAGCCCTCGCTGACGTTGATGCGGTCCTGGATAATCAATTGGAATCCGCGAAAAATAATCCCCCGCAGCGCGCCACTTTATTGTTGGCAAAAGCTTGGTTGTACTTGGCTGTTGGCGCCAACACGCAATCCGTTGAATCTTGGCTTAAGGAAACAGAAGACCTTCAATTGCTTTCAGCAGAAGCCAAGATCAAATTTAGTGGATGGATGAAATTGCGCGAGGGCATGACCGCCGAGGCGATTGAAATTTTAAAGCCCATATCCGCGAAAAATCCTGGCGCGCACCTTGGATACGCGTTGGCGCTTGCAAAATCTGGAAATACCAAAGAGGCCGCCAAAGAATTTGCCGCAATTGCCCGCGCCGACCGCGCCCATGCCCTTGGTCTTTACGCCAGCGATCAATTATTTCAAATTGTGAACAAACGCATGGGCCCATCTGACAAGGCTCCAGAAATCCAAGTGGCGTTAGACCGCCTGCCCAAGGAGTTTGCTCAGTTTGCCAAGGATGAAACTCCGTTTGTGAAAGTAAGCGCTGAATTTCTTTCCACCACGGCGAAGCCGTTTGAATCACTGCCATGCAAAATTGAAATCACAAATCAAAGTCCGATCA
>Ga0214919_10009117_pt1 | contig 12845 bp, 12 predicted proteins | sample LL1503_MetaG_FD_177994 | JGI IMG/M metagenome (GOLD analysis project Ga0214919, IMG submission 177994) | Freshwater microbial communities from Lake Lanier, Atlanta, Georgia, United States - LL-1503 | ecosystem: Environmental > Aquatic > Freshwater > Lake | place: USA: Georgia | collected...
GACCGCCACGAAGACGCTCGTCACCACAATGCTCTTAGCCACTTTCATTGCTCACACGGGTTGGGTTCAAGCCACCAGCAATGCCGAGTTTGCTACGGAAGCCGTGAAACGCAAAAAAATTCCCAGGCCCAAACAAAACAAAGGCGCTGGGGAAACCGACAAAGAGCGTGACCGCCGCATGCTGCGCGAATGCAAAGGCCGACCCAATGCGGGGGCTTGTGAGGGGTTCGCCAGTTAAGGGGTAAAGCGCATGTGCACAATAGACACATGAACTCCATGCGGATCGACAAATGGCTTTGGGTAGCCAGGTTTTTCAAAACACGCTCACTGGCGACCGATGACATCAACAAAGGGCGCGTCCAGGTCAATGGACAGGTGGCCAAGCCTTCGCGCGATGTGAAGGCGCAAGACACGTTGGTGATTCGGCAAGGTGACATCACGCGCACGGTGCTGGTGCTGGGCTTGAGCCCGATGCGCGGACCGGCACCTGTAGCTCAGGCGCTGTACCAAGAAACGCCAGACAGTGTTACCCTACGCGCCAAAGTGACCGAGCAACGTCAGTTGGCGCGTGAGCCTGCGCTGAGCATTGAGCATGGTCGCCCCACCAAGCGCGACCGGCGCGACCTGCAACGCGCGGGCCAGGGTTGGGGCGACCGCTGGTCTGCCAGCATGGACGATTAATTCAAAAGTGCATCTTGCGCCCATGTGCATGAGGCCAACCCTCAAGGGTCCCGCAGACGACAAAAAAATGCCTGCCAAAGGGTTTTTACCATCGTTTGAACTAAGCGCTCGACCTACATTTTGCCCAAGGAGAAACCCCAATGTCTATTGCTTTTAAAAACCACTCAAGTACCCCATCATGGCGACGCCGTGGCTTGAACCTTTCTTTGCTGGCGGCAGCCTTTTTAAGCTGCACGTTCAGTCAAGCCCAAACCTTTCCAACCAAACAAATCCGATTGGTGGTGACATTCACGCCCGGTGGTGCACCAGATATCTTGGCCCGCCTGTTCAGCGAGAAATCCCAACTCGGTCAAAGCGTGATCGTCGACAACAAACCCGGTGCGGGTGGCAATATCGGGGCCGATGTGGTGGCCAAGTCACCCAGCGATGGCTACACCCTGGTCATGGGTACCGTGGGCACACATTCGATCAACGGCGCTCTCTACGACAAAATGCCCTATGACATGGTGAAAAACTTCACCCCCATCTCGCTGATTGCCTCTGCTCCCAACCTGCTCGTGGTGAACAACGACTTGCCAGTCAAGACAGTGCCGGAGTTGATCGCTTACATGAAGGCCAACCCCAACAAACTGTCGTTTGGCTCGCCAGGTACCGGTACTTCGGTCCATGTTTCTGGTGAATTGTTCAAGTCCATGACAGGCACAACAATGACCCATATTCCCTACAAGGGCCGTCAATTCGCCATTCCCGACTTGGTGGGCGGCAGCATTCAGTTGATGTTTGACAACATGCCTTCCGCACTGCCCATGGCGAAAGAAGGCAAGATCCGTGCGCTGGCCCAAACCACGGCCAAGCGCTCCCCTGCTGCCCCCGATGTACCGACCATGAACGAGTTTGTGCCGGGTTTTGAAGCCACCACTTGGTTTGCCATGTTCGCGCCTGCCAATACGCCACGCGCGGTGATCGACAAACTGAACGCCGAAGTCCTGCGTGTTTTCAAATTGCCTGATGTGCAAGAGCGGTTGAAGACCTTGGGGTTAGATCCGGTGCTTTCCAGCCCGGATGAACTGGCGCGTTACCAAGCCTCTGAAATCGCCAAATGGGCCAAAGTGGTCAAAGAGTCCGGCGCCAAAGCCGAATAATTATCTAGGAGTATTCATGTCAAACACGTTTCCACGTCGTCAAGTCTTGCAAGCCGGCTTTGCCGGTGCCGCCAGCATCGCCTTACCCGCAATGGCGCAAAGTAATTTCCCGTCACGCCCCATCAAATTGATTTGCCCTTGGCCTGCGGGCGGCTCCACCGATGCGATCATGCGTTCACTGGCTGAGAGCGCCTCACGCATCATGAACAACCCGGTCATCGTTGAAAACAAGGGCGGCGCAGGCGGCATGCTCGGCCCCAATGAATTGGTCAGCGCCAAGCCCGATGGCTACACCTTGACGCAACTGCCGATTGGTATTTTCCGCATACCCCATATGCAAAAAACGCAGTTCGACCCCCTGATTGACATCACTTATGTGATCTGTCTGACCGGTTACACCTACGGCATTGTGGTCCGCTCTGACTCGCCTATCAAAAGCATCAAAGACTTGGTGGCTTACGCCAAAGCCAAGCCTGGTGAATTCACGTTTGGCTCCACTGGCAACGGCACCACACCGCATTTAGCAGTGGAAGAGTTCGCACTCAAAGCGGGCATTAAACTCCAGCATGTGCCTTTCAAGGGCAATGCCGAAGGCATGCAAGCTCTTTTGGGCGGACATGTCATGTCGCACAGCGACGCCACCGGATGGGGGCAACATGTGGATGCAGGTACCTGCCGCCTGCTCGCCACGTATGGCACCAAACGCACCAAACGCTGGCCGAGTGTCCCCACCCTGAATGAATTGGGCTACGACACAGCATCTGATTCGCCATTTGGCATTGGAGCGCCCAAAGGCATGGACCCTGCTGTCACGCGCAAATTACACGACGCCTTCAAAGCCACGCTGGAAGACCCTAAGGTATTAGCGTCCTTCGAAAAATTCGACCAACCGGTGATCTATATGAACACCGAGGAGTACACCAAATACGCGCGTGAAACTTTCCCGAAAGAAAGAAAACTCATCGAACAATTAGGCTATTTGAAGCCTGCTTGACAACTCATCCCGGTCGCACCATGTTGCACGTGGTGGGCCGGCTGGCTTGTTCAGCCGTGAGCTGACGAATCACTCTGAAGCCGTAGCCCGAGCCTTCCACGTCGAACTTGACGCCCTTGTCACCTTGTTTGGCCATCATGCCCACCACAAGAGGCTGCTGAAACTGATGGTCAGCCGCGCGCATGCGCCCGGTTTGTCCGACCATTTGGACTTGGGCGTTTTCCAGCTGCATGGCCACCGCTTGCGGCTCTGAATTTCCGGCTTTTTCGATCGACAGGACCAAGGCTTCGATCATCATCTGCATCCGCAAATGCAGATAGTCGTCTGCGGGCTTGGGATAGCGCTGGCGAAACGACTGCACAAAATCCTTACTGGCGTTGCCCGGCAAATTGGGCAGCCATTCGGCGACGGCCAAGACTTTGCCCACACCCGCCTCGCCAAGAGCCGCAGGGGCCCCCAAGGCATTGCCATAAAAGGTGTAGAACTTGCCTTGGTAACCCGCCTCGCGTGCGGCCTTGACCAGCAAAGTCAAATCGTTGCCCCAGTTGCCGGTGATCACCGCTTGCGCACCACTGGCTTTGATTTTGGCGGCGTAGGGCAAGAAGTCTTTGATACGGCCCACCGGGTGCAACTCATCGCCCACGACTTTCACATCAGGCCTTTGCAGACTCAACTGTTGCCTTGCCTCGCGCAACACAGCTTGCCCAAAGCTGTAATCCTGACCGATCAGGTAAACCGACTTGACCACGAGGTCCTCCTTGAGCACCTGCATCAAAGCGCCCATGCGCATATCGGCATGGGCATCGAAGCGAAAGTGCCAGAAGCTGCATTTTTCGTTAGTCAAAGCCGGATCCACCGCCGAGTAATTCAGAAACAGCACGCGCTTTGCCGGCTCGCGCTCGTTGTGCTTGTTGATCGCGTCCAGCAAGGCCGCCGCGTTGGCCGAGGAATTGCCTTGCAACACAAACTGCGCGCCCTCGTCCAGCGCGGAGCGAAACACCGACAAAGCCTCTTCACTTTGGCCCTTGCTGTCGTAGCGCTGCAGTGCCAAAGGCCTTATGCCGGCAGCGGTTTTGACGCCGCCCCGCGCATTGACCCGCTCCACTGCCCAGACCAGATTGCGGTACACGGCCTCGCCGGTGTTGGCAAACGGGCCGCTCAGGCCCTCGATCAAGGCCAATGGAATGGGTGGCAGTAATTGCGCCTGAACCGCACCGACCGAGAAAACAAGACCCCAAAATGCCCTGCGCAGCAAAAAATAAGAAAACTTCAAAACTGTTGTCCAAAAAAATTTAAACCCACCAGGCTTGAAACCAGTTGGTAAAATCAAACTGTTAAAAAAGCGGTCAATCCAAACTGTCTAAAGGCCAGCGCGGCTTGACGTCAAAGCTGTAGCGGTGCTCGGCCTGCTGCCGCCCCGCGTCCAGCCGCATGGCTGCGGCCATGGCGATCATGGCGCCGTTGTCAGTGCACAAATGCAGCTCGGGGTAATGCACCCGCACCCCGGCTTTGGCGCAAGCTGAATTGAGCCCATCGCGCAAGGCCCGATTCGCCCCCACGCCACCGGCCACCACCAAGCGCGCCAGCCCGGTGTGCTTCAAAGCAGCCATGGATTTTTTCAACAAGACCTCGACGATCGCCGCTTGGGTGGACGCGGCCAAATCGGCGCGGATGCGTGAGCCCTCTTGCGACGCCGCAGGCCCCAGTTTTTGGGACTGGGTCAGCACCGCCGTTTTCAGACCCGCAAAGGAAAAATCAAAATTGCCGCTGTGCAACAACGGGCGTGGCAGTTTGTAGGCTGCGGGGTCCCCTTGCTCGGCCAGTTTGGCCAAGCCCGGCCCACCGGGGTAGGGAATGCCCATCAGCTTGGCCGATTTGTCAAAAGCCTCGCCTGCGGCGTCGTCAATCGTCTCGCCCAAAAGGGCATAACGGCCCACGCCATCGACCCGCATCAGCTGGGTGTGCCCGCCCGAAACCAACAAAGCCACAAACGGAAATTGCGGCGGATCGTCACTCAAAAAGGGCGAGAGCAAATGCCCTTCCAAATGGTGCACGCCCAGCACCGGTTTGCCCAAGGCTGCGGCCAGCGCGCAGGCCACACCCGAGCCCACCAAGAGCGCACCGGCCAGACCGGGGCCACGGGTGTAGGCCACCACATCCACGTCTTGCAAGCTGCAAGCAGCTTGTTTCAAAACCTCCATGGTCAAAGGCAAGACACGGCGAATGTGGTCGCGGCTGGCCAGCTCGGGCACCACTCCGCCATAGGCTTGGTGCATTTCGATCTGGCTGTGCAAGGCATGGGCCAGCAATCGAGGCAAAGCAGCTGGCAAAGGAGGTGGCAGACCGGGCGACAGTGCGACTGACAGCCCGGGCAGCGCGAAGGACGCTGCCGTCTCGACCAAGGCGACGCCGGTTTCGTCGCAAGAAGATTCAATACCCAAAATTCGCATAGATGCCGAGTGTAGGGGCAAGCGATGCGACAAGGGCGCAGACAAGTACAAAGGCAAGCGATGAGGCAAGCGATGAGACCCGTGCGCAAACCAGTGCGCGCCAAAATCGGACACAACTTACGGTGTAATCAGGGCTGCAGAAATAAAACTTGCTGGAAACACCGCATGACCGTACCCGCCCCCACACCCACACCCATTCGCATCATTTCTTCGATGGCCACCAAGGCCTTGCTTGTGGACCTGGCTCGCCTGTATGAAGCCCAAGCGCCTGAATACACGCTGCAGATCGAATCGGTAGGTGGCGTGGACGCGGCCAAACGGGTGCAAGCCGGTGAGGCTTTTGACTGCGTGGTGCTGGCCAGCAACGCGATAGACAGCCTGATGCAGGCCGACAAACTGGTGCCCGGCAGCCGGGTCGATTTGGTGCACTCCAGTGTCGCAGTGGCCGTGCCTGCAGGCACACCTTGCCCGGACATTGCCAGCGAAGCGGCCTTGAAACAAGCCGTCTTGCAAGCCTCCCACATTGGTTACTCCACCGGCCCCAGTGGCGTTGAATTGCTCAAACAGTTTGAACGCTGGGGCATTGCCGAACAAGTCAAAGACAAATTGGTGCAGGCCCAACCCGGCATCCCGGTCGGCGCTTTGTTGGCGCAGGGCCAGGTCACGCTGGGCTTTCAGCAACTGAGCGAGATGATGGGCGTGGTCGGCATCACCGTGCTTGGGCCTTTGCCTGAGGCGGTGCAGATCACCACCACCTTTTCTGGGAGCATCGCGGCGACCTGCGTGCAAGCCCAGGCGGTTCAGGCCTTGCTCAGGTTTTGGGCCTCTGAGGCCACCGCGCCCACCAAGCTGCGCCATGGACTGAAAGCGGCCTGAACCACACGCTAAAAACAAAGCTGACGCCATCGGCACTATTGCCAGTCATCAGCGGTATTTGCCGATTCAGTTTTTGAAAACTCATCAAAAAAGGCCTATCTGAATTCGATAGGCCCTTAGGCTTGTTCCCCGTTTGCAACGTGGGCGATCAGCCCTGTTGCGCATCAAAAGTTGTAGCGCACGCCAACCCCGAACGAACTCAGCGTATTGCCATTACCTGCCGATCCAGCAATGAAGCGCGAGGCGTTTCCTTGATAGTAGGCAGTGCCAGAATCTTGGTCAATCTTCGTGTACATCGCGTATACCTTGGTCTGTTTATCCAAGTTGTAGTTGTAGCCTAATGTGAATTGCTTAGCCCCAGTGTTTTTGACACCAGCGCGGTTACCCGCAGAGCCAAAATTCACATGGAACTCGTTTTGGCCCGATGTGTACATGGAAGACAAGCGAATAGCCGTTCGATCAGCGCCTGTACCAGATGTTCTCTGTATATAGCCACCAAAACCCAAAGCGCCCATGGCGTAGTAAGCACGCGCCGTAGTAGCGTCCATCGTGTCGGTGGTGTTGGCAGTGAACGTATTGGCACCACGCTCATGACCCAAGCCCAATTGCAGGCCATTTACAACGTAGTTGGCAGCCAAAGAAACGGGACTCACAGTTGTCTTAGAAGTGTCGCCAGAAGCGGTGCCGTTTTTCAGACCGTATTGAGCTTCAAAAGTGACGTTGCCCATTTTAGGAGAGGTGTAACCCACAGCTCGCTCCAAACTGAAAGCCGCTGGGTAATCCCAAATCGCATCGGAAGATGTGCCAGTATCGTGATTGTGGTTGCTCACGTAATCGGCAGTCGCGAAATAAGCAGCAGAGCCGGGCAATTTGCCAAGCTTCACCTGACCAAAGGTGCCGCCCACTTGAACAGATGCTTCACGTGCAAAAATTTTGGAGTTTGTGGAGCCCGTTGTCAGGTTGGTTGCCGCCTCAAGTACGACGCCCGCACTCATGCCGCCTTGAATATCTCGTAAAGCACGAACGCCTATGCGTGAGGAGTTGTCGACAAAGGCGGTATCGGAAACGTTACCCACCTTCTGCTGTTCAACTGAGACGTTTCCACGACCGTAAATGGTTACACCTGTTTCAGCCATCGCGCCAGCAGACACAGCGCTTGCAACACCCAAAGTCAAGATTTTTTTTATATTCAGTTTCATTTTATTTCCCTTGTTGAAAAAACACCCATGCGGGTGACCGATTTTGAAAAAACCAGCCTTGCTCAATCCATCAAATCAGGATTTGAAGGATTGAGCAAGGTCTGGCGTGAGATGCAAGGCTTGCATCTTCGTTGTATCCGTCAAAGTTCCATGACTGAAATGAAAGTTAGACGAAACACAGCTTGTGCCCGCCATCGGTCTCACTTTCACCCCGCAAAGTTTTAACGAACCACAGCGATCTGGTCGCGCTTGCCCGCTTTGTAGGTATACAAGGTCAAAGCGCCGTTCTTGATATCGCCTTTGGCGTCGAATGTGATGGTGCCGGTCACGCCTTTGTAGCCGTTGGTTTTGGCCAATTCAGGCAGGTACTTGGCCGGATCGCTTGACTTGGCGCGCACCATGGCGTCGACCATCACGTTGACGGCGTCATACACGTAAGGCGCATACACCTGCACATCGGCATTGAAACGGGTTTTGTAGCGGGCATAGAAATCTTCCATGCCTTTCTTTTGCTGGCCTTCAACGCCACCTGCTTCGGCACAGATCACCTGGCCATCGGCCATCGCGTCACCGGCCAATTTGGCCAACTCTGAGGTGCAAATGCCGTCACCGCCCATGAATTTGGCGTTGATGCCCAAAGATTTCATCTGGCGAATCATGGGGCCGGCCACAGCGTCCATGCCGCCAAAGAAAACCACGTCGGGCTTTTTGGCCTTCAGGGTCGTCAAGATGGACATGAAATCCGATGCCTTGTCGGTGGTGAACTCGTGACCCACCAATTTGCCGCCAGCTGCTTTGACTGCTTTTTCAAACTCTTCGGCCACGCCTTGACCGTAGGCGGTGCGGTCATCGATCACTGCAATGGACTTGCCTTTGACGTTGTTCACCGCGTAACGGCCCAAGGTGCCACCCAAATGCACGTCATCGGCCACCACGCGGAAAGTGGTTTTGTAACCACTGCGGGTGAACTTGGGGTTGGTTGCAGAGGGCGAAATTTGAGGAATTCCAGCGTCGCTGTAAATTTTGGATGCTGGAATGGAGGTGCCTGAATTCAGGTGGCCAATCACGCCGTTGACCTTGGAGTCCACCAGCTTTTGCGCTGCAGCGGTGCCTTGTTTGGGGTCTGCTGCATCGTCCTCTGAGAGTAACTCGAGTTTGACGGCTTTGCCACCGATTTTCACGCCCTTGGCGTTTAACTCGTCAATCGCCAAGCGTGCGCCGTTTTCATTGTCTTTACCCAAGTGGGCAATGGCACCGCTGGTGGGTGCCACATGCCCGATTTTGACGACTTCTTGGGCCATTGCATTCGCAGCACAAAGAGCCGCGGTAGCGATGCATATTTTTTTAACTAGCATTCATATCTCCTGTTTAAACCGATAAGCTGACGGTCAGAAATATCTGACGCGATCTGGACCAAGACACTTACCGCAAAAATAGTCCATCCCTTTTATTCACCCAAATAAGCCGCCCGTACTTTGGGATCGGCCAACAAGTCCTGGCCCAGCCCGGTCATGGTGATCAAGCCCGACTCCATCACATAGCCTCGGTCGGCAATCGCCAAGGCCCGGCTGGCGTTTTGCTCTACCAGCAGCACCGTCACGCCCTGCGCGTACACATCGCGCACCACTTCGAAAATCTTGTCCACCATGATGGGCGACAAGCCCATGGATGGCTCGTCCAGCAGCAACACTTTGGGCCGGCTCATCAAAGCCCGGCCCATGGCCAGCATTTGCTGCTCGCCACCCGATAGGGTGCCGGCCAACTGGTCTTTGCGCTCGCGCAGTCGCGGAAAAATGCTGAACATTCTCTCCATGTTGTCTGCAATGCCTGCCGTATCAGTGCGGATGTACGCGCCCATTTGCAGGTTCTCGATGATGGTCATGCGGGTGAACACCCCGCGGCCCTCGGGCACCATGGCCAGGCCTTGTTTCACCAAATCCCAAGGGCCTTGATCGGCAATGCTGCGGCCCAAATACTTAATGTCTCCAGCACGCAGGGACTGGGTGCCGGTGATGGCTTTCATGGTGGTGGTTTTGCCCGCACCGTTCGAGCCGATCAAGGACACCAACTCGCCCTCGTGCACTTCAAAATCGATGCCTTTGACGGCCTGGATGCCGCCGTAGGCCACTTGCAAGCCTTTGACTTTCAGCAAGGTGGTGCGCATGTCAATGTCCCCCTGTGCCCAGATAGGCTTCAATCACAGCTTCGTTCTTTTGCACCTGGGCCGGTGTGCCTTGGGCAATGGTTTTGCCGTAGTCCAGCACCGTGACGCGGTCACACAGCCCCATGACCAATTTGACATCGTGCTCAATCAGCAAGATGGTGCGGTTGTCGTTGCGAATGCGGTCAATCAATTCACGCAGTTGCACTTTTTCCGTCGCGTTCATGCCGGCCGCCGGTTCGTCCAGCGCAATCAATTGCGGATCAGTGGCCAAGGCGCGCGCGATCTCCAAGCGGCGTTGATCGCCGTAGGACAGCGTGCGCGATTTGTAGTCGGCGAATTGGCCAATGCCCACATAATCCAACAACGCTTGGGCGCGCTGGGCAATGGCTTGTTCTTCGGCCTTGAAACTGGGCGTGCGAAAAATCGCCCCCAACAAACCCGAGTGGGTGCGCATGTGCCGCCCGACCATGACGTTTTCCAGCGCTGTCATCTCGGGAAACAAACGGATGTTCTGAAAGGTGCGCGCAATCCCGGCCTGGGCCACTTCATGCACCGCCGTGGGCTCATAAAGCTGGCCGGCCAACTCAAAGCTGCCACTGTCGGGCGTGTACAAGCCGGTGATGACGTTGAAAAAGGTGGTCTTGCCCGCGCCATTGGGGCCGATCAAGCCATAGACCTGGCCACGCTCGATCGTCATTCCCACATCGCTCAAGGCTTGCAAACCGCCAAAGCGCTTGGAAATGCCAGCGACTTTCAATACGGTATCGCTCATCTCAAGCCCCCTGTCTGGTGAGCAAGGACTTGCCATGGTCGGGCGAGGGCCACAGGCCGCGCGGGCGCAGCAGCATGATGCTGATCATGGCCAAGGCAATCAGCAATTGGCGCAAGATGGCTGCGTCCAAACGGCCATCGGTCAAGGCTTGCAAAGGCCCCGCCACATAGCGCAGCACCTCGGGCAAGGCCGACAGCAATACAGCGCCCAAAATCACACCCGGCAAATGCCCCAGGCCGCCCAGCACCACCATGGCCACGATCATCACCGACTCCATCAGGCTGAAGGACTCAGGCGAGACAAAGCCTTGAAAGCCCGCAAACATGGCACCAGAAACGCCACCAAAGGTGGCACCCATACCAAAGGCGAGCAGTTTCAAATTGCGCGTGTTCAGGCCCATGGCTTTGGCGGCAATTTCATCTTCGCGAATCGCCATCCAGGCACGGCCAATGCGCGAGTGCTGGATGCGGTGCGAGATCAAAATAGCGAGCAACACCAGGCTCAGGAACAGGTAGAAATACAAACTCACCGAGGCAATTTCAAAGCCACCGATGTTGAGCTTCTTGCCCAGTTCAATGCCGAAAAAGCGGATCGAGTCGATCTGGTCAATGCCCTTAGGGCCGTTGGTGATGTTGTAAGGCTGATCCAGGTTGTTCAAAAACACCCTGATGATTTCGCCAAAACCCAGGGTCACAATTGCCAAATAGTCACCGCGCAATTTGAGTGTGGGCGCGCCCAGCAGCAAGCCAAACAGCCCTGCGGTGGCGGCTGCAACGGGCACGATCAACCACAGTGGCGCATGCAAGCCACCAGGGATCATGGCCGCAATGGCCGGGAAAGTGTCGGTCAAATGCGGCGACGCCAAAAGCGCATACACGTACGCGCCCACAGCAAAGAAAGCCACATAGCCCAGGTCCAGCAAACCGGCGTAGCCGACCACTATATTCAAGCCCACGGCCAAGAGCACATACAGCAAAGCCATGTCGGCAATGCGCACCCAGGCATTGCCCAAGTTTTGCAGCAGCAAAGGCAACAGCACCAGCCCCACGCCCCACAGCGCATACGTGAAAATTTTGTTGGATTTCATCAAGAGGTCTCCCCGATCAAGCGCGATCGGCCACGCGTTCACCCATCAAGCCTGATGGCCTGAGCGTCAACACAATAATCAACACAATGAAGGCAAAAATATCCGAGTAGTGGCTGCCCAACACGCCGCCCGTCAACTCGCCGATATAGCCTGCGCCGATGGATTCGATCAGGCCCAAGAAGATACCGCCCACGACAGCGCCGCCCAGATTGCCAATGCCGCCAAACACCGCCGCCGTGAACGCTTTGAGGCCCGGCAAAAAGCCCATGGAGTGCTGCGCCGTTCCGTAGTTGGAGGCGTACATTACACCGGCAATCGCGGCCAGCACAGCGCCGATGATGAAGGTGGCCGAAATCACCATGTCGGGCTTGACGCCCATGAGCGAGGCGACGCGCGGATTCTCTGCCGTGGCGCGCATGGCACGGCCTAATTTGGTCGCGTTGACCAACCACATCAACACCGCCAAGGACACCGCCGTCACGCCCAAAATCATCACTTGCGTAGGGCTGATCACCGCGCCCGCAATGTCGATGGGGACGTTGGACAGCAAGGTGGGGTAGGCTTTGTAGTTGGGCTTCCAGATGATCATGGCCAAGGTTTGCAGCAAGATGCTCATGCCAATGGCGGTGATCAAAGGGGCCAGCTTGGGGCTGTTGCGCAGGGGCCGGTAGGCGATTTTTTCAATCGTGAAGTTGAGTGCGGCGGCCACCACGCAGGCGATCAGCAAGGCGATGATCAAAGTCACCCAGCCGGGTGCACCGGGCATGGCTTCTTTCATGATGCCAATCACACTCCAGCTGGTCAACGCCGCCACCATCAGCACCTCGCCGTGGGCAAAGTTGATCAGGTTGATGATGCCGTAGACCATGGTGTAGCCCAGGGCCACCAGCGCATACATGCTGCCCATGACCAGACCGTTGATGATCTGCTGAAGCAAAACTTCCATGAAATGTCTCCGTTGTGCGACGGGCTTGTAGCCGGTCTTTTTTCGAGGGGTAAACGAAACACTTTCAGCCGGGTAGGCAGCTTTGCGCCTGATCATGAGTATACTTAATAATGATTTTTTTTTATAAATATTCCTATTTTAATTTTAAAAAAAAATTTTGTAATATTTAGTAGTTATTTTATATTGTAATTTCCTAAGTGCATGCTGAAAAATGGTGGCGGATTGCTGATCTCAAAAAAATCCGATCTGAGGTAGTGAACATTTTTTTTAAGTATGCGTGATGGCATGAGATTTGTTCACCCATTCACGATGGGCTGTTGAAGTCGCTGCATGGCGCAGGTCCTCATAATCTGTTGCATATGACGACGGCCCTCAAATGGCTTTTTGATTGACCCGTTTGGACAAGGCCTCGGCACTTTCTTTGCGCTCGCTGTACCGGTCCACCAAGTAAGGCGACACATCGCGTGTCAGCCAGGTGAATTTAACCAATTCTTCCATCACATCCACCACCCGGTCGTAATAAGCGGAAGGCTT
>Ga0214919_10009119_pt1 | contig 12845 bp, 14 predicted proteins | sample LL1503_MetaG_FD_177994 | JGI IMG/M metagenome (GOLD analysis project Ga0214919, IMG submission 177994) | Freshwater microbial communities from Lake Lanier, Atlanta, Georgia, United States - LL-1503 | ecosystem: Environmental > Aquatic > Freshwater > Lake | place: USA: Georgia | collected...
CAAGGGCAATTAGCTTAAAAAATTTTACAAAAGAGCCGATGATTTTTGTACCTATAGATGTAGAGATGGTGGTCAATGAAATGCAGCCCTTGGTAAGGTTTCGGCTGCAATTTATTCCAGGTTCGTGAAATCGCCGTGACAGTTTCACGAAATAGCAATGCTTTTGGAAAGGCGCGCCCACGGGGTATGAAGCAGCAAAACCGCCTTGCGTGCCCAGCATCCGTAAACAAACTAGGCACCATCAGCGAAAGCCACCGGTGCTGTCACACAGCATTCACTGCCAACGGCGATTCTCGCGTTGCGGCAAGTCGCCGCGCTTCAACACAGAATGGGTACTTTATGACCGAAAACACATCCCCCGTTATCGAAGAAACCTCGGAAGATGATTTTGAAACGGTTGGTGACTACCACCGCATGGCCGCGCATCACTTGACCGCCGCCGCCAAGCACCACCTGGCCGCCGCCGATGCTGACGATGAAGGCCACGACGAGGCCGTAGCGCGCCATGCCCATCTGGCCTACCGCCACCAGCTTAACGGCGTGCAGTACGCTGAGATTGCCGCTATGGAGGGTGAAAATGTGGACGACGAGTTCGACCTGCCTACGACTGTCGACGCTGAGTAGCGCTCAGCAGTAGAAGGCCTCTGTCCGAAAAAGACAAAGGCTTCTTTTGTTTTTGTTCGCTAGTAGCCAGCAATCGCAATCACAAGGGCGGACTCGTCCACCGCGGCCACGGCCGCTTGCCCTACTGAAAGTTCTTGGCCTACCGCCGAAAACCCGATGAGCTGAAGTCCGGCCATTAGTGCAATGGATGTTTCGCCACCCGTAGTGGACGGCGGGGCACTTAACACCTCGCCCCGGATGCGATTGAGGCTCTCAGGCCCCTGCAGCCCCAATCCGACCCGCACGGCAGTGGCTTTGCACAGTACCAAGGCAGGCATGCCCGCTTTGAGCCCCAAAAGCTCCGCACTTTCGTTGGTGATTTTGGAAACCAACGTTGCGCCATTGGCCAGCTCCAGTTGGACGCGTGAAGTCCCCAGGTTCTGTGTGACGGATTTAACTTGGCAGGGTAGTTGGTTGCGCATACTGGTTCGCAGTCCCAGCCCCACCAAGCCCGATAAGTTCAAGGTGTTGCTCGATTGCTGTTCCAGCTTGGAAAGCACACCAGCGCGTGCCTGATTCAGTAGATCGGCCGCTTCCAGCAACTGCAATCCGGCTTGGGTCAGGCGTGCACCGCCGCCGCCACTGCCCCCAACTGCCTTTTCCACCAGCGCAGAGCCCGCGAGGTTACTCAGCGTCTCCAAAGCTTGCCAAGCCGCCTTGTAGCTGACGTTGGCGCTGCGAGCGGCTTCGGAAATGGAGCCGACCTCGCCAATGCGCTTGAGGATGTCTATCCGCTTGTCGGTCGCCTCGTGCCCAAATGCCTGGGCGAAATGCAAAGCGTTTTTGTTCTTCATAGGGCTTAAGCCTAGGGATTTCGCTATACCAAAACGGGATAGCGGTGCTACACTCGTTATTCTAGTTTTGAATAGCGAGAATTTGTTTGTCCAGATTCATCGGTTTACTTGTTGCATTTTTTAGTTTGGCGGTGTCCTCGCAGGCCGCCAACGTGAGCGTTGCCGTGGCGGCCAACTTCACCGCCCCGATGCAAAAAATTGCGAAGGCCTTTGAGCAGGAAACCGGACACAAAGCCCTGTTGTCCTTTGGCTCGACCGGCAACTTCTATGCACAAATCCGCAACGGCGCACCCTTCCACGTTCTGTTGGCCGCCGACGATGACACGCCCCTCAAGATCGAACAAGAAGGTTTGGGCGTGCCGGGCAGCCGGTTTACCTACGCCATCGGTAAGCTCGGTTTGTGGAGCAAGCAGCCTGGCTTGGTGGATGACAAGGGCGACATTCTGCGCAGCGGCACGTTTGCGCGCATCGCCATTGCCAACCCCAAACTAGCACCTTATGGCGCAGCGGCGATAGATACCATGGCCAAGTTGGACCTTCTGCCCGTCCTACAGCCACGCTTCGTGCAGGGTGAAAACCTTGCGCAAACCTACCAGTTCATCGCCACTGAGAACGCACCATTGGGTTTTGTCGCTTTGTCGCAGGTCTTGGTCGACGGCAAGATCGTGCAGGGATCGGCCTGGATCGTTCCCGCTGGTTTGCACGCGCCCATCGCGCAAGATGCCCTTGTGCTGAGCGCCGGAAAAGACAATCCGGCGGCCACCGCGCTGATGGGTTTTTTGCGCAGCGACCGGGCTAAGGTGTTGATACGGTCCTACGGCTACGGCCTGTAAACGCCTGTAAGTTGTATGCATTTTCCACTGAACCAAGATGCCTGGGACGCCATTGCCCTAACCCTGCAACTGGCTGCTTCTGCCACTGCCGTGTTATTGGTTCTGGCCACGCCACTGGCCTGGTGGTTGTCCCAAACTCGGTCGGGCTGGCGGGCGCCCATTGGGGCGTTGGTGACGCTGCCGCTGGTGCTACCGCCCTCGGTGCTCGGGTTTTACCTCTTGGTCGCAATGGGGCCGCACGGGCCGCTGGGGCAAGTCACGCAAGCATTAGGCTGGGGCGTGCTGTCCTTCACGTTTACGGGCCTGCTCATCGGATCGGTGATTTTTTCACTTCCGTTTGCGGTGCAGCCCATGCAAAACGCTTTTGAATCGATGGGCGCCAGACCGATGGAAGTGGCTTTTACCTTGCGTGCTAGCCCTGTTGACGCGTTTTTCTCGGTCGCATTGCCGCTGGCGCGTCCAGGACTTGTGACTGCGGCTATTTTGACTTTCGCCCACACCGTAGGCGAGTTTGGCGTCGTTCTGATGATAGGCGGCAACATTCCTGGCAAGACGCGCGTGGTGTCCACCCAAATCTACGGCCACGTCGAAGCCATGGAGTACGCGCAGGCGCATTGGCTTGCTGGAGGCATGGTAGTTTTCTCATTTGCCGTGTTGTTGGCTTTGTCCATGCTGCGCAAGCGCGTGGGGCAGGTGCTGCCATGAGCACCACAGAAGGCCTTCGCCTTCGGCTCAAGCTGGCGCGCAAAGACTTCCAACTGAACGTCGATTTAGACTTGCCGCCGACCGGCATTACCGTGCTGTTCGGACCGTCGGGCTCGGGCAAAACAACGCTGCTGCGTTGCGTGGCCGGGCTGGAGCGGCCCGCCAATGGCCTGGTGCGCGTGGGCAGCGAGCTGTGGCACGACGAGGCCCACGGTGTGTATGTCCCCACCTGGCAACGCGACCTCGGGTTTGTGTTTCAAGAAGCCAGTCTTTTTGAACACCTCAAGGTGCAAGACAACCTGGCGTATGGCCTGAAACGATCAAAAAAGTCTGGGGCTTCCCAGGCGCTGGCCCGTGCCATTGAATTGCTGGGAATCGGGCACCTGTTGCATCGCGACACCGGCCATTTGTCGGGTGGCGAACGGCAGCGGGTTGCCATCGCCAGAGCCTTGGCAACCCAGCCCAGGCTGCTGCTGCTAGATGAACCACTCGCAGCCTTGGATCTGGCACGCCGCCACGATATATTGCCTTGGCTTGAAAAGATGCGCGACGAGTTAAGCATGCCCATGCTCTACATCACGCATTCGGCCGATGAAGTAGCCCGTTTAGCCGATCACCTCGTATGCCTCGACAAGGGCTCCGTCAAGGCTTCGGGAGCGGCACAAGACGTTCTGGCGCGCATTGAAAGCCCGGCCATTGTGGGAGACGATGCCGGTGTGGTGCTGCGCGGCAGAGTCGCCCTGCGCGATTCTGTGTGGCACCTAGCACGCGTCGAGTTTCCCGGTGGTTCTCTATGGGTGCGGGATAACGGCATTGCGGTCGGCCAGAGCGTTCGCCTGCGGGTCCTGGCAAGAGACATCAGTATCACGGCGCACGAAACGCGAGACACCAGCATCCAGAACCATCTTCAAGGCTCCATCCAAGCCATTGCAGATGATGCGCATCCATCGCAGGCCCTGGTTCGCATTCGCTGTGGCGAGTCGATACTTTTGGGGCGTATAACCAAAAGAGCGATCGACGCCCTGAAAGTGCGTGTTGGCGATGCCATTTGGGCGCAAGTAAAGTCTGTTGCCGTGATTGAGTAGGCTTACGACGAGGGAGCCATCGTGGCGTTGCCGCTTAAAGGGGCGCCCGGTAAAGCGCGGCTTACCCAGCGTCGTTCAAGGTGAACCCATCGTGGCTAAACGGCGTACGCCTCAGCCGAATACCCGTCGCCGTAGCAATCGCGTTTGCCAATGCCGGGGTAATGGGCGCATAGGGCGGTTCGCCCATGCCACCCCACACATCGCCACCCGTGGGCACCAATACGGCGTTGATGCGGGGCGTTTGCCGCAGTTGCATCAAGGGGTAGTCTTGCAAGTTGCTTTGCACTACGCGACCGTCTTGCACATTAATCTCGCTCATGAACATGGTGGTCAAGGCAAAAATCACATTGCCTTCAATTTGGGCCCGCGCCGAGTCCAGGTTGGCCACATGGCCGGGGTCCACTGCCACGGTGACGCGGTGCACGGTCACGGCCTTTTTCGGGTCCACGGATAGTTCCACCACGCAGGCCGCAAAGCTGCCATAGGCATCTTGTACGGCTAAGCCCTGGAAGCGGCCTGCAGCCAACTTGGCGCCCCAGTTGCCTTCTTTGGCTGCCACTTCAAGAACCTTGCGGTCGCGGCTACCAGGGGCCAGTAGTTCGAGACGTCCGGCTAAGGGGTCTTTTCCTGCCGCCGCGAGCACTTCGTCCAAAAAGCACTCCCGTGCGAACGGGTTTTGAGAGTGAAACACGGATCGCCAAAACCCCACCGGCACATTGATCTGGCAGATGCCGTGGCGCACATCCAGGTGTGGCAGCGCGTAGGGCATGTCGTGAAAGGCTTCCGCTGCCTGGAAGTCCCGGCCATTTTTGAGCGCACTGGGGCGAATTTTCTCTAGCAGCGACTGCGATGCAATGCGCGCTTGCCAGGCGCTTAGTTTTCCGGAGCGGTCAACGACGGCACGTTGTCGGTACAAAGCGACCGGGCGGTAAAAGTCATGCTGCATGTCTTCTTCGCGCGACCACAGCAGCTTGACCGGGGTGTCTGGCACCTCCTTGGCAATTTGAACTGCCTGGCGGACGTAGTCCTGAAAGCCGCCGCGCCGACCAAAGCCCCCGCCCAAATAGGGGCGGTGCACGGTGATGTTTTGGAGCGGAACACCCAAAGTCTTAGCGGCTTCGGCCATGGTTGCTTCGGCGTTTTGGGTGGGTGCCCAAACTTCCGCGTTCTCTCCTTTCACAAGGGCCGTGCAAGTTTGCGGCTCCAATGTGAAGTGGTTCAGATAGGGTGTGAAGTAATCGGCCTCCAGGGTCTTGTCCCCCTTGTCTGGCGGGGTGGTGGCAGCGGCCCAAGCGGCTTCAAAATCTCCGTCCGAGCGCATGGACCTGGCCTCGTCAATGCCGGTTTCCAGGATGCTCCTTATGGAAGCGTCATTCAGTGTCTCTGCGCCCTTGTAGTCCCACACCACTTTCAAGGACTTGAGTGCTTGCTGCGCGCGCCACCAGTTGTCGGCCACCACAGCGACAAAGTCGGGCCTGGTGACCACTTTTTTGATGCCCCGGCGCTTGAGGGCGGCGGATGTATCCACCGACACGAGCGATCCGCCAAACACCGGGCATTGCGCCAGCGCGGCGTACAACATGCCCGGCAGGCGCACGTCGGTGCCGTAGATGGCGCTGCCGTCGGATTTGGCCGGCAGGTCAAAGCGGCGCATCGGTTTGCCGATGATGGTCCACTGCTCGGGGGACTTCAGCACCAGATCAGCCGGTACCATTTGTGTGCTGGCCGCCTGCGCCAGTTCGCCATAGGTGGCGCTGCGCTTGCTCGGCGCGTGGCTGATTTTTCCCAGCTTTGCGCTCAGATCTGCGGCTGGTACGCCCCAGCGTTGGCTGGCGGCGGCCTTGAGCATTTCGCGCGCTGCGGCGCCTGCTTTGCGCATGACCAATTGCGAGTCGCGCGTACCCCGGCTGCCGCCGGTGGCAAAAGTGACGTAAACCTTGTTGCGGGCCAGGTGTTCGTTGACCGAGGCGAACTCCATGCGCACGTCTTCCCAGCGGCATTCAAGCTCCTCGGCCAGCATCATGGGCAGGCTGGTGCTGGTGCCTTGGCCCATTTCGGCGCGGGCCACTTCGCAAACTACCTGGTTCTCAGTGGTGATTCGGATCCAGGCATTGATGTCCGCCGCCCCCGTGCGTGGCCCGTCCGTAGCCAATTTGTCGGCGGCAGCTGGCGGAAGGTAAAAGCCCAGACTCAAGCCGCCAGCCCATGGGGCCGCGGCGGCTGCGGCCAGGGTGCGCTGCAAAAAGCCGCGTCGGGCTGCATTCACGGGCAGCGGTGCACCGGTGGCGTTAGAAGAGGTCGTGTGGTTGGTGTGTGTCATCTTGCGTCCTCACAGCTTGGCCGCAGCTTTGATGGCTGCTTTGATTCGCGGGTAGGTGCCACAGCGACACAGGTTGGTGATGGCTGCGTCTATGTCCGCGTCGCTGGGCTTGGGTTTGCGTGCCAGCAAGGCCGTAGCGGCCATCAACATGCCCGACTGGCAATAGCCGCATTGCGGCACTTGCTTCTCAATCCAGGCCTTTTGAAGGGCAGATTTGCCGCCCAAGCCTTCAATAGTTGTTACTTTACGGCCCGCCGCTGCACCGCTGGGGATGCTGCACGAGCGCACCGGTTCGCCGTCCAACAGGACGGTGCAGGCTCCGCATTGGGCAATGCCGCAGCCGAATTTGGTGCCGGTCAGGCCCACTTCGTCGCGAATGGCCCACAACAGGGGCATATCGGATTCGATATCGAGGTCTATGGTTTTTCCGTTGATTTTTAATTGCATCCTGGCTATCTCCTGCCTGCTAACAAAAACTGTTCTGCACGGGCTAAATCGTAAACGGTGTCCACGTCAAGAATGCAGCCGACATCATCGACTTCAAGCAGCGTGGCGCCGTACTTCTTTGTGACCGAGGCAGCGCCTACATCGCCTTTGAGCTGCAGCAAATCATCACGGCAGGCGGCTGAGAAGCCAACGGGGTGGCCTTTTTGGCCTTGGCATAGTGGCACCACAACCGAATGGTGTTGCAGGCCGTGCGCCACATCCAACAGGGTTTGGGCTTGCACCAAAGGCAAGTCACCGGGCAGCACCAGCCAGCCTGGGGCGCCCACCGTGGCCCGAATCCCGTTTGCGATGCTGTCACCCATTCCGGCCGATTCGCCCTCAACCAGGTGCACGGCCAGGCCGCTGGCGCGCGCGGTTTGTAGCGTGTGGCTCAGTACCGGCTGGCCCGCAAGCAGGGCGCGCAGTTTGTGGGTACTACCGCCCGACGCCAGAAAGCGTTCCCCACGGCCGCAGGCCAGAACGATCACAACCGGAAGATGTGTGGGGTTCAAGGTCAATCTCCCCAATCAGTAATGTGGGGGTAGCTCATCACGCAGATTGCGCTGCGCCGGGGCCTGAGGGTCAGACGCTTGCTGGCGCAAATACAGCACTTCGCTAATGAGCGCGTTGATTTGGGTTTGCTGGCGGATGACGATCTGGTCGAGTTTGTCGAGCAGGTCTTCGGCAAAGCTGGCCTTGATTTCGAGCTCCGTCAGACGCCGTACGGCGTCGTCGGGAGCGCTGGATGGTGTGGGGGTCATGGTTGCGGTCTGGTTTGGAATACGAATTGTCGCCCCATACGACGATGGCAACGCGGTGCAAGCAAAGTGTGGGTGGGCGACCGTAGAATCTATGCGACCCCAAAGTCACTTTTTTGAACCACCGGAGATTTGCGCAGTGAACAAAATTTTCCCCAGCGCCGCCGCGGCGCTTGAAGGCATCGTGCACGACAACCAACTGATCGCCGTGGGCGGTTTTGGCCTGTGCGGCATCCCTGAGGCCTTGATTGACGCACTGCGGAGCAGCGGCGTGCAAAACCTGACCGCCATTTCCAACAACGCTGGCGTCGACGGTTTTGGCCTGGGCAAGCTCTTGGAGACGCGCCAGATCAAGAAAATGATTTCCAGCTATGTGGGCGAAAACAAAGAGTTTGAGCGCCAGTACCTGGCGGGCGAGCTGGCCCTTGAATTCACGCCCCAAGGCACGCTGGCCGAAAAGCTGCGCGCCGGCGGCGCGGGCATTCCGGCGTTTTTCACCAAAACCGGCGTGGGCACCATCGTGGCCGACGGCAAAGAGCTGCGCGAATTTGACGGCGAAACCTATGTCATGGAGCGCGCCCTGGTGCCCGACGTGGCGCTAGTCAAGGCGCACCGAGCCGACAAATCGGGCAATTTGCAGTTCCGGTTTACGGCGCGCAACTTCAACCCGGCAGTGGCCATGGCCGGCAAGATCACCGTGGTGGAGGTGGAAGAAATTGTCGAAACCGGCGAGATTGCGCCGGACCAGGTGCATTTGCCAGGCATTTATGTGCACCGTTTGGTGCTCAACGCCACGCCGGAAAAGCGGATCGAAAAACGCACCATCACAGAAACTTCGGGAGTTTGAACATGAGCTGGAGTCAAGACCAAATGGCCGCACGCGCAGCCCAAGAGCTGGAAGACGGTTTTTACGTCAACCTGGGGATCGGCATTCCCACCCTGGTGGCCAACCATGTGCCGGCCGACAAAGAGGTGTGGCTGCAAAGTGAAAACGGCATGCTCGGCATCGGCCCGTTTCCGGTTGAATCTGAAGTGGACGCTGATCTGATTAATGCAGGAAAGCAAACTGTCACCACCATTAAGGGATCGAGCATTTTCGGCAGCCACGAGAGCTTTGCCATGATCCGCGGCGGCAAGATTAACCTGAGCATTTTGGGTGCCATGCAGGTCAGCGAGCACGGTGACCTGGCCAACTGGATGATTCCGGGCAAGATGGTCAAGGGTATGGGCGGCGCCATGGACTTGGTGGCGGGCGTGAAGCGCGTCATCGTGCTGATGGAACACGTCGCCAAAAAGAAAGACGGCACCATCGACCTGAAGATACTGCCCCACTGCACCTTGCCGCTGACCGGTGTGGGCGTGGTGGACCGCATCATCACCGACCTGGCGGTGATGGACGTGACGCCCCAGGGTCTCAAAGTGGTGGAAATGGCGCCCGGCGTGACGCTGGAAGCGTTGCAGGAAAAGACGGGCGTCAAACTCGTTTAAGACGTGATGGCGCTCCGAGAACTTAACGGGGCCAACCCAACTATGTTCCTGTGCAAAATCAGGACGGCGGCGACGAAACAGCACTGGACTACGGTGTGCCGATGGTGCCTAGGTGCTGCGCTCGCCCTGGGCTTGGGCTGCGCCGCAGCCCAAGACCTCGTCAGTGAACGCGCGTATTTTGAGGATCCCTCGGGGAAAATGGAATTGGCGCAAGTCATCGACGCGCCGTTTCAGACCGGGCAAAGTATTCTTAACCGAGGGGTAACCCATTCAGCTATTTGGCTGCGTTTTGTGGTCCTGAGCCCATCCAATCCGGGAAAGCTCACTCTGCGTGTGCTTCCTTCGACGATGGACGAGCTAACTTTGTATGCGCCCCCATCGGCTGAGTCGCCGAGTTTCGAGCGCATTGACCTAGGGGCCTGGCCATCCAAGGCGGCCTATGTTTGGATGAGCGACGGCGGTTCGAAGCGCACGAGCTATTACCTTCGCGTGGCGAGCAGCCGCTCCATGGCCCTTTCGGTTCAAGTGTTGGATGCGTCCGGAGACCGGGAGCTGGAAATTCTGCGCGCCACATTCTTTGGCGCCGTTCTGGCGTCCGTTGTGATTGTCCTGCTCGGCATGATGGCGCTTTATGTGCAGCGGCGCGACCCACTTAACCTGCTGCTAGGGTTCAATCTAGCCGCCAGTTTTTTACTGTTTTTGGCCTGGTTTGGCTATTGGCGGGACTATTCATTCATCGCACCATTCGCGCCCAAAGTCATTTACCAATACGTAGCTTTGATTGATGTTGGCTCAGGCATCGCATTTCATTGGGTGCTACTAAGGCGTTTTGGGCTTTCGCCTTGGATGCGAAAAATCGCCTGGGCGTCTGCAGCTTGTTTTGTGGCCCTGTTTGTCGCATATCCTTTGTTGGAGGGACATCTGCGCACGACGCTGTCCCTTGCCTTTGGTGGGGGGTCGGCAGCCGTGTTGATGATATTGATGCCATTGGCTTTGCGCAAACACAGGCTCGCCCAGCGGGTCATCGGTGGCATGGCCATGCTCTTTCAGCTGGCCACGGTCTACGCGGGTGCTACTTTGCTGGGTCTTTTGCAGGCGCAGCCCGTTGACATCAACCTTCCTGCAACGCGGATGCTGCTAACGCCCATACTGTTTGGTTTAGTGGCCTGGATGCTGGACCATGACCTCCGCGGTCAGTTGCAATTAGCTCGGATCAACGAGGATCTTTCCAAGCGCCTTGCCGCAGAAGAGGTGAAGCGGCGCCAGACGCAGGAGCGTTTCATGACCATGCTGATGCATGAGGTCAAGACTCCGCTTTCCATTATTCAGTTGGCAACGGCGTCGGTGGCGCGGGGCATCGAAAAAGACAGCAAGGGCGCCGAACGCATCAGAAACATCGAACGCGCGGTCGATGACCTCAATGGCCTGGTCGAGCGATGTGGGCAGGCGGACCGTCTCGCCGAAGGCGCCGAAAACGTGATGCTACGGTTTCAGAACTTTACTTTGCAAACTTTGATTGGCGACTTGCTGGAAAGTCTAGGCGCCGGGCGAATCGACGTGCGCACCCCGGGGCGGGCTTGGCTCAAGTCGGACTACCAGTACCTTCGCTTGGTCTTATTAAATCTGCTCAGCAACGGGCTGAAGTACTCGACACCCGGCAGCACTGTCCTGTTGAAAGTCACTCCCGCCGACCGTGAAGGCGTCGCGGGTCTCGAGATGCGAGTTGAAAGCAAGGTGGGTCCCGTGGGTTACCCGGACCCCAAAAAGATCTTCACCCGCTACTACAGGGCGGAAGCTGCCCGTTCGCAAATGGGCGCTGGCTTGGGTCTGTGGCTTTCGCAGGAAGTTGCCCGCCAACTCGGAACCGAGATATCTCTGCGCATGGAGTCGGGCGTCGTCGCGTTTACGTTTTGGACAGAAACCGCCTGATTCCAAGGCGCAGCAGGGCAGGCGTTTTGCAAGTTTGTGCAAGCTTGGAGGGGGTCTCAAACCTAAGCTGATAGGATTAACTCCACTTTCGTTGAGCCCATGCCACACTTTTTTGTCCGAACTGCCAGTTCTCCCGCTGCCCCAAAATGCGTCTTGGCGTGTGCTATCGGCTTGTTAGGCTGCATGGTGCCCGGTGCGGCGTCGGCGCAGGTGATTGAAAGCCTGGTCTCTATGGCCCTGCAGTCCCACCCTTCCACGGTGGGGCAGCGCGCCTTGGTGGCATCGGCCGAGGCTAATTTGGAGAGTGCCAATTGGCAACTTTTCCCAACCCCCTCGGCGACGGTGGAGTCTGCCAGCACCAGTAGTAGCGACCCGTCCTACCGCGGTAACCCCCAGGTTGCCACCTTTCGCTTGCAGCAACCGCTGTGGACGGGCGGACGGTTGACGGCAGGCATTGACAAAGCCAAGGCTGGCGTAAACCTAAACCAGGCCAGCTACCAAGAAGTGCGTCAGCAACTGACGCTCAAAGTTCTGCAGGCTTACAGCGAATGGCTTTCAGCACATCTCAAAACGCAAGCCAACGAAGTCAGCCAAGCCACCCACTTGCGCCTGCTAGAGCAGGTGCAGCGGCGTATCGCAGAAGGGGTCTCTGCCCAAAGCGACCTGGTGTTAGCGCAAAGTCGGCTCGACGCCATTACCGCCGACGTCATCGCCAGCAGTGCCCAGCGCGACATTGCAATCTCACGCCTGGGTCAACTGGTGGGCCAACCGGTGCAAGCCAAAGCACTAGAAGCGGCCATAGCGCGCCCACGGGCCCTTTTGCAGGCGTCTCAGCCTCTTATTGACCAGGCCTTGGCGATCAGCCCGGCGGTTCAAAAAGCAAAGCAGCAGGCACAAGTGCAACTCGCTGTAGTGAGCGAGCGCAGCGCGGATCTGCAGCCGGAGTTTTATGCCCGGCTTGAACACCAGTATGGCAATTTCAGCTACTCCAGCGCCATGCCCGAGACCCGTTTGTTCGTGGGCATGACCAGCCGACTGGGAGCGGGGCTATCGTCCGCCTCCAACGTTCAGGCGGCGCGCACCCAGTATGCGGCAGCTTTGGCTGAGATTGATGTTCAGTCTCGTCTGGTGACCGACCAGGTGAGCGCCGACCAAGCGCTGGCCGCGTCGGCGGACAGCCGCATGGCCTCGGTCCAAGCCAGTTTGGTGTCCGCCAAAGAACTTTCGGAGTCCTACGACCGCCAGTTTCTGGCCGGGCGTAAGTCATGGCTAGATGTGATGAATGCGGCGCGCGAGCTGGCACAGACGGAAACGCTGCTGGCCGATTTGATCTCCACCCAAGTGATTGTGACTTGGCGCTTGGCGCTGACCGCCGGCGGAATTGAAGCCGTCACGCAGGTCGCGCCTTGAACGCACCGCGCGCATGAACGCCCCGGACATCAAGAATCTGGCGTCGCTGGACACTTCGCCCAACCTGCTTCCTTGTCTGAGCCGCTTGGCGCAACTCCAGCAGGAAAGTGTTGATCGCCTGGCGGTGCAAGAAGCCGCTGTTGCCGCCCTGGCTGCAGCCTCGCAGCAGGGCAAACCCAACGACCCTCAGGTGCAACTGCAAACGGTGGCGCACCATTTGCAGGTGCCCCCCGCCCGCTGGCGTAATGCTGTTGAATTGCATCTAATAATGAGCCACTAATCCAAGGAATTTGCATCCAAATTTGACCCACGTAGTCAAACTGTCCTGTTCAGCATTGAGCAGGAGACACAGGAGTGATCAACGTGGAGTTATT
>Ga0214919_10009120_pt1 | contig 12845 bp, 12 predicted proteins | sample LL1503_MetaG_FD_177994 | JGI IMG/M metagenome (GOLD analysis project Ga0214919, IMG submission 177994) | Freshwater microbial communities from Lake Lanier, Atlanta, Georgia, United States - LL-1503 | ecosystem: Environmental > Aquatic > Freshwater > Lake | place: USA: Georgia | collected...
CCACGACGTGAACTGAGGTGCGGGTGTGCTCGACATTGCGGCGCTAAAACAGAACGATCGCGTGCAGCATGAACTGATGGTGCGCGGCCGCGAGGACAAGACCACCAAGAACGGCGACCCCTATGCGGTCGTGACCGTCGGAAACGCGACGGGCCAGTTGGCTGCGAACGTCTGGAAAGAGCAGCTCCCCTGGATCGACGGCGTGAAGCAAGGGGCAATCGTGCAGGTGATCGGTACGCTCGAGTTGTATCAAGGCAAGCGCCAACTCAAACTCACCGCACCGCTCCGCATCGTCCCTGGCGCGGCCGCAGACCTCGCCGAGTTCTTGCCGCGCATCAAGGCACGAACGGACGACCTTTGGGCAGCGGTTGACGGCTGGCGAACCGCCATTAAATCGAAGCGCCTCCGAAGAGCCTGTGATCTCTTTTTTGCAGACGATGCCTTCCGCGCGCGCTTTGAAAAGACCCCCGGCGCGCCCAAGGGCCATCACGCGCTGCTCGGCGGACTGCTCCAGCATGTGGTGGAAGTTGCCACGATTGCGCGCGCATCAACCGAAGCGATGGGCGGCGACGTGGATCTCGTGACCGTTGGAGCGCTCATGCACGACATCGGAAAGGTGGAGGCGTACTCCATTTCCGCTGCAGGTTTCGAGCACACCCAATCGGGGCGCCTCTTGGGCCATGTCGCACTGGGCGCATTGATGCTCGAACGGCGGCTGCGCACGTTGCCCGATGGCGCACTGACAACCGCGCAGGAGCTCGAGTTGCAGCATTTCATCCTGTCGCATCACGGCCAGCTGGAGTACGGCGCGGCGGTTCAGCCCATGACGCTCGAAGCTGACCTGTTGCATTGGGCCGACCAGTCGTCCGCCAAGGGCAATGACTTCAACGACGCGCAGACCGATCCGGAACAGTTCCCCGGTGACGAAGAGTTTTCCGTCCGAAAGGGCTGGCGCCTCGGGCGCGTGGTATGGCGCCGGACGGAGGGCTGGACCTGACCGGCAGCGCGACGCCGGCACCGTTGCGTGATCAGGACGCGCCGGACCGCTGGCGCATGCTGGTGTTGCTCGCAACCGCCGAGTTACTCGGCATGTCACTCTGGTTTGCCGGTAGCGCGGCCGCACCGTTGCTGCGGGCAAGCTGGAACCTTTCCGACTCGCAAGTCGGGTGGCTCACCACGTCAGTCCAACTCGGCTTTGTCGTCGGCACGGCGATGTCGGCGTTGCTCAACCTCGCTGACATCATTCCGGCGCGAATATTCTTTGCCGTTTGCGCAGTGCTGGGCGCAGCGGCAAATGCCTGGCTGGCCATGGCCGATTCGCTCGCACCAGCGATTGCGTCGCGCTTCCTCGCCGGAGCGTTTCTTGCTGGCGTCTATCCGCCGGCGATGAAGATGGCGTCCACGTGGTTTCGTGAACGTCGCGGTCTCGCCGTCGGGGTCATCGTTGGCGCCCTGACGGTAGGAAAGGCCGGGCCCTACCTCGTCGCCGCCTTGCCCGCCGCGGATGTCCCGTTCATCACTTTGCTCGCGAGCGGCTCGGCAATCGTTGCTGCCTGTATTGTGTTCACCGGCTACCGCGACGGGCCGTTCGCATTTGCATCGCGCCCCTTCTCGTGGAGCCGCGTCGGTGATGTGGTGGCGTCTCGGCCCTGGCGGCTCGCACTCGGCGGCTATCTCGGCCACATGGCCGAACTCTATTCATACTGGACCTGGATTCCCGCCTTCTTTGCGGCGAGTGCCATCGCCGATCCGCACGCCCTGACGGCGTCCGCGTCAACATCGGTTCGAGTGATCGCCTTCTCGGTTATCGCCGTCGGCGGAGCAGGATGCGTGTGGGGCGGTCTCGTCGCCGACCGCATCGGCCGACGTGCGCTGGTCATGCGGGCGCTGGCCGTGAGCGCGATGTGTTGCGCCGGAATCGGATTTGCATTCGGACGGTCGCTCTGGATTCTCGCACCCATCGCACTCGTGTGGGGATTCTTCATCATCGCGGACAGCGCGCAATTCTCCGTGCTCGTCACGGAAAGCGTCGCGTCGCACGCCGTCGGTACGGCGATCACGCTGCAGGTATCACTGGGATTCCTGCTGACCACACTCACCATTCAGGCGGTGCCGCCAATCGTGCGTGCACTCGGATGGCCATGGGTGTTCGCCATGCTGGCGATTGGTCCCGTGCTTGGAATGGTCTCCGTGAGTCGGCTGGCGCGCCCGCAGCTCAGCTAATTTTCAATCAGGCACCAGCCCCGAAAGACAATGACTGTCATCAAGCAAGACGACTTCATCCAGTCCGTTCAGGACGCACTGCAGCACATCTCGTATTTCCATCCACTCGACTACATCACCGCTCTGGGTGATGCGTACGAGAAGGAACAGTCGCCGGCGGCCAAGGATGCGATCGCGCAGATCCTGACCAATTCGCGGATGTGCGCCGAAGGTCATCGCCCGATCTGTCAGGATACCGGGATCGTGGTGGTCTTCCTGAAGATCGGAATGAATGTGCGGTGGGACGCTACGATGTCCGTCACCGACATGGTGAACGAGGGTGTGCGACGCGCATACCTGCAGCCCGACAACGTGCTGCGCGCATCAATCGTTTCTGATCCGGCTTTCGGCCGAAAAAATACGAAAGACAACACCCCTGCGGTCATTCACTATGACCTCGTGCAGGGCGACACCGTCGAGGTGCGTCTCGCGGCCAAGGGTGGTGGATCCGAAAACAAGTCGAAGTTCGCAATGCTCAATCCGAGTGACTCGATAGTCGACTGGGTATTGAAAACAGTCCCAACGATGGGTGCCGGCTGGTGCCCGCCTGGAATGCTTGGCATCGGCATCGGCGGGAGCTCGGAAAAAGCGATGATTCTGGCGAAAGAGTCGCTGATGGACCACATCGATATGACGCAGCTCAAGGCCCACGGTCCCAAAAACAAGATCGAGGAACTGCGCATCGAGCTCTACGACAAGGTCAATGCACTCGGCATCGGCGCCCAGGGGCTTGGGGGGCTCTCCACCGTTCTCGATGTAAAGATTCTCGACTACCCGACGCACGCCGCATCAAAGCCCATCGCCATCATTCCGAATTGCGCCGCCACACGTCACGCGCACTTCACGCTGGACGGCTCTGGAATCGCGTCGCTACCTACGCCGAACCTCAAGGCCTGGCCGGACGTCACCTGGCATCCTGACCGTAACGCTCTTCGTGTTGATCTCGATACACTGACCCCTGCCGAAGTGGCCAGCTGGAAAGCCGGTGACCGATTGTTGCTCAATGGAAAACTATTGACCGGTCGCGACGCAGCGCACAAACGGATTGCCGATCTCTTCGCCAGCGGACAATCGCTGCCGGCCGGAGTCGACTTCAGAAACCGTGTGATTTACTACGTCGGGCCGGTCGATCCCGTGCGCGACGAGGTGGTCGGTCCGGCTGGACCAACGACGGCCACGCGCATGGACAAGTTCACCGAGCTCATGCTTGAGAAGACCGGCTTGATCGCGATGGTCGGAAAGGCCGAACGCGGTCCGGTTGGGCTGGAAGCGATTCGAAAACACAAGGCGGCGTACCTGATGGCCGTCGGAGGCGCTGCGTACCTCGTTTCGAAAGCCATTCGCGCATCGCGATGTGTAGCGTTCGAAGACCTTGGGATGGAGGCGATCTACGAGTTTACCGTCGAAGACATGCCTGTCACCGTCGCAGTTGATGCGTCCGGGAGCAACGTGCACGAGACCGGGCCGACAGAGTGGAAAGCGCGTATACGCGCACTCCCCGTGTTGAGTTGACACACCACGTCAAGTCGTTGTCTGTCAATCACTTACGCTGCTGTCGTAGAATCAGGGTTGAGTTACAGAAAGAATATCTCAGGACTTAGAATCCGGACCTAAATCGATTATCTTCATGGGGTTCTACCGTGAATGGTGCTGCGAATTGCGACAGCACCCGCGTAGTCTCCATCGGAGTTATTGATGCGTAAGCCACGCCCTGCCTCATATAACCCGGCTCAGGCCCTGAACTTGATAGCGAACGACCGGAACGGCACGCCGCTGTCGTGCCCCTCCTGCTCCGGCTCGATTGAACGCGATCCGCTCGACACGCCGCCCCCACCGCGTTGCCAAGTGACCCTCCGCTGCACGAACTGCGGTCGGTTCGCCAAGTACATCGCCGGCGCTGCGTAAACCTTCCGCCTGGCGGACAGGGAACCGGCCACCTGGCGGTCGGTACACAATTTCGAGGCTGTTAGAACTTCCGGCTTGCCAACCGGCGGCCGGGGCTTGCCATTTGTTTGCTCGAGTAAGGGGCGAGTTCCATGGCACGCATCAGTGGCACGGTGAAGTGGTTTAACGGCGCAAAGGGAGCGCAGGCGGCCGAAGTCACGAAGGTCGCGTAGCACTTCCGGTTTACTCAGAGCCCCGGTTCCGCTATCGCGGAACCGGGGCTCTATCGCTCAAGCGAAGCCGGTAACTCAGTACGCGATGGTGCCCTGCTTCGAGATGTCCACGTCGTCGGCCTGCCCGGCCTTGAACAGGAACGCTTCCATGTTCCGCGTCAGAAACTGACGCGCCTGTGGATCCATCACGTTCAATCCGTAGTGATTGATCAACATCGTCTGCTGCTTGAGCCAGTCGGCCCAGCATTCGCGGCAGATTCCTTCCAGGACGCGCGCTCCGACAGCGCCGGGAAATGGCGCACGGTCGAACGCCTCTTTGCTCTTGGCGCAGCGCGCGCAGGTAATTGTCGGCATGCTTCAAATTATCGTGTGGCTCGCGGCTGCGCGCCGCCTGCGTTCACGACATTCGCTCGTTGAGCCAGGCGATGACCCGCCGCTCCATGGCCTGATGGCCGTAGTCGAGCGTGAGCACATGCCCAGTCCCGGTCACCCAGTCGAGGGTCTTGCCTGCCGACCCAATCCGTCTGAATGCCCGCGACGCCGAGCGAACGGGAATCCGGTTGTCTTCGCGCGACTGAATCATGAGAACTGGTTGGCGGACGAATGGCAGCGCACGGTCCGCGACGCGGGTGAGCTTGGTGAGCTCGATGAGCAGTCCGGGGGTTGATCGCTTGTACGCAATGATGGTTGCCGCCGCGAGCGGATCGTGAATCGACTTGCCACGGCCACCTGACATGTACCGGGCGCCAATCGCCGCAATCGGCGCGAGCACGAGCAACGCCTCCATGGGGCGAGACAGATGCAGGTACGGCGCGATTCCGACGACCGCTGTGATGTCGGAATGCTCTGCTGCGAGAATAAAGGCGAGCGCTCCACCCATCGACATGCCGCAGACCGCCACCTGCGCGTGGTCGGCACGAAGTATTCGGTAGTGCTCGCGGGCCGAATTCAACCAATCGTTCGCACCGGAATTCGCGAAGGCCTGAAGTGTCCGTCCATGCCCCGCGAGCAGGGGTGCGCTGACGGTCCATCCGGCGTCATGCAGCGCGGCCGCGAGAGGCGCCACGGATTGTGGCGAATCGTTGTACCCGTGTAGCACCAACACCGCGCCCGGGCGTGTGCCACGAGCCCGAATCGGTTCGGCGCCAATGATCACTCCGTCGGCGTTCCGCGGGTGCGTCGCTTCGAACGTGCGCTCGATGTGCTGCGCAATAGCCAGTCGAATCGGCCACCAGACGGCGATCACGACGCCAAGCGATGCAAGCACACCCGCAAACTCGGGAACAGTCATGCCCCGCGGCCTGCCGCCGAGCCCGGTGATTGGTCGCGCGCCGGCAACCACTGGTCAATGCCGCGCTCGCACCGCGTCAATCGGTGAGCAACGGTGTGTTCGAACACGTCGTGGTTTCGGTCAAGAGCGTCCTGTGAGCGGGTGCGATGATGCAGGTGCCACGCCACCGCCGAGAACTTCAGGTTGCGACGGGTCACTCCGCTCTGTTGCAGGCGGGCGGCCAACTCACTGTCCTCGCGCCCCCATCCCTCGATGGCTTCGTTGTAACCGTTCACCCGGACGATATCATCACGCCAGAAAGCCATGTTGCAGCCGCGGGTGCGGCGGAGCGGATCGGTCGGGCCTCGCACGAGGCCGGAGAGGACTGGAACGTGAATTGCATTCACCCGATTGCGCACGCCGGCGGAAACGGCATTCGTCACAATTCTTCCCGCAGCGAGGCAGGTTGCCGTTCGTGCCGCATCGAGCATGGCGCGACTCCCCTGCACGTAGCTGCCCCGTCGGGCAAACCGTTCGTGCGACTCGACGAACGTGGGATGCAACACCATGTCGCCATCGAGCTGAATCAGGTATTCCCCGTTCGCCGCGGCCATCGCCTTGTTGCGAATTGTTCCGAGTCGAAAGCCGCGGTCTTCGTGCCACACATGGCGCAGTGGCACGGGAAAATTCGGTGCGAGATCCGCGATGACTTTGTGGGTCGCCTCGCCAGACCCGTCGTCGGCGATAATCACTTCCAACGGAAGCACCCGCTGACCGCGGACGCTCCCGAGCACAACCGAAAGGGCCTCGTGCCAGTTGTACGTCGCGATCAACAAGCTCGTCGAACCAGGCGTCACGCCGCGATCCTCAACGGCCGTTCCTCACTGAACCCGGGCGCCACCATCACGGGTTGCGTCGAAACCCGTGCGCCACCTGTCCGGGAATTCCGTCGTAGTCGAGCGTCGTCTTGTATCGCTCGAAGCGTCCGTCGCCAGCGGCGGCCTTGGCCCGCTGTCGCAGCGCATCCATTTCGCCAGCATGGAACGGTTGGAATCCGGCAGCGACCTTCAGGTTCTTGCGCAGCATCGCAACGCTGTCCATCCCGCAGAACACCGTGCTCACGGGCAGCGAGAAGCAATATCGCAGGGACTCTTCTGGTTTTATGATTTTCGCGGTCGCGAGCCCACCGGCGGCAATCGGCTTGCACCCGAAGACGGCCGCGCCTCGCCGAATCGTCTCTGGCAACACCTGCTTTTCAAATGACCGGAAGGTCGCGTCCAGTGGATTCAATGGCATGGTCACCGCATCCCAGGCAAACCCCTTCTGGAGCAGCTTCACGTGGATGTGCGGCGACTTGTGTCCGCCAAAACCGATCCACTTCACGCGTTTCTGGTCACGCGCCTCCTGTGCCGCATCGAGCCCGCCGTGGTCGGACAGCCAATCCGGGTCGTTGTCATAGATCATGTCATGGAAGTTCCAGAGGTCGAACATCGGCGTGCGAATCCGCTTGAGCGACTCCTCAAACTGCTGCATGGACGTCTTGTAGTCACGCAGGTGTGCGCAGCATTGCCAGACGAGCGTAATGCGCTCGCGATAGCCATCTCGCAATGCAAGCCCGAGCCATCGCTCGGTGCGTCCGTCGCCGAACTCATAGCCCGTTTCGATCACGGTCACGCCATGGTCAATCGCCTCGCGCACAATCTGAATTGCCGCACGCTGGCCGGCCGCAGCCAGACGCCGTGTGCCGAGGGCAAGAATCGAGACCTTGTGTCCGCCACGACCTAGTGGGCGTTGCTCCAGAACCTGCGGCGCCTTCGGCATCGGGAGTGGGTAAGAGGAGGGTAGAGCTCAGTCGTCTTCGAACGCCGCCCGCGATGCCGCGATCAGGAATCGCAGCCGTGCTTCGCGATCGGTTTCTTCCGGCGCAATTCCGCGCGCCAGCACGGCGAACTGCCGGCGCATCTCGTCGGTCACGAACGGCGGATCCACCGGCGCACCAAGGTGCCGGAGTGAGTACTCGGCGAGCTGACGCAGATCGGCTCGGGTCTGCGGGTCTAACGCAAGCAACTCAGCAGCATCGGGTTCAGTGTGAATTACCGGACCGCGCGAACGCAGTGGCGGCTCAAAGAGCGCGCGGATCGACGCCAACTCAACCACGAATGCGCCTGGATTCTGCTCATTGATGCGCGCGACCACGCCCATTCGCTTCAGCCGCAAGAGCACCTTGTGAATCGCTTCGCGCACGACACCAACGCCGCCAGGACTACCGCGCCCTCGCCCGGTGACGATCAGGACTTCGCCGGCGCGCGCCATTTGCCGTTCGCGTAACCATGGTTCCGCACGCCGAACCGCCTCTGCTGTCGTCGGTAATCCCGTGCGCAAGTTGAGCGTTCGCGCCGGTCCAAACCTGGCCTCGTCGAATGCACGAGCGAGCGAAGGAAACGTGGTGGGAGTCCGGCGCGCCATGATCACGCCGCCCTACCGAGCGATGGCCTGAGTCAACACACGCCCGTCGAGCATTTCGGTTGGCTTGATGCCAAGAATCGCGGCGAGTGTCGGCGCCATGTCCACCACACGGACGGTGTCCATGAACTGGCCGAGCGCGACACCTGCTCCCCAGAACAGCACGGGAACATTGGCGTCGTTATCGTGGACGGAACCATGCGCCGCGTACGTCGTCGAGAGCCAGTAGCTGTACGGCGTCAGTGTGACCACCATCCGGACATTCGAGTTCGGCTGCACCATGTGCAGCCATCGGCGGGCAACGGCATCCTTGACCGTGTCGGCCTTGGCCATGTCCTTCATGAAGTCCACCCGCATCACTCCCTGCATCCGCAGAAGATCCTTGCCGAGCTCGCCCAACTGTGAGTCGGCGCTGCGAGGACCGTACCCGAAGGCATCGGGCTTCACGACCACGACCATATTCTCTTCCATTACGACCGCGCTGGTGTCGATACCGTTGTCCCCGAGGCGCTGTACAAACGCGCGCCACGGCAGGTCAATCGACACGCGCTTGGCCTCGCCATTCGGGTAGTTCGGTGACTTGATCGTTGGAAATGGCGACATCCCGTGATCGCCGGTCAGCGCAACAACGATTTTCCCGACGCCACGCATGGCCTCAAGGGAATCGAGCAGCTCACCGATCGTCTGGTCGAGCCGAAGGATCTGGTCGTGCAGTTCACGTGAATCCGGACCCCATCGGTGGCCAACGGCGTCGGTCGTCGAGAACGACACGGCAAGCATGTCGGTGCGATTCGGATCCGCGCCAAGCTGCAAGGTGCGGACCCCTTGCAGCGCGAATCGCATCGTGTACTCATCCATCGCTGGATAATTCGGAAACGCTGCCGCCGTCCGCGCCGGATCGGTTGGGAACGCGTGCGGAAAGGTGTAGTCAAATCCGGCGGCGTTCGCTTCTATTCCGACACTGTCCGGTTCAACGTATTCCGATGGCGGCTTCAACAAGCTCCACATTTTGCCGGCATACGACTGCGGAATCTTCTTCGCGTTGAATTCCTTCACCCAGCCAGGCAGCGTGTCCATGTAGTACGTGCTCGACGTGAAGTCTCCCGAGCCGCCGTACCAGTACACGTTGCCCTTGTTCTTTCCGAGCGGAAGAATCGCGCCACGATCCTTGCGGCTGACGGAAAGCCATTTGGTGGCTGGATCTGCGGTGCGCATCCAATCGGTGAGCACGGTTCCCTTGAATCGCGCGGGCGACGCGGTTTCCGTCTCTCGACCGCCAATCACCTGTCCATCGGACACGCCGTTCACGCCCTGCGAGTTCATCACGATTCCGGTGTGGACCGGAAAACGACCCGACATGGTCGCCGCATGACCCGGCGCCGTCTCCGTGATCGCGTGATCCTGAAACCCGTTTACAAAGAATGCGCCACCGGTTCGAAGCCGCTTGAGTCCGCCTGTGAGCTGCTTCTCAAACCGATTGAAGTAGTCCGCACGCATCTGGTCAACGGTGATGAACACCACCAGCGCCGGCTTCGCCGTTCCGGCTGGACGTGCAACAGGCTGCGCGAACGCAGAGGCGCACAAGACAGTGGTCGCAGCAACAATGGTCCGCGCACGACGCGTCAGGATTATGAAGGCTCGTAGTGACTTCATTGAAAACTTGCATCTGAGGTGGATAACGACCGACGTGCGAACGATGCGCGGAGGCCACAATTGCCGCTAGAGGTCACCGCAACGCAAACCCGGTGACAACCGATGGATGATTTTGCCAGAATCGTGCATTTCCTGCCATGGGAAAACGACGGCCCGCTAGCAATGCTAACTTGTTCCAGCACCTTCACTTATACCCCATACACCAATGCGCGATCTCCTGCTGGTCGGTTCTGGAGGATTTGTCGGGTCGGTCGCCCGCTTCCTCCTCGCCGGCGTCGTGACACACGCATCGGCCGGTTCGCGATTCCCGTTCGGCACCCTGGCGGTCAACACGGTGGGGTGCCTGGTAATCGGAGCCCTCTCTGGACTCGCGGAGCACAGCGGCGTCTTCACGCCGAACGTGCGACTCCTACTCTTCACCGGTGTTTTGGGAGGGTTCACGACGTTTTCAGCATTTGCGTTCGAAACATGGTTCCTCGGTCACGAGCATGCGTGGCTATTGGCGGGAGCAAACATCGTCGCTCAAGTCGCGCTCGGAATCGCGGCGGTCTGGATCGGCCACCAAGGCTTAATCCTCGCGTCCAGGTAGCCAGGGACGATGGACGTTCCATCCGAAATCCGTACATTTCGAATTGATCCCTCACGTTGCGTCGTCCGGCGTTGCCCGCCCTCTTGGAGGTTTCCATGCCCACGTCTCGTCGCGAGTTCGTAGAACGGCTCACCGGTAGCGCCGTGTTGTTCAGCAGCGCTCCTCTCATGTTCGATGGCGGCCTGCGCGAACTTGAGGCAGCCACCACTGCTGCTGCGCCCGCAGAAGATTTCGATATGAGCTGGGCCGGCAAAGTCACGGGCAAGTACAAAGCCGTGATGGATGTGCCCGAAATCGAGAGCGGCTACGGTGTCTGGCGCGCCGGCATCACGAAGGGTCAGCTCGCAGACGCACTGAAGGTCACCCCAAAAGACGTGTCCATGGTGCTCGTCCTCCGACACAATGGCGTGAACCTCGCCATGAATCAGGCCTACTGGGATGCCTTTGGCATCGGCAAAGAGATGAACGCGACGCATCCTGCCGACGGCAAGCCGACAACGAAGAATCCCGGCCTTCTCGACGGCAAGTCGGGACTGCCGCCGAAGTTTGATGGCTTGTCCATTCCCCAGTTCATCGCGGGCGGCGGCATCGTGCTGGCCTGCAACCTCGCTCTGAACCTCGACGTCGTGCCCAAGTTCCAGAAGCGCGACAAGTCCACTGAAGCGGCTGCGCACAAAGCCGCTACGGCCATGCTCATCCCCGGTGTGATTCTGCAGCCCTCCGGAGTCTTTGCTGCGGTGCGTGCCCAGCATGTCGGCTGCGCGTACGTTCGCGCCAGCTAATCAACGGTAGCAACACACGGCGCCTCGTTCAGTCGAACGGGGCGCCGTTTTGCGGTCGTGAACGGTCAGCCGATCGCGTGCTTCAGCAGTCCGAGCCCTCGATCCACATCGGCCTTCGACACAACCAGCGGCGGAAGCAGCCGAAGCGTGTGCTCGCCGGCCGAACAGATCAACAGCCCGAGTTCCATTGCGCGTCCGACGATGTCCTTCGCGGGGTCTGCGACGTCGATACCCCACATGAGTCCTGTTCCCCGTACCGCGCGAACCTTGGAACTCGATTTCGCGATCGCATCGAGTCCTTTCTTGACCTGCATCCCGCGCTCGCGCACATGCTTCAGCATACTGGCATCCGAGAGTCGATCCAGGACATGCAAGGCGACCGCCGAGATGAAGGGCCCGCCACCGAACGTCGTGCCATGATCGCCGGGCTGCATGGTATCGGCGACTTCACGCGTCGTCAGAATGGCTCCCATCGGAAGTCCGCCCGCCATCGGCTTCGCCGTCGTCAGGATGTCGGGGGTGATATCGGAATGCTCGTGTGCCCAAAACTTTCCCGTGCGGGCGTAGCCGCACTGGATCTCATCGAGGATCAGGAGAATCCCGCGCTCGAGTGTCAGCGCGCGCAGCGCCTGCAAGAACTTCGGGTCGAGCACGCGCACACCGCCTTCTCCCTGAATCGGCTCCGCAATTACGGCGGTCACGGTTTCAGGGTTCAACGCGGCGTCAAGTTCGTCCAAGTCGCGCTCAACAATTGAGATGCCGCCGGCCAGCGGCCGGAACGGCGCGCGATACGATGGGCGGTCTGTAGCCGCGAGCGTGCCGAAGAGTCGTCCATGGAATGCACCGCGCAACGCAATGATTTCATGCTTTGCAGTGCCTCCCTTCGCGCGGCCCCAACGACGCGCAAGCTTGAACGCGCCTTCATTTGCTTCTGCTCCGGAATTGCAGAAGAACACCCGCTCCGCAAAGCTGATCTCCACCAAGCGCTCGGCCAGCCGTTCACCGGCCTGCGTGCGATAGAGATTCGACGTGTGGATCAGCGATCCTTCCATGGCATCGCGCATCGCCTGTTCGAGACCGGGATCGCCGTACCCGAGCGCATTGACGGCGATTCCAGCGACAAAGTCGAGATACGACTTGCCGTCGGTGTCGAACAACTCCACGCCCGCGCCTCGCACCAGCTCCATCGGCGGCTTGCGGTACACGCCCAAGAGGGCTTCGGTCGTGGAGGCGCTCAAAGTGGCTGTCATGAAAGGAATCCCCGCTTACCGCAGAGGTGAAGGAGTTGCCGAGGCCGTCAGTACGATCCGCGTCCCGCAGGAAAGACGAGCAATTCCCGTGATCCCCGCAATACGCACACACGGAACACCGTGTGTCAGCGCAAAAGCGGCGGCCTCGATTTTTGCCGCCATGCCACCGGTCACCACACCACGCTCGACCAGAACGCGCGCGGCTTCCAGGTCGAGCGTTGGAATCACGCCCTCGTTGTCCAGCACACCGGGCACATCGGCAACGAGCACGAGATCCTCGGCACCGACGGCGGCGGCAAGTGCCGCGGCGGCATCGTCGCCGTTGACATTGAGTCCCAGACCGGTGGCGTCGGTGGCGTCGCGAGCAACGGGCGACACCACCGGGACAAAATTGCCGGCAAGGAGATGCGTGACGATCGACGCATCGACGTCAACACGACCGCCCACGCGCCCCATCTG
>Ga0214919_10009122_pt1 | contig 12845 bp, 12 predicted proteins | sample LL1503_MetaG_FD_177994 | JGI IMG/M metagenome (GOLD analysis project Ga0214919, IMG submission 177994) | Freshwater microbial communities from Lake Lanier, Atlanta, Georgia, United States - LL-1503 | ecosystem: Environmental > Aquatic > Freshwater > Lake | place: USA: Georgia | collected...
AGAGCAAGCCCGGGGCGCTGACCGACATGCTGGGCCGCCGCTGGGCGATTGAAGCCAACGGACACAAACCTTACTCGTGCGCAATCGGATTGCATCCGGTCATCGACGCGATGATCAAGATCCGCGCCACCGGCGATATCGAACCCGCAAACATTACGCGCGTCGAACTGCGTGCGCACCCCTATCTGTCGAAGTACCGGCTGCTGGACAACCCGGTCAACGGATTGCAGGCCAAGTTCAGCGCGTATCACAGTGCTGCCGTGGCCCTGATCGATGGCGCCGCGGGGGTCGTTCAATACACGGACGCGCGGGTAAGCGATCCTGCGGTTGCCGCGCTGCGGCGCAAAATTCACCTGACCCTGGACGACTCGCTGGGCATGGACCAGGCGTATGCGCGCATTGTGGCCGGTACTGTCGATTACGAGGCCAGGATTGACCATTCAATGGGGAGCGTGCAAAACCCGATGACAGATGCAGCGATTCAGGCGAAATTCGACGCCAACGCCACGCCCGGGCTCGGCGCCAGCCGGGCGCGGCGAGTGAGCGAATCCATCTGGAACCTGGAAGCTTTAACCGACGTTCGTGACCTGGTCGCGTTAGGCGCCTAGTGCTATCGCGTGATCGTTAACGTTGATGACGTCTTCAGCTCCACGCTGGAAAAAGATGCATGGCGGTCACGCGGCGCAGAATTTATTTTGAGGCGATGGATTAAGCAAACGACGGGTTGACCTGTGCGGTCCCGCATGGATCAATCCCTGTTATTCGAACAACAAGTCAAAGGAGTGAACCCCATGACAAGGACGTCTCTTTTTATTTTTGCCGTGGCTTGCGCGACAGCGACGATGCCGCAGCATGTTGCCGCGCAGTCGTACCCGGTCAAGCCGTTGCGCCTGATTGTGCCGTTTCCGCCGGGTGGCGGCTCAGACGCGGTCGCCCGCCATGTGGCGACCGAGTTGAGCGCTGCCCTGGGCCAGCAGGTCGTGATAGAAAACCGGCCGGGCGCGCAGGGCAGCGTGGGCGCGGCCGCCGCAGCCAAAGCGCCGCCTGACGGATATACCATTCTCCTGTCCTTCGTCGGCACGCTCGCCATGAACCCGTGGATTTACAAGGAAACCGGCTACGATCCACTGAAGGATTTCGCGCATATCACGCTCGCGACCTCGCAACCGCCGCTGGTGGTCGTCAATCCGCGGGTGCCGGCATCCAATCTCAAGGAGCTCGCAGCGCTGGCCAAAACCCGGCCCGACCGCCTGAGCTATGCTTCGAGCTCGTCATCGGGGCAGCTGACCGGAGAATTGTTCAAGCTGCTCACCCACACGAAGCTCGTGCATGTCCCGTACAAGGGCGGCGGTCCCGCGATGATAGACGTGGTGGGAGGACACGTGGATCTGATGTTTGCGAGTCCCCCCTCGTCCATGCCCATGGTGAAGGCGGGGAAGCTGCGCGCGATCGCGGTGGCGGGGCCCAAGCGGCTCGCTGCTCTTCCCGACGTCATGACTGCTCAGGAATCCGGCTTTACGAACTTCGAAGTCAATGGCTGGTATGGATTCGCCGCGCCTGCCAACACACCGCGTGAAATCATCGTCAGGCTCAATACGGAGATTGCCCGCGTGCTCGCATCTCCTGCGGTCAGGGACAGGCTGATGGCCGAAGGCCTGGAGCCGAAATCCAATTCCCCGGAGGAAATGACAAGCTACGTGCGTGCCGAGTACGAAAGGTGGGGCAAAGTCGTCAAGGCTGCGCGCCTCAATCCGGAGTGAATAAAATTTGGCAGTCAACCAACAGGCAACAACCTCGCTGACCCGCGATCATTCGACGAGCAGATTCTCAGCAACCGCGAGGTATTGGCGACGGCGCAACAAGTAGAAGGCTGCCTCGACGCCGAGGTCAACGTGTTTGCGCGGTATGGCGCAGGCGTCACCGCAGAAATGCAGGACGGCAGGCAAGCAACGGTTACGGTGTGGGATCACAGAGGCACTCCCGCCAAGCCTTTCAACCGCACAGATATCACCTCCCGCTTTCACATGATTACTGCGGGCATAATCGACTCCGCCGCTGCGGAGCGAATTATCAGCGCCGTTGACCGGCTGGATGCCGCCGCCGCCGACAATCTCAAGTCGCTTTCGGCGGCGTTAAGGTTGTCGGCCTAGCCTATGTGTCGCAGAGAGGGATAAATTCAACGCTTAGGCCGGGGTATATCTGGCGCGCGCGGACAGAACTTCAGGACAGTTCGACAGTTCATGTGCGCGCGCGCTTTGTCCTTCACGCCTTACATCCGATACACACGCCCGCCTTCAACACGCACGCGGTCGCCGGTGCGCATGTCCCTGATGTCGTCCTGGCGGAGTGTTTCGGTGGCGCCGTTTTCATAGCGCACCGTGACGCGGAAGGTTTCGTTGGAACCCCGCTGCCGCTGCTGGACCTGGTTGCCTGCCACTGCGCCGCCGACGCCGCCGATGATGGTGGCGGCCGTCTGGCCGCTGCCGCCGCCGATCTGGTGGCCGATCAGGCCGCCCGCGATGCCGCCGATGATGGTTCCCGCGATATTGTTGGTGTCACCCTTTTTGATGATTTCGATGCGGTCGACGACCCCTTGACGGTAGACGGGGGCATTGTACGAACTCGATTGCGGTTCCGCGCAGCCGCCCAGCAGAATGGCGATGGCGACGATACTTGTTCCTATCCAGCGAATGTTTTTCATTTTGAACTCCTCTTGTATAAAAATGGGTGCTGCCTGCTCCCGCGCCGTTCGGGTTGCTGCGCGGGCGTGTCGTTTAGACCTGTTTAGTGGTTGCCAGTTCGCTGAAACATTACCTCTTCTGCTCGAAGCTGTTCGCCACTGCCCGTACGCCGGCACGCGCAACATCAGAAGCCGTGCCGACTACATTGGCGCCCACTTTCACCGTGGTGGTGGCGATCGTGACCGCGGTATCCGCGACTGTCGTTATCGCGCAGCCGCCCGACAAGCAGGCGAGCAGTGCGGTGGGAACTGCAATATGAAGTCGACGCAAATTCGAGGTAATCAACGGCAGCCTCCTTGTCCGGCGGCAAGACCGCCGCCCGCATCCATGGCGTGGAAGTTACTCGCGCCAGGCGGCGCTCGGCCAGAGGACTTACAAGGAGTTACACGGACTTACAAATGCTCACAACGCTTGCGCGAAGCTTGCTGCTCAGCGCTCGATGAGCTGCGCCAGGTCCGTTTGCCGTATCGTCTGCATGTTGCCGACGCGGTCGCGGTAAACCATCAGGTTTGTGCCGGGGACGGCCTTTGGTCAGGAGTTCGCGATTTCCATGCGGCCGTTGGTGGTCGAAACTACGTACTGCTTTTGGGTGGCACAGCCTGCCAGCGCCGTGACGAGTGCTGCCATGAGCAGAGTTGACGTTACGCGATTCATTTTTGCCTCCTGTGTTGAAGCGTTGCTGACAGCAGAAGGGCGCGATCCTGACACTGCGCCCGCAGCCTGTCTTTTTAGCGCAGACCGGGTGCCGCGTATGTACGCTAACGCACGGGCTCCCCTGCGGGCACTGTTTGCGTGCATGAGCGGACGATACCGGCACTGCCGTTTTGAGACTGGCGCTGCACTTCGGCGCCGTCATATACTCTGTCTCATTGCATCGAGAGGCTGGCCGCATGAAAAATTCTTTGCCCCGCGTTTTACTGATGGTTGCCGCGCTGATGGCGGGCGCAAGCTGGGGGCAAAATTACCCGAACCGTGCGATCCGCTTCGTGGTGCCGACCGCGCCCGGCGGCGGGCCTGACGTCATCGCGCGCTTTCTTACACCCAAACTTACCGAAATACTCGGCCAGCAGGTGGTGGTCGATAACCGCGCCGGCGCCAATGCGCTGATCGGCGCCGACGTCGTGGCGAAAGCACCGGCCGACGGCTACACGTGGCTGTTTGGCACCGGGCAGAACACGGTCAACCCCAGCATATTGAAATCGATGCCGCACGACATCATCAAGGATTTCGCGCCGGTCAGCCTGGTCTTTCAGGCCCCGTACTTTCTGCTTGTGCACCCTGCGGTCCCCGTGAAATCGGTGAAGGAATTCATCGCGTTCGCCAAAGCGAACCCGAACAAACTCAACGTCGGTTCGGGCGGCATCGGCAGCGCGGCGCATTTGTCTGCCGAACTGCTGCAGGTCATGACTGGTATTAAAATGGTGCACGTACCATACAAGGGCGTCGGCATTGCCTTGGCCGATCTGGTCGGCGGCCATATTGACCTGATGTTTCCCGCGCTCGCCAGCGGGTTGCCGTACCACAAGTCGGGCCGCTTGCGCGGGCTCGGCATCACAAGTCCGAAGCGTCATCCGTCGGCGCCGGACGTGCCGGCGATCGCAGAAACGGTGCCGAAGTTCGAGGCGCGGTCCTGGATAGGCGTGCTGGTTCCCGCCGGCACTCCGCGCGAAATCGTCAACCGTTTGAACTCCGTGTTTGTAAAGCTCGTCAACACGCCTGAAGTGAGAGAGCAGTTGATCGCCCAGGGCGTCGATCCCGAAACCAACACGCCGGATGAATTTGCAGTGTTTCTACGCAACGAAGTCAGCCGCGCCGCGCAGGTCGTCAAAGCGGCGGGCATCAAACCGGAGTGAACAACGCCATGCCCGAATCAGCCGTCAAAAAGAATGTTGCTGCGCCCACCGAAATCAGCCGCGACCTCGCGCAGCACATTGCCGGTCTGCGCTACGAAGATTTGCCGGATTACGCCGTGCGCGCGGCCAAGCAATTCATGCTCGACACGCTGGCCGTCGCGTGGGCCGGCTCAAACTCACCCGGCTGCGCCGATGCGCACGCGATGCTCGCCGATGAAGGCGGCCGCGCGGATGGCACCGTGTGGGCATATGGTGGGAAACTGCCGGCGCCTGCCGCTGCGTTCGCCAACAGCATGTTCGCCGCCGCGCTCGATTTCGATTCGCTGGGCCGCGATGCGCCGTCGCATGTGAACATCGTCGTGCTGCCGGCAGCACTCGCGCTCGCCGAGCGCCGTCATGTCAGCGGCAAGGAATTTTTGACCGCGCTCGTCGCCGGGAGCGATCTGATGTGCCGCCTCGGTGTTGCGTGCGAATCGCAAGGCCCGTCCAAAGGCTGGTTCTATACCTCGGTGCATGGGGTCTTCGGTTCCGTCGCTGCCAGCGCGCGCTTGATGGGGCTGGACGCGGTCGGCACCCGCAATGCAATCGGCATCGCGTTCAGCCAGGCCGCGGGCACCCAGCAGGCCAACATCGAGCCCAGCCTGACCAAGCGCATGCAATCGGGGTTTGCCTCGCGCTCCGGGGTGTTTGCCGCGTTGCTGGCCGCGCGCGGCCTCACCGCGCCGCGTGCTGTTTTCGAGGGACAGTTCGGGTTATTCAAGTTGTACCAGGAAGGCGATGCCGCGCGCCTGCTCGACGGCCTCGGCAGCCGTTTCGAGAATGGCAATCTCAGCATCAAGAAATTTCCGAGTTGCGGCTGCAACCACACCGCACTCGCTGGCGCCTTGCAGCTCACCGCCGAGCACGATCTGCAGCCGGACGACATAGAGTCCATCGAAGTCGAAGTGTCGCCCTTTATCAACCGGCTGGTGGGCGGCGATTTCGATCCCAGCGGCGATCCGCAGGTGGCGGCGCAATTCAACATCCGCTACTCGATCGCGTGCGCCATCACACGGCGCAAGTTCGGGCTGGCCGAGCTTGAGAACGACGCAGTTTACGATCCCGGCATAGGCACTCTCATCGAACGCATTAAGGTTGTCGTCGATCCGAAAAACAAAGGCAACCGCGGGCCGATCGAACTGCGCATACGCTCGCGCAGGCACGGCAACATCGCGTGCCGCGTCGAGCACGTGCCGGGCAGCGACGAATGGCCCTTGTCCGAACGCGAAGTGGCCGACAAGTGCCGCGAATGTTTTGCGCTGGGCGCCAAACCGTTCACGGGCAAGCAGACCGACCTCATCATGCAGCGGGTGGCGAACATCGAGCAGACTGCGGACATGGCGGAATTTTTCAAAGACCTGCTGTGAGCGCAACTGTTTGGCTTGCAGCGGACGTAGCGGCAAGCAGGCATTGATGAGAAACCCGTTCGCCTGCGGCCTGCTGGTCCTGTGCGCGTCGTTCGCCGGCAATGGCTGGAGCCAGAATTACCCGCAGCGTCCGATCCGCTTCATCGTGGCCACGGCGCCCGCCGGCATTCCGGACATCGTCGCGCGTTTGCTCACGCCGCGGCTCACCGAACTGCTGGGTCAGCAGATCGTCGTCGACAACCGCGCGGGTGCCAATGCGGTGATAGGCACTGATTTGGTCGCGAAGGCGCCGGCCGACGGCTACACCTGGCTGTTCGGCACCGGGCAGAATACGGTCAACCCGAGTGTGCTGAAGGCGCTGCCGCACGATATCGTCAAGGATTTTGCGCCCGTCACCCTCGTTTTGCAGACGCCGTATTTCCTGATGCTCCATCCCGCGGTGCCCGCGAAATCGGTCGCGGAATTCATCGCGCTCGCCAAAGCCAATCCCAACAAGTTCAATTTCGGTTCGGGCGGCATAGGCAGCGCGGGCCATCTGTCCGGCGAATTGTTCAAGAGCATGACCGGCATAGAAATGGCGCATGTGCCGTACAAAGGCATCGGTCCCGCGCTCGCTGATCTGCTCGGCGGGCACCTCGACCTGTCATTCCCCACGGTGGCCAGCGCAATGGGATATTACAAGTCTGGACGTTTGCGCGCGCTCGGCGTCACCAGCCCGCGTCGCCATCCTTCGGCGCCGGAACTGCCGACCATTGCGGAAACGGTTCCGAAGTACGAGTTTAGATCGTGGATCGGCATACTCGTTCCCGCCGGCACGCCGCGCGCAATCGTCAATCGCATCAATGCTGAGTTCGTCAAGGTGGTGAACACGCCGGAAGTCAGAGAAACATTGATCGCGCAGGGCAGTGACCCGGAAACCAATACGCCGGAAGAATTTGCGCGCTTTATCCGCGACGAAATCGCGCGCTCCGCGCGGGTGGTCAAAACGGCTGGTATCAAACCGGAGTAAGAACGCAAATGAGCAATCCGGTTTTATAATGGCGCAAAGGAGAAACGACATGACAGCATTGGCACAGGCATTGGGTGAGGGCGTGGCGGCATTGCAGTTCAGCCAGTTGCCGCCGGTCGCGGTGAGCACGGCAAAAACCGGGTTTATCGATTGCAGTGCGGTGATCGTTGCGGGCTGCGAGGAGGCGCCCGTTGAGATACTGCGTAACACGCTGGGGGCAGAGGGTGGCGTCGGCGAAGCCACGCTGTACTTTTCTTCACGCCGTACGACCGCGCCCGCTGCCGCATGGATTAATGGCACGGCAGGACATGTGCTCGATTACGACGATTTTGCACGCGGGCATCCGAGCGTAGTGATCGTGCCCGCGTTGCTCGCTGAAGGCGAAGTGCTCGATTCGAACGGCATGGACCTGATTACAGCGTACGTTGCGGGCTACGAGGTGTTCATCGATCTTTTGACGCGCGACATTGACAGCTACCAAGTCAAAGGCTGGCACCCTACCCCGCTTATCGGCGCTCTGGCTGCTGCGGCAGCGTGTGCGCGGCTGCGAAACCTCGATGCCAAAGGTGTTACGTCTGCGTTGGGCTTGGCTGCAGCTCAGGCAAGCGGTCTCACGGCGAGCTACGGGACGATGGCAAAATCCGTGCAAGTCGGCAAGGCGGCACACACCGGCCTCCTGAGCGCGCGACTTGCTGCGCAGGGAATGACCGCCGGCATCGATGTGCTGGATCATGCGCAGGGCTTTCTTGCGGCGCTGTCACCAAGCGGCCGGGTGGATCTTTCCCGGCCGGTTGCCATCGGCCACGATTGGCACATCCTCCAGCGCGGCTTGAGCATCAAGCGCTATCCAACGTGCTATTGCGTGCATCGGCTGGTCGATGGCGCCCTGGAACTCGCAGCCCGGCACCCCATTCGGGTCGCCGATATCGCGGCAATCGAGGTATCGCTATCGAAGACTCATGTCACCATCCTGAAGCACCATCGGCCCCGCACCGGCATGGAAGCCAAGTTCAGCGCTGAGTTCGCGGTAGCCGCAGCCTTCCTCTCCGGCAATCTCGGAATGCGTGAAGTGAACGACACCTACGTGACGCGTCCTGAAGTCCAGGCGCTGATGCAGCGTGTGTCCATTGTTGAAAACGAGAACTACGATCCTGAATCACTTGGCTTTTCAATCTTCGATCAGGTGAAAATCACCCTGAACGACGGGAGCACGCTGGAAGGCCCGCAGGTCCGGCACGCGCTAGGCCACGCGAAAAAGCCACTCAGCGGAGACGATCTGCGTCGCAAATTCATGGACTGCTTGGCGAACGCTCGCGTGGACTCGGATGGCCTCTTCGCCGATTTTCTGCGCCTCGAAACGCTCACTTCCTGCCGGAGCCTGGTGCGTCGATCAGCGATTTCTGAAGCGGCCTAAGCATGCCGCCCTGGAACCGCCGGTAAATCAGGTGTCGGAGTTTGTGTGCATGGGGCTCGGTTGCCCCGTCGATAAGGAATCAAAGACATGAAAGTGCTTATTCGAGTCCCGGTACTGCTTCTTGCCATCGCATCGAGCATGCACGCTTACGCACAGGCGTTTCCGACCCGCCCGGTGCGCATTATCGTGGGCTATACGCCCGGTGGTGCATCTGACGTCAACGCGCGCATCGTTGCTCAGGGGCTGTCTGAAGTCTGGGGAGGGATCAACGCCATCGTCGAGAATCGCGCCGGAGCGGCGGGAGGTCTAGCCACTGCGTTGACGGCGGCCGCACCTCCTGACGGGTACACAAGCATGCTTTGCCATATAGGTTCGCACGCCATTGCACCCGCGCGATCGAAGACGCTGCCCTATGACCACATTAAGGACTTCGGCTTTGTTTCTCTGATCGGAACAACGCCGAACGTAATCGTCACCCATCCCTCAATGGCGCTCAGGAATCTCAGAGATGTCATTGCCTACGCCAGAAAGCATCCGGGAAAACTCAGCTACGGTTCGTCGGGTGTTGGCACCTCTCCCAACCTCTCGGTCGAGTTGCTCAAGCTGATGGCAAAGATCGACATCGTGCATGTTCCGTACAAAGGCGGCGGTAACACCGTAATCGATGCAATGGGCGGTCAGATAGAATTGGCGGCCTCGAATCTCCCGGGTCCGTTGCCCTTTATCCGGTCGGGCAGGCTGCGTGGCTTGGCGATCACCTCGATCGAGCGGAATTCCCGAACGCCCGACATACCCACCGTCGCGGAACAAGGAGTGCCTGGCTACGATGTTACATCCTGGTTCGGCATATGCACTCAAGCCGCAGTACCCAAGCCCGTGCTGGAAAAGTTTCGCGCCGATCTGGTCAAGGCGCTGGACATGCCCGACGTCAAAAAGCGGCTGAGCGAGCAAGGGATGGATGTAAAGCCTACAACCTCGGAGGAGTTTCTAGAATACGTGAAAACCGAAACTATTAAATGGGCCAAGGTAGTACGCGAGGCCAACATTCCACCGGAATAAAGTACAATTTCCAGATGCCATGTATTTCCACGGATTTTCTGACTCTTGTGACGTAGATGACCGCTGAACATTTTTGGAGTGCCAGCGATGGCGCACGCCTGTTCTATCGCTACGACGATTTCGCCGATCCGTGGCGGGATGCACCGACGGTCGTTTTGCTGCATCCGGGTATGGGGAGTTCCCTGCGACTCTTCGGCTGGGTGCCGCACCTCGCGCGGGAGTACCGGGTGGTGCGGCCGGATATTCGCGGTCATGGCCGGTCCGAGTCCGGGCCGGTCTACGGTCTCAGCCATGACCGGCTCGCCGCGGACTTGATCGAACTTCTCGATCATCTCGGCGTGCGTCAGGCGCATGTCATGGGCTCCTCCGCGGGCGGCATGATCGCCGGGCAGGCGGCGTTGCGGCGGCCCGAGCGCTTCCGTTCGTTGGCCATGTATGCGGCGACCGCAGGCATCCCGCCGAGCCGGCCGCAGAAGGGTGATTGGTTCGCCAAGGTGTTGAAGGGCGGCGTGCGGGGATTCCTGGAGGAAACCGTACGCGCTCGCATTGGCAACGCAACGCCTGAGCAGGTCTGCTGGTATCTGGACTCGGCGGAAGGCCTGACGGTGGAGTACCTCTCGCGCTTCGTGCCGCTGATGACCAGCGAGGACTACACCGAGCGGCTGGGCGAGTTCACGTTCCCGGTCCTGCTCGCCGTGCCAGACCCGGATCCGATGGTGGAGCGCAGCGAGTACGAGCGCATGCGCCAGCACCTCCGCTACTGCACTTTTGTGACTTTTCCGGGCGCCGGTCACGGTATGACGGCGGAAATCCCGGACCGCTGCGCGCAGGCATTGCACCAATTCCTGAAGACTGTCGAGGCATGAGCGCGCAGATTTTTGTCACAAGCGATGGCGTCCGCATTACACCGGATCACTCCGGCTGGATGTGCGCGGTCTGGACGATCTTCTGGAACTTCGCGAGTTCGCTCCTGATATAGGCTGAGAACTCGGCTGGCGTGCTGCTCATGGGATCCATGCCCTGGGCCGACATGCGCTCGCGAAAGTCCGCGGTGCCGACGATTTTGATGACTGCACCATTCAGCCGGTTGACGATGTCGGCAGGCGTGCCCGCTGGCGCCAGCAGACCGAACCACGTGCCGATTTCGAATCCCTTGAGTCCCGATTCATCGATGGTGGGCACTTCCGGCAGCAGCGGCGAGCGTTTTTTCATCGACACGGCGAGCGCTTTCAGGCGGCCCGATTTCACGTGCGGCACCGCGTTCGGCGGGCTGGTGAACATCATGTCGATCTGGCCGCCAACGAGATCGCTGATCGACTGGCCGACGCCTTTGTACGGCACGTGCAGGATGTCGATTTTCGCCATCGACTTCAGCAGCTCGCCGGCCAGATGTGGCGGCGCGCCGACACCCGATGATGCGTAATTGAGCTGTCCCGGGTGCGTTTTCGCCAGCGCGATGAGCGACTTGATCGAGTTCACCGGCACGGACGGATGCGCGGCGAGCACAAAAGAGCTGGCGACCGTCATGCTGATAGGGGCGAAGTCTTTTGCGACGTCGTACTGCAGGCCCTTGGAAAGCGCCGGCGCGATGGTCAGCGCGCTCGCGCCGTTCAGTAGCGTGTAGCCATCAGGCGGCGAGGTCGCGACGTACTGTGAGCCGATGTTGCCAGCGGCGCCGGCGCGGTTTTCCACGATGACAGGTTGGCCGAGGACTTCGGACAAGCGTTGTCCGACGGCACGCGCGGAAAGATCGTTGGGGCCGCCGGGTGGATAGGCGACGACGATTTTGATCGGCTTGGCGGGATAGCTTTGCGCATGGGCCGCGTTTGCGGCCGCCAGCGCCGCTATGGCAAATACGAACAGGCCATGGTTCATTCTATTCATGCGTGATTCTCAGAGCAGAGCGGTCAGGTGATCGGGGTTTGGTTTCAACTCGCCGCGTTCCATGCGGTGGATGAGGTCGGTAATGCGGCGGTGAGTGGGCGCGACAACGCCGCATTCGTCTCCCTTGTCGGCGACGAAGCCATTCATGTAGTCGATTTCGGTGCGCCGTCCTTTGCGCAGGTCCTGCGTCGTGCCCGAGTAGGCGGCATCGGTCATGCGTTCGAGTTCTACGCCGATTGCTTTGTCGACTGCGGCGAGCGCGGCACTGTCGCCGGCCGCCGCTTTGAGCCAGACGTCCGGTTCGAGTCTGCGCACCGGTTCGATAGGGAAACCCTGCGCGCGGCCGACGTGGATGGCTTCGGCAGCGAGCTTGATGACGAGCTTGCGCGCGTTCCGGTCCTTAAGCACGGTGATCAGGTTAAACCCGGTAATGCCCGACACGCCGGTCGTCATCGTGTTGGCGACGCATTTGCCCCAGCGCTCGCCCCACAGGTTTTCGGTGGCCTTGGCGCTGTCGACGAGATTGAGCATTGCGACCAACTCGGTCAGGCGCGGCGTGATGCAGCCGTGCGTCTCGCCGGCGCGGAATATGGTGTAGGCAGAGCCGCCGGCCTGGCGGGTGCGGCGGATGCGTCCCGGGGCGTACGCTTCGACGCTCATGGTGCTGGCGATGCAGCCAACGGTGCGGCCCCAGCCGACGATGCCCGCGACGATGTCCTCGACCACGCAGTTCTGCATGGTGACGACGTAACCGCCGGGGGCCAGGTATGGCTTGATCAGCGACGTCGCCCACGTGGTGTCGTAGAGCTTGGTGCAGACGATGCCGATATCGACGGGATTGGCGGCGAGCGTTTGCGCTTCGTGGATGTGCAGCGCGCGCACCGGCACGGAGTATTCTCCCACCGTGCCGCTGAAATGCAGGCCGTCGCGCTTCATCGCGTCGACGTGTTCGGCCCACTGGTCGATCAGCGTGACGTCGAGGCCGGCCTTGGTAAGATGGCCGCCGACAAAACCGCCGATGGCGCCCGCGCCGATGAAGGCAATGCGTTTCCTGCTGGGGGAGTTCATGAAAATCCGGTTGGCTGAAAAACAGGATTGAAAATCGCGCGCTCGAAGATTGCCTGCCGAAACGCAATGCAATTATACTGAAATCCCAATTGTCTGAAGAAAGCTCGCACAGTGTTGGCGACAAAATTCGAAGTTTGTTATCCCGATGCGCCGCTCGGCGCCGAAATCTCCGGCATCGATCTGGCGCAGGACATCGACGACACGACGTTCCGCGCAATCGAAGAAGTGTTTCACGAGCGCTCCGTCATCTGGTTTCGCAATCAGAAGCTCACGCCCGAACAGCATGTGCGGTTCAGCCGGCATTTTGGTGAAGTCGAGGTGCCGACCAATCGCCAGTATTCGCTCGCTGACTGCCCTGAAGTCTATGTCGTGTCCAATATCGTCGAAAACGGGCGCAATGTTGGTAACGCC